>WNFR01000704.1_pt1 | contig 34753 bp, 36 predicted proteins | sample 5400221 | NCBI WGS metagenome assembly WNFR01 (sample SAMN13153357, study PRJNA577476) | soil metagenome | isolation source: 40 cm soil under Madrone tree | place: USA:California | collected 2016-06-14
TGCTTCTGGCTCACCATGAGCCTCGCCACGATCGCTTTTGCGCTTCTCTCTCTCGGCGCACCGATGATCGCTCGCTGGTTCGAGGTTCCGCGCCTCGCCGACGTGCTTCCTGTCTTGGCCCTGGGCCTGCCGTTGACGGCTTGCAGTGTCGTGTCCGATGGCCTGCTCCGCAAGCGCCTAGCCCTCGATCGCGTATCCCAGGCGGAGATCATCGGAGGGGGGGTGGCGTTGCCGGTGATGCTGTGCTGTGCGCTCGCAGGATTCGGGGTTTGGGCCCTGGTGATCGGCTCGCTCATTCATCCTGCGGTGCGCAGTCTCGCCATCTTCGCTTTCGCCCCCTGGCGCCCCGGGTTTCGGATAGGTGGCGAGCGCGCGAGGGAGATGCTCCGCTTCAGCCTGACGACACTCGGTGCCAATATTTTATGGGTCTTGGGGGAACAAGCGGATGTGCTGGTCATCGGCAAGATTACTGGCCAGGTTACTGTCGGCCTCTATTCGATGGCAAAACAGCTGGCCCTGTTGCCAGGGCACAAGATTTCGACCGTCGTCAACATGCTGAGCTCGCCGATGATGGCAGAGCTGCAGACGAATGTCGACGCCATGCGCACGGCGTTCTATCGAACAGTGCGTCTCACCGGGGCGATCGCTCTGCCGACATCAGCGGGGATGGCGCTGGTCGCGGGCGAGTTGGTTGCAGTGGTGCTCGGTCCGAAATGGTCACCTGCGGTCCCGATACTAAGGTTGCTGTGTCTCTACGCAGCGGTGCGCTCAATCGACGTCCTGGTGGCCCCCGGCTTGGTCGCGCGGCATCGAGAACAACTACTATTTTGGTACTGCCTTGCACTGTTGATTACAATGCCGGCTGCGGCGGCCGTCGGTGCGGTTATGGCCGCAGTTGTATTCCTGGTTAAAGAGCTCGCTTTGGCAGGGCACCCCGAACTCCAGATCTTAGATCTCGTCGTCTTATCAGCGAGCGGAGCGGTGACTTATGGCGTTGTATTGTTCTCGATCGGGAGTCCGGTGATCAGCGAGGGCGCTGAGGTCGTGGGGTGGATTATACGCGGTTACAGCGCTGATTAATTTAAATTCATCAGCGGGATTCACCCTTAAATCCGGCATGCTCCTGTTTGCCGGGCTGATGCGTCGGCTGGCGCCGCCGATTGCCATTCGTTCGCCGCCGCCGTATATCCGGGGGTGCCGTTCCGCCATAAGCCGGTCCAAAAATGGTTCGCTTCTTTCTCGCGCTTGGCGCAGCAGGCTGGATCCTTGCCGCAATGCCGGCCTTGGCTGATGGTCGCGGGAGATGAAAACGAAGGTTGCTTCGACGCTGTTCGTCCCCGCCGCCGCCGGTTGTGCACAGGAGCCGCCTCAGCCAGCACAGAGCGCGGCACCGCCCACGACGACATTCGCGGCGGTTCAGCCGGCTCCTGGGCCCGCACTCGCCCCATCCGATGCGCAAATTGCTCCCGGACCGTGGAGTGTCGAGCGGGTCCGCTGCTCCGGTCTGCTTGGAGCTTCAACGAGGACCGCGCCGCGGCGGCGATGTTCTATTACGGGTATCTGGCCGCCAAGGCGGGGCATCCACATCATCGACATCAGCCAATCGACGGCAATGTCAGCAAGGTGATGAGTCAGTGCGCGGCCTCACCCGGCCTCACCGTGCCGCAAGCTTTTCGGCAGGCGCTCCGATCACGCTCTCCATCCTGTTAGCTTCTCTGGTCCCGCGGTTTAGTCCTTGGTGACCAGCGGTTCTTGAACTTCCGCATAACGAAGCGCATGAAATTCTTTCCGATCATCCTTGCACTCGCCGGATTAGCTATGATCGGCGCGCTCGTCGGCCATTTCGGTGCGGGCGCGGTGATCCGATCGCTGCTAGCCATCGGCTGGACGGGGTTCTCCGCGATTTGTCTGATCCATCTGGGGGTGATCTCGCTCGAGGGGATCGCCTGGCGACTCCTCGTGCCGGGAACGCCGCTTTGGGTCTTTCTGTGGGGCCGTCTGATCCGCGACGCCGGGTCCGAAGTGCTGCCGGTTTCACAGATGGGCGGCTGCGTTCTCGGCGCCCGCGTCGTGGCGATCGTCGGGGTGCCGGGAACCATCGCCGGCGCGAGCACGATGGTGGACCTCACTCTCGAGTTCATCGCCAAGGTCGCCTATATGGCGCTCGGGCTCAGTTTGCTCGTCCAGCTCCGGCCCGATGCTCCAATCGCGCTGCCGGTCATAGTCGGCTTGGGCGCAACTGTCTTCGTCGCCGTCACGTTCGTGGTCGTCCAGCGCCATGGCTTCGGTTTCTTCGATCGATTCGCGCGTCTCCTCGGCCGAGGCTGGGGGCAACGGACCGCAGCCGGCGCGGCCGCCGCCCAGGCGGCGCTCGCCGGGATATATCAGCGAAGGGCCAACCTGTATGCCGGATTTACTCTGCACCTCGCCTGCTGGATAGTGAGCGCCGTCGAGGTCTGGATCGCGCTTCGCCTCGCCGGCGCCCCGCTCGGCTTTGCGACCGTTCTGGTGATCGAGAGCCTAGTCTATGCTATCCGGACAGTGGCTTTCGCGATCCCGAACGCCGTGGGTGTGCAGGAGGGGACCTATGTTCTGATCGGCGCTACCTTTGGGCTGACGCCAGAGATGGCACTTGCCATCTCGCTATTGAAGCGTGCGCGAGACTTGGTAATCGGATTACCTGCGCTCGGCATCTGGCAGGTCGTTGAAGGAGAACGCCTGTGGCGTCGCATCGCACCATTGGCGGATCGGAGCAAGTTCCCTTGATACACGTTAACAAACCAGTTCGGTCGAACCGATGGCATCAGTGCAGGAGAAAATCATGAGCGAAGCGCTTCCCGTGATTTACTTGGCCAGGCACGGCGAAACCGCCTGGAGCCTCTCCGGCCAACACACCGGCCGGACCGACCTGCCCCTGACCGAACGCGGCGAACGACAGGCCCGAATCGTCGGCGAGCGGCTGCGCGGGTTGACTTTCGCCGAGATTTTGACCAGCCCCTCACAGCGCGCGGTCCGGACCGCCGAACTGGCCGGGTTTCACAAGGCGGCCGAAATCGTTCCCGACCTCGCCGAATGGGACTACGGTCAATATGAAGGGCGCCGTACCGCGGAGATCCTGACGGAGCGGCCGGATTGGCAATTGTTCCGCGATGGCTGCCCTGAGGGCGAATTCCCGGAGCAGGTGGCCGCTCGGGCCGACCGGGTCGTCAAGCGCGTGCGTACAGTCGACGGGAACGTCCTGATGTTTTCGAGCGCCCATATCCTGCGGGTGCTTGCGGCGCGCTGGCTCGGCCTCGAACCGGCGGCCGGCCGCTATTTCCTGCTGGGCACCGCGAGCCTGAGCGTGCTCGGCTACGAGCACAACCTCACCGAGCCGGTGATCCGGCTATGGAACGAGATGTCCGAATGATGAAGACGTGATCCGACCAAATGATGATCGCAGACTGACCCGTGCCCCGAGCAACGGCGCTCCGATCGGGGACCTCGAGATCGTGATCTGGAAAGGCTGGTTTGCAGCGCGCACATCGGGGACCGAGGCCGTCCACAAGGTCTATGCGGACACGACCGAGAGCACGACCGCGCCGGCGGCTGTAGACCAACCCCCCCGCGCCCGATCAGATCATACCGCCCCCGCCGATGACGACCGGCCGCTCGGCGCCTGACCGATAACTTCTCTATCCCAACCGCAGCCGATCGAGCCGGTCCTCCGGGACCATGCGTTCGTGCCCATCCCGCTTGCTCTTGATGCGATACTGAGGTGTATTTCCGGTGTTAGGACAAAGCCGGACAATGGTAAATTGGCCTCCGGTCGTTTTGTCGAGAGGCCAATTGGGGGAGAATTGTACGTTCTGCCCTACGGCAAACTTGTGCTCTGACATGTAGGCCTCCGGTAGGCTCCAACGCGGCCTGGGCCGCATCGGAGCGTCTGGGTTAGGCTGCCTGGAGACTGACTGCGGAAATCTTTCCCTGCTGGCCACGCTCGAGCTCGTAGCTCAGCTTTTGACCCTCCTGGAGGTTGCCGATGCCGGAGCTCTCGACCGCGGAGATATGAACGAACACGTCCTTCGAGCCGTCGTCAGGCTGGATGAAGCCGTAACCCTTCTGGGCGTTGAACCATTTAACGGTACCGATACTCATAAAGTGTCCTCAATAGAATTCTGACCCGACGCTCTCGCCGGCTCAATCACATTTCAATTTTGGAAAGCACCGTGCGGTTGCTGACGCGCACACCGACCAGGGCTGAGCCTGCTTCGAAACACGATATTGTGTATATGAGTGGTGGAGCACGAAATTTCAATTGCGCAAGTGATCCGAGATTTTTTCAAGGGTGGTTCTGAAATAGATCTAGAATCTTTGATGAATTGCTTTTTCCTACGGAGGCACGGCAAGGGTCAAAGCCGCTTTTGCGGTCATCCTCGAAGAAGCCCCGAGCGAGTGCTCGCGGAGGCGGTGAACGCGGCGGAGGTAGCGATGCGCGCCTTCAGCTCATGGAGCTCGAGGTATCAGAAGGCAGCTGAATCAGATATCGTCTGATTGTGAACTCGGTGAAAGTACAAGCTATGCAGATCCGACTGGGCTATGAATTGGTCTACGACTGCCCGCAGCCGACGCCGATGCTGCTGATGTTGAACATCCACTACACCCGCGTCTCGGACATGGTTGAGCCGGACCACCTCGTCACCAGCCCATCGATCCCGATCCGTGCCTACCGCGATGGCTTTGGTAATTGGTGCAACCGGATCGTGGCGCGGACAGGACGAACACGACTGTCTGCCAACGGGATCGTGAATGACACGGGCGCGCCGGATGTGGTCGCCATCGAGGCACATCAGCACGCTGTGGAGGATCTGCCGGACGACGCCTTGGTATTCCTCCTGGGCAGCCGCTATTGCGAGACTGAGCGGCTTTCCGAGATCGCATGGTCGCTGTTCGGTAAGACGCCGCTCGGCGGGGGCCGGGTCCAGGCCATCTGCGACTACGTTCACCAGCACATTGCCTTTGGCTACGAACACGCACGCGCAAGCAGGACGGCTTGGGAAGCTTTCTGCGATCGCACCGGCGTCTGCCGGGATTATGCCCACCTCGCCGTCGCTTTCTGTCGCTGCATGAACATCCCGGCGCGGTACTGCACCGGCTATCTGGGCGATATCGGCGTGCCGGTCTCGGACGCGCCGATGGATTTCGCAGCCTGGTTCGAAGCCTATGTCGGTGGCGAGTGGTACACCTTCGATGCGCGCAACAATATCCCGCGCATCGGCCGGGTGCTGATCGCCCGCGGCCGCGATGCGGCGGACGTCGCGATCAGCACGACCTTTGGCCCGAACACGCTCAGCAGCTTTACGGTACGGACCGAGGAAATTGCTACTGCATAATGACACCCGCTCTGTCTGTCGAGCGCGGCGGTTGCCGCGCTAACGAGACTGCGAGATCGCCGCGGGAGTGGGAGGATGATCGACAGTAATCGGGGGCCGCAGCATCCCGTATGCGGCGATGCCGATGAATAACAGGACTGGGATCACAATCGGCGGAACGAGATACTTCATGTTCTGGCCTTTGTGCAAAGAACCGGATTGCGGTGTCAGATCACAACATGCTGGAGAGTACTGCCGCCCCAAGGGCAAGGCAGGCGAGCAACATCACTGCGTGAAAATATTTCTTGTCTTTCGCGCCCACCCGCTTCCGACCCGGCGGGGCCGACTGACCGCTTGCCGGCAGGAGCTCTACCAATCGCTGGGTGATCGCCAAATTGTCCGATGGCTGCGGCCGACCGATGGGCAACCGAGCGATCATTGGCGCGAGCGCTTCGGCCGCGAGGGCCTTGGGCAAAGCGGCGAGCCGGGCGGCCTCTTCCCAGGGGTCGACGCCAAGTCGCGTCAATGCTGAGATAACGCTTAGGGGCATTCCATTTTGCTCATCGCCGACCGAGGCGAAGAGAAAGTTGTTCAGGTCCGAATGGAGCAGTGAAAATCGAGCAGATAGCGTCATGATCGCTCCTGCATTCACTCGGCTGCCGCAAACGAACCGGCCGGCATCGACCAAGGCAGCACGTCGCTCAAGAAGCGCGACACTGTCGGCACGTCCATCCCTGATCTTGCCAACCCGCTCGGAGCCCTGCTGGAACCTCTACTAGAGGGCGCCGCCCAGCCGTTCCGCGCAGGCTGTGGCAACCGCCGAGTTTGGAGTATCGCTTCCCGGCATCGTTGCCCAGCCGCCCTTCTCGATGAGGGATCGCCGGTCCCACGATGAGGACACCTTTTTGAACTCGATCAATTTCGTCGCTGCATCGGCTTGGTGCTGGAATTTCTCGACGCAGATCGGCGCCAGCACCCCAACGACCGCGGTTTGAGCTCGTTCTTTCGCCACGCGGTCGGCAGTGCTGCCGAGCGTCCATCCAAACGATGAGAAACCGATCACCGATATGGCAACCGCGCCAATAACCGCGCCCCAGATCCCTGGCTTTAAGCTAGGATGAACTTTCATTTGCCGTACCTTGCTGTCAGGGGGAAGCGCTCCCTCCTGATCTTTCCGCCGCGGATTGCGGCCCTGAGCGAGAGCTCGTCCATTTCGCCGCTTAGATCACAGTTTCTGTCGTATGATATTTTGCGCGGCAAAATACTCGCGTATCTAAATATTGTGCCGATTTTGTAAATTACAAGGAAATTAAATTGATCGGATCGAATTGTTCAAAGACCAGCGTATTATTAGGATCATAACGATCCAGCAAAAAGCCGCGGGGGATGTCGCCTCGTTCACCGCATTTGGGCCGTGTTCAGAGGTTGACTCCGCGAACGCCTTTGGCTGTACTCCACACGCTATTTGAGCGGCCCTTTCTGAGCCCCGTTCAAGACGAAGCCCGGATTGGCGATCCTTTGCCAGCGAGCTGCCGCTGGATGAACCCGAGCACCCTGATCCAGTATTTCGCCTGCGCGGCCTGACCCGCGAGCGCTGCCGCACGAGCGTTCTCCCGCGCGACAGTGGCAGCCTCCCTCCCGTGCACCTCGATCATGTCGCGCGCCAGTGTCTGGTCGTCGGCGCCATCGGTCACTACCATCGCCTCTCCTCGAACACCAGCGTCGGCCATCGCCTCTCCGGAATTCGAGGAGAGGCGATGCCTTTTCTTCGGCGCCGGAGCGGTTGGAGGCTTAGTAATCCATGCCGCCCATCCCGCCCATGCCACCCGGCGGCATGCCCGGTGCGCCCTTGGGCTCCGGCCTGTCGCCAACCATCGCCTCGGTGGTGATCAACAGCCCCGCGACCGAGGCGGCGTCCTGCAGCGCTACCCGCACGACCTTGGTCGGATCGATGATCCCCGCCGCGACCATGTCCTTGTACTCGCCCGACTGAGCGTCAAAGCCGAAATTCGGGTCGCCCTTGTCGGTCAGCTTACCGACCACAACAGAACCCTCGACACCGGAATTCTCGGCGATCTGCCGGACCGGCGACTCGATGGCCTTGCGGACGATCTCGATGCCGACCTTCTGGTCGTTGTTCGCCGGGTTGAGAGCGGCCAAGACCTTGCTCGCAAAAAGCAGCGCAACGCCGCCGCCGGCGACGACACCTTCCTCGACCGCAGCCTTGGTGGCGTGCATAGCATCGTCGACCCGGTCCTTGCGTTCCTTGACCTCGACCTCGCTGCCGCCGCCGACGCGGATGACCGCGACGCCGCCCGCAAGCTTGGCCAGACGCTCCTGCAGCTTCTCGCGGTCGTAATCGGAGGTCGTCTCCTCGATCTGCACCTTGAGCTGGCCCGTACGCGCGAGGATATCCTCCTTCTTACCGGCGCCGTCGATGATCGTCGTGTTCTCCTTCTCGATCCGCACCCGCTTGGCGTGGCCGAGCATATCGAGGGTGACGTTCTCCAGCTTTATGCCGAGGTCTTCCGAGATGACCTGACCACCCGTGAGTGCCGCGATGTCCTCGAGCATCGCCTTGCGGCGATCGCCGAAGCCCGGCGCCTTCACCGCCGCCACCTTGAGGCCGCCGCGGAGCTTGTTGACAACGAGGGTGGCTAGCGCCTCGCCTTCGATGTCCTCGGCGACGATCAGCAAGGGCCGGCCACTCTGTACGACCGCTTCGAGGATCGGCAACAGCGTCTGCAGGCTGGAGAGCTTCTTCTCATGCAACAGGATGTACGGATCGTCGAGCTCGGCGAGCATCTTTTCCGCATTGGTAACGAAATAGGGGCTCAGATAGCCGCGGTCGAACTGCATTCCCTCGACGACATCGAGCTCGGTTTCGAGCGACTTCGCCTCCTCGACGGTGATGACGCCCTCGTTCCCGACCTTCTTCATGGCCTCGGCGAGCATCCGGCCGATCTCAGGGTCGCCATTGGCCGAGATGGTGCCGACCTGCGCGATCTCGTCGTTTGTCGAGACCTTCTTCGAGCGCTTTTGGATGTCCTTGACGACGGCGTCGACCGCCATGTCGACGCCGCGCTTGAGGTCCATCGGGTTCATGCCCGCCGCCACCGCCTTAACCCCTTCGCGCACGATCGCGTGGGCGAGAATGGTCGCGGTCGTCGTGCCGTCGCCGGCGACCGTGCTCGTCTTGCTGGCCACCTCGCGCACCATCTGCGCACCCATGTTCTCGAACTTGTCGCTGAGCTCGATCTCCTTGGCGACGGTGACGCCGTCCTTGGTGATCCGCGGCGCACCATAGCTCTTGTCGAGGACCACATTGCGGCCCTTGGGCCCCAAGGTCACTCTGACCGCGTTGGTGAGTATGTCGATGCCGTGGAGCATCCGCTCGCGTGCATCGGTGCCTAGCCGAATATCTTTAGCAGCCATGATTCTTTCCCTTTCAGCTCGTCTTTGCAGCGGCGGCGCCGCCCTCGACAAGGCCCATGATGTCGGTTTCCTTCATGATCATCAGGTCCTCGCCGTCGATCTTGATCTCGGTGCCCGACCACTTTCCGAACAGCACTCGGTCGCCGGCCTTGACGTCGAGCGGGTGCACCTTTCCGTCTTCGCCGCGGGCACCCGGCCCGACCGCGATGACGTCGCCTTCCATCGGCTTTTCCTGGGCGGTATCGGGGATGATGATCCCGCCCGTCGTCTTTGCCTCCTGTTCCACCCGCCGGATCAGCACGCGGTCGTGCAAGGGTCTGAATTTCATGAAATTCTCCTAAATTACTGCCGGATCGGATCGTTCTCGGCAAGAGAGGCGATCCAAATTGGCGGGGTATCTTCGCAACGAATAGCACTCTGTGCGCAAGAGTGCTAGTGACATTTGGCGCCACGGTATTTTTACAAGGGTGTGTCAGTTTCAATCGGCAGCGGCGCGCGGCGGTCGTCAGCGGGGGCCGCGGAGCGGGTCCGCTGGAGCTATTCGACCTGTCGCGGCAGCTGACACGAGCGGAACTCGCGCGCTGCGCCATTTTGACGCGTCAACCGTGTCCTCGATAAACTTGGCACGGATCCTGCGGGACTCCTCAGGGAAACCCTGATGAGGCGCGGCCGGGATGAACCGCATTGCCGTCGCAGAGCTCACTTCGGAGGCATTTGCTCCGTTTGGTGAAGTCGGCGCGCCGCACGCCGACGGTGGTCAAGCCCCGGTTGATGTCGCGCTCGACCTGTCGCGTGGAACGCCGCGGTTCTGCGTTGTGCGTCTCGCGCATCGTGGCCTCGTCTTCGAGGTCGTGGCGCGGCACGATCGGGTCACGCGAGGTCTCGGTGCAGTCGATGGCGAGCCGTGGCTGATGGCGGTTATGCCCGCCAACTTTGTGCAGCCCGGGCTCGCCGACATCCGCGCGTTTTGCATACCTCCCGAATGCTTCATCAAGCTCAGGCTCGGCACCCGTGATGCCGGCCCCTCTTTCACCGAGCCGGTGAGCAACTTCTACAACCTCGAAATGGTCGACACCAATATTGCCGATTACACGGTCTGGCCTCCGGACGCCCCACTGGAGTTCGCCACGTGAAGCGCACGGTCGAGATAGCCGGCGGCGGCATTGCGGGGCTGACGACCGGTCTCGCCTTTGCGCAGAAGGGCTGGCGCGTGCGTGTGCACGAGCAGGACAGTGCACTGCGCGTTTTGGGCGCTGGGATCTATATTTGGGAAAACGGGCTGCGGGTGCTCGACGCACTGGGCGTGCTGCCGAGAGTGATCGCCGGCGTCACCCCGGCATCGCGACATGAAAAGCGCGACCACGGCGGCAAAGCGTTCGCGAGCAGCCGTACGGGCCTCGATTTTCGCCTGTACGTGCCGCTGCGCGAGACCCTGCTGACGGCGCTTCACGAAGCCCTGGTCGCTACCGGCGGCGAGGTCGTGTTCAACTCGCGCGCCGTGGCGGCGGATCCCGGCGGGTGGCTGCATTTCGCGGATGGAAGGTCACGCCATGCCGACCTCGTTGTCGGCGCCGACGGCATCAGTTCGCCGGTCCGCGACAGCCTCGGCCTGCTGGAGTGGCGCCGTCCCGCCAATCAATTCGGCTATCGGGCGATGATCCGGCGCGAACCGGCCGAGCTCGAGACGGAGGGCGCGTCGACGCATTGCGAGCACTGGAACGGGTCGCGCCGTCTGCTCTTCGCGCCCTGCACCGCCGAACTCGCCGATGTGCAGTTGACCTCGCTCGTGGGCGACAGTTTGGGCATGGAGTGCCGATCGACCGCGGTTTTTGGCGTGCGCTGTTCCCCGATCTGGCTTGGATCGTCGACCGCATCCCGGACGATGGGCGCGGCGACTGGTTTGAGATCATCCGGCTTGGGCGTTGGTCAAGCGGCAGGGTAGCGATCGTCGGCGAGGCGGCCGCTGCGCAGCCTCCCTTCCTCGGTCAGGGGGGCGGTTGCTCGATGATGTCGGCATTCGTGTTGGCTCACATGATCGATCGCGAAGGCGATGTCCTCAATGGCATCGCCGCGTGGGAGCTGCAAGAACGGCCATTCACCGAATGGGTCCAACGGATCGCCTATTGGTACGGGCAGTTGGCCTTTCTGCCGGGAAGCGCGCGAACGGCCGTCTTAAGAGCCGTCAATGCGAGCGAATGGGTGAAGCGTCAAACCCTGCTGGCTGCGGCTTGCCGGGACGTGACCGCGACCCGGCGGAATTCACCCAGCCTCACGTCGAATGCACCGATTTACCCTCTGATCCACTGATTCGCGCACAGGATCCGGCCGAGGCTGCGCGTGACCGACGCAGAAGGCGATCCTCATCTCTCGCCGCGTCTTGCACCGCCAGAAATAAGCAGGATTGCGACGGGGTGTAGTCCACTGGACGCGATGCCGCGGCGAGCCGAACGAGTGCTGCTGCTCAGGCTCGGCGTTCGGCAGACCTGTCAGTGGCCAGGTTCAAGCGACTACGCGCGGTTTGAGTTCCACGCTATGCCGTGGCCTACTCAGCACATTGAGTGTAATCGCCAGACCGTCAACCAGCGCAGTTGTGGCCATGAAGCCGAGTTGCTCGGCGGCACGACGCGGGTCCCCGATCGAGACCCGCACCTCGCCGGAGCGCGCCGGCCGGTGATATGCGACGAGCTCGGTCCGATATAGACCGGCCATTGTTTCCGCGAGGGTCTGTATCGTCGTACCTTTGCCTGTACAGACATCGAATACGGAAGCACCAATGCTCGCTGCCGGCAGAGCTCGACAGAGGGCGGAGACCGCGTCGCCGACATAAGTGAAGTCGCGGACCTGCTGGCCGTCGCCAAAAATCTCGACGGGCTCACCGTGAGCCAGTCGCTCGGCGAAAATCGCAATTACGCCGGAGTAGGGCGAGCGCGGGTCCTGTCGCGGACCGTAGAGGTTGAAGAAACGCAATCCAAGCGTCGGGATTCCGTGCACCGAGCCGGCGATCCTAGCGTGAAGCTCGCAAGCACGTTTGTCTGCCCCATAGGCACTGAGCGGGACAACCGGACACGGCTCCCCGATCGGAATGATACCGCAATCACCATAGACAGCTGCCGTCGAAGCATAAACGACGGGAATCTCTCGCCGGCTTCTCAATCGACGCGCCTGATCGAAGATGTTGATCGTACCGGTGAGATTTACTTGGTGCGTCCGCAGCCACTCTCGGCTGGAACGCGCTACCGATGCTATCGCCGCCAAATGAAAGCAAGCATCAACGTCATCGAACGCTTGTTCGACTGTCGCGGAATTGGTAACATCCCCGTAGATGAACTCGACTTGATGGGGCAGGTTCTCGCGGTTCCCACTCGACAGATCATCGAGTACCCGCACTGCGTGCCCTTGGGCCAGCAACGCGTCTACGAGATGCGAGCCCATGAACCCAGCACCGCCGGTCACGAGAAAACAAGCCATCCGAGATTCCTAAAGCAGTTGCGAAAGCGGCGATTGACAAAAATCGGGCTTCACCCCAACTCCTCCGCGCCTATATTGCACGGGTCTGATCGAAACATCACGATGCTTCCCGGGTTCATGTCCACAGAGCCGACCATCGTGGATGTACGTGGCGCTCTTTAGCCGATACCACGCATTTCACTCCTGCTTACCGTGTCGAAACACGGCATACCGCCGTTTCACTCCGATGAAAAGCAAAATCAAGGTTAAAGCGTGGTAAAAACCGGCGACATTTCTAAGAGCTTAAGAAAGCGGAGTTTTTCCGAGGTGTTAAGGAAGAATAAAAACCAGATACCCTCGATGCCAGCTGGCCGATGACTATGTTGCGAAACTACTTTGGGGTGCAGTAGCGCGAGGGGTCACGACAGGGCGGGTCGTAGCACGGCGCGCGTGTGTCAAATCCACGGTGCCCAAGCTTGCCGAGGTGAGCGCGGTCTGGAATGTTCGACAGCGTGGAGCGGCTCGACGATGCATCCGGGATGCGCAGATGGCGGTGTCGTATCGCGGCGATGCTGGTCCTCGCCTCATGCACGCAGCCCCCAGGTTTCGCCTGGGCTGCCGGAGGGCAGAAGTTCCGAGCGGACGAGTGGATCACTGAATGCGACTCCGGTCCGAGCGCCGGCACTCCCGACTGCTCGATTACCGTCCCGTTCTGGCAAACCCGGGGCGAACCCAGGGGTTCGTTCGCTCTCGTTGTCATGCTCCAGACGGGAAACATGGGGATTGTCGGCCAACCGACTCCCGTTCGAGCGGTGCTCCGCGTCGACAAGAACCCGCCGATCGAATGCAGACAGCCGCGCTACTGCGTGTTTCCGAGCACCCAAGCACTCGCTGTCTTGAGGCAGCTCAAGGTCGGATCGCTTATTTTGATCGATGTGTTTACGGAAAAGGGAGCGTTTAACTTCAGCTTGACCCCGAAAGGGTACCAGGCAGGGATGGCGCAAATCCGCGCTTGGGGTTACCGGACAGAATAATGAAATGATCCCTCAGGCAACCGATAGTGGCGGCTCGAAACCCGGCCGGGGGCTAGAAACCGCGCGACGGCATGCCGAAACTTTAAAAGAGTGAATCTCTGTTCGGCTTGCTGCCTTTAGGCGGCGCGTTGCGGTTCAGGAGGCGGAACCACCGTGCTAGCCGCGCGGAAAATCCGACGCACCGCGTACACTTGAATAGGCCAAAAAGTGACTATTTTGCTGATCGCCATGGCGAATGCGACGCCGCTTAATCCCCACCAGGGCGCAAAGAGGACACCAAGCACCACGCAGCCGAGTGCGCAGAGGACGATGGAAAGCGCCAGCGGCTCCAGTCGCTGGACGCCGGCGAGCAAGTGTCCCGACATCATGAGACATACACCGACCGCGGTATAGATAAACAGCCAAAGAACCAGATGGGAATCGGGCACCGCGGAAGGACCGGCCCAAATAAGGATCAAGGGCTTCGCGGCGAGCGCGAGCGCCGCGGCGAGCGGCACGCCCAAGGCAACGGAGGCGACGGTGGCGTTCTTAAACGCGCCCTTGATCCAGTTCCAGTCACGCCGCGCCTTCGCCTCGCCAAATGCGGAGAGGAATGGTGCCGACCCCATATAGGCCAGGTCCACGGGCAGCGTGACGACCTTGTAGGTAACCACGAAGATGACGACCTGCGACGGGCCGAGCAGTTGCGTGATAATCATAGCTTGGCTTTGGTAAATCCCCAATGCGGCCAGCTGCATGATCATGTATTTGCCGCCCAACTTCAGCAGGCGCCGGATGCAAGTCCATCTGACGGCCGAGGGCGCAGGCGCAAGCGAGGGATAGCGGCGGCGGAAGGCATAGTACGCATTCGCCAAGAGCACGAAAGCGGGCCCCCCGGAGATGGCGAGAACCAGCTGTGGTAACCCGCCGTGAAAGCGCGTCACGACAACCAGGCCAAGCAGCGAAACCAGGCCGCTCGCGATCCCCCATATGTTCGCCAGATAGCCGTCCTGGTGAGCGCTATAGAGGGATTGCAGCAGGCTTAACGGTAAGTTGATTACAAACAACGTCAGCACCAAAGCGCAGGTCGTCTCCAGTTCCTGGCTCGAGGTCGCATCTGACACGCGGAAAACGGCTCGCCAGGGGATGGAATGGAAAGCGACCGTAAAGACCACTCCAATAACCAGGGCGATCGTAACCAGCGCCCAGAACGCGGACGCGGCATAGTGACGCGCCGATTCCCGGTCGTCGTTTCCGACCGCCTCCGACAGAACGTTCACCAAAGCGTTGCCAGCGAGGCCGAAATCGGTCAGGGCCACCCAGACCAGAAGACTGCTGATCGTCAGCCAAACGCCATATCTTTCCGGGCCGAGGTAATGAACGGTGAGCGGCACGGAAGCAATGCCCATGAGCATGGTCAGAGCTTTTGCGATATACGACGTGGAGGCGGTCAGACCGGCACGTCGGTAGCGTTCTCGGCCCGGATCGGCACTCGACCGGGTAAACAGCGCTTTGAGCACCTGCGGGCTCAAATACGTTCCAAGGAGCGGAGCAAGCTGCCGAGGCAGGCGCATCGCGGAAAATCGCAAAGACGGCATCGGTGTTCGGTCCGTAGACGAGTTTACTTAATGGCGGGTGCGGATGGATGGTTAGTTTCTGGGAGGAGCGAATTATCGCTGGGATCGGTCGACCGCAGGACCGAAGGCTCAGCGAGTGGGGCGCTATGAGTTCGGCGCACCAGCCGCTCTCATTCCGCAACATGGCTTGGTGCGCCGGGCACAGATCGCGATGGCTCCGGCGGATCGCGAGGCGAAATTGTTGATCGCGGTGGCTGCACCGGTGAACGCCTCGGCGGTGGCGCCGCTGGGCGCCGAGGAAGCGGGAGCAGGAGCGTCAACTACCGCCTGCACGGGGTCACGACATTGTTCGCCGCGCTCGACATTGCACTCGCCAAGTCCTCACCGAATGTCGCACGCACGTCCATCAGGATTTCTCGGCTTTCTGATATACAGTCGTACCAATATGCCGATCGATCTCGACATCCACCTCGCGTTCGACAACTGCACCGCCCCGAACACTTTAAGGTCAAGGAATGGCTCCCGGTGCGACCATGCTTCATACTACACGCCGCTCTCCCATACTAGTCATCACACACAGTCTACCCCGCCTGGCTCAATAGGTCCAGGGTTGCTTCGTGCCCCAGACCGAACGAGCGCTCGGCTATGGCGACCGGCTGTACTTCTCCAGGCATTTGATCCCGGAATCCCTCGATGACGGACTGATTTGCGCCGTTCCGAGGGCAATCTGGTATAATATAAAGATGTTATGTCCGATCGAGCGGGGCTCTCATGGCGGACCCGGCGGGTGAAGCGCTGAGGTCAGTTAGTCGGGCTGTTGCGACAGCCGGTATTTAGCCGGGTTGCCGGCTACGAGGACGTGAACGATGCTGAGCGGCTGTGCCGTGATCCGGCGATGCGGTGGGTGGTCGGCAACCGCGCGATCCAGGGAGCGGCTGCCTCTGCTAGCCAGATGGGCCGCTTCGAGAGGGCACGGCTGACCCAACCGAGAAACTCGCTGCACTCGCCGATTTGCCTGGCCAGTGGATTGACGCGGCGCACCAGCGGCATCCGCCGCGGATCGTCGTGCTCGACATGGATTCGAGCAAGAGCCCGACCTATGGCGAGCAGGAGGGCAGCGCCTATAACGGCCACCTCGGTAGCACCTGCTACCATCCACTACTCGTGTTTAACCAGCTTGGCGATTTGGAGCGGTGCGCCCTGCGGTCAGGCAACGTTCACAGCGCCGATGGTTGGCATGGGGTGCAGGAGCCGGTGATCGCCCGCTACCGATTCACCGTGAAGCGGCTCTATTTTCGCGCCGATGCGGCCTTTGCCAATCCGGAGGTTTACGCGTTCCTCGAAGCGGCAGGCATTGCCTACGCGATCCGGCTGCCGGCCAACCGGGTATTGCAGGACAAGATCGGTTATCTGCTCAAATGCCCGGTAGGGCGGCCATCGCACGAGGTCCGCCGCTGCTACGCCAACTTTGGCTGCCGGGTGGGAAGCTGGACCAAGCTGCGGCGGTTGTGGTGAAGGTCGAGTGGCACCCTGGCGAGCTTTATCCACGCGTCGGCTGTATCGTGACAAACCTTGCGCGACCGGCTGAGCGTCGTCACCTTCTACAACCAGCGCGGCATCGCAGAGCAATGGATCAAGGAGGGATGGGCGCGATCAAGTGGACCCGGCTGTCGCGCGCACATTTGTGGCGGACGCCGTCCGCCTTCAGCTCCATGCCCTCGCTTATAACCTCGGCAACTTCACGCGAACGCAGGCGATGCCGAAGACGGCGGAGCCGTGGTTGCTGACCAGCCTGCGTGAGAAGCTGATCAAGATCGGCGCGAAGGTAGTCAGCCACGGACGCTACGTTGCCGATGGCCGAGGTCGCGGTGCCGCGGCAAATCTTTCACGAATTCCTGTCGCTCGTCGCCCGACTGCGGGCGTCATCCGCAGGAGCATGAAGGAGGCTCTGGTCAGATCGACAGACGATGACGACAGAGGTGCGGCTTGATGAAGGCAAAGCAAAGAATCGCAGCGACATGAGGCCGGCAACTGATTGTGGTGGCCGCTCACAGCACCCGTCGCGGGCCGTGGTTGTTGCCAGGAACGCAAAAAAACCCCAGACTGTGGTGTTTGTTCGAGCCGCCATCTGGAAAATTTCGGCGAAGAAGAGTTTCACTCGTGGCAGAGCGTTCGAAAGCCACGGTCTTCGTGGTTTGCGGGCAAGCGGCAGTCAACAATTACTGTGAACCGTGGAAACCGCGAACGCGTATCGGATAGAAGGGATATATAGGTAAGATGTTCATCAACTCAATAGTAAAAAAATATTTGTTTCCCGCAATCTCAACCGTCTTGGCGCGTCCTATTTATGCTATGTCTAATGGTTTATCCAAAATACCCTACAGAAGCGTGCGTTCATCTATATTGTACGATGCAATTACCGCCAGTTTGCCTACACCATTGATGTACACAAAATTTGGAGCAGAACATTTTGTGATTGATACGCGAGACAAGGGGGGGATGCCAAAACAGCTTTTTTCGGAGGGCACATTCGACTTTGGTGACTTCACGCTGACGCTTGAGTTATTACGGCAACACAACGTATATCCGGGAACCCCTACATTACTTATTGATGTAGGTGCTAATATTGGTCCTATTTGTATCATAGCTGTCGCTAGAGGCTACTCGAAACGTGCGATTGCTATAGAACCCGAGCCTCACAATTGCCGGCTACTCCGGGCCAACATTGCGTTGAATGGATTAACTGAAACCATATCAGTCCACGAGTCCGCATGTGGAATGTTCGATAACGAGACACTGGACCTCGAACTTTCTGAAGACAACTTGGGTGATCATCGGATACGACTGAGCGATCTACCTGGACGTGATAATGAAGATAAGAGACATAAAATACAGATTCGATCCAACACGCTAGACACCTTATGTCCTGTTGAACCCGCCGAAAACACGTTGATTTGGATGGATACGCAAGGGTACGAAGGGTACGTACTTGCCGGCGCCAGACGTTGGCTGGATTCGGGGATGCCATTAGTTATGGAGTTCTGGCCCTATGGGATGAAACGCGTCAATTCCTTTGCATTGATGAAAGCCGCCCTTGCTAATTATGCAGGGTACCACAATCTCTGGCAAAATCCAAATAGGTTTTGCCCGATTAGTGACCTTGATGATTTATACGCGGAACTCGATAAGGCTGGAGACTTCGGAGAGATTGGTGCTGACCAACGCCGTCCCCCAGGACATGCAAGCGGACGGTTCACGAATATTTTAGCAATTGGCAAGACCGATGCGGGCTTTTTTCGATGAGACCGATGTTATTATAATTATGTCAGTACGGCAGGCCTCTCATCGCGTGAGGTGTGGTGATGTGCACGAGAAAATTCAAGGCTTCATCCGGCATTGCCACGGCAACGGGGGTCGCGCGGGAGTGGCTGATAGGATAGCGTCCCGACATGGCCCGTCTCTCATATCGCCGACGTTGCTTCCCGCCGCCGATCATCCAGCACGCGGTTTGGCTTTATCTCCGGTTCACCCTGAGCTACCGGGACGTGGAGGAACTCCTCGCCGAGCGCGGGGTCGATGTCTCCTATGAGACGTGCGGCGCTGGGCGCTAAAGTTCGGACCGGTCGTCGCGCGACGGCTGCGGGAGCGGCGGCCCCGTCCGAGCTTCCGGTGGCACCTGGATGAGATGGTCGTTCGCATAGTCCGCAAGCGGATGTATCTGTGGCGTGCCGTCGATCACGAGGGCGAGATCCTCGACATATTGGTTCAGCGCCGACGCGATAAGCGCGCCGCCCTGAGGCTCATGCGCAAGCAGATCAGGAAGCAGGGCTTCGCACCCAGGCTGATAGTCACCGACAAGCTGCCCTCCCACGGTGCCGCCTTCCGCGATCTCCATCTGACCTGCCGTCATGAGCAGGGGCTCAGGATGAACGATCGCGCGGAGAATTCGCATCAAATCGTGCGACGACGAGAGCGCAAGATGGGCGTTTCATCACCCGACGCCAGGTCGGTTCTAGCGCCCGCGTAGGCTCATTTGTGCAAAATCAACGCAAGCGGTGCCAATACAACCATCCATCCGAATAATGACAATCCCAATACTGCAAGTAAGACGAATCCTGACGGAACCCCTTCTTGGTCAGGTGACAGTTTCCCGTTTACTGCGTAATTTTCGTAAGAATTGTTGATTTCAATCACGGCTTTGATATCAGCGCTGTTGCCCGACGTCATAAGTCTAACCAAGATTGCGAGGTTGACAACAAAAATCATCCGGCATTTTCTTTGTCTTTTGTGCAGTTTCGAAATTAAAATATGAGCGCCCCCTGGCATTCTCTCCGGCGTTTTTCCGGCCTTTAGTCTGGGGAAGATCATGGACCTGTCGAGGGTCAATGAGACACTAGGGGAACGCCTGAGCTCAAATCTGACCTGCTCCTGTAGCAGCGATGAGTTTGTCCCAGATCTTAAGGAGTGGGAAGGGCGACGTCTCAACACCGACTTGGACGAGCGCTTGACGGAAACTTCGGCAAGATGAGGAGGAAATCGGGCACCGGCATCTGGATAGATGGCTAAGCGCCGGGAGGGAGGCGGATGAACCGCAACATCGCAGCAGAGTCCGCTTACCCCAGCGACGGCCGGAGCCTTCGGGTCGACGCATCCCTATCGGTCGGATCGGCAGGCGTCGCAGACCGGCGCCTGACAAGGCGATCCGCCCTGATGCTGACTTTGTTGTTGTCGCTCGGACTCTGGGCGGCAATTTGGGCAGCCGTCGCCTCGTTGGCTTCGATGGTGCTAGGGTAACGTAACCTTCCGGGTGTGAGCTTGCCAGCTGGCGTCGAGGCGGCCGAAGGGATCGCGACAGCGTGCTGATTCTGCTCGGTCTTGGTACCTTTACAATCCTCTGCGATGCCTCGTTCCTGGCTGACTAGTCCACAGTTGCCGGCGTCGCTCCGGCCTCGGTGGTCATCAGCCACTCCGCGATCCGACAGCTTGCGCGCCCGTCACCATAGGGGTTCCCGATGCGGCTCATCCGCGAGTATCCCTCGGGATCATCGAGCAATACGGACATCTCGTCGAAGAGGCGATGCTCGTCAGTCGCCACCAGCTTGGCCAAGCCGAGCTCCATTGCCTCAGGCCGCTCGGTCGTGTCTCGGGTGACCAGCACTGGCTTACCGAAAGATGGCGCCTCCTCCTGGATCCCGCCGGAATCAGTCACCACAAAGTGACACCGCTTCAGCAGAAAGACAAGCTCGGGATAATCGACCGGCTCGATCAACAGAATGTTCTCATGCCCGCGAAGCGACGCGATGGCCCGCCGCACATTGGGGTTTCGATGCGCAGGAAAAACGATCCCAACATCCGGTCGCAAGGCGATGCGCGCCAGCGCGCCACAAATCCGCTCGAGCCCGCCGTCGAAACTTTCTCGGCGATGACCAGTCACCAGGATCAAACGTTTCCCCTCGAAATGCGCCGGCAGAACCGCCTCGAACCGGGAGCGTAGCTCCGGCCGGCTGTCCAGCAAGGCGGAGACCCACAGCAAAGCATCGATCCCCGTATTGCCGGTTACCAGGATTCGCTCACAACCGATCCCTTCCCGCAGCAAATTGTCTCGTGCCCGCACCGTCGGAGCCAAGTGGAGATCAGCGATGTGGGTGACGAGCCTTCGGTTCACCTCCTCGGGCCAAGGCGAATAAATATTGTCCGTGCGCAGGCCGGCTTCGACGTGTGCCACCGGGATTCGGTGGTAGAATGCCGCCAGCGCCCCAGCGAAGGTCGTCGTGGTATCGCCCTGCACGACGACCCGATCGGGCCGAAACGCACCGAGAACCTGGCTCACCCCCGATAGGGCAGCACCGGTTATGTAGGCCAGGTCCTGATCCGGCCGCATCAGTTCGAGGTTCCAATCCGGCCACAGGTCGAACAGCTCAAGGACCTGCGCCAGCATCTCACGGTGCTGTCCGGTAACGCAGATCTTGCACTCAAAATTGGGCCGAGCCGACAACTCCTTGACAACCGGCGCGAGCTTGATCGCTTCCGGCCGCGTTCCGAAGACAAAGAGAACCTTCATGCCGGTCGGGCCATCATCCCCAAGCGCGCATGATTGCCGCAGCCATCTATCCCTACAGATTGGTCCCGCCGCAATGATCTGTGCGCGCTATGAATATTGGTGCGTCAGTCCGGTCGCGTCGATGACCACGCGGCGCATCAGCTCTTCGCGCGGAACCTTCCGAAAGGGCGTATGGGCGACGAGGACGGCAACGATGTCGGCCTGTCGGACCGCTTCCATGGTTTCACAGAACAAGACGTTGGACAGCGCGGCAAGTTCTGGGGGAAGGGCGCTCAAATTAGGATCGGCGACGAGGATGCGCTCTTCTCCGCAACGGGCCAGTTGCGAGACGATGGCGATTGCCGGGCTCTCCCGCATGTCGTCGACGTCTGGTTTGTAGGTCAATCCCAGGCAAGCGACGACGGGTCGTTTGAACCGTTCCGCCCGTTCGCGTATCTGCGACACCACAAATTTCGGCTTGGAGTCGTTGACCTCGCGCGCGGCGCGGATCAACCGCGTCCGTTCCGGCGCGGAAGAAATGATGAACCAGGGATCGACCGCAATACAATGCCCGCCCACGCCCGGTCCCGGTTGGAGGATCGAGACCCGGGGATGGCGATTGGCGAGCTCGATGACATGCCACACATTGAGGCCGAGCTGGTCGCAGATCAGCGACAACTCGTTGGCGAAGGCGATATTGACATCGCGGAACGCGTTCTCGACCAGCTTGACAAGTTCCGCCGTCGCCGCATCCGTGCAAAACAGTTTCCCCTGCAGGAATACACGGTAGACCGCTTCGGCGTGCTCGGCGCAAGCTTCGGTGATCCCGCCGATAATGCGATCGTTCTCGATCAGCTCGCGGACCATCCGCCCCGGCAGCACTCGCTCCGGGCAATGAGCCACATGCACGTCGAGCGGCTCCGAATACCGGGACGGCGGAAAACGAAGATCCGGACGCAACCGTGCAAGACGAACCGCCAAACGCTCGGTCGTGCCGACCGGCGAGGTCGACTCCAGAATCACGACATTTCCGGAAACAAGGACGGGTCCGATGGCGTCCGCCGCCAAGTCGATATAGTCGAGATTGGGTGATCGGTCCTCGTGAAACGGCGTCGGGACGGTGATCAAAAAGGCATCGGCGGGCTCGGGCTGCAACGTAGCGCGCAGCTTGCGCAAGGTGGTCGCGGCCCGCAGCAACATGTCGAGATCGGGCTCGGAGAATAAAGGTTGCCCGGCATTGACGGCCTCGACGACGCGCGGGTTGATGTCGACGCCGATTACCTCCACGCCCCGACTCGCCAATGTCGCCGCAGTCGGCAACCCGATATAGCCGAGACCAACGATACACACGGTCTTGATCGGGTACTCCATCGATCGGCGCGCCTGAAAGAGTAAACAATCGCTCAGCTCGCAATACCGCGGATTGCGAATTGCTCTAACGCATCAATACGCGAGGGAGATCATCCTGGCAAGTATCTTCCAGACTTCATCGTCATCAACGACATGTCGAGGGCATCCGGTGCAAAGACTTTAGCATTATCGAAAAAAACTGGCAGAATCAGCGGAATGATCCAGAGTCTTGAGGCAGGCTACTTGTCGTAACCGACGGCGCCGAGAGGCACCTTGCGAACCCGTCTGGCCACCAGCAGGCATACCAGCTAAGCTGTGCATCTGCGCGTCGCTAAAGCCTACGCTAGGGAGCGCCCGAATGGTCGAAACGCCAGAGGCTCTATTCATCGAAGAGCACCTTTTCACCGATGACGGGGACGTGCCGAATAACCCGTCTTTGCCGCTCATCGTCTATCGCGCCGTGCTCGAAACCGGTCCCCGTGCCGCGGCTGCTTGCGAAGTACTGTTTGCCGGCAATGATTGGAGCGCAGCCTGGGTCGACGGGATCTACGCGCACCATCACTATCACAGCACCGCGCACGAGGCGCTTGGCATCGCCGCTGGATCCGTCCGGGTCCGGCTCGGCGGCGAGAGCGGCAAGACGGTGGAGCTGCGCGCCGGTGATGTCGTTGTGATCCCAGCTGGCGTTGCCCACAAGAGCGAGGGGGCGAGCCCGGATTTAGTGGTCGTCGGCGCCTATCCCGGCGGGAGAACCCCGGACATGCGTAGGCCCGGCGCACAAGAGTGCGAACGGGCGCGGCGCAACATTACGGAGGTGGCACTGCCGACTTGCGATCCCGTCTACGGCACGTCGGGGCCGCTCTTCGAGCGGTGGCGTGGGGCGATAGGAGCTGAACGAGGCCCGCCCGGCGCAGGGCCGGCCCGTCAGAGGCAGCGGCCGGAATAGACCACGTCGTGAGCATTGGTAGGCGGCGCATCCGGCGGCTCCACGAGCTGGCGGGTCTCGACGACGTATCCGCCGTCGCACATCCCGTGGGCAGTGAGTTCCTCGGCGAGCCAGCCGCGTCGGATCTGCTCCGCCTCCCCGTCGTCATTGGCTGTCATTACCGTATTGGTTTGCGCAGTGAACACAAAGGTACCGGCCGGATCCGCTACGAAACTTTCGACGCGAACACGGTTGTTGTCGATGATGCAACCACCGAGCAAAACGAGGCAGGCGAGAACCGGCGCACGCATCGGTGTCGAACCTCCTGATCAGCTTTCACCGCTTCTCTTCTCTCATTCGCCGGCTCGAGGCAAGCGAGCCGCAGATCGCGTATTGGTTTAATCGACGGGTCTGAGGCGGCCATCCTCCAGCGCGACGATGCGGTCGAGGCGGCGGGCCAGTTCCAGATTGTGGGTGGCGATCAACGCGGCGAGACCGGTGCGGCGGACGAGGCCGAGGAGCGCATCCAAGACACTGTCGCCGGTCGCATGATCGAGGTTGCCGGTCGGCTCGTCGCCGAGCAGGATTTTCGGATCGTTGGCCAGCGCGCGGACGATCGCGACGCGCTGCTGCTCGCCGCCCGAGAGCCGTGCCGGCCGGTGCAGAGCGCGCGGCGCGAGGCCGACGCGGTCGAGCAGGGCTGCGGCTTTCCCGCGCGCCCGCCCACGCGCGACCCCGGCGATCATCTGCGGCAGCATGACGTTTTCGAGGGCCGAGAATTCAGGCAGCAAGTGATGGAACTGGTAGACGAAGCCGATTTCCGAGCGCCGCAACAGGGTCCGCCGTTCGTCGGGCAGGCTGCCGCAATCCTCTCCGGCGATCAGAACCGTCCCGCCATCGGGGCGCTCGAGCAGCCCCGCCACATGCAGCAAGGTCGACTTGCCAGCGCCGGATGGACCGACCAGCGCGACGACTTCGCCTGGCCACAGGACGAGATCGACGCCATTCAATACCCGCAGCTCGGCTCCACCCTGCTTGAAGGTGCGGCGGACACCCCGCAGCTCAAGCGCCGCCCGGACTGGCATCCCGGGGTCACTCGTAACGCAACGCTTCCACCGGGTCGAGCCGCGCGGCGCGCCAGGAAGGGTAAAGCGTGGCGAGAAACGACAGGGCGAGCGCCATGACGACGACGACGGCGACTTCGCCTGAATCGATACGGGCCGGAATGCGGGTGAAGAAATAAATTTCGGCGGCGAACAGATCGGTGCCAATGAGCCTCTGTATGCCCTGACGGATCGCCTCGATGTTGTTGGTGAAGGCGACACCGAGGGCAAACCCGGCGATTGTCCCGACAACCCCGATGCTGGCACCGCTCAGCACGAAGATGCGCAGGATCATAGCGCGCGAGGCGCCCATCGTCCGCAGAATCGCGATGTCGCGCCCCTTGTCCTTCACCATCATGATCATGCTGGAGATGATATTGAACGCGGCGACGACGATGATTAGCGTCAGTATCAGGAACATGACATTACGCTCGATCTCGACGGCATTGAACAGGCTCGAATTCGTTTGTTGCCAATCGACGATCCGGACATGGCCGTCGAGGGCGGCGGTGATCAACCGGCGTTCCTCGCGCACCCGGTCCGGATCGCCGACAAAGACTTCGAGACTGGAGACGGCACCAGGTAGTCGAAAAAACAGCTGTGCCGCGTCGAACGGGGCATAGATAAAGCTGTTGTCGTATTCATACATGCCGACGTTGAACAGCGCGACGACCTGGTAGGTCTTGACGCGCGGCATCGTCCCGAAGGCGGTCGAGATCCCCTGCGGCGAAAGCACTGTGATCGGGCTGCCAACAGTGACTCCGAGCCGACGCGCCAGCCGGTCCCCGACGGCAACCCCGTCATCGCCGAAATCGGCGAGCGAGCCTTCGACGATATGGTTCGCCAGCAGCGGCAGTGAGCGCAGATCATCCGGCCGGATGCCGCGCACCAACGCGCCGGCGGCACCGGCTTCCGAGGTCGCCATCACCTGTCCTTCGACCAGAGGAGTTACCCGGGTGACTCCAGGCACCTCGCGGATTTTTTGCGCAGCAGCATCGAAATCGGCGAGCCCGCCACTCATGGCATAGACCCCGAGATCGCCATTGAGGCCGAGGATGCGGGCGAGCAGGTCGGCGCGAAACCCGTTCATCACCGACATCACGATGATCAGGGTGGCGACACCGAGCGCGATCCCGAGCAGCGAAAAGATCGCGATGACCGAGACGAAGCCCTCCTGCCGCCGCGCCCGCAAATAGCGGAACGCGACCATCCGCTCGAACGGCCCGAAGATCACGGGTTTCTCCGTCACCCCCGCGAAAGCGGGGGCCCAGGAGAACCGCTAGGCACTTGGTCCCCTGGATTCCTGCTTTCGCGGGAACGATGATCATGGCTTGGCAACATCTTAGAGTGTGGTGAGCTGATCGAGCGCAGCGTCAACCGAGACGTCCTGCCGTTCGCCCGAGCGCCGGTGCTTGACCTCGACGGTCCCTGCGGCGATCCCGCGGGGGCCGATGACGAGCTGATCAGGAAGGCCGATCAGGTCCATCGTGGCGAATTTCGCGCCCGGGGACTCGTCGCGATCGTCGTAGAGCACCTCGACGTCGTCGCTGCGCAGCTTGGCGTAAAGGTCGTCAGCGGCAGCGCGGCAGCGCTCGTCGGCCGACCGCAAATTGATCAGCCCGACCCGGAATGGGGCGACGCTCTCCGGCCAGACGATGCCGGCATCGTCGTGGTTCGCCTCGATCAACGCACCGACGAGCCGCGACACGCCGATGCCGTAGGATCCCATCTCGAGCGCCACCGGCTCTCCGTCGGGACCGGTCACGAAAGCGCCCATCGATTGAGAATACTTGATGCCGAAATTGAAGATCTGGCCGACTTCGATGCCGCGCGCCTCCACCAGCTCTTCGGCCGGGACCGAGCAGGCGTCGGGATCGTGCTTCTCGTCGGTCGCCGCGTAAAGCGCCGTCCACTTCTGGAACAAAGGCTCGAGGTCGCTACTGTAATCGACCTCCTCGGCGAGGATGTCCGTCGCCAGCCAGGCTCGATCGCAATAGACCGCGCTCTCACCGGTCTCGGCGAGGATGATGAATTCGTGGCTGAGCTCGCCGCCGATCGGGCCGGTCGCTGCGCGCATCGGGATCGCCTTCAGCCCCATCCGGGCGAAGGTGCGCAGATAAGCGGCGAACATCTTGTTGTATGAGCGCTTCGCCGCGGCGGCGTCGAGATCGAAGCTGTAGGCGTCCTTCATCAGGAACTCGCGCCCGCGCATCACGCCAAAGCGCGGCCGCACCTCGTCGCGGAACTTCCATTGGATGTGATACAGGTTTTTCGGCAAGTCGCGATAGCTCTTGATCGCGGCGCGGACGATCTCGGTCACCTGCTCTTCGTTGGTCGGCCCGTACAGCATCTCGCGGTCGTGACGGTCGCGGATGCGCAGCATCTCCTTGCCGTAATCGTCGTAGCGGCCGCTCTCGCGCCACAATTCGGCCGGCTGGACCGTCGGCATCAGGATCTCCTGCGCCCCGGCGCGGTCCTGCTCCTCGCGCACGATCCGCTCGACCTTCCTCAGAACGCGCAGGCCGAGCGGCAGCCAGGAATAGATGCCGGCGCTCGACTGGCGGATCATCCCGGCGCGCAGCATCAGCCGGTGCGAGACGATCTGCGCCTCGCTCGGGTTCTCGCGCAACACCGGCAGAAAATATTCCGAAAGACGCATCGAACCTCACCCCGACGATCGGGCGGCGCACTCTAGGCAAGACCGCCCGACCTGTCCATCGACCGCGAAAGGCGATGGCCCATAGCAGCTGCAGCTCCAGCGCACCGCTTCCGCCGGCATGGTCATGGTGTCGGTCGCACACGGCGTTGGCTGCTTCTATTCGGGCTGCTGTCGTTGCGCCAAGAGCCGGCGGACCTCCTCGTCCGTCGTCTGTGTGAAATCGTCATACCAGTGGCCGAGGGAGAAAAACGGCCGGGGTGTCATCGCGCAGACAACTTCGTCTACCTCCGCTCGCAACGCTTCACAAGTGTAGGGCGAGGCGGTCGGGACAGCAACGACGATACGGGCCGGCTGCTGTTGCCGCAGCGCCCGGATAGCGGCGCGCATCGTCGCGCCGGTCGCCAGACCGTCATCCACCAGGATCACCGTGCGATCTCGCAGGTCGGGCGGGGGACGACTGCCGCGGTAGAGGCGTTCGCGCCGTTTCAGCTCTTCCAGCTCCTCCGCCGCCACTTCGTCGATTATAGACCCCGGAATGCGCAAAGCCTCGACGACCTCTTCGTTAAGAATCGGCACCCCGTCAGTCGCGAGGGCCCCCATCGCCAGCTCCTCGTGGCCAGGCACCCCGAGCTTGCGAACCAGAAACACGTCGAGCGGAGCTTGAAGCGCGCGGGCCACTTCATACGCAACCGGCACGCCGCCACGCGGCAGAGCCAGCACGAGGACGTCCGGCCGATTGGCATCGGCAGTCAACTTGCCAGCGAGCAATCGGCCCCCTTCGCGGCGATCCCGGAATCGTTTTGGATTCATGTTCCTCTTCTCCGCAACGGCGACCCGTCGCAAAAGTACGGTCGGCGCATCACTGTGTACCCTCGGGAGTAACGCCGCAAATTCCGGCCGCCAGCCGCCGCTTTGTCACCGAAGAGTTATTGTGCAGGGCCGACCGGAAATTGTTAAAATGTGCGTGACGCGGACCGGCCGGCATGAGTAAGATCGCTTCTCGTGCAGGCAAGTATGCTGGCCCGAGTTTAGGGAGGAAGCGCTCGCCGAGTCGGGATGCGCGTTTCCGGTGGCGTGCGCGAGGATAAGAAGAGGCGGGCGACGAGCCTGCCTCTTTGTTTGCGCTACCGGCTTCAAAGTGAGCTCGGGACGCTAATCTGACGAGACTTGGGTAATTAGCTTTGGACCCACCGCGGGTGGACCCGGCCGGTGGCGGGTCCTTCCCCGGAGACATCTCTCGACAACCCCCTTATGCTTTGCGCGTCGGTGGAACGCCGGCGAGGCCGCGTGCGGCAACCCAGAAAGGAACCGGAGAACCAAGATGGCGGTCAGTCGTGGATACCATTTCTATCAAAATCCGGGGCCGACCAATATCCCGGACCGCATTCTGCGGGCCATGGATCGCGGGTCGATCGACTTTACGGGCGCTCAGTTCCGGAAGATCGCGGAGGAATGTTTTGCCGGACTGAAGCGGGTGTTCAAGACCGACGAGACGATCCTCGCCTACGCGGCATCCGGACACGGCGCCTGGGAGGCGGCGCTGGTGAACCTGTTCTCACCGGGCGACAAGGTGCTGGTCGTCGAGAGCGGATTTTTCTCGCTCAATTGGGGCATGCGGGGCGAGGCCTTCGGGCTGGAGGTCGAGACGCTTCCCAACGACTGGCGCAGCGCCGTCAACCCCGCCAAGCTCGAGATCCGGTTGCGCGAGGATCGTGAACATGCGCTGAAGGCTGTGCTGGTGGTGCATAACGAGACCTCGACCGGGGTCCTCAACGACATCGCTGCATTACGGCGCGCGATCGATGCCGCAAAGCACCCGGCGCTGTTCCTCGTCGACGTGATCTCGTCCTTGGGGTCGATGGATTTTCGCATGGACGAATGGGATGTCGATGTGGTCGTGGCCGGTTCGCAGAAAGGGCTGATGTTGCCGACCGGCATGGCGTTTACCGGGGTCAGCGCCCGCGCCCTCGCCGCCACCGCCGAAGCGAAGTTGCCGCGGGTCTATTGGGACTGGCGCCGGTTGCTCGGCGAAGGCTCGCAGGCCTACTGGAACGGTACAGCTCCGGTGCACTTCTTCTATGGGCTGCAAGAGGCGCTGCGCATGATCGAGGAGGAGGGTCTCGACAATATCTTTGTCCGCCATCACCGGCTCGCCGAGGCGACGCGGCGCGCGGTGCGGGTCTGGCGGCAGAATGACGGGCCCGAAATCTTCGCCCTCGACCCGCGCGCCCAATCCGACTCGATTACCGCCGTGCAGGTGCCCGAGGGCTGCGATGCCGACAAGGTACGTCAGCTCTGCCTCGACAAGTTCAACGTGTCGCTCGGCGGCGGGCTCGACCGGCTGCGCGGGCACGTCTTTCGCATCGGCCATCTCGGCGATTTGAACGAGCCGATGATCCTCGGCGCCATCGCCGCCGTCGAAATGGCGCTCGAGCTGAGCGGGGTGCCGCACGGCAGAGGCGGCGTCGCCGCGGCGATGGATTACCTGGTCGGCGCGAATTAAATTTTCGACCTACCTGTCACACCGGCGAAGGCCGGTGCCCATTTCTGCCATGGGTCCCGGCTCTGCTATGGGTCCCGGCCTGCGCCGGGAAGACAACAATGTGATGACGGATCGAGCGGAAGAGGAACTCGCCCGCGTGATCGTGCGCGACGCCGCGCAACGGTATATCGCGAGCCGTCGGGATCAAATCGACGCGTTTGTTGACCGCCATTTCAGCCTTGTCGGCAGCCTGGCGCTGCACCGGCGGGCAATCGGCTGGGATCTCGTGCGGGCCCCGGCGAACTTGCTGCTCGCAGGGCCGGCGCTCTTCGTAAAGTTCGCGAGCTGGGCGGTCCGTCGAGCGGGCAGTCCGCGGCTCGCGGATCGGCTCGCCCGACCGCGGTTGCTGTTCAAGACCGATGTCACCCGCGAGATCGAATGGCTGGTGATGAGCGAGCTCCTCGAGATCCCTTGCCATCGTAGCGATCGTGCCTCGTATCGCGATGCGCTTGCGACAATGATCCTCGCCGACGACAGAGTGGCCGAACGCCTCGATACCGAGGTCGGGAAATCAGCCGACGGCGATTCCCAAATCCGCTGCCGCTTCACGTCGGCTGTGCAGAATTATCTCGGGTCGCGCAGCGCGACGGCCGAAATCACGACCGGCTTCACCGCCGCCGGCTTCGGTGCCCTGGCGGTAAAGCAGGCCACGCCGGGGCTGGCGACGTTGAGCTCGGCTCTTGCCGGGATGATCGCTCAACAGGCGGCGATTGCCGCATTTCCGCTCGGCGCCGGTCTTGGAGGGTTGTGGTACGGCCTCTATCCGGTTGCCGCCGGACCCGGCCTGCTCGCCGCGACAATGGGCGGCGTGTTCCTCGGCGGGGCCGTGCTGGCCGCCTTCTCTGGTATTGTAACCGATCCGCTGCAGCGCCGCCTCGGCCTGCATCGGCGGCGGCTTCTGCGGCTCATGCAGGAACTGGAACGCATTCTCTGCGGCGAGGCGGGTCAAGATTTGACATTGCGCGACCACTACGTCGCCCGCCTCGCCGACGTCTTCGACCTGATTGCCCTGGCTTTGCGGGTTTCGCACGCCTGAACACGGGCCGCTGCCGGCCGTCCGGGTTGCATCCGTTTGGCCGCTACGATATAAGCCGCGGCTGTTTTGGAGGTTCCTCAGATGCGAGAAGGCATTCACCCGGATTATCATCAGATCACCGTCGTGATGACGGACGGGACCTCGTACCAGACCCGCTCGACCTACGGCAAAGCCGGGGACACCTTGCGGCTCGACATCGACCCGAAATCGCACCCGGCTTGGACCGGCGGACAGCACCGGCTGCTCGATTCCGGCGGGCAGCTGGCCCGCTTCAACAAACGGTTCCAGGGCTTTGGCATCAAGCGCTGAGCCCTTGATTCCCGCCCGACAATAACCAACTAATCATTGCGCAGTTGCCAATATGGGACTGCGTGGCAGTGACTGGCATCCGGCCCTTTCGGTGGATGCCGAAACCCATGTTGCTCAATGGAGAATGTGGCTATGGATCGTTTCGATTTCTCTCCCCTGTTTCGCTCGACAATCGGTTTTGACCGGCTGACGCGTCTGGTCGACGCTGCGACGCGTGTCGACAACGCCGCTCTCGCCTACCCGCCCTACAACATCGAAAAGACCGGCGAAGACGCCTACCGGTTGACGATGGCGGTGGCCGGGTTTTCGCCTGACGAGCTGGACATCACCGTCCACGAGAGCTCGCTCCTGGTGACGGGCAAGGCGAAAAAGGATGAGGGCCAAGACCGCTATCTGCACCGCGGCATCGCGCGGCGCGCTTTCGAGCGCCGGTTCAGCCTTGCCGACCACATCAAGGTCGTCGGCGCCACTCTCGCCAACGGCATGTTGCATGTCGACCTGACCCGCGATGTCCCGGAGGCGGCAAAGCCGCGCAAGATCCAAATCGGCAACGGGCAGCCCGAGCAGGTGACTGTCGCGTCTCAGCAGGAGCCGGTGACCCAGAAGCAAGCTGCCTGATCACCCGCCTCTGCAACACGAAACGCCCCCGATTTTCGGGGGCGTTTTTTCGCACTGCGCGCAGTGGCCAGTCCTCTGGTCACGGAACCAGTAAACGAACTGCCCCGGTTCTGCCGGGGCAGTTCGCCTTAGGGGCAGCGACGCACCTCAAAGCCACCCCCGCCATTTGAACCACAGCAGCGGCAGCACTGCGCTCAGCGCGATCACCGCGAGACCGTAGGGGTAACCCCACGCCCAGTCGAGCTCCGGCATGTGCCTGAAATTCATGCCGTACATGCTGGCGACGAGCGTCGGCGGCACGCCCACCACGGAGACGATCGTCAGCACCTTGATGATGTTGTTCTGCTCGATGTTGATCATGCCCAACGTCGCGTCAAGCAGAAGCTGGAGCTTATTGACCAGGTGCGCATCGTAATCGTTGAGCGAAGCAACATCTTGGCGCACCGTCTCGAGCCGCGGCTTCACATCTGCCGGAAGCCAATCGGCGGCGAGGCTCAGTACAAACGGCACGATCCTGCCGATCCCCAAGAGGCTGTCGCGGATCTTCGAAGCCAGATCGCCGCTGCGGCCGACGCGGCGCAGTATGATCCTGAGGTCCGCGCTTTCCGCGGCCGCTCCGCGCCGGCGCAACGGCACGGTCGGTCCGGCTCGAAACAGTCGATGCGACAATGCGTCGAGTTCGCCGGCAATCCGTTCGAGCACATCGGCAAGGCGATCGACGACTGCTCCCAGCAAATCGGAAAAGAGCCCGGTACTGGTGAGCGGCATGCCGTCGGATCGGATGTCGCGCTCGAATGCGCCAAACGAACGCAGCTCGGCGAACCGCATCGTGATCAGCCGGTCGCGGGTCAACACGAACCCGACCGGAGTTGCGTGCGGATCATCGGAGTCGGCATTGTAGACCATTGGCGCGCTCAGATAGAGCGCCCCGTCAGCGGCTCGCAGCCGGCTCGAAGTTTCGATTTCGCTGAGCTCCTCCAAGGTCGGCACTTTGAGGCCGGTCGCTCTTTCGACGAGGATGATCTCGTCGGCGTTGGGTTGCAGCAGGTCAATCCACACAATGTCTGGTGCCAGCCCCAGATCGGTGACAGTGGCGGACCGTTCGCTGCGAACCCCGCGGCTGCTGTGCGATACCAGCATGATTGCAGCTTACGGCCGCAGCGCAGTCGGTGATGGCTCAAACCGATTCGGTAAGCGCCCGCGTGGGCCCACACCGCTTCCTGCGCCGCCCACCTCCCCCATCAACCCTTGTCGATATTCCAGAAGACGATCAGGTGAGCTCGCAGCACTCCTGTGACGTTGGAGCGCCAAGCCGTCGGCTGGGTATACTGCCCGACTGGAATATCGGGCAGCGTTTCCCACAGATGCCGGTGGAGGGCCTCGAGCGCCGCGTGGCTGGGTGCCTCCTCCGCAGCTCGGATATAGGCGCTGCGTAATTCCTCGGTTTTGACGTCGCACGGCCAGCCAAACCACCTGTCGCCGTCGCAATCGGAGTTGATCGCGAAGTTGGTCACGGGCGAGGACATCAGGGTTCCTCCGACCGTGGTGTGGAAGATGTTCCAGCCGCCTTGTCCCGGCGGATCCTTCTTCGCCCGCCGCGCCACCATGGTTCCCCAATCGCTTACCGCGAGCTCGACGTTGACGCCGATCTTGCGGAGGTTGTCGGCAGTGACATCGCCGAGCGCGGCAATGCTCGCGATCTCCCCGGTGGTGATCAAAACGATTTTCTCGCCCTTGTAGCCGGCCTCGGCGAGCAGCTCTTTGGCGCGCGCCAGATCCTGCTTGTGATAAGCCTCGGTGCCCGTCTCCGTGCCGTTGGCGCTGCCGCAGACAAAGAACGACCAACACTCGCGCCACCACCGCTGATCGCCGAAGGCAGCGCTCGTGTATTCGCGCTGGTCGACTGCCAGCGCCAATGCCTGCCGTGCCTTCGGGTTGTTGAACGGCGGATAGAGATGGTTCGGCCTGATGATGCCGTAAGAATCGATCGGAGAAACCCGTCCGATGACGACGCCGGGCGCGTGTTCGAGGATCGGTATCTGGTCGTGCAGCAGCTGGTCGATGAGGTCGACCTCACCCTGCTGCAAGGCGGACGATTTGGTGAAGGGATCCGGCAAGACGGTCCATTCGACGCGGTCGAGCTTCACGACTTTGCCGCCCGCCAGCCCGTCGGCAGGCTCGGCGCGCGGCACATAGTCGGGGTTCTTCTCGTATACGACCTTCGCCCCGGGGTTCCACTCCGACCGTACAAAGCGGAACGGGCCCGAGCCCACCGTCTCGGTGATCGCCTTGAACGGATCGGTCGCAGCGTCCTTCTCCCGTATGATGACGGCATCGTGCGCGCCGAGCGCCATCTCGACAAAACCGAAGGGCTCCTTGAGGCGGATGACGAAAGTCTTGTCGTCCGTGGGCTCGATCCCCTCGATGAATTTGGCAAAGGTCTGGCCGAGAGTGTTGCGGACCATCCAGCGCTTGATCGACGGGATCACGTCGCGCGTGGTAACCGGCTGGCCGTCGTGGAATTTGAGCCCGGGCCGCAACGTGAAGGAATAAGCCAGCCGGTCCGGTGAAACCTGGTAGCTCTCGACCATTTGTGGTTTGGGCTGCAGCTTCGAATTCCACGAAAACAGCGTGTCGTAGATCATCGCGCCGTGCATCAAGGTGATCGTCGCGGTATTGGTATGCGGATCGAGCACCTTAAGATCGGCATGCGGGACGACCCGCAGCACCTTGTCGCCCGCCCTCGCGGCGTGCAGCGGTGCGAGCAGCGCCAAGCCCACAAGGGCTATCCTCAAAAACCTGATCGCCATAGCATCCCTGTCCTCGGCTAAAGCCGGCGTGGATATTACGCCGGTCGCGCGCCGCTGCAATCGACGAGGTGATCCGTGAAGCGCGTCCTGACCGCCCGTTTCATGCACGAGACCAACACATTCAGCCGGGTGCCGACGGACATGGCGATGATCCGCCGCCGTGACTATCATCTCGAAAACGAGATTCCCGCGGCGTTTCGCGGCACCCGTTCGGCCTTTGGCGCAACCTTCGAAGCGGCCGACAAGTTCGGTTGGACCCTCGTTCATCCGGTTTCCGCCAACCCCAATCCCTCCGGCATCGTGACCGATGAAGCGTTCGAGCGGATCACCGCAATGGTGCTCGACGCGGTCGACGCCAAGGGCCCGATCGACGGCGTCCTGTTGCACCTCCACGGCGCCATGGTCAGCGAGAGCCATGAGGACGCCGAAGGCGAGTTCCTGGCGCGGCTTCGCCATCGACTCGGCCCGGACGTGCCAATCGTCGTCACCCTCGATCTGCACGCGAATGTGACGCAACGCATGGCCGACAACGCGAACG
>WNFR01000716.1_pt1 | contig 34735 bp, 19 predicted proteins | sample 5400221 | NCBI WGS metagenome assembly WNFR01 (sample SAMN13153357, study PRJNA577476) | soil metagenome | isolation source: 40 cm soil under Madrone tree | place: USA:California | collected 2016-06-14
GCCTAATCAGGATCGAGCAGTGATGCAAATCAATCCAAAGCAGTCAGGACCGCGATTGGAAGCGGATCGAAAAGCCGACACAAATCCAGCGAACTGTGGCGATCTACAACGATCCGGCGCCCAACTAGAGCATCGGTGGAGGTGGTGCCTGGATCGACCGACAGCCGAAGTTTTGTGCCGCGCCACGCTTCTGGGCGGTGGAGTCCGCCAGCTGACGTCGCACCCAGACGACAGAACAGCCGACCGATTGCGACGATCAAGCTGTGATTGCCGACGCGCCGGCGAAAGGCGACGACATGGGCCGCTGCGGGGCCGTGGAGGCTCAGCGGCTGGTAGTCGCCCCCGGTAAAGAGCTCCGGCAGGCTCCGCCTGAGCGAAAGCAGCGACAACGTGAGCTGCAGCTTGATTCGCCCGTCCGGCCACGCTGCTGCCAAATCGCGCCAGGCCGTCAGCCGCGCGTCGGGAGGGAGCGCGGCAATGGCCTTCGCTTGGCTAAACAGATGTTGACGAGCCGAGAAATCCACGGGTCGACGGTTGTCGGGGTCGACAAGGTTGAGATCCCAGAACTCGGTCCCCTGATAGACATCCGGAAGCCCTGGCGCCGTCAGCTTCATTGCCGTTTGGGCAAGACTATTCAACGCGCCGCAGGGGGCAATTCGATGAACGAACCCGGCCATGTCCTCCAGGAACCGGCGCGAGCGCCGCAGATCCATGAGGCGTTCAAGGAATCCGAGGCAGGCTTTCTCATATTCCGGATCCGGAGCGAGCCAGTTCGTTTCTTGCTTGGCTTCCCTGAGGGCCTTTAGCAGATAGGCCCTCATTCGCTCGACGAATGAAGGCAAAGCCCGGCGAGCCCCGGGCCCGATCTTCAGGAGTTCATAGGGCCAAGCTCCTACGAGTACCTGGTAGAGAAAATATTCGTCGCTGGACCCGGGTGCATACCTCTCGCCAACGCGATCCTTGCTTGCCGCGTTACGCCTTGCCCAGGCGCCGACGCACCTTTCCCATTCGGCAGGAATCTCCGACAGCACATTCAGCCGCGCCCGACTGTCCTCGCCGCGCTTCGTGTCATGCGTCGACGTCGCCAGCATCGTTCGTGGCCAACGGCGCGCCTGTTCGGCAAGGCGCCGGTGGAGGGTCGTCGCGGGAGACCCGAACCGGCGTGGATCGCCGCCGACTTCATTCAACGAGAGCAGGCGCAGATACCGATAGAAGACGGTATCCTCCAGTCCCTTGGCCATGACCGGTGCCGAAAACTGCTGGAAGCGCTGCGCGGCTCTTGTCGCGGCTCTGCTGCGCACATATGCGCGGCGCCGCAGGGCCTCGCCCTTCAATGCGTGCTTAAGAAACGCATACACGAGGCGTCTGCGCCCTTTCACCTTGCGGCTTGCGTCGGCGATGGCACGATCGATCAGGCGGCGGTCCTCGGCTGACATGCCGCCGGCGCCCACGTAGGAGCGATAGACCGGGAAGCAGATGGCAATCTGGCGGAGCGCCGCGCGGAGCTCGTCCGCCTCGAAATTGGCTGTGGTGTCGGTTGTGGCGGCAAGCTTCTGGAACGGGACCACCAACCGATCGAGATCGGCCATAAAGGCGGCATCGATCGCCTCGCCCTTGGCACGCCGCAGCATCTCCTCGAATCGGTGCGGCTGCCCGGTAAATCGCTCCCAAATCCGCTGCATCGGCCGCGCGCCGGAGGGATCAACGAACATCTCGTTGAGGAGCGCAACGAAATCGTAGCCGGTGGTGCCGTCGACGGGCCAGTCACCGCGCAGCGGCTCCTCGGGGCCCAGGATCTTCTCCACCGCGAGATAGGGTCGATCCCGCGATCTCCGATTTCGATCCGCTCCCGCCCTATGATCGACGAAGCGCCGCAAACGGCGGCAATAGGCGCCGGGGTCCGCGAGACCATCGACATGATCGAGGCGCAGCCCCTGAACCTTGCCCGCGGCAATGAGTTGGCCGACGAATTCGTGGCAGCGGGCGAAGACCGACGGCCGCTCCATGCGAACGCCGATGAGCTGGTTGATGTCGAAGAAGCGGCGATAGTTCACCCGAGTGGCCGCCTGACGCCAGTCCGACAGCCGATAGTGCTGCCGGCCCAGAAGTCGATCGATATCGGCGTCGGGCGCGGACATCGCAGACGCGATCACGTCAGCATAGTCCTCGATGCGGATAGGCAGGCGGTGGTCGAAATACCAGATGTCGAAACGTCCATTCTCGCGCTCGAATCGCAGTTGCAACTCTCCGCGGGCGAGCACCTTCTCATAGGTGTCCGCCAACAGGGGAACCAGAATCTTGCCGCGAAGCTCCGGCCAAGGCGGAGCCCAATCCACGTCGAAGACCTCGGCCGTGGAGGCGGCCGCCCCCTGTTCCAGCAGTTCAAGCCACCACCGATTCCGCGATCCGCCGATGCCCATATGATTGGGCACGAAGTCCAGGATCAGCCCCATGCGAAGGTCGCGAAGCTTTGCCGTGAGGCGATCGAAGGCTTGGGCCGAACCCAGAGCCGGATTGAAGCGTTCATAGCTCGTCACGTCATAGCCGTGGCTGCTGCCGGCCTGGGCCTCCAGGATCGGCGACAGATAAAGATGGCTGATCCCGAGTTCCCTGAGATAGGGCAACAACGTCGTTGCCGCCTCGAAGTCGACCGCCCCGCCGAGCTGCAAGCGATAGGTCGACAGCAGCTCGGTTCGGTTGCATTGGTTCTCTGCCCGGTGAGCGCCAGAGGCCGGCGCACTCCGTCCGGGGCGCCCTTCGGCGACGGCAGTAAGGATGCTTTTAGCGCGCGGTGCCGCAAGCAAATCGCCAAGATCGAGCGGAAGCTTGCGCCGCCAGTTCGGGTGCTCATCCACGGTGCCGGGCATGTTGATCTGGTCGAGGGATCCTGCGATGTCCTCGAGTTGCACCATGACGAGACGCGAGCGGCTACGGGCCAGGAAGCGATGGACAGACTCGCTCGGTATGGGCCTCTGCTTTGCGGGCAACCCCTCGCGACGAAGGGCCGCTATCAGCGCCCGGCGCAGGCGGCGGCGATTCTTGCGTTCCGATATCTCGGCCGTCCGATCCGGAAACAAAGAGAGCTCGCTCTTGGTCTCGATGTCGCGCCCGGCCCAAAACCCGGCAAGCGTCGGCAGATCATGGGTCGAGACCTGCGCCAGGGCGTCGCGCGGCCAGGAAGCCGGACGCAAGAAAGCGCCCTTCTGTCCGCGCATGAAATAGAGCAAGCGATATGAGAGAATCCCGCGCGCCTGGATGGTCTCTGAAAACCCGGCCGGCACGGTGCCCAGATCCTCGCCCACCACCAGACAGTGATTGCGCTGACTCTCCAGCGCCACCACGCCAAGCATCTCGGCGAAGGGATAGCCGACGTAGACACCATCCTTCGGCCCCCCATCGCGCGGAATCCAGAACAGGCGCTTCAACCCCAGAATGTGATCGATGCGTAAGGCGCCGGCGTGTCGCATGTTCGCCCGCAGCGCGTCGATGAAGGCGCGATATCCTGTTGCCCGTAGCGCACGCGGGCCAAGGGGCGGCATGCCCCACATCTGTCCAAGCATGTTCCAGGCGTCAGGCGGCGCGCCGACAGACCAATCCAGAGCGGCACTCCCCTTGCTGGATCGCGCCTGGCTGGTCCAGGCATCGGCCCCGCTGGGGTCGAACCCCACCGCGAGATCGCGATAGAGTCCGATTTCCATGCCGCTATTGCGCGCGCGGGCGGCGGCGTCAGCCAACTGCAGGTCGGCTTGCCATTGCAGATATTCGAAGAATTCCAACCGCTCGAGATGCCCGGTGGCAAAGCGGCTCACGGCTTCGCTGTCGGGTCGGCGAAATTCAGGTGGCCAGAGGCGCCAATCGCCTTCCCGGCCCTTCGCCCTCAGGTGCTCTCTCAAAGCCTGATGCAAGGCAAACCGGCGAAGTGCCCCTTCCCCCTGGCGTTGAAATGCACGAAACGCTTGCCCCCGCGCGTCGGTCTGGTCGGCCAGATGCTGGCTTCGGAAGTGGTCATAGAGGGGCAGCAGCGCGTCGCGCTTCAGGCAGGCGACGGCTGTATAATCCACCAACGCGGCCGCTCTCGCCCCCTGCAGAGCCTGCATGAAGCCAGGCCGCGTAACTAGTTCCCGGGCCGCCGCGCACTCGGCAAAGTCAGGGATTGCCGTTACATCGAGATAAAGGGAGTTCAGAAAGAGACGACTGCTGGGCGAATATGGACTCGCTCGCTCCGGTTCATCGTCGAACAGGGCGTGCAGCGGATTGACCCCAACGGCATCGGCCCGAAGCGCCGCCGCCGCTTCCAGCAAATCGCCCAGATCGCTGAAATCGCCGATGCCCCAATTGCGCGATGTACGCAGAGCATAAACCTGGGCGGCAAGGCCCCAGGCCTTACCCTCACCGCTAAGGCCATCGGGCAGGTATGCCCTGGGAGGCGCCAGGATAAGAGAGGTGGATTCGCGACCCCTGCCCCCAGCCCAGTGAAGGCTTAGCCGGTGATAGCCAGGCGGAAGATCGAGATCCAGGTGAAGGACCTGACCTGGGCGGCGGGAGGTGCCGTCGAAAATTGTGGGCAGCCCCGCCGCCCTCACGTCGCCGCCATGGCGCTCGCCATTCTCGGTCAGGACTTGCCAGCGGAGAATTCTGGCAGCCGCGGGGAGTCGCAGCGCGATTTTCAGGGAGCGTCCCGCCGTGTCCACGACCACGGGATCGAGAACGCGGGATCCGTCCTCGCGGTCGAGCTCGGCCAATATGTCTTGCGCGATGTCTTGCGCGTCGGCTGAACCGGCGCCCGGCACCAATGTCCGCCAGAGTCGCTCGATCGTCGTCGTTGGGACCGCTGTGCCGCCGCCGACCTGTCCAAAATACCGTGCCTTGATGCCAAGGCGCCGGTTGAGTTCCCGCGCCGCCGTCATCCTGGTGCCGCTGCCGTACCGATTGACGGCATCGCCTCTTTCAGAAACCAGCCGACAAACCAGGGGGGCAGTTCGGCAGGTTGGCCATCGCGAATCTCGATCTCTTCGCTCATCCAGAGCGGCCGGCCGGCCAACGCTACATCGGGCGCCACCGCCGACGTTGTCTGGAGCAAAGCTACGAGGGTCAGACACTCGCCGGTGCCGAATTCCCAGGTCACCGTGAGGATGCCGCCAGGCCACACCCGAAATGGGGCAGGTGCCCTGGGCGGTCTGGCGAGCCGCGGCACGATTTCCCTCGCCCGCAACGCGAGCAGCCGGCGGCACTGCGCCAGCCGGCTCGCATGAAAGGGCTCCAATTGGCGCGCCCAGTCTATGACGGAGCCGCGGAAACTGTCTTCGCTGGCGGGATCGGGAATCGCCGCGTCGCCGTGAGCGCGAAATCCGGGATAGCGCTCCATCTCGCGCCGACGTCCCTTGCGCACGGCCTCGGCCAGCGCCTCATGGAAATCGACGAAGAAGAGAAAGGGCTCGGGCGCCCAATGTTCTTCTCCCATGAAAAGCATGGGAATGGCAGGTGCCAGTAGAAGAATTGCGCTGAGTGCTGCGAGGGCCCGCGGGTCGGCGAGGTGGACGAGGCGCTCGCCGAAACCGCGGTTGCCGATTTGATCGTGATTTTGCAGAAAATTGACGAACGCCGTCGAGGGCAATCCCTGGGTCGTCTCTCCGCGCGATCGCCGCCGGTACGGCGACACTTCGCCCTGATAAGCGAACCCCTCGGCCAAGGCCCGCCCGAACGAGGCGATCGGCGCATCGACATAGTCGGCGTAGTAGGCCGCGCCCTCGCCCGTGAGCAGGACATGGGCGGCATGATGGAAGTCGTCGTTCCATTGGGCGTCATAGGGTCGCCTCGGCGTCAGCGACTTCCCGCCAATCAGGCGGGAAGCGTTGTCATCGTTCTCCAGGACCAGATGCACAAGACGTCCAGCCGCCGCGGCGCGTGCCGCCTCGGCGATCGTCTCCAACACATGCGGCGTAGCGCCATGCAGGATGGTATGGACGGCGTCGAGGCGCAGCCCATCGAAACGATATTCCTCGATCCAATAGGCGGCGTTGTGAGCGAAGAAGGAACGTACCGGCTCCTGGGAGAAGTCGATAGCCGGCCCCCAGGGTGTCTGATGGGCGTCGGTGAAGAATTCGGGGGCGTAGCGATGCAGGTAGTTCCCGTCTGGTCCAAAATGATTGTAGACCACGTCAAGCAGGACCATCAGCCCGAGGCCGTGGGCCTCGTCGACCAGGCGCTTCAGGTCTTCGGCTGTGCCATAGCGCGCGTCGGGGGCAAACGGCAGCACGCCGTCATAGCCCCAGTTCCAGCCCCCGGCGAAATCCGCGACCGGCATCAGCTCGATGCCCGTGATGCCCAACTCCGCCAGGACGGGAAGCCGGCGCCGGACACCCTCAAAATTGCCCTCCGATGTGAAGCTGCCGACATGGAGCTCATACAACACGGCCTCGCGCCACGGGCGTCCCGTCCAATCAGGATGGCGCCAGCGATAGCCGGCGGGGTTGACCACGATGCTGGCGCCATGTACGTCGCGATCTTGCTGGCGGGAGGCGGGATCGGGAATGCGCAATCCATCGGGAAGCTCAAAGTGATAACGGCTCCCCGGACGAGCAGCGGCCGTCAAGAGCTCGAACCAGCCCTTTCCCACCGGGGCCATGGGAATACGCTCGCCGCTGTCATGCAGGCGAACGCAGACATTGGGCAAAGCCGGGGCCCAAAGCCGAAAGCGCGTGCTGCCCTCCGGAAGCCACTCGGCGCCAAAGGGCATGGCATGCGCCGTCCTCATCTCGAACTCTCGGCGGAAGGAAGGCCCGCCGCGTCAACGGTACTCGCTTCGGCGCGAATCGCGACGAATGCCGCGAGGCTTCGCCCCGGCAGCTCATGGCGCGCGGTCGACGGCTCGAACGGAGCATTGGCGGGCAAGTCGGGCTCGTCGGTATCGAGGACCCGCTGCCAGCCCGCGGTTCGGGGTATGGACGGCAATATGAAGGGTGCCGGCTCGTGATGCGCGTTGAACAGGACAAGGAGGACACCGTCGGCGAGGCGATCACCCTCCGGTGTCCGGTCAAACCCTGCCTCTCCATTGAGGCACAGTCCCACGCATCGGGCAGCGCCGTCCTGCCAACGTTCCGTCGTCATTTCCGTCCCATCGGGGGCGTACCAGAGAATGTCGACCACCCCATCAGTCGATTTCTCCCGGCCGTGCAGGAAACGGGACCGGTGAAGGACTGGATGATCATGGCGAAAGCGGATCAGGCGCTTCACAAAGGACAGCAGGCTCCGCCCTTCTTCCCCTTCGGCTGCCGACCAGTCCAGCCAACTGATTTCGTTGTCCTGACAATAGGCGTTGTTGTTGCCCTGCTGCGTTCGGCCGAACTCGTCGCCCCCCAGAATCATTGGGCTGCCTTGCGACATCAGAAGCGTGGCCAGGAAATTGCGCGATTGGCGAAGCCGCAGGCGACGAATGTCAGGATCCTCCGTCGGCCCTTCGACGCCACCGTTCCAGCTCAGATTTTCCGCATGACCGTCTTGATTGGCTTCTCCGTTCGCCTCGTTGTGCTTTTCGTTGTAGGAAACAAGGTCGCGCAAGGTGAAGCCGTCGTGAGCGGTTACGAAGTTGACGCTTGCGCTGGCGCGGCGCCCCTCACGATCGAAAAGATCCGCCGAGCCGGCAATTCGGGCGGCGAGCTCCGGCAAGATTCCCTCGTCGCCGCGCCAGAACCGGCGGACCGTGTCCCGATAGCGGTCATTCCATTCCCACCATCCTGGCGGGAAGTTTCCGAGCTGGTAACCGCCGGCCCCAATATCCCAAGGCTCCGCGATGAGCTTGATTCCGCGCAGTTGGGGCGACTGCCGGATCGCGGCGAAAAAGGCCTGAGTGGGGTCGAAGCCCTGCGCGCCTCTGCCCAGCGCCGCCGCAAGATCGAAGCGGAAACCGTCGACATGCATCTCGGTCGCCCAGTAGCAGAGGGAATCGAGAATCATCTGCAGGACTCGAGGATGCCCGACGTTCAACGTATTGCCGACACCTGTGTCGTTGATGTAGTGGCGCCGCTGATCCGGCTGCAGACGGTAGTAGGACAGGTTGTCGATGCCGCGGAAGGAGAGCGTCGGGCCCAGATGATTGCCTTCGCAGGTGTGATTGAAGACGACGTCAAGAATCACCTCGATGCCGGCGTCATGCAGCCGTGCAACCATGATCTTGAATTGCTGAATGTCGCCGCCGGCGAGGTAGCGCGGCTCCGGCGCGAAAAACGCCAGCGTATTGTAGCCCCAATAGTTCCGAAGACCCATGGCGGTAAGACGCCGGTCGTCGTAGAAGGCGTGCACGGGTAGAACCTCAATCGCGGTGATGCCGAGCGCCTTCAGGTAGTCGATTGATGCGGCCGAGCCCAAGCCGGCAAAGGTACCCCTGAGGGGCTCCTGCAGGCCCGGCAGGCGCATGGTGAATCCCCGTACATGGGTCTCGTAGGCGATGAACGCGCGGTCCGTTGCCGGCCGCTGATCCGCGCCCCAACTATGAGCGGTGTCGACGACCCGGCATTTGGGCATGGCACGAGCGCTGTCACGACGGTCGAAGGAAAGGTCGGATCGTCGAGACTCCACGCGATAGCCGTAGATGGCATCGGCCTGCAGCACGCGGCCGGTAAGTGCACGCGCATAGGGATCGATCAGCAGCTTATTGTGGTTGAACCGATGACCGTTGCGGGGATCATAGGGGCCATAGACGCGATAGCCGTATAACAGGCCAGGAATCGCCTCGGGCAGAAAGCCGTGCCACACTTGATCGGTAAATTCGGGCAGCCGCAGACGCTCGATTTCCCGACGCCCCGCCGGATCGAACAGACAAAGCTCGACCTTCTCCGCATGGGCCGAAAACAATGCGAAATTGACGCCGCGACCCGTCCAAGTCGCTCCCAGAGGTTCGGGCCTGCCCGGAAGAATTTGCGTACCCGGCATTGTCGCTTTACGAGCCGACTAGGACCAGGATCATCACCTGCGAGACCGCCGCATAGGCAGACGGCCTCGCGTTCATAGCGGGCTTCCTTCGGGAATTCTCTCGAGGATCAGAGACGCCAGCGGCGGCAGTGTGAGCAGGATGGAATTCGGCCGGCCATGGGCGGGAGTTCCCGTCGATACAATTTCGCCGCCGTTGCCGACATTGCTTCCGCCATAGAAGGTCGAGTCCGTGTTGATCCGCTCCCGGTATCGGCCGGGGGCCGGCACGCCAAGCCGATACGCCCGGCGCACGACGGGCGTAAAATTGCAAACGGCAAGGACAAGCCCTTGGCCACCTGAGGCAAACCGGGCAAACGCCAGTACCGAATTGTCAGCGTCGCTGGCCTCTATCCACTCGAAGCCAGCGGGCAGGCAATCTCCTTCATGCAGCGCCGGCAAGCGCCGATAGACCCCGTTCAGGTCGCGAACGAGCCGTCGAACGCCGCCATGCAAAGGATCTTCGAGAAGATGCCAATCCAGACTGCTGTCATGGTTCCATTCGCGCTCCTGGCCGAATTCACCGCCCATGAAAAGCAGTTTCTTGCCCGGATGGCTAAACATGAAGCCGTAATAGGCGCGCAGGTTGGCAAACTTTTGCCAGCGATCACCAGGCATCCGGCCCAGCAGAGAGCCTTTTCCGTGCACAACCTCGTCATGGCTCAGCGGCAGGACGAAATTTTCACTGAAGGCATAGAGCAGACCGAACGTGAGGTCGCTGTGATGCCACCGCCGAAACAACGGATCGTTCTGCATGTAGCGCAGCGTGTCGTGCATCCACCCCATGTTCCATTTGTAGCCGAAGCCAAGGCCGCCGATATATGTCGGCCGCGACACACCGGGCCAGGCTGTCGACTCCTCCGCAATCGTCGTCGTGCCGGGATGCTCGCCGAAGCAGAGCTCGTTCAATCGGCGCAGGAAGGCCGTCGCCTCGAGATTCTCATTGCCGCCGTGGACATTGGGAATCCATTCGCCCGGCTTGCGGCTGTAATCGAGATAGAGCATCGAAGCAACTGCATCGACTCGCAGTCCGTCGATATGGAATTGCTCCAGCCAATAGAGCGCGCTACCGAGAAGAAAATTCCCAACCTCGCGTCGTCCATAGTTGTAAATCAAAGTGTCCCAGTCTTTATGGAGGCCCTGGCGCGGGTCGGCGTGCTCATAGAGGTGTGTCCCGTCGAATTGCGCCAGACCGTGAGGGTCATTGGGAAAATGGCCGGGGACCCAATCGAGAATTACACCGATCCCGCAGCGATGAAAGCCGTCGATCAGCGCCCGGAAATCGTCCGGGGGCCCGAATCGTGCGGTCGGAGCGAAAAGCCCGGTCGGCTGATAGCCCCACGACCCGTCGAACGGAAACTCGGTGATAGGCAGTAGTTCGACATGGGTGAAGCCCATCTCGGCGACGTAGGGCACCAGGCGATCGGCGAGCTCGACATAGCTCAGCTTTTGCTCCCCTTCCTCGACTTTCCGAGCCCAGGAGCCCAAGTGGCATTCATAGATTGAGATGGGTGCCTCGCGGCCATTGGCGATCTCCCGGCGTTTCATCCAGTCCGCGTCCTTCCACTCATGCTGGCTCGGCGCTGCAACGACCGAAGCGGTCCGCGGCGGCGCCTCGGCCTGGCGCGCGAGAGGGTCGGCTTTCAGCGGCAGCAATTGGCCCTCACTGCCCCTGATCTCGTATTTGTAAATTTCGCCGGCCCCGATCGCCGGAATGAAAATCTCCCAGAGTCCGGCGCCGGGATGATGGCGCATCGGATGTCGGCGGCCGTCCCAGGCATTGAACTCACCGATGACGCTGACCCGCTTGGCATTCGGAGCCCAAACGCCAAATGACACGCCTGCGACGTCATGAAAGACGCGGGCATGAGCACCCAAATGGTTGTACATCTTGAGATCGCGCCCTTCACCGAGCAGGTGGAGATCGATCTCGCCCAATGTGGTGGGGAAACAGTAGGGATCTTCAAATTCGACCACGCCTGCCGCCGACTCGCGTCGCAGCCGATAGCGGAATGGCTGATCGCGCCCTGCCGGGCCGATGAAAACGCCTTCGGGATGGACGCGCGGGACTTCGGCTATTGCCTCACCTGTAGCAGCCTCGATCACCCAAAGGCGGGAGGCACCCGGCTGAAAGCTGCGGATCTCGAATCTTCTGCGGGATTCGTTCCAATGCAACCCCAGGAAGCCGAAGGGGTCGCCATGGTCGGCGCGCAACAGCGCCTCGATATGCCGGCGATCGCCGAGCTCGAGCTCCGGTGGTTCGCCGGTCCCGCTGGCACGACCATGTCCGGTAGATTTGGTTTCAGGCGGGCACAAGGGTCTTCTCTTTTACCATCGTCGCGCTGTCGAGGATCGCGGCCAGCCCCGACAGAGGAATGCGCAGCCAAGCCGGCCGGTTCGCCGCTTCGTAGCGAATTTCGTAGAGGACTTTGTCGAGGAGGAACAGAGCGAGCAGTCGATCAACCTCGGCAGGGTCCGCCGGATAGGAAGCGCAGCCGGCGATCGCCTCTTTGTAGTTTTCGAGGAATGTAAGCTGGACGAGCTGGCGCCAAGCGTCGGCATGGGGCAGTAGTCGTTGATAGCCTTCACTATCGCGCTCGGCAAGCTTGTGCAGGGCCGACCACCCGGCATACTCGAACGAGCGCAGCATGCCGGCGACATCGCGGATCGACACGCTCTTGGCGCGGCGCTCGGCCAGGGTTCGGGCGGGCTCGCCTTCGAAATCGATCACGTAGAAATCGTTCTGGGCTACGAGAATCTGGCCAAGATGCAGATCGCCATGGATGCGGATCTTGGTGGCGGTCACCGGGCCCTTCGTGAGCGACTCGAAGCGGTCGATGCATTCCGCCTTGCGTCCAATTACATCGGCGATCTTGGCCGCTTCGGCTTCATCGGCCGACTTGCGCGCAGCCTGCAGCGCATCGAAGGCAGCCTCGGCCGTTTCGATGAAGTGGCGGCGCCACCCCTCGAGTTCCGTCGCCGCCACGCTTTCGGGCTGGAAATCCGGATTCGTCACGTCGCTGGCCAGCGCCCGATGCATCTCGGCAATACGCCGTGCCAGGATGCGCACCTGTTCAAGATAGATCGCATGACGATCGCGGTCCGTGATTGGTTCGGCTGCCGCATCGACCACGCGCAGAGTGTCGAATACCCGATCGAGGTAATTGATGGTGTGATCCCAGCCGGAACCCTGGCTGCGCACGAATTCCTGAACGAGGCCGATGGCCCATTTCGTACCTTCCTTGTCGGTATAGGAGATGTCGCCCAGCAGGCGCGGCGTATTGGCATAGCCGGCGGTCTCGGTCAGGAAACGGGTCATCTCGATCTCGGGATGCTCGCCGGGAGCGAGCCGGCGATAGAGCTTGAGCACCGCCTTGTCGGCAATGTTGAGGGAGGTATTGCTCTGCTCGCCGCCAAGAAGGTGCGCCGGCGCATCGGCGGGGATCTCAGCAGCCGCCAAGGAAGCCGTGGAGCGGAAGGCGAGGCGCCCGTCGGGCCCATCGACGCTGCGGTTGTCGCGGATCGCGTCCAGCATCGCGGCGCCGAAGACATCACTCGCCGTCGCCTCGAAGACGGCACCCAGGCGCGAACGCTGCCGCACCCGCGCGATCATGTAGGGCAGGAGCGGCCAGTTGTTGTTGCCCGCATCCTCGCTCCAGGAGAGGCCCAGCGGCAGCAAATAGCGCTGAACCCCGCGATCCTTGGCAAGGGTCACCTCGCACTGCAGCAGGACGAGCTTGCCGGCGGTGCTTGCCACCTCGGTCATGGCGCAGACGCCCACCTGCTTGATGCGATCGTCCTTGGCAGCGAACCAGCGGCGTTGCGCCAGATAGACGGGCAGCACCTGTTGCTCAAGCTCGCGGCCCTCGCGGCCCGTCAGCATTGTCTGCCAGCCATCGTTCATCACTAATGTGGTGAACTCCGGCAATGGCGGCGGCGCTTCCTCGTGCCAGGCCGGCATCGCTGCCCGCTCCGCCAGAACAAACCAATGAAAACCATAAGCCGGCAATGTAACGAGATAGGGCAGGTCGCCTATCGGCGGAAAGCTGCTGCGCCCCAACAGCTCTATGGGCACCCGGCCTTTGAAATCCGCCAAGCTGAGCTCCACGGCCTGAGCCGAATGCGAGAGGTTGGCCACGCAAAGCACCGCCTCGCTGCCGTCGTCGCACAGCAGCAGATAGGCCAGGACCTTGCGGTTGCCGGGATAGAGGAAATGCAACCGGCCGGCCCGCAGCGCGGGATTTTGCTGACGCATGGCGATGAGGCGCTTCATCCAATTGAGCAGGCTTGTGGGGCTGCGTAGCTGGGCCTCCACATTGACCGCCTCGTAGCCATAGATGGGGTCCATTATTGGCGGCAGGTACAGAGTCGCGGGGTCGGCCCGCGAGAAACCGCCGTTGCGATCCGGGGACCATTGCATGGGTGTACGAACCCCGTTTCGATCGCCGAGGTAGACATTGTCGCCCATGCCGATCTCGTCGCCGTAATAGAGGAAGGGGGTGCCCGGCAGGGACAGCAGCAGGCTATTCATCAACTCTATCTTGCGCCGATCGTTGTCGAGCAGAGGCGCCAGCCGCCGCCGAATGCCGAGATTGAGGCGCATGCGACGGTCGGCGGCATAGAAGGTCCACAGATAGTCGCGCTCGCGCTCGGTCACCATCTCGAGCGTCAGCTCGTCATGATTGCGTAGAAAGATCGCCCATTGGCAGTTGTCGGGGATTTCCGGAGTCTGGCGCATGATGTCGGTGAGCGGATGGCGATCCTCCTGAGCGATCGCCATGTACATGCGCGGCATGACCGGAAAATGGTAGCACATGTGGCATTCATCGCCCTTGCCGAAATAGGCCGCGACGTCTTCGGGCCACTGGTTTGCCTCGGCGAGCAGGATTCTGTCGGGGTATTTGGCTTCGATCTCGGCCCGGATCTTGCGGATGACCTCATGAGTCTCGGGCAGGTTCTCGCCGTTGGTTCCGGGGCGTTCGACGAGATAGGGAATGGCATCGAGACGCAGGCCGTCGACCCCGGCATCGAGCCAGAAGCGCATGACGCTGATCACTTCGCGCAGCACCCTCGGATTATCGAAATTCAGGTCCGGCTGGTGCGAATAGAACCGATGCCAATAATAGGCTTGGGCGACCGGATCCCAGGACCAGTTCGATTTCTCCGAGTCGACGAAGATGATGCGAGCATCCGGGTATTCCTTGTCGTTGTCGCTCCATACATAGTAGTCGCGATAGGGGCTGCCCTTCTTCGCCAAGCGCGCGCGCTTGAACCAGCGATGCTGGTTGGAGGTGTGATTGATGACGAGCTCGGTGACCACCCGCATGCCGCGCTTATGGCAGGCCCGCACCATGCGCCGGAAGTCCCGCATGCTGCCGTAACTTTCATGGATCGCGCGGTAGGCGGCGATGTCATAGCCATCGTCGAGCTGAGGCGATGGATAGAAGGGTAGCAGCCAGATGGCCGTCACACCGAGGTCCTGAAGGTAGTCGAGCTTGCTGATGAATCCGGCGAAGTCGCCAATGCCGTCGCCGTTGGCATCGGCGAAGGCCTTGACATGGACCTCATAGAAGACGGCGGTCTTGAACCAAAGACGGTCGGTGCGATCGATCATTCCTTCATTCCCGAAGCTTGCGCCGATTCGATCCGCAGAGCCATTCTTCGTTCCCCTATCCGGAGAGGAGGCTGAGGCGCCAGATCGCCGCCGGATTGCCGGCGGGGTCGAGGCGATGCTGCTGGAGCTTGCCGCGCCATTGCCATGATGCGCCGGAGAACAAGTCCTCGATCTGCAGCGCGCCGTGATCGGCGAGTCCGAATTCCCAAAGCGGCAATTCAAAGCTGAATGCGCGCGCGGTGTGGGGGTCAAGATTGACGGCGATCAGCAAAAAGTTATCCCGGCTCTCGGTCATCTTGCCGTAAAGCAGGACAGCGTTGTCGAAAGCGTTGTAGAAGCGCAGATTGCAAAAATCGTGCAGCGCCGGATTGTCGCGACGGATGCGGTTCAGGACTGAAATGTAGCTCCGGATATTGCCCGGCTGGTCCCAGTCGCGCCGGCGAATCTCGTATTTTTCCGAATTGAGATATTCCTCGCGGCCGGAAAGTGCCGCAGATTCGCAGAGTTCGTAGCCGCTGTAGATCCCATAGGCCGAGGAGAGGGTCGCTGCGAGCGCCGCCCGCATCATGAAGGCTGCCCGCCCACCGGTTTGCAGGATCAGCGGGTTGATATCCGGTGTGTTGGCAAAAAGATTGGGCCTGAGATACTCGTGCGAGGGTCCCTGGCATAGCTCGGTGAAGTACTCGGTCAGCTCCGACTTGGAATTTCGCCAGGTAAAGTACGTGTAGGACTGGCTGAACCCGACCTTAGCCAGCTTCTTCATCATCTTCGGGCGGGTGAAAGCCTCGGACAGGAAGATCGTATCCGGGTATCGCTCGCGCAATTGGGCAAGCATCCATTCCCAGAACGGCACCGGCTTGGTGTGCGGATTGTCGACCCGGAATATCCGCACCCCCTGTTTGGCCCAAAACAGGACGACGTCGCGAAGGGCCAGCCAGAGAGTCGGCAGGCCCTTCTCAAAATCCACGTTGACAATGTCTTCATAACGCTTGGGCGGATTCTCGGCGTAGCGGAGCGAACCGTCAACGCGCCAATCGAACCAGTCTGGGTGTTGGTTCAGCCAGGGATGGTCTGGCGAGCATTGGATCGCGAAATCAAGCGCGATCTCCAGCCCCTCGGCATGAGCGGCCTGGACCAAGCGGTGGAAATCGGCGAAATCGCCGAGACCGGGATGGATCGCCTCATGCCCACCTTCGACCGAGCCGATGGCGTAAGGGCTGCCCGGATCGCCCGCTGCCGCCGTCGGGCTGTTGTTGCGCCCCTTCCGGTTGGTCCGTCCGATGGGATGAATGGGCGGGAAATAGATGACGTCGAAGCCAAGATCGCGGACATAGGGCAGTCGCGCAATGACGTCGTCGAATGTCCCCTCGCGCCCGGGCTCGGGCGACTGGGACCGGGGGAAGAGTTCGTACCAAGCAGAGAACCGGGCCGCCGGGCGATCGACGATAACCGTCAATACCGCTGGATGACGCGTGCAAACCCGCCGTGGCGAGCTTCGCCGCATCAGCAAGGAGAGCTCTTCGGACAAAAGAAGCCGCGCAGCCCTCTCCATTGCGTCGTCCGCTTCGGTCTCGCTCTTGCCGGCAGCCAGGAGTTCTTGCCATGCTTTACGATCCGCGCCGGTTGCCTCGCCCGCAGCGCTGCGTACGAAATCCAGCCCCTCGCGAAGATCGAGATCGATGTTCTGGCCTGACTCATGCTTCTTCACCGTGTCGGCTCGCCAGCTCTCGAACTCGTCGAGCCAGGCCTCGACCGTGAAGAACCAACTGCCAATACGCGTCAGCGGAATGCGGGCCCGCCAGCGATCATTGCCGATCTCCTCCATGCGTATCTCGCGCCAGCCGCGCTCGCTGCCGAACCTGCACCTCACGCAGGCCCCGAGATGCGCATGGCCATCCATGAAAATGTCGGCTTCGATTTCCAGCGTATCGCCCACGATGCGTTTCGCCGGATGGCCGCCGCCGTCGATCTGTGGCTTCAGGCCTTCGATAATGATGCGCCGGCTGCCGAGATTGGACGGGGGCCCGGGAATCGAATGACGCTGCGCCGTCCCGTCCGGCTGAAGCGGTCGCTCGCCGCGCCGGGCATGAAAGAAGCGAAGTTCCAGTGGTTCAAAGACAAGCGGCCGGCCGGGTTCGAAACCCATGGGGACCCGGCAAGGCGTCTCGTCGACAAATGGCCCAAGCAGCCCGCCTGTCTCGCTCAGGAGGTATCCGGGCTCCATCGACAGGGCTCGCAATGGATCGGCGTTGAGCACCATCAGGAAGGCTTCGTCCGCGGCGAGCGGGTGGCCGCCGGCGAGGCGAAGAAGCGCCACACATTGGCCGCCGGGCGCGCTGATCCGCCGGACAGGCGTCTCGATATCGAGCCCGGCATGTCGTGCGCGCAACGTGTTGAGAGCGGCAACGTATTCGCTCAGATCCAGGCGCGGCGCGCCCCATCGATCCGGCTTTGAGAACATGAGGTCGAGGGATTCGTGGAACCCGAATTCGCATCCGCCCGGCATCATCCAACCGCCCGAGAAGGTGGCCGCGAACAACAAGCGGCACTCCACAATCGCCTTGAGCGAAACTGATCCCTTGCCGCCGGCCGCCGCCAGCTCAGCGTCGGGAGCTTCAGGAAAGGAAATGGTCGGGGTCAGCCGGCTCAGCGCCGCCTGTTCCTCCATTAACCATTCCGATCGAAAGTCCCACCATCGTGAGCTGTTGAAAAAATAGTCGAACCCCGCTGCTGCCAAGTCTGAGGCGGCCGACGTCCCCGCCCCGAGAGTATCGGCGATGAAGCGCACGCCGTTCTGCACCCCGCGGCCATCGGCAAGCAGCTCCCGCCAGGACGCCGCCGGCGTCAAGGACGCTTCGCGGCAAACGAAGCCTGCAACACCCAGGCCCAACGTCCGCCGAAGTCGGGTGCCTGCGCTATTGGCGCTGTCGGCCTTATGCCCGGGCGCTGAGGGAGGGGCGTGAAAATCCGTCATGACGTTCAGCTGTCGCCGGCGCGCCGCTTCGACGAACCGGCCGAATGCGGCTTCGCTCGCGGCGGCTCGCTCCGTCGAGTCAGGCTCACTTAAATGAACCCAGTCAAACCCCATTTCGGCGATTCGTGGCAGATGTTGGATCCATCGATCCACCGAACCGATTGCGGGCGAAAAGAGATCATAAATGCGAGGGCCGGCGGCCAATTCTTTCGCCGCTCGGCGGGACGTCCGACCTCCCGATTCTTCAATAACCCCGTTGGCCGCTGACACTGCCTGCAAGGCTCACACCCTCAATTGCCGCATATGGATAGGGCAACGTTGCAGCAATTCTTCCCGCAAGCCCTGCCATCATCCCTAATTCGCCAATCATATGAACAAACAATGAACCCGGTCGAGCAGTCTGCATGTCTCAAGGAGGATCATATTGCGGAAGGAAGCCGGCAAATTGGTACACGTCTGGATCGTCGAACCCGACACTCTAGTAATCTTGGCACCGAGAACGGGCCTTCGCAGTGGCAATATTCGGGTGTGTCTCGCGGCAGCCCTGGCTCAGCGCAGATAGGCCTGCGCGGCATAGCGGCGCATCATTCGCTGGCTGTTGAAGAATGCGCCGATCTTGCTGACGCTCTGTTTCATCATCCAGATCCAGCGCTCGCGGTCCTCGTAGTAAAGGGGCAGGACGGTCTCCCCCAGCTGGCGGTATAGGGCGTGCGAATGGGCGGATGCAGAATCGGGTTTTCCGTCGCTTCCGATCGCCCAGCCGGTGACCCCCTCGAGGCAGGCCTCCAGCCACCAGCCATCGAGGACGCTCAAATTGAGCACACCGTTCAGGGCCGCCTTCATGCCGCTGGTTCCCGAAGCCTCCAAAGGGGGCAGCGGCGTATTGAGCCAGATGTCGGCGCCGGCCGTGAGCGCGGCCCCCAGGGTCATATCGTAGTTGGGTAGGAACACCATCGGAATTGCCGGCGATATGCTCTCGATGTAGCGATGGAGTTCCTCGATCAAGCGTTTGCCCTCTTCGTCGCGAGGATGAGCCTTGCCCGCAAAGACCAACTGAAAGGGTTGCTGGCGTGCGATCGTGCGCAAGCGCGCCAGGTCGTTGAACAGCAGATCGGCTCTTTTGTAGCCCGTCATGCGTCGAGCAAATCCCAAGAGTGGCAAATCCGCGCGCATCTCCACTCCACTGCTAGCTCTTATGAGACGCAATAAATCGCGCTTGGCCTCTTGATGCGCTGCCCAAACGTCGTCGTCCGCGAGCTGGTCGGCATGCGCCAGGGCCTCCGGCTCATAGCGCCAATCCGGGAACTTCGCGTCATAGACTCGGGCAAGGCTCGCATGAGTCCAGGTCGGGGCATGAACGCCATTGGTGATGGCGCGCACGCGGTATCCGGGAAATGCCCGAAGAGTCGTTTCGGCATGGCGACGCGCCACTCCATTTATCCAACCGCTGAGATTGAATGCGAGAAGCGTCATGTTGAGGCCGTCGCTTCCGCCCAGCATCTTGAGCTCGGCAAGATCGATGTGATCGCCCAGGCAACGTTCGACGAGATCGAAGGGAAATCGGTCGTGACCAGCCCCGACCGGGGTGTGCGTGGTGAAGACGCACATCTCCCGGACACGCACCTGGTCATAGATGGACTCGCCCTGGACGACGTCTTCCGGCGCGCGGCGGGACTGGTGGAGGAGCTCGAGGGCCAGAAGTGCCGCGTGCCCTTCATTCATGTGATAGGTATCGATGTCGAAGCCAAGCATCCGGAGCATGCGCACGCCGCCGATGCCCAGCACAATCTCCTGCTTGAACCGATAAGCGGCGTCGCCGCCATAGAGGCGGTCGGTGATCCCGCGATCCTCGATGTTGTTCTGCTCGAGATCCGTATCCAGCAGCAGAAGCGGCACGCGGTAGCCGAGCGGGCCGGTGAAGGAATGGAGCCATGGCCGGATCCAGACCTCACGCCCTTCGATCGCGACCGCGATCATTGCCTCGAGCGGGACGGTCCATGCCGAAGGATCCCACGGGTCCGGGAAGTCGACCTGGCGTCCTCCGGCGTCGATTCCCTGCTTTAGATAACCGGATCGGCTCGCCAGCGTCACGAACATCACCGGCAGCTCGAGATCGGCACAGGATCGCATCATGTCGCCGGCGAGTATCCCGAGACCGCCGCTATAGGTGTGCATCTCCGCACGGACCGCAATTTCCATCGAGAAATAGGCAATCCGGGTTCGCGGTAGAAAGGGTTCAAGGGGCTTCATGGCTAACTACAACCCAATCCGATGTGTGTTTTCAAGGCCCGGACCCAGCAAATAGTACACGTCGAGCGATCGTCACAGACCTTTCACACAAACCTGGGACACTCGCCTCAAAAATGACAGCACCGCGGGAGCGAAATCATACAGAATTCTGGGCACCTGAAGGTACGGTGTGCCGTAGAGTTTGCAAGGTAGTTTGGGCCGTAGAATTTACCGGGTGGGTGGAGCGCTAGAACTCATATATTCGTGGAAAGAGACGACATGCGCGCGCTGTATGTTTCATCCGAGGTTTATCCGTTAGCAAAAACCGGCGGGCTTGCCGATGTGAGCGCGGCTCTTCCCACGGCCCTGAGCAAGCTTGGGGTCGAAATGAGCGTCTTGGTGCCCGGCTATCACGGGACCATCAGGTCAGCCGCCGCAAGGTCCATACGATTCGAGAGCACCGACTTCTTGGGCTTCGGGCCTGTTCGCCTTATAGCCGCTCAAACGCCTGACACCGGTCTGCCCATATGGATTGTGGATTCGCCAACGTTATTTCGCCGGTCGGGCGGTCTCTATCAGGACGAGCAGGGCCGAGACTGGCCCGACAACGCTTTCCGCTTTGCCTTGTTCAACCATATTGCCGCTCAGCTTTCGCTAGGCGAGCTTGTCGCGAATTGGCGCGCCGACGTGGTCCACGCCAATGACTGGCACGCCGGAATGACGCCGGCATTGCTGGCTGCCGTGCAGGGAAGAAGACCAGGCACGCTGTTCACGATACACAATGTCGCATATCAAGGGGTATTCCCGGGATATCTATACGAGGGGCTCCGCCTTCCAGCCAACGCCTTCAATTCAGATGGTGTGGAATTTTACGGGGGTGTTTCCTTCCTGAAGGCGGGGATCAGGTATAGCGATCTTTTAACGACGGTTAGCCCAACCTATGCGGCGGAACTGCTGACTCCGGAGTACGGCTGCGGACTGGACGGCCTTCTCCGAGCTCGTCAAAGGAAGCTTTACGGCATACTCAACGGCGTCGATTACCACGTCTGGAATCCGGGCCGCGATTCTTACTTGCCGGAATGCTTCGATCCGGGGAACCTTGCTGGAAAACGGACTTGCAAGACGGAGCTGCAACGCGAACTGCTTTTGGAGCCGCGTTCCGATATGCCGCTCATGGTCTATGTCAGCAGACTGACTGACCAGAAGATGGCCGACGTAGTCTTGGAGGCAATACCGGAGATCGTTGAACGTGGAGCTCAGCTGGCGATGCTTGGACAAGGCGAGCCTTCCATGGAACAGCGGTTCCTGGAGGCTGCGCAAAAATACCCGGGACGACTGGCTGCCCGCATCGGTTATGACGAGGCCCTAGCACATCGATTCCATGCAGGGGCGGACATCTTGCTCCACCCCTCACGGTTCGAACCCTGCGGCCTGACTCAACTTTACGCCATGCGATACGGGACGCTCCCGGTGGTCACAAGGGTCGGCGGACTTACCGATACAGTCGTGGATGCCGGTGAACAGACCCTTCGTCTCGGCACCGCAACCGGATTTGTATTTCAATATCCCAACGCACAAGCGATGCTCGCTTGCGTCGATCGGGCGCTCGCGCTCTACGACCAGCCCCTCGCTTGGCGGAAAGTTCAGTATCAGGCAATGAGCCGGGATTTCGGATGGGATGTTTCGGCGCAACGCTACCTCGCTCTGTACAACAAGTTGGTACCGGACGGCGTTCAAATCGATGTCACAATGGACGCGGATCCGCTGCCTAAGACCGCTGTTAGATAACGGTAAGTATTTGGAATCGCTGGGCGCGTGGTTAACCTCGCTTCCGCCAAAAGTTCTGGTACAGCAGCCCGCGGATTCCAATTGAGGTCGCGATCAGCGATCCTCTCGATCACGATCTGCCGCGCCTGCTCGCGGCTTCACGAACTATCGAACTAAGCTTGAAGGTGATGTGATGAAAGCAACCAAGAAACTCCACGATCTGGGACAGAGTCTCTGGCTCGACAACATTACCCGCGATCTGCTCGATAGCGGCACGCTCAAACGCTATATCGACGAGCTTTCGGTGACGGGGCTCACGTCCAATCCGACGATCTTCGATCACGCCATAAAGAACAGTACGACTTATGACGAGACGATCCGCCAAAAGGCGCCCGCGGCGAAATCTATCGAGGATCTATTCTTCGGATTGGCGCTGGATGACTTGGCGCGGGCGGCCGACCTGTTCCAGCCCGTCTTCGCGCGGACCGACGGCGTGGATGGCTGGGTCTCGCTAGAGGTCTCTCCCCTGCTCGCCCATGATACGAACAGCACGCTCGCCGCGGCCCGGGATCTCCACGGCCGGACCGGCAAGCCCAATCTCTTCATCAAGATTCCGGGCACCCCGGAAGGCCTGCCCGCCATCGAGGCGGCGATCTTCGCCGGCGTTCCTGTCAATGTGACGCTGCTCTTCTCGCGGGAGCAGTATGTGGCCGCGGCCGCGGCCTATCTGAAGGGCGTCGAGCGGCGCATCGAGGCCGGGCTCAATCCGGCGGTGGGATCGGTTGCCTCGGTCTTCGTCAGCCGCTGGGATGTAGCGGTCGCCGGCAAAGTCCCGCCGGCGTTGACCAATCGTCTCGGTATCGCCATCGCACAGCGCACCTACAAGGCCTATCATGAAGTTCTTGCGTCGGCGCGCTGGCAAAGGGCCGCCAACGAAGGCGCCCGGCCTCAACGCCTCCTCTGGGCCAGCACGGGCACCAAGGATCCCAAAGCCCCGGACATCCTCTATGTGAAGGCTCTCGCTGCGCCCTTCACGGTCAATACTATGCCCGAAGGCACGCTCAAGGCCTTCGCCGATCATGGCGAAGCCGGCGACGTCCTAGCGGCCGACGGGGGCGACTGCGAGGTGGTTCTGGCCAGCTTTGCCAAGGCGGGAATCGATATCGACGCGCTTGCCGCCCAGCTCCAGGAGGAAGGGGCGGCCTCCTTCGTCAAATCCTGGAACGAGCTTATCGCCTGCATCGGTTCCAAAAGCGCGGCCATCCGCAAAGCAAGTTGACGGAACGGGGATCGGGCGCTCCGCCCAGGGCGAAGGCACAACGGAGTCTACGAGGAGAATGTCGATGAGCGTTCTGGCTTTGCGCAAGCGGCCCGCTTGGTCGTCGCTCGAGGCCCATCATCAGGCGATGAAGGGTCTTCACCTGCGGCAGCTCTTCGCCGAGGATCCCAAGCGCGGAGAGCGATTGGCGGTCGAGGGCGCCGGAATCTACCTCGACTATTCGAAGAACCGGATCACCAGCGAGACGCTGAGGCTGTTGCTTCAGCTGGCCCAGGAGTCGGGCCTGCGCGAGCGCATCGACGCCATGTTCCGGGGCGACAAGATCAATGTCTCGGAAAAGCGCGCGGTGCTGCATGTGGCGCTGCGCGCGCCACGGGCCGCATCCATCGTCCTCGACGGCCAGAATGTAGTTCCAGAGGTCCATGGAGTTCTGGACAAGATGGCAGATTTCGCCGGTCGGCTGCGCGGCGGCAATTGGAAGGGGCATACGGGAAAGCGCATCCGCAGCGTGATCAATATCGGCATCGGCGGCTCGGATCTCGGACCGGTCATGGCCTATGAGGCGCTGAAGCACTACAGCGAGCGGAGCATGGGTTTCCGCTTCGTCTCCAATGTGGACGGGACGGATTTCGCCGAAGCGGTGCGTGACCTCGATCCCGCAGAGACGCTGTTTATCGTCTCTTCCAAGACTTTTACGACGCTGGAGACCATGACCAACGCCCGTACGGCGCGCGACTGGACGCTGGCTGGGCTGAAAGGCGAAGAAGCCGCCATCGCCAAGCATTTCGTCGCCGTCTCGACCAATGCCAAGGAAGTGGCGAAGTTCGGCATCGACACAGCCAACATGTTCGGCTTCTGGGACTGGGTCGGCGGGCGCTATTCCATGGATTCGGCCATCGGGCTATCGACCATGATCGCCATCGGCCCGGATAATTTCCGCGCCATGCTGGACGGCTTCCATCAGATGGACGAGCATTTCCGTACCACGCCCTTCGAGCGCAACCTGCCGGTGCTGATGGGCCTGCTCGCCCTCTGGTACAATGACTTCTTCGGCGCCCAAACCGTCGCCGTCCTGCCCTATGAGCAATATCTGAAGCGTTTTCCCGCCTATCTCCAGCAACTCACCATGGAGAGCAACGGCAAGCATGTGACGCTGGATGGAGTTCGGGTCGACTATGATACCGGGCCGATCTACTGGGGCGAGCCGGGAACCAACGGCCAGCACTCGTTCTATCAGCTGATCCATCAGGGCACGCGGCTTGTTCCCTGCGATTTCATCGCTTTTGCCCAGACCTTGAATCCGTTGGGCCGGCACCACGACATGCTGCTGGCGAATGTCTTCGCCCAGACCGAGGCGTTGGCCTTCGGCAAAACCGCCGAGGAGGTCAAGGCGGAGGGAACGCCGGACTGGCTCGTGCCGCACCGGCTCTTCGAAGGCAACCGGCCATCCAACACTATTCTTCTCGACCGGCTGACACCGGGGGCGCTGGGCAAACTGGTCGCGCTCTATGAGCACAGCGTCTTCACTCAGGGTACTATTTGGCAGATCGATTCTTTCGACCAATGGGGCGTGGAACTGGGCAAGGTTCTGGCCCAGCGCATCATTCCCCAGCTCGAGAGTGCCGCGGAGCCGAAGCTGGAGCATGACAGCTCCACCAACAATCTGATCCGGCGCTATCGTACGGGGAAAGGAACCGCCTGATGCCACGCGGATATGACCGGGATCTGTACATCCAGCCTTTCGACCACCGCGGCTCCTTCCAGACCAAGATGTTCGGCTGGAAGCCGCCGCTGAGCGCGGCGCAGACCGCCGAGATCGCCGCTGCCAAGCAGGTCATCTACGAGGGCTTCAAGGGCGCAGTCGCCGCCGGCGTGCCGAAGGAGAAGGCCGGCATCCTGGTGGACGAGCAGTTCGGCGCCGCGATCCTGCGCGACGCCTTGGCCGCGGGATTTATCACCGCGGCTCCGGCGGAGAAGAGCGGGCAGGACGAATTCGATTTCGAATATGGCGCGGATTTCGCAGGCCACATCGAAGCCTTCAAGCCGACCTTTTGCAAGGTGCTGGTGCGCTACAACGCCGAGGGCGATCCTGCCTTGAACCGGCGCCAGGCCGCGCGGTTGAAGCAGCTGTCCGACTATCTAGCCTCGAAGGGCGAGAGCCGCTTCTTGTTCGAGTTGCTCGTGCCGGCGGAAAAGGCGCAACTCGACAGGCTCAAGGGCGACAAGAAGGCCTATGACCTCGAACAGAGGCCCCGTCTGATGGTCCAGGCCATTCAGGAGCTTCAACTTGCCGGCGTCGATCCGGATCTATGGAAGATCGAAGGCATCGATCGGCGCGAGGATTGCGAGAAGATCGTCGCGGTGGCGCGGGCCGGCGGCCGCGATCAGGTTGGTTGCATCATCCTTGGCGGCGGCAAGGATGATCGCAAGGTAGGCGAATGGCTCGGGATCGCGGCGGGCGTACCGGGCTTCGTCGGATTTGCGGTCGGTCGCACCGTTTTCTGGGATCCGCTGGTCGCCTGGCGGGCCAAGAAAATGACGCGCGAAGAGGCGATCGCCGAGATCTCGCGGCGGTATCGCGAGTTCGTGGATATCTTCGAGAAGGCCAGGCATTCGACCGCTGCCCGGGCCGCGGGCTGATCGGATCCAATCGAGACATCGCTTTTTGAAGGAGGGTTAGCGCTTGCAACTGGGAATGATCGGCCTCGGCCGTATGGGAGCAAACATGGTGCGCCGGCTCTTGAGGGGCGGCCATGATTGCGCGGTCTTTGACATGTCTTCGAAGGCGGTGGCGGAGCTGGTGAAGGAGAATGCCGTCGGCACCGCCTCTCTGGCCGAGTTCGCGAAGGCGCTGACGAAGCCCCGCGCGATCTGGCTGATGGTCCCGGCCGGCGTGGTCGACAAGACCATCGCCGATCTTCTGCCCCATCTCGAACGCGGCGATATCCTGATCGACGGCGGCAATTCCTACTACATCGATGACATCCGCCGGGGCAAGGAACTGGCGCCAAAGGGCATCCACTATGCCGATGTCGGCACCAGCGGCGGCGTTTGGGGGCTGGAGCGCGGCTATTGCATGATGATCGGGGGCGAACTGGACGTGGTGAAGCGTCTCGACCCGATCTTCGCCACCCTCGCGCCGGGCCGCGGCGATATCCCGCGCACCCCGGGCCGCGAAAAGTCGCGCGGAACATCCGAGGAGGGCTATCTGCATTGCGGGCCAAGCGGTGCGGGCCACTTCGTCAAAATGGTACATAATGGAATCGAATATGGACTGATGGCCGCCTATGCCGAGGGGCTGGCGGTTCTTAAGGCGGCCAATATCGGCACGAGGACGGGGGTGGTCGACGCCGAAACCACGCCGCTTCGCGATCCTGAACATTATCAGTACGACCTTAACCTTCCGGACATTACTGAGGTCTGGCGCCGCGGCAGCGTGATCGCTTCCTGGCTGCTCGATCTCTCGGCGGCGGCCCTGATCGAGGACCCCGGCCTTGCGAAATTCGCGGGCCGGGTGTCCGACTCCGGCGAAGGCCGTTGGACCATCAAGGCCGCGATAGACGAGGGCGTGCCGGCTCATGTGCTGTCGTCGGCCCTCTACGAGCGGTTCAGCTCCCGGGGCGAGGCGGATTTCGCGGACAAGCTGCTCTCGGCCATGCGCTACGAGTTCGGCGGGCATCGCGAGAAGGCGGCCAAATCCTAGTTGGCCAAAGCATGGGTGAAGGAATCGGGAGTTGAGCGGCATGACCAAGGACGATCTCGACCAACTGGCGATCAACACGATCCGTACCCTCTCGATCGACGCGGTCCAGCAGGCGAAGTCCGGGCATCCGGGCACGCCCATGGCACTGGCGCCTCTGGTCTATACGATCTGGAACCGGGTCATGCGCTTCGACCCCAAGGATCCAATCTGGCCCGATCGCGACCGTTTTGTACTGTCCAACGGCCATGCATCGATGCTGCTCTGGTCCGTTCTGCATTTGACGGGGACCCAGGCGGTGAATGCCGATTATGAACGTCTGGGCAAACCATCGGTCACCCTCGACGATATCCGCCACTTCCGCCAACTCGAGAGCAAGGCCCCCGGGCATCCGGAATACCATTGGGTCTCGGGGGTCGAAACCACCACCGGCCCGCTGGGCCAGGGGATCGCCACCAGCGTGGGCATGGCGATCGCCCGGAAATGGCTCGCCAGCCGCTACAATCGGCCCGGATTCGAGATCTTCGACTACGATATCTACGCGGTTTGCGGCGACGGTTGCTTGATGGAGGGCGTCGGCTCGGAGGCGGCCTCTTTGGCCGGACATCTCGGTCTCGACGACCTGTGTTGGATCTACGACAACAACCACATCACCATCGAAGGCAATACGCGCATCGCCTTCACCGAGGATGTCGCAGTCCGCTTCCAGGGCTATCGCTGGAACGTGCTGCGGGTCGGCGATGCCAACGACCTCAAGCTGATCGAGGATGGCCTGGCAGCGTTTCGGAAAACCCCGGGCCGGCCGACCCTGATCATCCTGGACAGCCATATCGGCTATGGCTCGCCGCACAAGATCGATACCGCCGCGGCCCATGGCGAGCCCTTGGGCGAGGAGGAGGTTCGGCTCACCAAGCGCGCCTATGGTTGGCCGGAGGATTCCACGTTCCTCGTTCCCGACGGGGTGCGCGAGCATTTCGCCGCTGGAATCGGCCAGCGCGGTGCCGAGGCACGTGGCCGCTGGGAAAAACTGTTCGCCTCATACCGGGCGCAATTCCCCGATCTCGCCGTCGAGATCGACCAGATGCAGCGCCGCGAATTGCCCGCGGGATGGGATCGCAATCTGCCGAGTTTCGCCTCCGATCCCAAGGGCATCGCCGGGCGAGACGCCTCGAGTCAGGTACTGAACCAGCTCGCCCAGAACATCCCCTGGTTCCTAGGCGGCTCGGCCGACCTTGGGCCCTCCAACAAAACGACGCTCAAATTTGCCGGCGCCGGCGATTTCGAGGCCGAGACGCCGGGCGGCCGGAACCTACATTTCGGCATTCGAGAGCATGCTATGGCGGCGATTGTCAACGGGCTGTCGCTCTCGAAGCTGCGGCCATTCGGCGCGACTTTCTTCATCTTCAGCGATTATGCCCGACCCGCCATTCGCCTCTCCGCCCTAATGGAGCTTCCCACGATCCTGGTTTTCACCCATGACGCCATGGGCGACGGCGAGGATGGGCCGACCCATCAGCCGGTGGAGCATCTGATCTCGCTGCGCGCCATGCCCGGCCTGGTGCTGCTGCGCCCCGGCGACGCCAATGAGGTGGTCGAAGCCTATCGCTATATCCTGCAGTTGCGCCATCAGCCGGCGGTGATCGCGCTCTCGCGCCAGCCTTTGCCGACCTTTGATCGCAGCAAATACGCCTCGGCCGCCGGCGTAGCACAGGGGGCCTATGTGATGGCGGATTCCCCGGGCGGCCCGCCCGAGGTCATCCTCATCGCCTCGGGCAGCGAGGTCTCTCTGGTTGTCGAGGCCCACGAAACGCTGGCGTCACAGGGTATTCGCTCCCGTGTTGTCTCCATGCCGTCTTGGGATATCTTCGAGCATCAGCCGATATCCTATCAAGAGAGCGTACTGCCGCCCCAGGTCACGGCGCGCCTCGCCGTGGAGCAGGGATCCGTCCTGGGCTGGGAGCGCTATGTCGGCCCGGCTGGGCGGGTCATCGGGATGAAGACCTTCGGCGCCTCGGCGCCTCTCAAGGAACTGCAGCGGAAGTTCGGTTTCGAGCCCGAGCGGGTCGTCGCCACGGCCAAGGAGCTGCTCGGACGGAAATGACGACGCGGGCCGGCGAAGTCTGCCAGGATCGGCGGCTCCAGGGCGAATTCGCAGCCAGCAGAAAGAGAGGAGCAAGACAGCGATGGCGGGCAAGCAAGATCGCCTGACGAAGGCCAAGGGCGCGGCGCAGGACAACAGCAGCGCGCCTGTGGCGCCGGCCTGCGCCATGGTGATCTTCGGCGCCGCCGGCGACCTGACCAAGCGTCTGGTCGTGCCGGCGCTCTACAACCTGGTCAATGCCAAGCGGCTGTCCAAGGGTTTTCAGCTCGTCGGTGTCGACCTGGCGGCCAAGACCACGGAGGATTGGCGCCAGGGTCTGACCGACATGATGAACCAGTTCGTCGCCGAGGGCGGCGGCGAGTTCCAGGCCGACCACATTGAGCAGACCACATGGCGCTGGTTGACCGACCGCATGAGCTATCTTCAGGGCGATCTGAACGATCCCGGGACCTACCACCGATTGGGCGAGCATCTGGCGGGGCTGGACAAGACGGCGGGCACCGCGGGCAACTATCTCTTCTATCTCGCGATCGCAGACCGCTTCTTCAGCGTCGTGGTCGCGGGCCTTGGGGCTGCGGAGCTGACCACGGAAAAGGACGGCAAATGGCGCCGGGTGGTGATCGAAAAGCCTTTCGGCCACGACCTGGCTTCGGCCAAGGCGCTCAATGCCGAGATCCGGAAAACGTTGCAGGAGCATCAGATCTATCGGATCGACCATTTCCTCGGCAAGGAAACGGTGCAGAACATCATGGCGCTCCGATTCGCCAATGGCTTATTCGAGCCATCCTGGAATCGCGATCATATCGACCACATCCAGATTACCGCGGCGGAAACCGTCGGCGTGGAGCGCCGTGGCAAATTCTACGAGAAGACCGGCGCGCTGCGTGACATGGTGCCTAACCACGTCTTCCAGCTGCTGGCCATGACGGCCATGGAGCCGCCGATCTCCTTCGACGCCGACGCCGTCCGGGCGAAGAAGGCCGAAGTCATCCAGGCGATCCGCCCGCTCAAGCCCTCGCAGGCGCTGAAGGACGCCGTGCGCGGGCAGTATGACGCCGGCACCGTTCTGGGCAAGCCGATGCAGGCCTATCGCCACGAGCCCGACGTGGCCCCGGATTCAGCGACCGAGACCTTCATCGCCTGCAAACTGAAGATCGATAATTGGCGCTGGGCCGGCGTGCCCTTCTACCTGCGCACCGGCAAATATATGAAACGCCGGTGGACCGAGATCGCCATCCGCTTCCACCAGGCACCCTATGCGCTGTTCCGCGGCACACGTGTGGAGCGGATGAATCCCAATTGGATGATCCTTCGCATCCAGCCGGACGAGGGCATCGCGCTCGAGTTCGCAGCCAAGCGGCCTGGCCCGACGGTCAAGTTGGCGAGCGTCTGCATGGATTTTGCCTACAAGACCTATTTCAAGATGGCGCCCAACACGGGCTACGAAACGCTGCTCTACGACTGCATGATCGGCGATGCGACCTTGTTCCAGCGCGCCGACAATGTCGAGGCTGGCTGGCAGGCGGTGCAGCCCATTCTGGATGCCTGGGCGAACAATCCGCCAAAGGATTTTCCCAACTACGTCGCGGGCGGAGACGGCCCGGCTGCGGCTGTTGAGCTGCTGGCGCGGGATGGACGCGCCTGGCGGCCGCTGGACGCCTGAAACATCGCGCCGAGGACGTCATGACAAAACCTCCGAAGATTTCGCTCGTGCTGTCGGATGTCGACGGCACGCTCGTCACCGAGGACAAGGTGCTGACCGAGCGCGCGCAGGCTGCCGTCCGGCGCTTGCACGATGCCGGGATCGGCTTCGCCATCACCAGCGGCCGGCCGCCGCTCGGCATGGCCATGCTGTTCGACGCGCTCCAGCTCAGTACCCCGATCGCCGGCTTCAACGGCGGGCTCTTCGTGAAGCGGGATCTCTCCATCCTCGAGCAGAAGACGCTGCCGGCCGATGTCGCTGCCAAGGCCATCGAACTCATCGGCGAGCACGGTCTCGATGCCTGGGTTTACCGCGGCAATGATTGGCTGATCACCAAGGCTGTCGCCCCGCATGTTGCGCGCGAGGCCTGGACGGTAAAATTCCAGCCGAAGGTCGTGGCAGACTTCGCGGGCAAATTGAACGATGCGGCCAAGATTGTCGGCATCAGCGACGACCACGACAAGGTCCAGCGCTGCGAGGTCGACGCCCAGGCCGCCTTTGGCCAGCGCGCGACGGCGAACCGGTCGCAGCCCTACTACCTCGACATCACCCACAAGGACGCGAACAAGGGGGCGGTGGTCGAGTATCTCTCGCATAACATGGAGGTGCCGGCTGCGGAGATCGCCACCATCGGCGATCAGCCGAACGATGTCCTGATGTTCAAGCGATCGGGCTTCAGCATCGCCATGGGCAATGCGTCCGATCAGGTGAAGGCCCAGGCAAGCGCCACTACGGATTCCTATAACGACGAAGGCTTTGCCAAGGCGATCGAGCGTTTCATTCTCGGTTCATCGGACTGAGACGACGACATGGGCGAAATGATCGGGCGCATCGAGATACTTCCGGATCCGCTGGCGCTCGCACGCCACGTGGCCGGTTGGATGACGGCGGCGGCGGACGTAGGCCCAGGACCCTTCCGGGTGTCGCTCTCGGGCGGCTCGACACCGAAGACGCTCTATGGGCTTCTAGCTTCCGATGAGTTCCGCGGACGCTTCGCCTGGAAGCGCGTCTCCTGGTATTGGGGCGACGAGCGCTTCGTTCCCTACGATCATCCCGAGAGCAACTACCGGATGATTCGCGAGGCGATGCTTTCCAAGGCGCCCGTCCCGCCGGAGAACATTCACCCCGTGCCCTGCGATGGCACCCCCGACGAGGCCGCCTTGCGTTATGAGCGGGTGTTGCAGGCGCAGTACGGCGCCGCGGTGCTGGATCCGGCGAAGCCGCTGTTCGACATTACCTTGCTCGGCCTCGGGTCCGATGGCCACACCGCATCGCTGCTGCCGGGCGAGCCGGTGCTGGAGGAGCGCAAGCGCTGGGTGGCCCCGGTGTCCCATGGCCGGCCTGAGGTTCGCATTACCATGACCTATCCGGCGATCGAGAGCAGCCGGCGGGTGGCCTTTCTGGTGGCAGGAAGGGAGAAGTCGGCCATCTTCAGCGCGATTCGCGCGGGCGCCAGCAAAGTTCCAGCCGCCCGCGTCAGGCCAGTGGGTGAGCTCGTCTGGTTCGTGGATCGGGCAGCGGCCGGCCAATGACAGGATCCGCAGGCAAAAGACGATCAGCGATAACGTCGACTGGGAAAAACGGGACAGATCGGACAGGCCCAACCTCCGAGTTTTATGAATGATCGAGGTGGCAACCATGCAGCCGGTGCTCGTGGCACCCTCAGTGCTGTCGGCGGATTTCACGCGGTTGGGCGAGGAAGTCCGCGCCGTCGATGCGGCCGGCGCCGATTGGATCCATGTCGATGTGATGGACGGCCGTTTCGTGCCAAACATCACTATCGGGCCGGTGGTGCTGCGGGCCATCCGCCGCTCGACGGCAAAGCCGCTAAACGTGCATCTGATGATCGTCGAGCCGGAACGCTATCTCACCACCTTCGCCAAGGCCGGCGCCGACCATCTGCTGGTCCAAGCCGAGCCCGGTTCCACGATCCACCTGCATCGGGTGCTGACCCAGATTCGCGAACTCGGCAGGAAGGCAGGGGTGGTGCTCGATCCGGCGAGCCCCCCGGAGATCGTCGAATATGTCCTGCACCTCTGCGATATTATCCTGATAATGACGGTCAATCCCGGATTCGGCGGCCAGGCCTTCCTGCCCGAGATGCTGCCCAAGATCCGCCGCATCCGGGCGATTTGCGCTGAACGCGGCCTGAATCCGGTGATCGAGGTCGATGGGGGTGAGAACATGGCGACAGCGGGACAGGCGGCCGCGGCGGGCGCCACGGCGATCGTGGCCGGCTCGGCGATCTTCGGCACAAGCGACTACGGGGCTGCCATCGCGGCGATCCGCGCAAGCGCCGCTTCGGCTAAGGCAAATCCGTGAACCCGACGGCGACTTCGGCCGATGCCGGCCGGAACGCTCTCAAGCGCGCGGCGGCGGAGGCGGCGGTCGAGCTGGTCCAGGACGGCATGGTCGTCGGACTCGGCACCGGCTCAACGGCGGCATTCGCGGTCGAGGCTCTCGCCCGGCGCCATCGGGATGGCTTGCGCTTCGTCGGCATTCCGTCGTCCGAGCGCACAGCCGCGCAGGCGGCCGCCGCGGGCATACGGCTTACCTCTTTCGCCGAACATCGGCAGATCGATCTCACCATCGACGGCGCGGACGAGGTGGAGCGCGGTACGCTCAATCTGATCAAGGGCCTGGGGGGCGCCCTGCTGCGCGAGAAGATCCTCGCGGCCGCCAGCCGCCGCCTGGCCATCATCGTCGACGGGGTCAAGCTGGTGGATCGGCTGGGCACGCGCGTGCCGGTTCCCGTCGAGGTGGTCGCCTTCGGGTTAGAGGCGACGCAAGCGCGGCTGGAGGCGCTCGGCGCCCAGGCGGCATTGCGCCTCTCGCCGCCGGGCGAGCCCTTCGTCACCGACAGCGGCAACCGAATTCTCGATTGCAGCTTCGGCCCCATCGCCGATCCGGCGCGGCTGGAGGAGCGCATCGGGCGCGTCGTCGGGGTGGTCGAAAGCGGCCTCTTCATCAGTCGGGCCGATCCGGTTTTCGTGGCCGACTCGGCCGGCGTCCATCGCCTCGATAGCGCGCGCGCCCATCGGGGCGGTCCGCCGATCCTCGTGGTGATGGGGGTGTCCGGGGCCGGCAAGACGACGATCGCCCAAGAGCTGGCCGCGCGTCTCGGCTGGCCCTTCGAGGAAGGCGACGCGCTGCATCCCGAGGCGAATGTCGCCAAGATGCATGCCGGAATTCCGCTGACCGATGCCGACCGACGGCCCTGGCTCCAGGCCGTGGCCGCTTGGATCGACGGCCAGCGCGCCAAGAAGCAGCCGGGGATCATCGCCTGCTCCGCCCTCAAGCGCTCCTATCGCCAGATCATCATCGGCGACCGGCCGGAAGTACGGCTGGTCTATCTTCGCGGCGGCCGAGACTTGATCGCCGAACGCCTTATGGGGCGCCACGGCCATTTCATGCCCGCGAGCCTGCTTCATAGCCAGATCGAAACTCTCGAGGAGCCGGGCCCCGACGAGGATCCCTTGACCGTCGACATCGGCCCGCCGGCCGGCCAGGTCGCCGAGGAGATCATCCGGCTGCTCGGCGCTTCGGCGACGGTCGGCCAGAGCGCGGCGACTGGAAGAGGCGAATGCGCGCCGGCAGGCCTGGCGCAAATGGGGCCCCTATGTGAGCGAGCGCCAGTGGGGCACGGTGCGCGAGGACTACAGCGCCGACGGGAACGCCTGGGGCTATTTCCCCCACGAGCAGGCACCGAGCCGCGCCTATCGCTGGGGCGAGGACGGCATCGGCGGGTTCTGCGACGGGAAGCAGCACCTGTGCCTCGCCGTTGCGCTATGGAACGGCAAGGACCCGATCCTCAAGGAGCGCATGTTCGGTCTCAGCAATCGCCAGGGCAACCACGGCGAGGACGTCAAGGAGCTTTACTACTATCTCGACGCGGTGCCGACCTATAGTTACGCGCGGATGCTCTACAAATATCCGCAGGCCGAATATCCCTACGCCCGGCTGGTGCAGGAGAACGCGCGCCGCGGCAAGCAGGAGCCCGAATTCGAGATCATGGATACCGGAATCTTCGACGCCGACCGCTATTTCGACGTGGATATCGAATACGCCAAGGCAGGCGCCGAGGACATCCTGATGCGGCTGACCGTCCATAATCGCGGACCGGAGGGGGCGACGATCCATGTGCTGCCCCAGGTCTGGTTCCGGAACACCTGGAGCTGGTTCACTGACGGCCGCAAGCCCTCCCTCAATCGCGTCGGGGAGGATGTCGTGGCCAATCACGAGAAGTTCGGCACCTATACGGTCCACTACGAGATACCGGATGAAATTCAGTTCTGCGACAACGAGACCAATGTCGCCAAACTCTACGGAACCGAAGGCCCGCGGGGTTTGTACAAGGACGGGTTCCACAACTATTTGATCAAGGGCGACAAGAACGCGGTCAGTC
>WNFR01002132.1_pt1 | contig 34716 bp, 24 predicted proteins | sample 5400221 | NCBI WGS metagenome assembly WNFR01 (sample SAMN13153357, study PRJNA577476) | soil metagenome | isolation source: 40 cm soil under Madrone tree | place: USA:California | collected 2016-06-14
TTGTGGATTGTCGCGACGATCGCGGCGACGTGCACCGCATTTTATATGACGCGGTTGATGGCCAAGACTTTCTGGGGAGAAGAAAACTTCAGGAAGGCCCATCAGCACAGCCTCGAGCATGAAGGCGATGCTATTGCCCGCGATCATGCGACGCCGGCGGGACATGTGCACGAGCCGCATGAATCACCGAAGTCTATGTGGGTGCCTTTAGCGGTGCTGGCGATCCTGGCGACGATCGGCGGTTTTGTCGGCATCAGCACGGCGTTTACGGGCGGCAAAGAAGTTGGCGGCAAACTGAATATCGTTACCTGGTTAAGTCCGATGATTTGGAATCCGGCGACAAAAGAGTTCGGGACACAGGGAGGTGAAGGTGCGCCGGTGATAAAACGGGTCGAATTTCCCAAAGAGCCCCACACCCTTATCGCCGGAAGCGCCGCTGAGCGTGTCCTGCCTTACGGCGAGACCGGATTCAATCTGGCAGACGCCGTCTCAAGCAAACTGGGCAGCGAAACTGCTACCGAATGGGTATTCATCATCATTTCACTAATCGTCGCTGGGATCGGCATTGGCCTCGGCTTGCTCTTCTATATTAAGGACACCAGCCTGGCCGATATCTGGGCGGCCCGTCTCGCCCCGTTGTATCGCGCCAGCTACAACAAGTACTGGATCGACGAGTTCTATGGCTGGGCAATAACGCGGCGCACGATGGATCTGGCGCGCGCAGTTTTTCAATTTGACTCGAAGGTAGTCGACGGCGGCGTGAATGGCTCGGCCTGGCTGACGCGTTTGTCGAGCCGGATAACCGGCGGCACCGATAAGTACTTTGTCGATGGCCTGGTGAATGCGATTGCCGACTTTGTAGTTCGCCTGATGTCCCCGATTGTCCGCGCCGCCCAGACCGGGTTCACCCAGAATTACGCCCTGGTGATGGTAGTCGGGTTACTGCTGGCGGTGGTTTTTTATCTGGTCAAGATGCTTTGAAGCGTTTCTCTTTAGTTCGTTAGCTACGCGAGGACTGACGTGCTCACTAATAACATTCTCTCAATAGTCACCTGGCTGCCGGCGGTTGGCGCGATTCTGATCCTGGCGCTGTTCCGCAAAGAACAGAATGATCTAATCAAGAAGTTCGCGACGGGTTGGCTGGTGCTCGACTTTATCGCGTCGCTTTGGCTGCTGGGTTACGACCGCGGTATCGGCGGCATGCAGTTTCTCGAAGACCATCAATGGATCCCGGCAATCGGCGCGCGCTATCAGATGGGCGTGGATGGCGTGTCCGTGTTGCTGTTGGTGCTGACGACGTTCCTGGGGGTGCTGGCGGCGCTGTCGTCCTGGAAATACATCGCGAAACGCGAGAAGGAATACTACATTCTGCTGCTGCTGTTGCAGGCGTTCGTCCTCGGCGTCTTTAGTTCGATGGATCTGTTTTTGTTCTATCTGTTCTTTGAAGTCTCGCTGGTGCCGATGTATTTCCTGATCGGTATTTGGGGCGGAGAAAACCGCCTGTACGCGGCGATCAAGTTCTTTCTTTACACGCTGGTCGGATCGGTCGTGATGCTTCTTGGCGTTTTGAAGATGTATTTCCTGACCCAGGATACAGCGCTGACTGCGAAGGTGACTCAGGCGACTCTGGATCTGCTGGCCGGCAACGCCAGAGCGAGTGAGATGGTAGCGCATACCGTGCAGCAGGCCGCGCAGAATGGGACCGGCAACTTCAGCATCCTCTACATGCAGGCGATCGGGTCCGCCTTGCCGATGGGAACCTTGCAGGTGCTTTTGTTTTTCGCGTTTGCTTTGGGTTTCGCCATCAAGGTGCCGATGTTTCCGTTTCACACCTGGCTGCCGGACGCGCACGTCGAAGCGCCCACGGCCGGTTCCGTCGTGCTTGCCGGTGTCTTGCTGAAGCTGGGCACGTATGGCTTCTATCGTTTCAATCTGCCGATGTTTCCCAGGGCGTCCGGGGACGAGAGTTACTTCTTTAGCGGCACCAATCACCAATTCGGCGTGCGTAGCGTAATGATTTTTCTGGCGATCGTCTCGATCATTTATGGCGCCCTGGCCGCGATGTACTTTGTGGTGAAAAAAGACGGCGACGTTAAAAAGTTAGTCGCCTACTCATCCGTTTCTTCGATGGGCATCGTCATGCTCGGATTGTTCGCGCTAAATCCGAACGGCATCAACGGCGCTGTGATGCAGATGGTTAGCCACGGAGTTTACTCCGGCGCGTTGTTCCTGCTGGTAGGGATCATTTACGAGCGCCGTCACACGCGCAAGGTAAACGAGTTCGGCGGCCTCTCGCACGTCATGCCGGGATATGCCGCGGTCTTTCTGTCGATGGCGATGACCGCGATTGGTCTGCCGATGCTCGCGGTTTTCATTTCAGAGTTTCTGGCCATGCGGGGGGCGTTCGAAGCCAATCCGGTCTGGGCCGGTTGGGCCGGACTGGGAATTATTCTGAACGCAGGATACATGCTCTGGCTTTACCAGCGCATGTTTTTTGGCGAAATCGAAAACGAGAAGAACAAACTGCTGCCCGATCTGAACCTGCGTGAGTGGGCTTACATGTTGCCTTTGGTAATTATGTCTCTGTGGATCGGCATCTATCCCGGACCGTTTCTTCGTTACATTGAAAGGCCGGTCAATGCGATAGTCAAACAACTGCGGCCGGACTATCCCATCCCGGGACAACCTTTAACTGTCGCGCCGGTGCGGGCGCAGAAATAATTCCGGCCAGTAGCCCGACCGTGAGGGAGGGCTTAATGGAGAGTTGAGAAGCCCTCCCTGACGGTCGGGCTACGGCCCCGGTTCCACCAGCGAAATACTATGATGTCGACTTACTGACGAATGCCATTCCTTTTTCAAAACAATGTAATCAGCATCCGTGATCTGCAATTGATTGCGCCAGAGCTAATTCTTACCGTAACCGCGTGCGTGGCGCTGGTGATGGAAGTCATCCTCCCTTACAAGTTGAGCAAATGGACGGCGCACTTCTCGCTGGCGGGAATAGCCCTGGCTTTGATCTCGCTGGGGGCCCAGTTCGTGAGCATGAACGGAACGTTCAAGCTCAGCGCTTTGCAAAATCTGACGGCGATCGACGGCTTCTATGGAATGATCCGTATCGATGGTTTCGCGCTTGTTTTCAAAGCCATTTTTCTGATAGCGGCGGCCCTGGCGATCATGATCGCGATGCGGTACCTGGACATCGAGCGCGAACAGCATGGCGAATATTACGCCCTGGTTTTGTTTGCGACCGTCGGAATGATGTTTCTGGGCAGCGGCTACGATCTGATTTCACTCTATATCGCGTTGGAGTTAATGGCCGTAACTTTCTATGTGCTGGTGGCTTTTACCAAGCGCGAGCGGCGCTCGAACGAAGCGGGAATGAAATACTTCCTGCTGGGCGCCTTTTCATCAGGCATTCTGCTCTACGGCATGTCTCTGCTTTATGGTGTTACGGGTTCGACGAATCTCGGTGACATTGGACGCAGCGTCGGCGCGTCGGCCCCGGGCACGCCAATGCGGCCGGTGCTGTTGCTGGGAATGATCGCTCTGGCAGCGGGTTTGTTTTTCAAGATCGCCGCCGTGCCGTTTCACATGTGGGCGCCCGACGCCTATGAAGGCGCGCCAACTTCCGTCACCGCGTTTCTTTCAACCGGATCAAAAGCCGCGAGCTTTGCGCTGTATGCACGCATCTTTTTCGTAGCCTTGGCGCCGATGCAGATTGACTGGGCGCCGCTTCTGGGTATCGTTGCGGCCCTCACGATTGTCGTTGGCAACTGGGCTGCGATTACCCAGGAAAATTCAAAGCGTCTGCTGGCTTACTCTTCAATTTCGAACGCCGGATATTTGCTGCTCGGAATCATTGCCAACAATGTGTATGGAAACATTGGCCTCGTGATCTATCTGTTGGTGTACACGCTGATGAATATGGGAGCGTTCGGGGTGATCATCAGTCTGCGGCGACGCGGTATCATCGGCGACAACGTTGACGACATGACCGGCCTCGCGCAAAAGGCGCCGGGGATGGCGGCGATGATGGGCATCTTTATGCTGTCACTGGGAGGACTGCCGGGTACCGGCGGTTTTATCGGCAAGTGGTATTTGCTGTACGGCTTGTTTGATCGCGCCAGGACAGACGGGAAGAATTGGTACATTTGGCTGGCGACCTGGGCCGCTATTAACATCGTCGTTTCCTTCTTCTACTATCTGCGTTTTATCCGCGTGATGTATCTGGGTGATCGGGTCGCCGATGCTCAGCCCTTAACGATGTCGCCGGCGTTGCGCACCGCGCTGGTCGCCACCCTGGTTGGAATTCTCTTCATTGGCTTGTATCCGCAGCCCTTTATCGTCCTGGCCCAGAAACTGTTTCCCGCGCAGGTCACGACCCCGGCAACCATGAAAGTACAATCCACGCCCCCCATCGAAGGGGCAAGGTAGGATCGACGATCATGAACTCAGCTTTACCAGGCGGAGATTTGATTGACGAAGGTGTCACAGATCTGCGCGAAGGGCGAGAGACGATCGCGGCTTTGTTGGTAGCGATTGGATCCCCGCGGCTCCGCCGGCTGGGTATTGAATTGCCTGACTCGCTGCCGTCAGATCCCGAGCATCGCTTGTATGACCTGTTGGCGAAAGACGAGCCTGATTCCGCGCATTCGCGTTACAATGCTTTGATTCGCAGACTGGTAAGTTTCGAACGAGCCGCCGAATGCGTCAGCCCATAACCGCCGACACCCTCCGGGTTTTCATGAAGGCGCTCGCCGCCGCGGTCACTACACCAAGCCGCATTTATCTGGTTGGAGGCGCTACCTCAGTCTTGCTCGGCTGGCGAACTTCCACAATTGATATCGATCTGAAGATCATTCCTGAAAGCGACGAAATTCTTAGAAGCCTGCCCGAACTGAAAGAACGGCTGCACCTGAATATTGAACTTGCCTCGCCCGGCGACTTTATTCCCGAACTACCGGGATGGCAGGAACGAAGCCGTTTCATCCAACAGGAAGGAAAGCTGGCTTTTTATCATTACGACTTTTACGCCCAGGCCCTGGCGAAGATCGAGCGCGGTCATCAGATAGACTCTCACGACGTCAACAATCTAATCGCGAGCGGGCTAGTTGATCCGAAGCGTTTGCGCGAATTGTTTTTCACGATCGAGGATCAGCTCTATCACTATCCATCTCTTGATCGATCAGCATTTCGTCGAGCTGTCGAACGTGTAGCTGGAACTCCCAATGACACCCTTGATGAAAGTTGATTCTCTGGATACGCACGACAATCATGTTGGTCTTCTATTTCTTCGCGGCAGTCTCAATCTGGCTCGGCCTGGTTTCGCTTCGCGGGGGAGTGCGATTCGTTCGATACTTTCAAAGTGAATTGGCGAAGGAGTACCCGGAGTTCACGCCATTCGCCACGGTCTTTGTCCCTTGCCGGGGAGTGGACGAAGGCCTGAAAGAAAATATCAAGGCGATCTTTGCGCAGGACTATCCGGCGTTTGAGATCGTTTTCGTTAGTGACCGCCCAAGCGATCCGGCCTTCGCGGTTATTGAAGAGGCGCGCCGATCGTTTACGGGTGAGTCGGGCCCCACGATGCGTTTTGTAATATCCGGGCCGGCGATTGACTGCGGTCAAAAAGTGCACAATTTGCGGGCGGCTGTTGCCGAGGCGGATTCCCAAAGCGAGGTATTTGTATTCGTCGATACCGATGCGCGGCCCGGTACGAATTGGTTGCAATTTTTGGTGAGACCTTTGCAGGATCCTAATCTGGGCGCGACGACGGGCTATCGCTGGTTCATCCCGGCTGGCGGTGGATTCTCTTCGCATCTGCGATCGGTTTGGAATGGGGCGATTGCTTCCGCTTTGGGCGAGCGTCTGGAGAAAAACTTTTGTTGGGGTGGGTCGACCGCGATCCGCCGCGAGACATTCTACAAACGTAAGATCGTCGAATATTGGCGCGGTACGGTTTCGGACGACTTCGCCTTGACTCGCGCGCTGCATGAAGGCGACTTGCCAATCAAATTTGTGCCCCGATGTTTGACGGCGTCGGTTGAGGATTGCACCTTAAAGGAGCTGATCGAATTCACTACTCGGCAACTGAAAATTACCCGCGCTTATGCCGCGCACTTGTGGAGAGGGGTGCTCATCGGCAGCATTCTTTTTGTGCTGGTGTTCTTTGGCGGCTTAGCTCTGGTAGTCGTTCGCGCGTTGTCGGGACTTTCATTCGTCACGCCGCTCGCGCTTTTGCTGATCATTTTTGCTCTGGGCTCGATGAAATCACACTTTCGCTTGCGCGCCGTTTCGGAGGTGATTCCCGACCGGCGCCTACGTTCTCCTGGAACAACGTTGGCGCAGCTCACACTGTGGCCGCTGGCTTCGCTGCTTTATCTTTATAATGCGCTCGCAGCCGCGTTTTCCCGACGGATTACCTGGCGCGGAATTACTTACGAATTGAAATCACCCACTGAAACTGTCATTCTGTCGGGCGAATCGAGCAGCCCCCATTAGCGCGTGGAGGTCGCGATACAGTTGATTGCCTCGGCCGATGATTAAGCTTCCAATAGGAACATTGATGCTGTCCGCCGTAATGATTTGCGCGCAGATGGCGCCTGCTTTCGCTCAGGCTCGGGAAAACCTTACCGATTTCAGGACGATAGTTGAGACTGAGCGCGCGTTTTCCCGCATGTCAGAAGAAAAAGGGACGCGCGAGGCTTTCGGGGCCTTTATCGCTGATGACGGGATCCTGTTTCGCCCCACCGCCGTGCCTGGCAAGAAGTGGATGCAGGAACATCCGCTGCCGCCGTCGTCCACCCGATCAGTTCTAACCTGGCAACCTATGTTCGCGCACGTGTCGAACGCAGGTGATCTTGGGTATACGACCGGCCCCTGGCAGTTCAAAAAAGACGTCAGGGACACAAAGCCCACAGCCTTTGGAAATTTCATGACGGTTTGGAAAAAACAACCTCACGGTCCCTGGAGGTTTGTACTCGATTTAGGAATCAGTAATCCGGAGCCGAAACCCACGACACCCATGATCGAGCCGGGCAGCTTTCAGGCCTTCAAGGGAAGGATTGAAAAAGTAGATCACGAAGCAGCTCGAGCCGCCTTGTTGAATCTGGATCGCGGATTTTCAAAGGCCTCTGCCGGCCAGGGCGCGCGTGAAGCCTTTCTCATTTACGCGGCAAAAGACATCCGTCTGTTTCGCAACGAACATTTTCCCTTCGTCGGCAAGATGGCGGGGGCTGACGCTTTGGCGCCCGTCACTGCCGAATGGACCTGGACACCGGCGTTCGCAGACGTTTCCATTTCGGGCGATTTGGGCTACAGCTATGGCCTCTACGAGTTGAAAGATGAGCACGGAACAGTTTCGGAAAAAGGGAATTATGCGCGAGTTTGGAAAAAAGTTAATGGAACGTGGAAGTTGGTTGTCGACGTTGCAGATCCTTTGCCGCCGGGGCAGTAGCCCGACCGTAAGGGAGGGCTTTATGGCGGCGCCGCCAAGCCCTCCCTTACGGTCGGGCTACTGCCCTGCTTCGCGGATCTGAAGTGTTTGCCATAAAAAATAATGCCGAATAAAGCCGTCCAGCTCGTTCAACTCTTAAGATCGACGAAACGCGCCAGGGGTCTCGGCACGGTGATTCTGTTTGTCACCTCGCGCTGCAATTCGTTTTGCCGCACCTGTTTCTATCACGAAGAACTGAATCGCCCGGGCGATATGACTTTTACCCAGATCGAGCAGGTATCGCGGACGATGCCACCCGTCACCGACCTATGGCTTTCGGGCGGCGAACCTACTTTACGGCACGATGCTTCCCAAATTATCGACATGTTCGTGCGCCGGAACGGTGTGCGTCGCTTGATCATTCCCACCAACGGATTGGTGAAGGCCCGCGTCTACGAGATCGTCGATCAAGCATTGGGTTCGCATGCGAAGCTGGATCTTTATTTGAACATTGCTTTGGACGGTTATGGTGAAACCCACGACCGAGTTCGCGGCGTTCCCGGACACTGGGAGAAAACGCTCGATTGCATTCGAACGCTCTACCCGCTGAAAGAGAAGTATCGTGATCGGCTGCGGCTAAACGCCAACACTGTCGTGTGCACGGACAATTATCGGGAAATAGAAAAACTCGGCGAGTTCATGTGGAAAAACTTTCAACTCGATGGCCAATACTTCAACATCGTGCGCGGAGAGACACTGGTCGGAGATGAGATCAAGCAGGTGCCGCCGGACTCTCTACCGCAGATTTATTCCTACGCTTCGCAACTAACCAAGCGCTATGGTGATCGCATGTTTGCTGATGACGACGGGCCAAAGCGCTTTGCCAGGAATGTCGCGTACGTCGGCACGATCACCACGCACTACCGGACTCAACAGGCAAACTTCGAACGTTCGACCGCCTGGCCTTTTCCGTGCACGGCGGGTGAAACGATTGCTGTAATTGATTACAACGGCGACGTACGCGCGTGCGAGCTACGTGAAAAGTTTGGCACCCTCGCCGATTACGATTACGACTTTGGCGCATTGTGGGCAGCCGAGGCGAGACAAACCGAGCTGAATGCCATCGATGGCGGTCAGGCCTGTTGGTGCACTCACGTCTGCTTCATCCACGACTCAATGCGCCATTCGCGCCGGGCCTTGCTGTATGAAGGACCGAAAAACTATCTCACTCGCAAGTCGTGGTAGACTTCCCGTCAGGAGTCAGCAATGTCTCGTCAATTCAAACCATGTGTAACGCCGGAAGAATACCTGGCGCTTGAGCGCAAGGCCGACTACAGAAGCGAGTATCTGCACGGCGAGATATTTGCGATGACCGGCGCCAGCCGTAAGCACAACTTGATTTCCGGAAATATCTTTGCGGGACTGCACCGGCAATTGAGAGACAAGTCATACGAGGCCTATCAGAGCGAGATGCGCGTGAAAGTCGCGGCGAGTGGTCTCTATACCTATCCGGATGTGGTGGTCGTGTGCGGCGAACCGCAATTCGAAGATGATTCTCTTGATACGCTGCTCAACCCGACCGTTTTATTCGAAGTACTTTCAAAGACCACGGAACGCTATGACCGCATAGCGAAGTCCGGCTACTATCGCGCGCTGGATTCGCTCGCCGAACACCTGCTTGTCGCACAGGATGAGATCCGCGTCGAGCAGTATGTCAAACAGGTCGACGGGCAGTGGGCGTTGACTGAGGTAGGCTCAATCGAAGGGACTGTCTACCTCCAATCAATTGGCTGCTCACTAGCGGTTGGCGAAATTTACGACAAGGTCCCCAGGAACTGAGCTGCTGTCTGACATCGAGTAATAAATGGCAAGCGAGGACAACCAGGAAACCAATCGCAAATCCGGTTTAGCTTATGCCGCGGCTTTCTCTCTCTTCTCGGCCGTGGTCGCGGGACTGATTGCCGGGTGGTTATTGGATCGCTGGCTGGGAACGCAACCCTGGCTCCTCGTTGCGGGCATCGTGCTCGGCGCCGTCGCTGGCTTTTACCAGTTCATTCGGGTCAGTTCGAAGCTGTCTTAGCAAGTTAGAATCCGCTTCGAGCGCGACACGCCATCGGTCAAAAAGCTTCATACAATTTTCCGTTCGGCTCGTCTAAAAGTTGTTGACCCTGCGCTGGCGGGCTGTGTATATTCAAACGAACCAGGCTGATATTGCCCGGTGGCCCCTCCACCAAGCTCGTCCAGTCTTGAGCCTCATTCGATTAGATGGTGCCGGTTTTTGACGGAGAGAGTATACCCCTATGAAAATCCGTGCTTTGGCTTCCAGCAAGCGCTTCGGAGCATTTCTGTGCGCAGGTCTGGCGGTAATTTCCTGCGGTGCTACGGCACCGGCACTGGCAGCGTCAAGCATTAGCCCTACGTTGATTAGCGTGTCAGCCGGTTCGACTCGAGCTGTAGCTCTCGAATCCGTATCGATGACGTCCGAGCCTTTCTCGCTTTCGGCCGAGGCCAACTTTAGTCCCAACGATCCGCGTACGCGCATTACGCTCTTTGTCATGAATCTCGATCTGTTGGCCGGCGAAACGCTCAACTCTTTGACTGCGGACGCCGAAGATGGGGCGCATGTCCACTATCCGTTAAAGGTTGAGTATGTCGGCCAGGTGCCCAACTTCGAAGGTATCTACATGGTGGTAATGCGATTGAATGACTTGATGCCTGGCAATCTGGGCGATGTGCTCATCCGCCTGAATTTGCATGGGACGGGCAGCAACCGTGTCCGAGTTGCGATCGGCCAGATCGGTGGTGGACCAGCAGATGATCCGGGCGCGGTAGGCACACCGGCACCGCAAACGCCGCCTACCCCGGCGACGCCGCTGACACTGGCGCAATATCAGGCCCAGTTCAGCGATCCGGCATTTCCGTCAGATCAGGATCGTCTGAGATTTCTTGAACAAGCTACCTGGGGTCCCAGCGATGCTGACATTTCCCATCTCCAGTCAATCGGAATGATAGCGTGGCTTAACGAGCAATTCAGTACGTCTCCCGTATTTCCCAGCGTCCAATCCGATTATCCCTCGACGCCGCTCTATCCACAGTTCTATCCGGCCAGTCCACCGGCGGCGCCATGCGATGGGAGCACAACCTGTTTTCGTGATAACTACACGCTATATCCACTGCAAAAACAGTTCTTCACCAACGCTCTGACGCAGCCTGATCAATTAAGACAACGGCTCGCGTTTGCGCTCCACCAGTTCATCGTGGTCGGCGGCGTGCAGCTTAATGGTAACGAAACGAGCTGGTATGCGCCCTACCTGCAGACGATCGATCGCAATGCTTTCGGTAACTTCCGCACCTTACTCTTTGAGGTGACGCTCAACCCTGGCATGGGCGAGTACCTGAACATGAGAGGTAACTCGGTCAATGGCGGTAATCCGAATGAGAACTACGCTCGAGAGATCATGCAGTTGTTTTCGATCGGGGTGGACACTCTTAATCAGGACGGCACGCCGGTGCTGGATGCACAGGCCAATCGGGTTCCCAGCTATGACCAAACGACGATTGCGAATCTGGCTCGAATCTTCACCGGCTGGGATCTGGCGGCAAGTAAACCCTGGTCCGTTGATAACACTGTGACGGTCATAAACTATCTCGATCCAATGATCCTGGTGAATAACGCAAACAGGTTTGACCTGGGTCAGAAGACGTTGTTTGGTGTGAACTTTCCCGCTTGCACAGGTGCGAGCTGTTCCACTACTGCACAAAAGCAGGCCTACAAAGCGGCTGAGCTAAACACGGCAATTGATCTGCTCTTTAATCACTCGAACACAGGACCCTACGTTTGCACCCAGTTGATTCATCAATTAGTGACCAGTAATCCGAGTCCTGCTTATGTCGGTCGTTGCTCAGGTGCCTTCGCCAACAACGGATTGAATGTGCGGGGAGACATGAAGGCGATCGTAGCGGCCATCTTGTTGGATCCCGAGGCTCGCGGCGACGTGAAGAGCGATCCAAACTACGGTCATTTGCGCGAGCCCGTATTGCTGATTACCCATCTGCTCCGCGCGTTCAACGCGACCAGCGATGGCGTTCTGGCAAGTACTCCGTTTAGTTATACCAACGACCTGGGCCAGAACTTGTTCAATCCGCCGACCGTTTTCAGCTATTACCCCGCCGATTTCAGTTTGCCGGGGACCAGCCTGTTCGGTCCCGAGTTCGGTTTGCTCGACACCTCTACAACCTACAAACGAACGAACTTTATGAACACGCTGTTTCTCGCGAATAGTGGCAATGGCATTCCCATCAGCGGGGTCAACCGTCCTTCGGGCACGCAAGTCAATTACTCGACCTATCAGGCGTTGGCCGGAAATCCGCAGCAGTTGGTTGATGCTTTAAACGCCCGGCTGATGCACGGGACGATGTCACAACCAATGAATGCCAATATCGTGGCCGCCGTCAACGCCATTACCAACGCGAACGCTACCACGCAGGCCCAACAGCGAACGCAGACGGCAATTTATCTGATCGCAAGCTCGTCGCAGTATCAGGTGGAGAGATAGAACAATGAGCGAATCACGCAGAAACTTTCTCAAAACATCACTTTGTGGCCTGACTGGAGTGGCAATGGTCGCCAGTTTGGACAAACTCAACCTGGTTAATGCGATGGTTCAGCCGGACGTCGCGTCGGATTACAAAGCGCTGGTCTGTATTTTCCTTAACGGCGGATCTGACTGCAATAACATGGTGATTCCGTACGACGACTATGCCAGCTACAGTGCCGCGCGCAGTACGTCAGGTCTGGCACTGCTGCAGTCACAGATTCAAAATACGAAGATTACTCCGGCGAACACCAGCGGTGTTGCTTATGCCTTCCATCCGAATCTATCGCCTGAGGCTAACAACGCGGGAGCGGCACCCGGCATCTTGAAACCATGGACCGACGGAAAACTTGCGGTACTCTGCAACGTTGGTTCCCTGGTGCGGCCGATCACGCGAGCTCAATATAGCGCGGGCATCGGACGGCCGTATCAACTTTTCTCTCACTCAGATCAGGTTGCACAGCAGCAAACGTCGGTGGCCAAAACCGTGGGTCAAACCGGTTGGGGTGGACGCGTGGCCGACAAAACGAATTCGCTGAACGGTAACGTAGCGCTGCCGATGAATGTCTCTCTGGCGGGTACGAGCCTGTTTTCCACAGGCCTAAATAGCCGCCAACTGGCGATCGGGACGGGAAGTCTTGCCGGTCTGCTGGTGCTGAATTGGAGCGGTGTATCCGGCGCCAATCCGAACAACAACGGCAGCAGCTTCCGTTCGTTATTGGGATTCGATCAGGGTGGCACACTGATCAGGGCCGCCACCGATACCACGACCCAGGCGCTCACTGCCGATGCGGCATTGAATCAACCGGATCCGACGATTCCGACGCCGGGTAACCTCACGGTATTTCCAAACACGTCCATCGGAAATCAGTTAAAACAGGTTGCCAAGCTGATCAAAATAAAGGATGCAGCCGGCATCACTATGAAGCGCCAGATCTTCTTTTGCCAGCTCGGCGGATTTGATACTCACACAAACGAAACTGGGAGCGACCCAACAAACCCCGGCGGCCTGGGTACGCAATCTGGAACGCAAGGCCAGTTGCTTGCGCAACTGGGCCAGGCTATGCGCGCCTTCTATGATGAGATGGTGGCCCAGGGAATGAGTGACAACGTTACGACCTTTACGCTTTCCGATTTTGGACGCACGCTGCAACCCTCGGGTTCGGGCGCCGGCACTGTGGGTACGGATCACGCCTGGGGCAGCCACGCCTTTATCATGGGCGGGGCAGTTCAGGGGGGCGCCTTCTACGGATCACCACGGCCCGACGGCTCTGGTCTGCCCTATGGTTATCCTGCATTGCAGCTCGCCGGTCCGGATGACACAAGCAGTAATCGCGGTCAATGGATACCGACGACCTCTATCGATCAATATGCGGCCACATTGGCTACCTGGTATGGACTTGCGTTGAGCGACCGGCCGGCGGTATTCCCCAATCTCGCAACGTTTGCGACACCGACTTTGCCTTTCCTTGGCTGATAGGAGAAAGCGGCTGGTTGAAGAATCAAGCCGGGCGTTCTTTTCATTGGCTGTGGCTTAACGCGATTCCGTGCTCCAAAATTGAGGTTGTTAATCCGCATTGACCTTAAAGCAGAAAATCATTGTGAGTTGTCTGGCCTTCTCTGCCAGCCTGCTCTGGCTCTTTGGATCTAACCCAACAACCCTGGTTAATGTGCGTCGCGCTGTCGCCGTTGCGAGCACAGCGAAGTCTGATAAACCACAGCCGAGACTCCGGCAACCTGTGCCGGATCTGCAAGAGTTTGCCGCGAAGCTTCCGCTTAGCTTCGAGCAGAATCTCGGTCAGTTGGACGGCCGGGCGAAATTCTTGGCTCGAGGTACAGGCTACGATCTGTTCCTGACGTCGACGGGAGCGGCGCTTGGGCTGCAGAGCAATTCGAAGGCAGCTAAGCGAACGCTAAGTCTGACATTGGGGGGTGCGAATGCGAAGGCTTTCGCGAAAGGAATCGACGAGCTTCCGGGTCATCGCAATTATCTTATAGGCAACGATCCGGCTAAATGGCGTACCGATGTGCCGACGTTTCGCGCGGTGCGCTACGAAGAAATCTATCCCGGTATCAGTCTCACCTACTACGGCAACCAACGACAACTGGAATACGACTTTGCGATCGCGCCGGGTTCAGATCCGGAAGCGATACACAAGCCGGTTGTCTATCAGGAGATTGACGGAAAGCGTAAATTAATCGATGGGCACTTTGCGTTATACGCCAGGCGGCAGGTAGGGTTTGAAATCGGATCGTATGATCAAACCAGACCGTTAGTCATTGACCCTACTCTTGTTTACTCGACCTACCTGGGCGGCGGCGGGGACGACCCTGGCAGCAGCATCGCGGTCGACAGCAGCGGCAATGTTTATATTGCCGGCACGACCAGCTCAACCAATTTTCCATTGCACGGCGCCGTGTTTGGGGTCAATGCCGGACTGGCAGATGTCTTTGTGACGAAGATTGATGCGACCGGCGTGAACATTATCTATTCAACCTTTGTTGGAGGCAGCGGTCAGGATCGCGGTGATGGGATCGCCATCGACGGCAACGGCAACGCTTATGTGGTGGGTCGCGTTGATTCGTCGTCGGTTAATTTCCCTGCCACGCCCGGTTCCTTTGGGCCCAACTATCGGGGCGGCGATTTTGACGGAGTCGTGTTCAAGCTGAACGGGCAAGGCAATGGGTTGGCATATGCCGCCTTTCTTGGGGGCGAAGAGAATGACTCGACCGAAGGCGTCGCCGTCGACGCTGCCGGAAACGCCTATGTAACCGGTGGCACTAAGTCGACGGGCTTTCCCACAACGATCAGTGCCTATCAGGCGACGCGCGCAGGTGACACTGATGCATACGTGGCGAAAATCAATTCCTCCGGCACGACCCTCCTTTACTCGACCTACCTGGGCGGTTTCGGAACTGATCGTGGCAGCGGCATCGCCATCGACACTAATGGCAACGCTTATATCGCGGGCTTTGCCAGCTCGAGTGACTTTCCCACCGAAACAGCTTTCCAGAATAACTTTGGCGGGAGCTTTGACGCGTTCGTCGCTAAATTCGACACCAATCTCAGCGGAGCGTCTTCGCTTATTTTCTGTTCGTATCTCGGCGGCACAGGTGACGACAAAGCCTATGGGATCGCAATCGACAGCGGCGCAAATAATGTCTATGTCACCGGCCAAACGTCCTCGAACAATTTTCCGTTACTAAATCCAGCTCAACCTGCGTTCGGCGGATCGTTTGATGCGTTCATCGCCAGGATCTCAACCACCGGAACGAAGATCTACGCGAGCTATCTGGGTGGAACTGGCGATGATCGCGGCACTGGTATCGCTGTTAATTCCGCCGGCGCGGCTTATGTCACCGGCTTCACTTCATCCACAAATTTTCCGACGGTGACGCCGCTGCAAATTTCGAACGGAGGCGGGTTCGATGCGTTTGTGGCAAAGCTAACTCCTTCGGGAAGCGGATTTCTCTACTCTACCTACCTGGGTGGCAGTGCGAACGAGAGCAATACCACTACGGGCACCTCGACAAATCCGATTGCCCTCGATTCTTCGAGCGACGTGTACATTACGGGGTTTACCTCGTCCACTAATTTTCCCACGGCGATGCCGTTGCAATCTGCAAACGCCGGGAGCCAGGATGCTTTTGTGGTTAAAGTTACGGACGCGACACCCGCAGCGGACTACTCGATCACGGTCGCACCGAGCACGCGCACAGTGGTGCCCGGCGGTGCCACCACTTACACAGTGACGGCTACCCCTGTGAGTGGTTACACCGGGACAATTTCATTGAGCGCCTCCGGCTTCTCGATTGATTCGACTGCGAGTTTCAATCCCGCGACCATCGTGATCACTGACGCTTCTGCAAAATCGTCGACGTTGACAGTGACGACCACGCCGGCGACACCGGGAGGAAACTACTCATTAAGCCTCAATACGACCAGCGGAAATCTGCAGCACGGCGGCTCGGCCCAACTCCTGGTTTCGGGAACGGCGAGCGCGAATCTGGCGATCACCAAGACAGCCTCACCGAACCCGGCGAGTTCTCTCGCTGGTCTCACCTATCGCATCGCCGTGACGAACAACGGTCCGTCTCCGGCGACTAACGTGATCGTCACTGATACTCTGCCGGCGGGTCCAGCCTTTGTTTCGGCCATACCAAATCAGGGTTCATGCAGCGGCACGACGACAGTCACATGCAACCTGGGTTCAATAGCGAATGGTGTGGTGGCAATCGTGAGCATCATGATAACCCCGCAGACATTTGGTCAATTGAGTAATACCGCGAGCGTGGCCGCCACCGAAACGGATCCGGACATGAGCGATAACTCGACCACGATTCAGACAACCGTAAACGCGCCGGCCAACGGCCCTTCAATGCTGGACCCGAATCTTTCGGTGAAGACGATCGTCACTGGCTTGTCACAGCCGACCAGCATGGCTTTCATCGGCAACAATGACTTCTTCATTCTGGAAAAAAACACGGGCAGAGTTCAGCGGGTAACCAACGGTGTGGTGCAAAGCCCGGCTCCTCTGGACCTGGCCGTCAACAGCGGATCAGAACGCGGGTTGTTGGGGATAGCCCTGCATCCAAATTTCCTCGTCAATGGCTTTGTCTATCTTTACTGGACTGAGAGCAGCACTGGCGTTGATTCCGCGAACCTCGCAGATGTTGCGTTGCTGGGAAATCGCGTCGATCGCTACATCTGGAACGGCGTCAGCTTAACCTTCGATCGCAATCTCATTAAATTGCACGCTTACCAGGCTGACGCGAACCAGCCGTTGCGCGGAAACCATAACGGCGGAGTCCTGCGTTTTGGTCCGGACGGCAAGATATACATTCTGATGGGAGACAACGGCCGTCGTGGCCTGCTCCAGAACAATCAACTTGGACCTGTCCCCGACGATCAGTTTGGCGGGCCGGAGCCGGACGATGCTCATCTGACTGGTTTCATCCTGCGATTGAACGATGACGGCTCAACGCCGCCAGACAATCCGTTCTTCAATGCTTCCACGACGCTTACTGGTCAGGCGGCAGCGAACATCAAGAAACTTTACGCTTACGGGGTGCGCAATGGATTCGGTTTAGCTTTTGATCCGCTATCGGGAAATCTTTGGGACCAGGAAAACGGCGACGATGCATTTGACGAAATGAATCGAGTCACTGCCGGATCGAACAATGGCTGGGTCGAGATGATGGGCCCGAACAGTCGCGTCGCTCAGTTCAAGCAGATCGAATCGACCTACGGCGCCGGTGACTTGCAACAGTTGCGTTGGCCGCCGTCTCTGATTGCCGATACTCCGGCGGCGGCGCTCGCGCGTCTATACATGTTGCCTGGCGCGCATTACAACGATCCGGAATTCAGTTGGAAGTATGCCATCCCGGCATCGCCTCTCGGCTTTGTCCAGGGCAGGGCACTGGGGCCGCAATTTGAAGGTGACATGTTTGTGGGCGCCGCACGCACCTTCCTGGCTGGCGGCTTTCTCTTTCGCTTCAAGCTCACTCCGGATCGTTTACATTTCGCATTCAGTGATGCACGGCTTAATGATCTGGTAGCTGACAATCTGGATAAGTTCGACCTCACCGAAAGCGAGAGCCTGCTGATTGGGCGAGACTTTGGCATTACAACTGATATCGAGACGGGCCCGAACGGCGATCTCTTTGTCGTTTCAAATACCAACGGCGCCGTTTATGAAATATCAGGGAAGCAGCCGCTCCTATTCACTGCCACCCTCAACGGCGCGCAAGAAACGCCACCAAACAATTCAACTGCTGTCGGTACGGCGACTTTGCTGTTAAGTCCTGACGAACAGACGGCTCGAGTTTCGTTAAACTTCAATGGGCTTTCGAGTACTGAGACGGCTGCGCACATCCATGGCCCCGCGGCGCCCGGAACGACAGGCGCCATTCTGTTCCTGCTGCCGAATAGCAGTTTCACTGATTTTCTGATCTCGCCTTCAGCCACTGATGTGCAAAACCTGAAGAACGGCCAACTGTACATCAATGTTCACAGCAGCAATTTCTTGAATGGAGAGATTCGCGGACAGTTCCAAACCGTCGCCGGCGCGAATGCTTTTCAGTTCAACTCTGCGACGTCTTATGTGTCAGAGAGTGGCGGAAGCGCTTTGATAACCGTCACTCGGCTGGGTGACACTTCGGCTCCTGCCGCCATCGACTATGCGACGAGCGATGGAACAGCCAGCAGCCCTGGCGATTACCTCGCGACGTCTGGCACTCTTCATTTCAACGCGGGCGAAACTTTCAAAACGTTTTCTGTTTCGCTGGTTGATGACCTGTACGTTGAAGGCAGCGAAACGGTCAAGCTCAGTTTGAGCAACCCGAGTGGCGGCGCACTTCTGGGCAGTCCAAACACTTCCACCCTAACGATTGTCGATAACGATGCGATCACCACCTCTCCGCCTCAATTGATCCTGGATGAATCAGGCCCGGACGCCAACCAGGCGGCAGCCTTCGATTCATTGCTGTTTGTAAGAGATCCCTTTCAGGTCCAGAGTATTGTTAACTGGTTTGATCTGGGGCCTGATCGAAATACGAGAGTGATTATCTTCGCCGCGAATCTGCAACTGAATCAGGGAGAAACAGCGTCTGCGGTAGTGGTTAGCATGGTCGATGCTAACAACCAGACCTTTGATGTTCCCGCCGAAGACGTGCGCGTGGTTCCGAACTTCGGTTTTGCGCAGGTAAGGTTCAGGTTGCCAGATAATCTCTCTGTCGGCGCGTGCACGGTGACTGTGAAAGCGCACGGCCAGATCAGCAACAGTGGGATCATCCGAATCGTGCCTTAGATGCGATCAGCACAGCTTGTGACGGCGACACGATCACGTTCGACCCGGCATTAACTTCCGGCGGGCCGGCGACGATCGCCCTGACCTCGGATGAGTTGGCGATCAATGGGAATCTGACGATCAGCGGACCGGGGGCGAACCTTCTGACAGTGCAACGGAGCCCGGTTGTCGGCACGCCGATTTTCCGGATATTCGATATCCAGAGCGGTACCGTGAAAATTTCAGGGTTGACGATTTCGAACGGCAACGCAGTTGATGGCGTCCTGGGTGGGACTAACCCGGGAGCCTTCGGTGGTGGTATCTGGAACAACAGCACACTGACCATCAGTAACCTTGCGGTGAGCGGTAACCTGGCCGGAAGCGGTGGCAGTAACGCCGGCGCGTTGGCGGGCAATGGCGGCTACGGAGGCGGCATTTATAATTCCGGCACGCTCACGATTGTTAACAGCACGATCAGCGGCAACCGGGCCGGCGATGGCGGTAACGGTGGCAACGACGGGATCGGCGGAGTGTGTGGTAACGGTGGTGGTATCTTGAACGCCGGCACGCTGACAGTAATCAACAGCACGATCAGCGGCAACCAGGCGGGTCACGGTGGCAGTGCCGGTTCGAGCGGAGTAGCCGGCGATGGTGGCAATGGAGGCGGCATCTCCAACAATGGCCCGGCCTCGATCTTCGACAGCACGATCACAGGCAACCAGGCGGGGACACCCGGCTCGGCCGGCGATACTGTCGGCAACAGCGGGTTGGGCGGCGGCATCTTCCGCAATGGGGGGACTCTTACTCTCAAGAATACGATTGTTGCCGGTAATCTTGATGGCGCAGGCTCTGGCCGCGACGACGTTAACGGGACCCTTGACGCATCCAGTTCCTTCAACCTAATCGGCGATGGTACGGGGATGGCCGGCATCAGCAACGGCAACAGCGGCAATCAAGTCGGCAGCTCGGGCTCGCCGATCAACGCCCTGCTGGGTGCGCTCACAGCTAACGGCGGAGGGACCCAGACGCATCTGCTGCTGCCTGGAAGTCCGGCTATCAATGCGGGCAGTAACGCACTCTTGCCGCTGGATACGGTTGATCTGGACGGCGACAGCGACACTGCTGAAGCCTTGCCAGTCGATCAGCGTGGCCCGGGGTTCAACCGGGTCGTCAATACGACGGTTGATATTGGCGCGGTTGAAGTGAACTACACAAGCACTGCCACGGCGGGCACTCCGCAATCGGCAGTCATCAATGGTGCCTTTGCGACCCAACTGCAGGCAACGGTTAAAGAGTCCGGCAACGATCAGAGCGGCGTGACAGTGACGTTTACGGCACCCGCGAGTGGAGCCAGCGGTACTTTCCCCGGCAACGTTACTACAGCGAACGTCATTACGGACGCGAGCGGCGTGGCTACCGCGCCGGTATTCAATGCGAATGGAAACGCGGGCAGCTACAATGTGGTCGCGAGTGATGGCGGCGGGTTGGCTTCTGTCAACTTCGCTCTAACTAATACCAAGTTCGCAACCACGACGGGACTGTCGTCTTCAGTCAACCCTTCGGAGTTCGGTCAGAGCGTAACGTTCACAGCGACCGTCACGTCAGGCGCAGGCACGCCAACGGGCACAGTGCAGTTCAAGGATGGTGGCGCTAACCTCGGATCGCCACAAACTTTGAACGCGAGCGGCGTGGCGCAACTGCCCACTTCATCGCTGACTGCCGGCTCGCACACTATCACCGCCGATTACAGTGGTAATGCGAACTTCGCCGCCAGCAGCGGCAGTCTGTCAGGCGGCCAGCTGGTTAAGCCTTCGCTCTCCATCAACGATGTTTCATTCGCGGAAGGAAACAGCGGCACCACCAATCTGATCTTTACCGTCACGCTCGCGGCGGCCAGCAATCTCACGGTGAACGTGGATTACGCTACCGCGAACGGAACGGCCACCCTGGCTGACAATGATTATCAGGCAGCCTCGGGCACGCTCACTTTCAATCCAGGCGAGGTAACCAGGACAATTACGGTGTTAGTAAACGGCGATCAGAAGTTTGAGCCGGATGAGACTGTCTTGATGAATCTCACCAACGCAGTGAACGCCACGATTAGCGATAATCAGGGCGTCGGCACGATTCTTAATGACGATACGCTCCAGTTGATTCTGGACGAATCGGGTCCTGATGCTAATCAGGCGGCAGCATTTGATTCGTTGCTGTTTCTCAGGGATCCTTTTCATGTTCAGAGTATCGCCGACTGGCTTGACCTCGGGCCGGATGGAAATACCAGGGTGACTGTCTTCGCAGGGAACCTGCAGCTAAATCAGGGAGAGACGGCGTCTGTGGTGGTGGTTAGCCTGGTCGACGCTAACGACCAAACCTTTGATGTTCCCGCCGAAGACGTGCGCCGGGTGCCTAACTTCAGTTTCACTCAAGTGGAGTTCAGGTTGCCGAATAATCTGGCTGCCGGCGTGTGGATGGTGACAATCAAAGCGCACGGCCAGATCAGCAATACCGGGACCATTAGAATAGTGTTGCCTTAGAGAATTCGATGAGCCAGGATTCGGGCCATTGGCAAGTCGTTTTGATCGGCGCGGACTTTAGGTCGAGCTAGGGCGCTTCGATCACCTCTTTCAACAGCGTTTCGTCCGGATCGAATTTAGTGGAAGTTGGCTTGCCGCTCAAACGAATTGTGAGAGCCGCGAGCTTCGACTTCGGGTAAATAGTGCGCTTGATCTTCTGACCGTTAACCACAATCTCGATTGGCATCGGATCAAGGAATGCATCGCCATTCTGAATCTGGCTGACCGTAACTCTGAGAAGAGTTCCACGCCTGGTTAATCCCCAACGGACTTGATAACGCGGATGGCCCGCACCGTAAATCCAGCGAGCAAAAAACTCTTTCAGGTTCCTGCCAGACGTTTTCTCCAGAGCGCGGCGCAGATCTTCAGTCGTCGCGTTGGCCTCGCGATGGGCATTGTAGTAATCGCGCAAGCCCTGGAAGAATGCTTCGTCACCGACGCGCTCGCGGAGCATGTGCAGCACCCACGCGCCCTTTTCATAATTAGTTGGGTTCAGCAGCTTCATCAAATCCTGCGTTTCGGTGTCGTGAATGGGAGCGTTGCGTTGCTTTTCATAGGCGAAGTAACGGGTGGCAGCTTCACCCATGTATTCGCGAAACGCCGCTTCGCTTTCATGTTTTTCGATGAACAGTCCGGCGAAATAAGTCGCAAAACCCTCGCTTAGCCAAAGGTCGGCCCAGGTCGATTCGGTTACTGAGTCCCCGAACCATTGATGAGCGATTTCGTGAGCCACCACATCTTCCATGCGCGTCGGAATGCCGAATTGGCGGCTCATTTTGTCGTTGCCGCGAGGTTCAAACAGCGTGCTGGTGAAAACAATGGCACTGGAGTTTTCCATTCCGCCGAAGCGCGTGGCGCCGATAATTAAAGCCAGCTTTTCGTACGGATAAGGCGCGACTGTCTGGCTGAAAAATGCCAGTGCGGGTGCGGCAGGTGCAAAGCCCTTTGGCGCGTAAGCCGCGTCTTTCATCGGCACATAATAAGAGAGGGGCGTAACGGTCGGTCCGTTGGCGTCGATCTTCGCCCCCTCACTAACGGCAACCACCATGCAGTAGGCAGGGATCGGTTTCGTCTCATCGAACTTCCACTCCGATGGCGCATTCCCATTTCTGGTGATCGTAACGAACTTGCCGTTAGCAACCACCTGTTCTCGCGGGGGCGCCATTACGGTGAAGGTCACCGTCGCTTTTGCCGAAGGGTGATCGAGGCAGGGAATCCAGTGATGCACGCGGTTGGGCCAATTGTCGCCTGTGGCGGAAGGGTGGCCGTCCCGATCATTTGCGAAGATCAGGCCGTCCTTAGGCCGTCCATGATAGGTGATGATAAGGCCAAGTTTCTCGCGGCGTTTGGCGGCGCGCTGAAGCATTACTTCCAGCAGACCGGGCTTGCGCTCAAACCGAGCTGGCGAGCCTTCAACTGTCACCGCGTCGATTGGCATTTCCCCAAAATCCAAATCGATTTTAGTTAGATTAGGGACGAGGACTTCCAGAGCAATCTCAGTGCGGGCCGAAGAGATCTCGGTCAGTTGATCATTGAAAGAAAGGGCAACATCGTAGTGTATTGGTCGCCAGGAGTTGATAACTCGCTCGCGACGCTGGGCCGCAGTACTCAAGGGAAGACAGAAGACGAAGAGGATTGCGGCGAGCAAAAACAAACCACCTGGCTGGACCCTCAAACATTTCAGCTTGATCGATTTGTGCATGTTCTTTGCGCCTTCAAATAATATGGCCTATCGGATCCCAAGCATTAACAACGCCGATCGGTCTGAGACGTCGCCGCCATTTTCCTTCCACTGAAGATACGCGACGCGCTCGACGTCGGTGACCGGCCGATTTCCCAGACGCGCTGCCGGAGTGCGCTCGAACGCGCGGTCGGTTAGGGCCATGTGTGGATTGCGCATGTGGAGCGCGGATGGCTCGGACAGCGCCCGCTCTGCTGATTCCACATCGGGGAACAATTCTTCGTAAGCCAGCAGGTGCCAGATGGGTCCAGAGTCGCGCTGGTCGACGGCGATTACGCGCAACAAGCCAAAGCCGCTTTCAAGCTGAAAGATTAGATCATCGCCGGGATTGAAAGTCTGAGTCATGACTTTCGAAATTTATCAGCATCTCGACCAGAAGCCCAGCAGGCTGCTGAAAAATTGCTCTGGGCGTATTCGGCCAGAGCGGACAGATGACGATGATATAGATTGAAAATCAGGAGTCACGACTCTACAATGCGGAACCAGCTTGGATCGACTCAACGCTAATAAAGATTATTATGAAGTTCTCGGCGCGAGCGAAGGCGCTTCGCCGCGTGAGATCGAACGCCTTTACAAAAGGTTGGCCCATCACCGTCACCCGGACCGCGGTGGTACGGAAGCAGACATGAAGGCGCTGAACGAGGCGTATCAAGTGCTGCACGATGACACCCGGCGTAAAGAATACGATTCACAGCGAAGTCAGCCGGTCGAGCTTGCTGCCGCAATTCGCGTTACGCCGCCAGTGCGCGATGTCGGTGTCTACGGTCAATTGTTGAGTGCCTTACTCTGCATGCTGCTTGGGTTGATGCTTCTGTTTTTGGTTCGCTTTAATGGTTTGTGGTTTCTTTGGCCGCTCTCCATTCTGGCGACAGGGGTGATTCTATTCGGTGTGATCATGGCGCATTCGGCGATGACCAATGCCCGCCTTTCGTTTGCGGTGGAACATCCCGCGCGACGCTTTCGTGCTGTTCAGGAGATCGCCTTCTGGTCGCTGATTTGCGCCGGCGGTTATGGCGTTTATCTGGTTCTGACTGCTATTTAGACTGAAAGCTAAGGCCTTAATGATCACAGGGCTTGATCTTTTATTCCTCGAGGTTAATAACCTCGAAGATTCTCTGTCGTTCTATCGTGATCGGCTGGGTTTCGAGATCGAATCACACAATGGCGGAGCCGAACCGCCCATGGCTTCGGTGCGCGCGGGATCTTTGCGAATTACTCTGGTGCAACAGATTGAAACAATGCTCAAGCGTGGTCGTGGTGTGCACTTTGTTCTCGGCATCAGCGATGTGGATCAATTTCACGATGGTCTGAGAACGAGGGGAGTACAGGTCAGCCAGCCCGCAGATGAAGGTTGGGGCGGTCGATTTGTCAGCTTGCAAGACCCGGATGGTTATCGATTGTTTTTCGTGACCTGGTCCAGTCAGAATCGACCGGGATAGCGAGGTCAGTTAACTGTTCGGGGATGGCCGGAGGATAACAAATGAACTATCAACACATCGAAAATCTCTTAATTCGCTATCGTGGCCAGACAGTCAACATCAAGACAGCGTCAGGCGGCGTCTACCAGGGATCGATCACTGATGTCACTAATGATTACGTGGCACTAAAAGCGAAGAATGAGGGCAGCGAAGATGGTCTGGTGATCGTTTTGCTGCACAGTATTGAGTCCGTTTCGCCACAGACAAATTGATGGCATCTATCACGAAATGTAATCCGGTTTTGGCAACGAAATTTGCGTCTCGTGAACGCGAAAAAAACCAATGCTTTCGGTTGCATCTTTTAGATGACTTGTGCATAATCATCGCGCGCCCGCCTCCCCGGTGGGCGAAGTGGTCGCGTGGGGTGAGGACACGTGGCCTTAGGGTGGGGCTTGTGGGAGGGCCCCGCCCGCTTTATTTTTACCACCAGGTTTTTCAGCGCCGGTGCTCGCTTCCGCCAACTGTCCCAGATAAGATTTGAACCGTTGGACTTTACAAAGAAGTGGCATAATATACGGCACGACGATGAACTCGAGCTTATTCGTCTTAATCAAATGAACCAGCAGGCCACCTCGCAGGTGGACGCTTCGCCACAGTCGCCGCTTTGCTGAGCGCACGCTGTGGCATTTTTAGCGCCGACACTAAAGAGAGAGTTTGCTGCCACGGTAAAAAATGGCCTCATTAAAGCGTCTGCTGGTCGGAAGTCCGATCAGAACAGCACGCTTAGCACACGAGCGACTGACGAAGAAGACCGCGCTGGCGATCTTCGCTTCGGACGCACTCTCGTCGACCGCATACGCAACTGAACAGATTCTGCTGGTGCTGGCCGCGGCTTATGTCGCTGGTCAGACTGATGCCTTTAGTCACGTTATCCCCATCTCGATCGCCATTGGGGTCCTGCTGGTAATCGTGACCATTAGTTACCGCCAGACGATCTACGCCTACCCTTCAGGGGGTGGCGCATTCATCGTCGCCAAGGAGAACCTGGGCACCTTGCCGGGACTGGTCGCCGGCGCTTCGTTGCTTGTCGATTACGTTCTAACGGTTTCCGTTTCAGTGGCCGCAGGAGTCGAGGCCATAACTTCAGCTGCGGTAGGGACGCGTTTCGCGGGTCTTCATAATCATCGTGTTTGGTTGTGCCTGTTCTTCATTACATTCATAACTATCGCAAATCTGCGTGGAGTTCGTGAAGCGGGTTCACTTTTTGCGGCGCCCAGCTACGCATTCATCTTCAGCTTTTTGTGTCTGATCGGATATGGGCTTTTTCGCTATTATTTGAGCCCCGGTATAGCTCCGGTTCCCAACGATGCGGATCTGAAAATTGCTGAAGGCTATCAAGCCCACCCACTGAGCCTGCTTCTCTTACTGGGGGCATTCGCCAATGGCTGCGCCGCCCTTACAGGAATTGAAGCAATATCGAATGGAGTACAGGCATTCAAACAGCCTGAGTCCAGAAATGCTGCCACGACGCTCTCATGGATGGCCGCCCTTTTGATTACCATGTTTCTGGGCGCGAGCGTGTTGACGCATTTATATAACATTCACCCGCTTGAGCACGAGACAGTTATTTCGCAGATCGCGCGCATAGTTTTCGTCGGCAAATTGGGATGGTTCTATTATATTGTGCAGGCCACCACCGCCGCGATCCTCGTTCTCGCTGCGAACACGTCATTTGCAGGCTTTCCCCGTCTTGCCTCGCTGCTGGCGCGGGATCGCTTTCTTCCCAGGCAACTCGCGAATCTTGGTGATCGGCTGGTTTTTTCCAATGGCATTGTCCTTCTGGCGGTTTTCTCCGGGGTGTTGGTTTGGGCTTTCCGCGGAGATACCAGCCGGCTGATTCCGCTTTACGCCGTCGGAGTTTTTCTTTCATTCACCTTGTCACAGGCCGGCATGGTGGTTCATTGGTGGCGCGAAGGAAATATGTTGCGCGGCATGCGACAGGCTGCCGGACTGTCACAGCCGATCGCAGCAGAATCCGAAAGCAATGTTACCGGAAAACTAGAGGCCAGACGTTTGGCGGCCGCAGCACCGAAGTCTCTGGCGGATGTCGCCCAACTGGAAAGGAAGTCGCATTGGAAAAAGTATCTGGTGATAAATGGCGTCGGCGCGATTTCCACCTTTATTGTGCTGATGGTGTTCATCCTCACCAAGTTCCTGCACGGCGCGTGGATCGTTGTTATCCTGATTCCACTATTGGTCATGCTGTTTCAAAGAATTCATCGGCACTACCTGGAAGTCGCGCAACAACTCTCCACCGAAGGACTGGCCGGCTTGCGGCCCATTCGCCATGAAGTGATCGTGCCGATATCGGGTATACATCGCGGAGTGATCGCCGCGCTGGAATATGCGAAATCGATCGCACCGCACCATGTGACCGCGGTTTACGTCAATCTCGATGATGAGACAACGCAAAAGCTGCGCGAGAAATGGCAGGAATGGGGTTCGGGGGTCAGTCTGGTTGTGGTTGCTTCACCCTATCGCTCGTTGCAGCGTCCACTGCTTAACTATATCGATCGGGTCAAACGCAGTTCGCACGGTGAAGTCGTGACCATTGTGCTCCCTGAGTTTGTTCCCGCAAGGTGGTGGCAAAACTTGCTGCACAATCAGAATACTTTATTTCTGAAAGGTGCGCTGCTGTTCAAAAAGGGTGTGGTCGTGACGAACGTGCCTTATCATCTTGAGCATTAAACCGTCAGGCGGTTGCGGTCATGGCGCGGCTGGCGAGAAAGCAGGATCGGCAATAGACCGGGCGTCCCTGGGAAGGAAAAAAGGGCACAGTAGTTTGTTCTCCGCATTGGGCGCACGTCACGGTCACTTCGATCCGCTGTTTGACTCCGGAAACCTGGGCCGCGGAGATTGCCGCCAGCCGATCATTTTTCGCGTGTTTGCAGGGCTTGCAACGTTTGGGTTCGTTCTTCAGACCTTTGTCGTAGAAAAAGACCTGCTCACCGGCCGTCCAGATGAATGGCTCGCCGCAATCGACGCAGGTGATCGATCGATCCTGAAAGTCTGAAGACTGTTCAGTTGCGATCTTTTGCGTCCTGCTCTCTGACATGTTTCCCTCCCCGGTTTACTGACGCCACAAGGATAGGTGCTAACGTAGGCTGTACGAGGAGGCCGCGAAAACTGAACTCGAGCTGGTTCGCTGGTGCAGTCCAGGACTTGCACAACAACGGCGGCCGCAGCGGCTGCACTTATATGACGATGACCTGTCCCTGTCAAGCGTTTTTGCGGAAAATGTTTTTGTACATTTCTTGATGGCGCCGGCAACAATTCCTAAATTGGAATCGAACCTGGCTGGTATCTGCGGTAGGTGCAAAGCGCCTTGCGAAAAATGAAGATTCTGGTTATCGGGTCGGGCGGACGAGAGCATGCGCTGATTTGGGCATTGCGTAGAAACGCAACTCGCCTGCTGGAAATCTCCTGCGCACCGGGCAATGCTGGCATAGCCGAAATAGCCGAGTGCGTACCCGTCAGTGTTAATGATATCGCTGCCCTAACGGCCTTTTCAGAGAAAACCCAAATTGATCTGATCATCGTTGGGCCGGAGGCTCCTTTGGCTGCCGGGATCGTCGATGAGTTTGAGAAGCGCGGGCTCAGAATTGTCGGGCCGGGAAGGGAAGCGGCGCAACTGGAATCGAGCAAGGCATTCGCGAAAGATTTCATGCGCCGGCACTCGATTCCGACTGCCCGCTACCGAATAGCTTCCTCGGCTCATGAAGCAATGGCGATTTTGCAGACCGATCAATTCGGCGGTCACGCCGCGCCAGTTGTCGTCAAAGCCGACGGCCTGGCCGCGGGAAAAGGCGTCATCGTGGCCCAATCACGGTCTGCAGCCATGCAGGCGATCGTGGATCTAATGGGTGGGTCGATCAGCCCAGAGGCTACGCGGCGGATTATCATCGAAGAAGCGCTGACCGGCCGCGAGGTGTCTTTGCTGCTGTTCTCAGACGGGAAAGACTTTCGCTTGATGCCGGCATCGCGGGATCATAAACGCGTTGGTGAGAACGACACCGGGCCTAACACTGGTGGCATGGGCTCTATTACGAATGCCGAAATTCTGGACGATGCCACGCGCGACCGGATTGTTCGTGAAGTCGTTGAGCCGACCTTGCAGGGAGCGCGTGACGAAGGCTTTCCCTTTCGCGGCGTTCTGTTCGTTGGCTTGATGCTGACAGCGGATGGGCCGCGTGTGCTTGAGTACAACGTGCGATTTGGCGATCCCGAGACTCAGGCGATCATGATGCGGCTAAATACCGATCTGACGGTGATCTTTCAGGCGATTAGCGAAACCCGGTTAGGGGAGCTTGAGATAGATTGGTCCGATGAAGCTTCCGCTTGTGTCGTTCTCGCTGCCCCGGGTTATCCCACGAAACCGGTAGTCGGCGCAGTCATAGATGGCTTGGATTCGGCTGAGCGAAGCGAATCGGTCGCCGTGTTTCATGCGGCGACCTCGCGCGCTGCGAATGGAGATTGGCTCACCGCCGGAGGCCGGGTGCTCGGCGTTACGGCGAAGGGAGAAACCCTCGACCTGGCCTTGTCCCACTGCTACCGAGCGATCGCCGGCATTCATTGGGACGGAATGCATTACCGCCGGGACATCGGCAGTCCCTCGTCAACGGGTTCGGCGCCTGCGGAGTAGGACATTTGTGTCCACTTTGCTTCCTGCCGCTCGCTGCCAACCGCCCACGTTCTCTGCTATACTCGCGACCAAAATCGGTTGAAAATGCAACCGTGCACGCTGTGGTTTCGTATAATTCGGCGGCATGCCAGCGTTTTCGACGACCGCTTTGAAATCTGACCTGATCTTAGAATCTGAATTAGCCGGAGGATGAAATGGGACTGTGGACAAGAGTAAAGCGTTCGATGCGCGCGCTTTTTGGCGGGATTGTCGAAAGGACTGAGGATCCAGAACTCATCCTGCAACAGACAATTCGTGACATGCGCGACCGCATCCCTGACCTCAATAACTCGGTCGCGCAGGTCATGGCTACTGAGAAGCTGCTGGCTAAGAATAAGGAGCGGCTCGAAACGCAGGTTGTCGATTTGGATTCGAAAATCAAGGCCTCGGTAAAAATGGGTCGCGACGACATCGCCACGGCCTACATCGGGCAGCTGTCGCAGGCGCAGGTCGATCTTCAGAAGACCGGGCACCAATTCGAACATGCTCAACTGGCCTCAAAGCAGGCGCTCAAGGCGCGCGACAACTACGTCATACAAATGCAGAAGCGTAGCGCCGAAGCGATGCAGCTGATAAATCAGTCGAAGCAGGCGAAGCTGCAGGAGCAGCTGGCGCAGACAATGGAAGCATTCAATCTGGGCGACGATGCTTCGACGTTCAACGAGATGCGCGACAAGATTGATCGCCGGGCTGCGGCTGCCGAAGCCAAGATGCAGCTAGGGTCCGCTTCGGTTGACAACCAGATGCAGGAAATCGAGCGCGAAGCGATGGACATGCAGTTGCAGGACAAACTGCTCCAATACAAACGCGATATGGGCTTGTTGCCGGCCGCGAGTTCCGACTCAACCCCACAGGCATTGCCGGCACAGGGTGAAACTTCATCGCAAACTTAGTCTATTTTGGAGTTCCGCCTTTAGGCGGCCGGCTCCGCATGAATTCAACGGCCGCCTGAAGGCGGAACTCAAAACCTTAAGCATGTGAACAATCACGGGACACGCTTCGTAGGATAAATGGAATTGCCCAAGATCGACTTTCGGTATCTTAAAGAGGCATTCAAAGAGCCGATCAACTTTTGGGGCCTGGCCGGCTTTGCCATCGTGGCGGCGTACTTTCAGGACGTCACTCCTCTGATGGCCGGGATGGCCACTGAGGTCCTTTATCTTGCCGTTGTGCCAGCTGCTCCATTCTATCGCCGTTTGGTTGAGCGTCGCGAAAAAGAGCGCGCGCGGAAACTCCGCGACGCCCAGCGCGAGGCGGTAATCAAAGGCTTCGATCCACGCGAGCGTGAAGCCGTTGAGTATCTGCGCTGGATGAAGAATCAGATCTATTCAAACTACAAGAAATTCACCACCAGCAAGCAGGTCCCGTCAAATATTCAAAGCCTGGATCAGCGTTGGGAGGACTTTGTCGATCTGCTCGATGTCTATCGCCGTCGCAAACATCACCTGCGATCGATTAATCGCCAGGCGGTGCAGAACCAGTTAAAGCAGGCCGAGCATGCGATCCGGAATTCTACCGACGACCGTTCCAAGCGCGTGCAACAGGCGAACGCTGAAATCCTCAAGCGCCGTGTCGCTGCTTTCAACGATCTGGAGAGATCAGTGCGTCTGGTCGAAGGACAGTTGCAATCGATCGAAAACTTTTTTGGACTCGTCAACGATCAGGTTGTGACCTTGCCAACTCCCGAAAGGGTTTCTGCGCTGCACTTCGAAGAACTCAGCGATTCAATCGCCATGACCCGCCAGATGCTGGAAGAAACGGCCGAAACTTTTGGCATGCTCGACAATCAAAATCGCGAGTTGGATTTGCTTCTATCCAGCGGGCCGTCAGGCAAGTAGCTTTGTCCGACAAACTTCAGTTTGTCGTCCCCCTTTAAAGCTTATTGAAATGATCGACAAACTGAAGTTTGTCGGACTTTGGGCCATCCTAACGGGCTGATTCCCAGCCACTTAGCCTTAAAGTAGCGCCTCAGGAAACACACTGTATCGTGTTGAAAAAAAAAGTAACCACAACATATTGACTTCTTGAGTCAAGAGGTTTATAGTGCCTCCTGCTCGGGATGAGGCGGCTGGCGGCGGCGGACGAGGGACTTCAAACTCAACTCCGCAAAGTTTCGTGACTTCGAATTACCGACCGTAGTATCTGCAATACAACATGACTTTTTCGACGGCGATTGTGTATCGTCGAGGCTTTTTATTCCCCAAAATCGGCTCGCGTGCGGTCCCGCGGGAAAGGTAAAATAGATGAACACGGCGAGTGGTGCGAAGATGACTAAACTGTCTCAGAAAGAAATCCCCCTGGCGACTGTTTCCCTCAAGCGCCAGATTAAGCCTCTTGGTCTTAATGCCAGGCGCGTCATCTCAAAACGCTATTCCCTGAAGGATGCGCGCGGCGCTTCGTTGGAAGAATGGTCAGACATCGTCGCCCGTGTCGTGGCGCACGTCTCGGTGGCTGAAACCGATCCCGATAAGCGCGATGAATTCTTCAACGTCATGTCCGACATCATGCTGGCGCGTGAATTCGTACCCAACACTCCGTGCCTGGTGAATGCCGGCAAACCGAACGGGCAACTGGCCGCTTGCTTTGTGCTTGACGTGCCTGATTCGATCGCCGGCATCATGAAGACAGCAACCGACGCCGCGATCATTCATCAGACCGGTGGCGGCACGGGCTTTACGTTTGAAAAGCTTCGGCCCAGCGGCGCCATGGTCAGCACCACTCATGGAGTGGCCAGCGGCCCGGTGTCGTTCATGAATATTTTTAACACGACGACTGACACCGTGAAGCAGGGCGGCGTCCGTCGCGGCGCCAACATGGGCATGATGCGAGTCACGCATCCGGACATTCTGCGTTTCATTCACGCCAAGAATGATCAGCACTCTCTGACCAACTTCAATATCTCGGTCAACGTCACAGACAAGTTTCTCGACGCGGTTGAGCACAACGAATGGTATCAACTCGACTTTAATGGCAAGTTATGGAGTGATCCGATTTTCGACCCAGTCACCGGGCGCGACTATGTGGTCTATCGTCGCCCCGATGGTTCGACCGTGACCTTCCGCGATAAAGAAACTTTTGAAATCGCGGATCTTTCTGACGCGATGATCGAAGAGCCGCCAACGCCCGGCATGGCTTACGCTCCAGACATCTGGAATCGCATCATTGCCAGTGCTCACAAATATGCCGAACCCGGCATCGCCTTTATCGACGAAGTCAATCGCCACAATCACATGATGAATTCGATGGGGCCGATCATGGCGAGCAACCCCTGCGGCGAACAGTTCCTGCACTTCGCGAATTCGTGCAACCTCGGTTCGATCGACGTGGCCAAGTTCTTCAGCCGCGAAACCCGCCTGGATTGGGACCGCCTGGCGGCCGTCACTCATCAATGCACGCGCTTTCTCGACAACGTAATCGACACCTGCGCCTGGCCGCTGCCGGAAATCAACGACGTGGTGAAGCGCACGCGCCCGCTGGGCCTGGGCATCATGGGCTTTGCCGATCTATGTCTGAGTCTGAAGATCACCTACGGCTCGCCGGCGTCGATGGATTTGATGGACGAGGTGATGGGATTTGTCCGTCGCGAAGCCTGGAATGAAAGTTTGCGTCTCGGCGCGGAGCGCGGTGTGTTCCCCGAACTGGAAGGGAACCGCGACGCCTATGCCAGTTTTATCTATGACGAGATGGGTTTCTCTCGTGAAGTTCCGCTCACCCCGCGTAACTATGAAGTAACGACGATCGCTCCTACAGGCACGATTTCCCTGGTTGCTGAAACGTCGTCGGGGGTTGAACCCAACTTCTCCTGGGCGTACGTGCGCAAAGACACTCTGGGCACGCGCACGTACGTCCATACGTTAGCTGCGCAGGCGCTGGGAGTGGACGTCGATCAGACGGATCCGGATTCAATCGACGCAGCCGCGGCTTATGTAGTTGAGCATGAGCAAGAGCTGCCGTCTTATTTCATCTCGGCGATGTCTATCAGTGCAGAGCAGCACGTGCACGTGCTCGCGGCGGCGCAACGCAACGTCGATAACAGCGTGTCAAAGACCTGCAACGGCGCCGTCAACGACACGCTCGAATCAGTCGATCATCTGTATCGTCTGGCGCGACAGCTTGGCTGCAAGGCAGTCAGTTACTATCGCGATGGTTCGCGCGAAAACCAGGTGTTGACTTCAATGAAGCAGGAGGCTAAGACCGAAAACCCCACTGTCGTAACTACCACGACTGTCGTCGAAGCTTTGGAAGAGACGGTCCCGGTCGGCACTGAATCAGAGAACGAAGCCGCAGCCAGACGTTTGGCTGAAGCGGAAGCCGCGGCGAGAAAGATGGGTGCCATTCGTCTCGAGCGTCCACGCGAACTAGTTGGCGCTACCTGGCGCATTCCTTTCGATGGTCAGAACCTTTACGTGACCGTCAATCACGACCACGCGATGATTCAGGAAGTCTTTGCCACCGGCCCGATCAGCGGCGGCGTAGGCATGCTCGCTTCGAAGATGCTGCGCGGCGGATTCGATGCCGCCGAAGTCAGCTACAGCCTGAACAAAGTCACCGGCACCCACGCCGTCTGGTTCAACGAGCGCCTGCTGACTTCCCCCGAACAAGCCGTCGCCGAATGCATCATGATCACCAACCGCCGCCTGAAAGGCCACCCCGACTCCGCCCGCGCGTTGGGCAAACAACAAGGCGCTAATACTACTCAAGTCACGGGAGCGATCATGTCCACCATGATCGGCAAATGCCCCGAATGCTCCGGTCAGCTGGAGCATGCGAGTGGGTGTGATTTTTGCCGGGATTGCGGGTTTAGTAAGTGTAAATAAATGGAGCGCCGGCATCCCTGCCCGCATTGAGCGCGAAGCGCGAATAGTCAGTACCACCTGCATGAGCGGGTGGGTCAGAGAAGCTAGTTTTGATATTAGGAGAGGACGTTTTAGATAAGCAGATTTAGAGCAAGCAGGTTCTGTTCGCCCCGACGTTCGTAGTTTGAACCAGGCGAGACTCACCTCGCGATCCATTGACCAGTTTTCGTTTTCAGACTTTTAGCTAACCGTAGCCTAAGCCTTTAAAACCAACTCGGCCGTCGCGAGGTTTCGCGGCGGTTTTTTTATGGTGCGCCCGGCAGGGCGCTTTTACTAGGGAGTGAAAGTCTCCTACGAACCCGACAGGGGGAATCGTTAGCTGGACGGCAAGGGTGTCCATCGTGAGGTGGAATCTGAAGGAAGCCGCAGGCAAAGCGCTGGCCCGACGAACAGAAATCGCATATGAGGCGTGCAAGCTGGATGAGGAGGCGATTATCTTCAAAGTCCAATACCTGTACGGAAAGCTTGTGCGTAGATGTGGCGGACATAAGCGTGAAGGTGAGAGCGCATTACCCGGGGAGATCTGTCAGCTTGTCACGTACTACCGGCATCGAGAGGTGACGGGAAGAGTT
>WNFR01002206.1_pt1 | contig 34693 bp, 39 predicted proteins | sample 5400221 | NCBI WGS metagenome assembly WNFR01 (sample SAMN13153357, study PRJNA577476) | soil metagenome | isolation source: 40 cm soil under Madrone tree | place: USA:California | collected 2016-06-14
TGCGGGAGGTGATCGGAGCGACCGACCCTGCGGAGGCGAAGCCCGGCACGGTGCGAAAGCTCTATGCCGAGTCCAAGGAGCGAAACGCAATCCACGCGTCGGATGCCCCCGACACGGCCGCCCGGGAGGTGGCGTTTTTCTTCCCGGATGGCGAGCTGCGGGACCTTTGGGGCAGTCGGTAGCAGTTCGCTTGACGCAAGTCCCACAAGGGTTTAGCTTCGGTTGCTCATGTTACAAGTAGACCTGCGGGAGCTCGCCCGTGGTCCGGTCGAAACGCAGGGCCAGTTCGCAGGGAATGATCCCCTGTTCGAGGGCCTGGACGTCGTGCTGGCGGAACCGGTACGCGTGGCAGGCCGTTTGCATGCCGCCGGGGAAGGGCGATTCTACTGGCGCGGTTCGCTCACCACCCGCTTGGCCGGGCAGTGCCGGCGCTGTCTCGTGCCTGTCCCGGTGCCGGTCGTCGCGACCATCGACGCGCTGTTCTCCGCGGATCCGGACGCCTTGGAGGACCCGAGCTCGTACCCGCTGGAGCCCGAGGCGACCGAGATCGATCTGCGGCCCGCGGTGCGGGAAGAGCTGATGCTCGCCGTACCCCGGTGGGTGGTGTGCCGGGACGACTGCCGCGGGCTGTGCCCGCGCTGCGGAAAAGATCTGAACGCAGGCCCCTGTGGCTGCCCACCGGCCGAGGACCAGCGCTGGAAGGGGCTGGCCGCTCTCAAAGACAAGCTCCGCGACTGAAAAGGACCATCTCATGGCCGTACCGAAACGAAGGACTTCCAAGCGGAAGAAGCGCGCGCGCCGCACGCACTACAAGGCGGCTCCGATCGCGCTCCAGCCCTGTCCGCGCTGCGGCGACCTGAAGCGCCCGCACCGGGTGTGCCCGACCTGCGGCTACTACCGGGACGAGCAGCGCGTGCCGGTCGAGGATGCCTGACGGTGATTCGGATCGCGCTGGATGCGATGGGCGGCGACAACGCGCCCCGCGTAGAAGTCGAAGGAGCGGTGCTGGCGCTGCGCGAGCTCCCGCCGGGCTTCCGGATCCAGCTGGTGGGGCGGACCGCCGACATCGAGGCGGCGCTCAAGGCTCAGGGGGATGTCGATCGCAGCCGGCTCGAGATCGTGGAGGCGCCGGAAGTCGTGGGCATGGGCGAAAAGCCGCTCGCCGCCGTGAAGAGCAAGCCGCGGTCGTCCATTGCGGTCGGACTCGGGCTGCAGAAACAGGAAACAGCGGACGCCTTCATCTCGGCGGGTAACACCGGCGCCGTGATGGCCGCCGCGACGCTGCTGCTGCGCCTGCACGAGGGGGTGCAGCGGGCGGCGATCGGCCCGCTGTTTCCGACCGCGGTCCATCCCGTCTTGGTCATCGACGGCGGAGCCAACGTGGACTGCGACGCCCGCGAGCTCGTCGGGTTCGCGCACCTCGGCTCGGTCTATGTGCGCGACGTGCTGGACCGGCCGCAGCCGGGCGTCGGCCTGCTCAACGTCGGTGAGGAGGACGAGAAGGGCAACGCGGTCGTCAAGGAAGCGCACCAGCTGCTCAAGCAGACGCCGGGGATCACGTACGTCGGCAACGTCGAAGGCCGCGACATTCTCGCGGGCCAATGCAAGAAGGGAAGGATCGACGTCGTCGTGTGCGACGGCTTCGTCGGCAACGTCGTCCTCAAGTTCTACGAGTCTGCCGGCCGGATGTTCATGGGCATGATGAAGCAGGCGTTCCCCGACGTGCTGGGCCGGCCGGAAGCCCGGCAGCTCTTCAAGTTCCTCGACTACTCCGAGTACGGCGGCGCGCCGCTCCTGGGGGTGAAGGGCGTGGTGATCATTTGTCACGGCGCTTCGCCCGCGCGCGCGATCATGAGCGCCGTGCGGGTGGCGGCGCACATGGTGGAAAGCAATCTCGATCAGGACATCGGCGCCGAGTTTGCGGAGCGAGGCGCCGCCCGGTGAAGCGCCCGATCGCGGAGCTCGTGGGGACCGGTCGCTACACGCCCAAGCGCGTGATGACGAACGACGAGTTCTCGAAGATCCTCGATACCTCGGACCAGTGGATCCGCGAGCGCACCGGGATCCGCGAGCGCCGAGTGGCCGGGCCCGACGAATCCAATGCCTGCATGGGCAAGGCGGCCGCCGAGCAGGTGCTGCAGGAAACCGGCCTCACTCCCCTCGATATCGACGCCCTCGTGGTGGCCACCTGCTCGCCCGACCGTTTGCTGCCCTCACAGGCCTGCGATCTTCAAGCCCTGCTGGGCGCCAAGCGCGCCGCGGCGTTCGACGTCCAGGCGGCGTGCACCGGCTTCCTGTATGCGCTCAGCGTTGCCGAAGGGCTCGTGGCCTCCGAGCAAGCAGACCAGGTGCTCGTCGTCGCCTCCGAGAAGCTCACCTCGATCATGGATTGGACCGACCGCGCCACGGCGGTGCTGTTCGGCGACGGGGCCGGCGCGACCCTGGTGCGCAAGAGCGCCGGCAAGCGGGGCATCCTGTCGAGCTACCTGAAATCCGACGGCACGCTGGCGGAGCTCTTGTATCGGCCCGGCGGCGGCGCCGCGCACCCGCCCGATGCCGCCCTGCTGACCGACCATTCCTACTTCATCCAGATGGCGGGGCGCGAGGTGTTCAAGGCCGCGGTGCTGTCGATGGCCGACGCGTGTGACAAGGCGCTCGAGCGCGCCGGTCTCACCGGCGCGGACATCGACTTGCTGATCCCCCACCAGGCGAACATCCGGATCATCGAAGCGACCGCCAAGCACGCGGGGATGCCGATGGACAAGGTGTACGTGAACGTCGACCGTTACGGCAACACGTCGGCCGCGTCGGTCGCGATCGCGCTCGACGAGGCGGTGCGCTGTGGTCGACTCACACCGGGCATGAAGGTGATGTTCTGCGCATTCGGCGCGGGGTTCACCTGGGCGAGCCTGGTGCTGCAGTGGTAGCCCGGAAGCACACGGTTTGGCTCTGCCCTGGACAGGGCGCGCAAAAAGTCGGGATGGCCAAAGACCTGGCCGAACGGTTCCCGGAGGCGCGGCGCACGCTTCAGGCGATCGATGAGACCCTCGGCTTTCCCCTGAGTCGCCTGATGGCCGATGGGCCCGAGGACGACCTCACGGCGACCCAAAACGCGCAACCGGCGATCCTCGCGCATAGCGCGGCGGTATTCGCCGTCGTGGGCCCCGCGTTCGACGGCGCCGCCGTCGCGGCGGCCGGACACTCGCTCGGGGAATATTCGGCCTACATCGCGGCCGGCGCACTCGCGTCGACCGACGCGGCCGCCCTGGTACGCCGGCGCGGCGAGCTGATGCAGCAGGCGGGCACGGAGCGCCCCGGGACCATGGCGGCGGTGCTCGGCCTCGCGACGGCACAGGTCGAGGAGGCGTGCCGCGCGGCGTCGAAGGGCGGCGCCGTAGTGGTGGCCGCGAATCTGAACGCGCCCGACCAAACCGTGATTTCAGGCGACCCCGACGCCGTGGCGAAGGCCGGGGCGGAGTGCAAGGCGCGCGGCGCCAAGCGAGTGGTGCCCCTCAAGGTGAGCGGTGCGTTCCACTCGTCCCTCATGGCTCCGGCGGCGAACCACTTGCGCGTGGCGCTCGAGCGTGCGCCCTTCCAAGATCCGGCGTTCCCGGTGATTGCGAACGCGACGGCCGAGCCCGTGCGCAACGCGTCGCGGGCCCGTCGCCTGCTCGCCGACCAGCTCACCGCCCCCGTTCGATGGGTCGCATGCATGCAGCAGGCCGCCGAGCTCGCCGGCGCGGGCGCGCGGTTCATTGAAGTGGGTCCGGGGAACGTGCTCGCGGGCTTGCTGCGGCGCATCGTCCCGGACGCGAGCGTGACCAGCCTGGGCACCGCGGACGATGTGGCGACGTTCCTGGAGGCGGCATGAAGATCGACCTGGCCGGGAAGGTCTCCGTGGTCACGGGCGGGAGCCGGGGCATCGGGCACGCGATCGCGCAGGCCCTCGCCATGGCGGGCGCGCGCGTGGCCATCCTGGGGCGCGACGGCGCCAAGGCGCAGGCGGCGGCGCATGCGCTCAGCAACGGCGGGGCCCGGGGCTACCGGTGCGACGTGGCCGATGCGGCTCAGGTGGAGACGACCATCGCCGCGGTGGAGGGGGACTTCGGGCGCATCGACGTGGTCGTCAACAACGCCGGAACCACGCGCGACAACCTGCTGTTCCGGATCGGGGAGGACGACTGGGACACGGTGATCGACACGAATTTGAAGGGCGCCTTCCTCGTGACCAAGCACGCGGCTCGGGGGATGATCAAGCGGCGCTGGGGGCGGATCGTCAACATCACGAGCGTGGTGGGCATCTACGGAAACAAGGGGCAGTCGAACTACACCGCGTCCAAGGCCGGCCTGATCGGTTTCACCAAATCCGTTTCCAAGGAGCTGGCTTCCCGCAACGTGCTGGTGAACGCGGTAGCTCCGGGATTCATCGATACGGAGCTCACCCGCGCCATCACCGGGGACGCGCGGGAAGCCCTGATCGGGGCGATTCCGCTGGGCCGGCTGGGGCAGGGGTCGGATGTGGCTGCGGCGGTGCTCTTTCTCGCGTCCGACTTCGCGAGCTACATTACGGGTCAGGTGCTGGTCGTCGACGGCGGGATGGTGCTGTGAACGTTTCCCCACACCTCCTTTGAGGGTACCCATGGCAATGGACATGAAGCAGCTCGAGGAGAAGGTCAAGGACATCATCGTCGAGGAGCTGGGAGTGGAGCGCGACAAGCTCACCTCCGATGCGAGCTTCATGGAGGACCTGGGCGCGGACAGCCTCGACACGGTGGAGCTGGTAATGGCCTTCGAGAAGGAATTCGACATCGACATCCCGGACGAGGAAGCCGAGAAGCTGCGTACGGTGGGACAGGCGTTGCAGTACCTCCACGAAAAGATGGGGAAATAGGCGCATGACGCGTCGGGTCGCGATCACGGGCCTCGGGTTCGTCACCCCCCTGGGCACGGACGTGCAGAGCACGTGGGAGGGTCTGGTCGCGGGCCGCTCCGGTGCCGGGCCGATCACGCGGTTCGATCCCGTACAGAGCCCCGTGAAGTTCGCATGCGAGGTGAAGGACTTCGAGCCGGCGCGCTTCCTCGACAAGAAAGAGGTCCGCCGCTTCGACCTGTTCGCGCAGTTCGCGGTCGGGGCGGCAGAGCAAGCCGTGACGGACGCGTGCCTCGCGAACAATTGGGACAAATTCGACCTGAAGCGCGTGGGTGCCATCGTCGGCACGGGGACGGGCGGGCTGCAGACCTTCGAGGAGAACGCCCGCGCCCTGTTCGAGAAGGGACCGAGCCGGGTGTCGCCGTTCTTCGTGCCGATGTACATGCCGAACGTCGCCGCCGCGCTCATCTCGATGCGCTACGGGGCCAAGGGACCGAACTACTGCACGGTGTCGGCGTGCGCGTCGTCGGCGCACAGCGTGGGGGACGCGCTCGAGCTGATCCGCAACGACAAGGCGGATATCATGATCGCGGGTGGGGCCGAAGCCGCCATCACGCCGCTCGCGGTCGCGAGCTTCGCCAACATGAAGGCGCTGTCGGAGCGCAACGACAGTCCGCAAACCGCCAGCCGCCCGTTCGACAAGGACCGCGATGGGTTCGTGATGGGCGACGGCGCGGGGGTCCTGATCCTCGAGGAGTGGGAGCACGCGCGACGACGCGGCGCGAAGATCTACGCCGAGGTCGTGGGCTTCGGCCAGACCGCGGACGCGCACCACATCACCGCTCCGGCGCCCGACGGCTCAGGTGCGCAGGAGGCGATGCGCTTGGCCATGCGCGACGGGGGCATCGAGCCCGACGAGGTGGGCTACATCAACGCCCACGGAACCTCGACGCCGCACGGCGACGCCGCCGAGACCGCCGCCGTGAAGGCCGTTTTCGGCGACCGCGCCCGCAAGCTCGTCTTCGGCTCCACCAAGTCCATGACCGGCCACCTGCTGGGCGCGGCCGGCGCGTTCGAGGCGGGCATCTGCGCTCTTGTCGTCCAGATGGGAATCATCCCTCCCACCATCAACCAGTTCACGCCCGATCCGGCCTGCGACCTCGACTCGGCGCCCAACAAGGCCGTGAAGCGGCACGTGGACGTAGCGCTCTCGAATTCCTTCGGGTTCGGCGGGCACAACGTGACGCTCGCCATCCGGCGGGCGGCGTGATGGACGGACGGTCCGCACTAGCTCCCATCGCGGACAAGGTCGAACGCGGCGAGCGGCTGACGCGCGACGACGCGCTCGCCCTGTTCCAATCCAACGATCTCCTCACCATCGGACGGCTCGCCGACCAGGCGAACCGCCGGCGCAACGGCGATCGCGTGTGCTTCGCCGCGAATCAGCACATCAACCCCACCAACGTGTGTGTGCTGCGCAACACCTGCGTGTTCTGCTCCTTCGCGCGCATGCCGCAGGAGGAGGGCGCCTACACGCGGAGCCTCGACGAAGTCTTCGCCGAGGCCGACGCGGCGCGCGACAACCCGACGCGCGAGTTTCACATCGTGGGAGGCTTGCATCCCAAGCTGCGGCTCGCCTACTACCTCGACATGTTCCGCGGCCTCAAGGCGCGGCACCCGACCGTGCACATCAAGGCGCTCACCGCGGTCGAGATCGCGCACCTCGCGCGCATCGAGAAGCGGTCAGTCACGGAGGTCCTGATCGCGCTGAAGGAGGCGGGCGTCACGAGCCTCCCGGGCGGGGGGGCCGAGGTGTTCAGCCCCGCCGCGCGGGCCACCATCGCCGACAAGAAGCTCACGGGCCAGGAATGGCTGGCGGTGCATCGCGAAGCCCACCGCCTCGGCCTGCCGTCAAACTGCACGATGCTGTACGGACACGTGGAGACCATGGCGGACCGCGTGGACCACCTGCTCGCACTGCGCGCACTCCAGGACGAGACGGGCGGCTTCCTCACCTACATCCCGCTCGCCTACCACCCCGACCACAACGAGCTGGGTGAGGCGCTCGGCCGCACCGGAACCGCGACCACGGGCTTCGACGACCTGAAAAACATCGCCGTGGGTCGCCTGGTGCTCGACAACATCCCGCACGTGAAGACCCACTGGCCCATGGTGACGCCGTTCATCTCACAGGTGGCGCTCACCTTCGGGTGCGACGACCTCGAAGGCACGGTGGTGTTCGAGCGCGTGTACCACGAGGCGGGCGCCGGGACGCCCATGTGGCTGTCGTACGACCAGATCGTCGGCCTGATCCGGGGGGCAGGGAAGGAGCCCGTGGAGCGCGACTCGCTGTACCAGACGGTGCGCACGTTCGAGGACTGGGTGCCCGGGCAGGGTGTGGCGCGTGCCGCAGGGCCGGAAGGGCCGACGTTCCAGATCTCCCATCGTCCCCGGGCTCGCGCCCGGGGTCAGCAAACCGTGCCGGCGCTGCAGGGCGTCGACAGCGCTGAGTGAAGGGACCCTACTGACCCCGGGCGCAAGCCCGGGGGTGACGAGGAGTATGAGTCGCGTGCGATTGGGCAGAATCGGCTACATCAACTGCTACCCGGTCTATGGGGCGATCGACCGGGGCATCACCCCGCTCGCGGCCGAGCTGGTCACCGGCACGCCGTCGGAGCTCAACGATCTGCTCGCGGCGGGCGAGCTGGACCTGTCCGTGGTCAGTGCGGTCGAATACGCCCGGCACGCGCGCGACTACGTGCTGCTCCCCAATCTCGCCATTTCCTGCGACGGTCCCGTGCGGAGCGTGGCGCTCTTCAGCCACCGGCCGGTCGGGCAGCTGGATGATCGCACCGTGTTGCTCACAGCCTCCTCACGGACGGCGGTCGGCCTGTTGGAGCTCTTGTGTCGCGACGTCTGGAAGGTGCGGCCTCACTTCGCCCAGGCTCGGGCGGAGGCACCCGATCTCGACGCCCTGGCGCACCTGCCGCACGACGCCGTGTTGGTGATCGGCGACGCCGCGCTGCTCCTGGCCGCGCAGCACGCCTACCCGCACCGCTACGACCTGGGCGAAGAGTGGAAGCGCTGGACCGGCTTGCCGTTCGTGTTCGCCGTGTGGGCGGCGCGCCGGGCTGCGGACCATGCGGCCATACGCGCCGTCCATCATACCCTGCTCGCCGCGCGCGATTGGGGACTGGCCCATCTGGATCTGCTCGCCGAGGCGGCGGCGCGCGCCACCGGCGTCGACATCAGCGACTGCCGCAGCTACCTCGCCGGCCTCGACTACGCGCTGACAGAAACGCACCTCGCCGGGCTCACCGACTTCTTCCGCCGGCTGGCCGCGCGCGGCCTGGTGCCCGACGGATCGCTCCAGTTCCTGCAGGTGGCCTGACCATGGTCGACCGCAGCGGCAGCGAGTTCCGGTCGTACCTCGAGCTGTACGAACGGGCATCGCTCCTCGACCTGGGCAGCCTCGCCCACCAGGCGCGCTGGCGGCTGCATCCGGAGAACGCGGTCACCTACATCATCGACCGCAACATCAACTACACCAACGTCTGCGTCGCGGATTGCAAGTTCTGCGCGTTCTACCGCCGGCCGAAGCATGACGAAGGCTACGTCCTCTCGTTCGAGCAGATCGGTCGCAAGATCGACGAGCTCAAGGCGCTGGGCGGCGTGCAGATCCTCATCCAGGGCGGCCACAACCCCTACATCCCGTTCGCGTGGTACCTGGATCTGATGCGCTACATCAAGCGGCACCATCCGATCCACATCCACGGGTTCTCGCCCTCGGAGGTGGACTTCTTCGCCGGCCGCTTCGGGATGTCGATCGAGGAGGTCATCCGCGAGCTCGTGGCCGCCGGGCTCGACTCGATCCCGGGCGGGGGCGGAGAGATCCTCGTCCAGGAAGTCCGCGATCGCGTCGCGAAAAAGAAGGCCGGCGCCGACCGCTGGCTCGAGGTGATGGAGATCGCCCACCGGTTGGGACTCAAGACCTCGGTCACCATGATGTACGGCCTGGGCGAGACGCTCGCCGACCGGATCGAGCACCTGTTCCGAGTGCGGGAGGTCCAGGCGAAGAGCGGAGGCTTCACCGCCTTCATCTGCTGGCCGCTCCAGCCCGAGCACACCGAGCTCGCCCATTTCGAGAAGACCGACGCGGTGACCTACCTCCGTACCCAGGCGATCGCACGCATCGTGCTCGACAACGTCCCCAACATCCAGGCCTCCTGGGTCACCATGGGACCGAAGATCGGGCAGGTGGCGCTCACGTTCGGCGCCAATGATTTCGGCTCACTCATGATGGAGGAGAATGTCGTCTCCGCCGCGGGGACCACCTGGCGGATGACCCTCCCCGAGATGCAGCGGCTCATCGCCGATGCGGGCTACGTGCCGCGCCAGCGCCGCCAGGACTACAGCGTGATCGACGAGGCGGCTTGAGCGTGGCCGACGTGCTCATTGTCGTCGGCTCCGAGAGCGACAAGCCCCGTATCGAGCCCGCCTTCGAGGTCCTGAGCAAGGCGGGCGTTGCGTACGAGTTCCACGTGTCCTCCGCCCACCGCCAACCCGACCAGACCGCGGACCTCGTGAAGGGCGCCCGGAAGAAGGGGTTCCGGGTGGTGATCGCCGGGGCGGGACTGTCGGCGGCGCTGCCCGGATTCGCCGCCTCGCTCACCGATCTCCCGGTGATCGGCGTGCCGTTCGCGGCCGGGCCGCTGAACGGGCTCGATGCGCTGCTCGCCACCGCACAGGTGCCGGGCGGCGTCCCGGTCGCCTGCGTCGGGATCGATAACGCCACAAACGCGGCTCTGCTGGCGCTCCGCATTCTCAACGCCTGACATGCGGGTCGGGATCGGGTACGACTCGCACCGGTTCGCCGAGGGGGAAGGCAGGAAACTCATCCTCGGCGGCGTGGAGATTCCTCATACTCGCGGGCTGGTGGGACACTCGGACGCCGATGCGGTGGCGCACGCCCTGACCGACGCCATTCTCGGCGCCGCTGGCCTGGGCGACATCGGGCAGATGTTCCCCCCGACGGACCCCCGCTGGCGCGATGCCGACTCCATCGATCTGTTGAAAAAGGCGTACCTGCGCGTGGTCGAAGCGGGTTTCAGTTTCGTGAGCGCCGACATCACCGTGATCATCGAGCAGCCCAGGCTGGCGCGTTACCTGGACGACATGCGCGAGAACCTCGCCGGCGCGCTGGTGAGTGGGTACTCGATGGTCTCGGTCAAAGCGAAGACGAACGAAGGAATGGGCTGGATCGGCAGGGGCGAGGGAGTCGCCGCGCTCGCCGTCGCGCTGCTCGAGCAGGCCCGCATCTGAGCGATTTTCTCGCGTTCCTCGAGGGGCTGCCCGCTGGACCGTTGTACGGCCTGATCACGGCGCTCGCCGCCCTCGAGAACTTCATTCCGCCGCTGCCCGCCGACACCGCCGTGGCGCTCGGCGCGTTCCTCGCCGGGCGGGGCCGGCTCCACCTGTGGACGGTCTTCGGCCTCACGTGGGTGGCGAACGTCGCTTCGGCGTCCGCCGTCTACTGGCTGGCACGTCGCTACGGACGCGATTTCTTCAAGGGACCGACCGGACGGCGGCTGCTCCCGCCGGCGGTGCTCGCGCATATCGAAGCGCAGTACCAGCGGCACGGGACCTATGGGATTTTCGTCTCCCGCTTGCTCCCCGTGTGGCGCGCGGTCGTCCCTCCGTTCGCCGGCATCGCCGGCGTCTCCGCGCCCCGCGCCCTGATCCCGCTGGCCCTCGCATCGGCGCTGTGGTACGGCCTCCTGACGGCGCTCGTGGCCACGCTGGGAACGAACCTCGACGCCGTCTTGGCGGTGCTCGCCCGTGTCAACTGGGTGCTTGGCGCGGCCGCCCTGGGCTCCCTCATATTTCTGGCAGTGTGGATCGTGCGCCGGCTGAAGCGCTGACGCGCACCGACCAACAGGGGAGCACCGTCATGAGCGACACCTCGAGCGATACCTCCGGCGTCCGGTTTCCTCCACCACTCATCTACGCCGGCGGGTTCGCGACGGGATACGGCGCTCACCGGCTCCTGCCGATCCGCTTGTGGCCGCAGCCGACGGCGGTCGAGAGCCTGCTTGGCTGGGGACTGATCGTCGCGGGGGTGCTGCTCGCCCTCAGCTCGGCCTATCTGTTCCGTCGGGCGGGCACGACGCCCAATCCCGCCAAACCGACCTCGGCGCTGGTGCTGTGGGGACCGTACCGATTTACACGCAACCCGATGTACGTGGGCATGGCCGTCCTGTACGTCGGCGGCACGCTGCTCCTGAACGACCCGTGGCCCTTCGCCTTTCTTCCGGTGGTCATGGCGCTGGTCCGGCGCTACGTGATCGCCAAGGAAGAGGCGTACCTGGAGCGGCAGTTCGGGGACGAGTACCGGGCGTACAAGGCGCGGGTACGCCGGTGGATCTGACGACCGAAGCGGCGTTCCGCGTCGAGCAATTCCGCGACTTCCTCGCCCTGGAAGCGGGGGACAGCGCGCACACCGTCGCGAACTACGTCCGCGACGTCCGGCGGCTCGCCGGCTATGCCGGGACCAAGGGCGCCCGCCGCCCGGAGGACGTGACGAGCGGGCTGTTGCGCGAGTTCGTGTACACCCTCAAAGACCTGGGGCTCGCCCCGGCGACCATCCGGCGCCAGATCTCGGCCGTCCGCACGTACTACCGCTATCTGGTCGGCGAAGGCCATGCCGCGCGCGACCCGAGCGAGCGTTTGGAGTCGCCACGACAGTGGCGCCGCCTGCCGACCGTCCTGTCGGTCACCGAGATCGAACGCCTGCTCGCGGCGCCCAATGCCGACGAGCCGCTCGCGATCCGCGACGGCGCACTGCTCGAATTCGCGTATGCCACCGGCGCGCGCGTGTCCGAGCTCGTGGGGTTGAAGCTGCAGGACGTCCTGTACGAGGATGGGCTCGCCCGCATTTTCGGGAAGGGCTCGAAGGAGCGCATCGTGCCGGTGGGCCGGCGGGCGCTCGGGGCGGTAGCGTTGTATGCCCGCGAGATCCGCCCCCGCCTCGACAAGGGGAAGGGACGCGGGCTGGTGTTTCTCAACGCCCGCGGCACGCCCCTGTCGCGCGTGGGCGCGTGGGGCATCATCAAGCGAGCGGCCCGCCTCGCCGGGCTGACGAAACGGGTGTCGCCGCACACCCTCAGGCACACGTTCGCGACGCACCTGCTGGAGGGCGGCGCGGACCTTCGGGCCGTGCAGGAAATGCTGGGCCACGCGGACCTCGCCACCACGCAGCTATACACGCACGTCGACCGCGACTATCTGCGGACGGTGCACAAGACCTACCATCCCCGAGGCTGAGCGCTCTATGTCGCGGGCGTTCGTGAAAGAAGATTCCGGCGAGCGGGGGCCGCGCCGGAACTATGGGCTCCCGCCGCGCGACGACCCCGGTTTCGACGCCGCCGCGGCCGAGGCCTTGCTCGAGGGGGCCCGCCTGGGAGAGACCGCGAGTGCGGAGCAAGCGACCGGCTATTACTGGGGCGAGCCGAAGCTGCGGCCGCACATGGAGCGCATTCTCGAGCGCGCCCGGGCCGCGGGCGACGAGCGGCTGGAGCAGCTGGCCAGGCGCTTCCTGAGCTAATGCCCGAGCTCCCCGACATCGCCCTGTACCTCCACGCGCTCGGGCCACGGGTGGTGGGCGCGCCGCTCGAGCGCCTCCGGATCGCGAGCCCGTTCTTGCTCCGCACCGCGGATCCACCTGTCGCGGACCTGTCCGGGCGGACAATCCGCGACGTCCGCCGCCTCGGCAAACGGATCGTCCTGGCGTTCGCGGACGAATATTTCGTCGTGCTGCACCTGATGATCGCCGGCCGGCTGCACTGGAAGCCCGCCGGCGCGCCCATCCCCCGCCGGGCGGGGCTCGCCGCGTTCGATTTCGCCCACGGGATGCTGCTCCTGACCGAAGCGGGCACGCGGCATCGAGCGTCGCTCCACGTTGTGCGGGGTGAGAGCGCGCTTGCCGCACACGATCCGGGTGGACTGGATGTGTTCCGCGCTACGCTCGAGCAGTTCCGTGCGGCGCTGACGCGAGAGTCGCACACGCTCAAGCGCGCGCTGACCGACCCCCGGCTGCTCGACGGGATCGGCAATGCCTATTCCGATGAGATCCTCCATGCGGCCCGTCTCTCGCCGCTCCGGCTCACCAGCCAGATCACGCCCGAGGAGAGCGAGCGCTTGTTCCGCGCCACGCGGGAAACGCTGGCCGGGTGGATGGAGCGGCTGCGTGCCGAAACGGGCGACGGGTTCCCGGAGAAAGTGACCGCGTTCCGGAACGGAATGGCCGTGCACGGCCGGTTCCGCCAGCCGTGCCCGGTGTGCGGATCGCCGGTGCAGCGGATCCGGTACGCGAACAACGAGGTGAATTACTGCGCCAAGTGCCAGACGGGCGGGCGGCTGCTCGCCGATCGGTCGCTGTCGCGGCTCCTGAAGCAGGACTGGCCACGCTCGCTGGACGAGCTGGAGGAGCGCGCCGCGGGTTAACTTCGTTGGGCATGAAAACCCCGGTCCGCTACGAGCGCGTGTTTCACGTCGCCGCCGCCGACATCGACGAGCTCGATCACGTCAACAACGTGGTGTACCTCCGCTGGGTGCAGGATGTCGCGGCGGCGCATTGGGAATCCGCCACCAGCCCGGCGGAGCGCGCCGAGATCGCGTGGGTCGTGCTGCGGCACGAAATCGACTACAAACATCCCGCGCGGCCCGGCGACCAGGTGATCGCGCGCACCTGGGTCGGGCCTCCGAGCGCCGCCACGTTCGAGCGCCACACCGAAATCCTCCGAGCTCGCGATCAGCGGCTGCTCGCACGGGCTCGCTCCTTGTGGTGCCCGGTGCATCCCGGTACGGGGCGCCTGCGGCGCATCGACCCCGCGCTGCACGACCGCTTTTACATGGCATGAAACGCCGGATCTCACGCTCTCTTTTCTTCTGAGTAGCTTTCGCCCATGCTGTTCGTCCTCGACAACTACGATTCCTTCACCTACAACCTCGTCCAACTGTTCGGCGAGCTCGGGGCGGAGCCGGTGGTGTACCGCAACGACGCGCTCACCGTGGAGCAGGTGCTCGCGCTCAAACCCACCGCCGTCGTCCTCTCGCCCGGCCCCCGCACGCCGGGGGAAGCCGGCATCCTGGTGCCGCTCGTGAAGGCGCTGGCCGGTAAGGTGCCGATCCTGGGCGTGTGCCTCGGGCACCAGGCGATCGGCGAGGCGTTCGGCGCCCGCGTGGTGCGAGCCGATCGCCTCATGCATGGGAAGACGTGCGAAGTGGTCCACGAAGAGGACGAGCTGTTCGAGGGCATCCCCAGTCCCGTAACCGGCATGCGGTACCACTCGCTGGTCGTCGAGCCCGCCTCACTCCCCAAGGACATCGTTATTACCGCGTGGAGTGCGGATCGACCGAAGGATGCGGAGATCATGGCGATGAAGCACCGCCGCCACCCGATCTACGGCGTGCAGTTCCACCCAGAGTCGATCGGTACCTCGCACGGGAGGCAGTTGCTGGAGAATTTTCTGCGCATCGTGCACGCCGCCGTTTAACGTCTAACCGCCAGCAGATCAGCCGTTTAGGCTCAGGGCTAGACGCCACGGCACGGATTTTGTATGTTCCCCCGTGCCCGTCCTCGGCGTCGTTCCGGCGCGGCTGGGCTCCAGCCGCCTCCCTCGCAAGCCACTCCTGTCTCTGGCAGGCGAACCCCTCATCCTCTGGGTCGTTCGGCGGGTCGTGGAAGCGGGCGCGTGCGATCGCGTGGTGGTAGCCACCGACGCGCGCGAAATCGCGGCTGTCGTGGAACGAGCCGGATACGAAGCAGTGCTGACCTCCGTCGACCACCAGTCGGGCACGGAGCGAGTCGCAGAAGTCGTTGGCAGTAAATCATTTAGTTCATACGAGGTGGTGCTGAACGTGCAAGGCGACGAGCCGCTCGTCGCGCCCGCGGCGTTGCACGGCGCCGTGGCACGGGTGCGGCTCGGGGACCCGATCGGCACCGCCGCGGGCGACTTGGATCGCGCGCTCGCGGGTGATCCGAATCGTGTCAAGGTCGTGACAGACTCGCGGGGCCGGGCAGTGTATTTCTCGCGGGCACCGATCCCGTTCGATCGCGATGCCACGGGCGATGTTATCTACCATCAGCACGTGGGTGTGTACGCCTACACCCGGGAGGCGCTCGATCGCTGGCTGCGGCTCGCGCCGGTCCCGGAGGAGCGCTGGGAACGGCTGGAGCAGCTGCGGCCGCTGCTGCACGGGATGGCGATCGGCGTGGCGCTGTTCCCTGGACCCGCGGCGCCCGGCGTCGATACCGCAGAGGATCTGCGTTACGCGGAAGCACAGTTGACCCGCCAACTGAAAGAGGTGAGTCCGTGAGTTCGACGAAGTACATCTTTGTGACCGGCGGCGTCGTGTCGTCTCTCGGCAAGGGCATCGCGGCCGCCTCGCTCGGCCGCCTCTTGGTGGAGCGGGGCCTCCGGGTGACCATTCAAAAGTTCGATCCCTACATCAACGTGGATCCCGGCACCATGTCGCCGTTCCAGCACGGCGAGGTGTACGTCACCGACGACGGAGCGGAAACCGACCTCGACCTCGGCCACTACGAGCGCTTTATCGACCGCTCGCTGTCGCAGGTGAATAACGTCACCACCGGTCGGATCTACCTGTCGGTGATCACGAAGGAGCGGCGCGGCGAGTACCTCGGGTCCACCGTGCAAGTGATCCCCCACATCACGGACGAGATCAAGGCCGCCATTCGGCGGCTGGCACCGGACCACGACGTGGTGATCACGGAGATCGGCGGCACCGTGGGTGACATCGAATCGCTGCCCTTCCTGGAGGCGATCCGCCAGTTCCGTCAGGAGGTGGGCCGAGACAATACGCTGTTCATCCACCTCACGCTCGTCCCCTTCATCGCCGCCACCGCCGAGCTCAAGACCAAGCCGACCCAACACTCCGTCCGGGAGCTGATGCAGATCGGGATCCAGCCCGACATCCTGGTGTGCCGCACCGAGCGGCCGCTCTCGGAAGAGCTGAAGCGCAAGATCGCGCAGTTCTGCAACGTGGACTTCGGCTGCGTGGTGGAGAGTCCGGATGTGAAGTCGATCTACGAGATCCCACTCAAGCTGCACGAGCAGGGGCTCGACCGCGAAGTGTGCATGCGACTGCACCTCGAGACCAAGGAGCCCGACCTGCGAGCCTGGGCGCAGATGGTCGAGAAGATCCTGAACCCGACCGAACGGGTGCGCATCGCCGTGGTGGGGAAGTACACCGAGCTCGCGGACAGCTACAAGAGCATCCACGAAGCACTGGCACACGGCGGGATCGCGAACGAGTGCGGCGTACAGATCGAGTGGCTCTCGTCCGACCGCTTCACCGACCAGGCCGCCGCAGGCGAGCTGCTCGGCTCGTACGACGGCTTGCTCGTGCCGGGGGGCTTCGGCGTACGGGGCGTGGAAGGCATGTTGGAGGCAATCCGCTGGGCGCGCGAGCACAAGCTCCCGTTCCTCGGGATTTGTCTCGGGTTGCAGGCAGCGATCATCGAGTTCGCGCGCGACGTGGTCAAGCTTCCCGACACCAACTCGAGCGAATTCGCGCCCGAGTGCGAGAACCCGGTGATCGCGCTGATGCGCTCGCAGGAAGGCATCCAGGAAATGGGCGGCACGATGCGCCTGGGCGCGTATCCCTGCAAGCTCCGTCCCGGCTCGCGAGTGGCGCAGGCCTACGGAGCGCTCGAGGTGAGCGAGCGGCACCGTCACCGCTACGAAGTCTCCAACGCCTACCGCGACGTGCTCGCCGAATACGGCATGCGGTGCTCCGGGCTCTCCCCGGACGGCTCCCTGGTCGAGATGATCGAGCTGCCCGATCACCCCTGGTTCATCGGCTGCCAGTTCCACCCCGAGCTCAAATCCCGACCCACGCGGCCACACCCCCTGTTCGCCGGGTTCGTGGGCGCGGCGCGGCAACAGCGCAAGACCCGGGGCGCGGCGCCCCTCGCCCAGGCGGAGCGGTCGTCGCAACTCGCCGGCCGCCGCGACTGACATGGCGCAGCATTTCGGGGCGGGAGCCTCCCCGTTCCTCATCGCGGGACCGTGTGTCGTCGAGTCCGATGACCTGAACCTGCGGGTCGGCGAGGCGCTCGCCGACCTCGCGGCGAAGCTCGGCCTGCATGTCATCTACAAGGCCTCGTACGACAAGGCGAACCGCTCGCGGTTGAAAGGCGCGCGGGGGCCGGGCCCGGAGCGCGGGCTGGCGGCCCTCGCGAAGGTCCGCGCCACGACGGGCCTGGCGATCCTCACCGACGTCCACGAGACCGGTCACGTCGCGGCCGCCGCGCAAGTCGCCGACGTGCTGCAGATCCCGGCGTTCCTGTGCCGGCAGACCGACCTGCTGGTCGCGGCTGGTCGGGCCGGACGGGCCGTGAACGTGAAAAAGGGACAGTGGATGGCTCCCGAGGGCATGGCGGGGGCCGTCGAGAAGGTCCGCTCGGGCGGAGCGCCTGAGATCGCGGTGACCGAACGAGGCACGTTCTTCGGCTACGGCGACCTGGTGGTGGACATGCGCAGCTTCGCCCGGCTCCGAGCCGCGTGCGGGACACCGGTCGTGTACGATGGGACGCACGCGGTGCAGCAGCCGGGGCAGGGCCCTGATGGCTCGAGCGGCGGTTTGCGTGACCTCATCCCGCCGCTGCTCTATGCCGCCGCCGCAGCGGGCGCAGACGGCTTTTTCCTCGAAACGCATCCCGATCCGGACCGCGCGCCGTCCGACGGGCCGAGCATGATCCCCCTGAATCAGCTGGCGGCCATCGTGACGTTGGCATTGGACGTGTGGCACACGGCGCGGGCGGGGGGCACGGCGGCAGCGAGGTCCCAGGGGGAGGGCGGGGCGGTTGTCGAGGACCGAGCGAGAGCCGTGCCCCCCGCCCGCGCCCAGGCCCGTAAGTGACAATGCTCGACGTTGCCGTCGCCCGCCGCCTCAAGCTTGTCGGCTTCGATGTCGATGGCGTCTTGACCGACAATGGTATCTACATCGGGATGGTCGGCGATCATCCGGTCGAATTCAAGCGCTTCCACATCCAGGACGGCCTGGGCGTCCGGATGCTGCGCACGGCCGGGCTTGCGGTCGTCTGGCTCTCCGGGCGGGAATCGGCCGCCACGGCGCTGCGCGCGCGCGAGCTCGAGGTGGACGAGGTCATCCAGGATCCCACGGCGCGCAAGCTTCCGGCGTTCGCAGCGCTGCTCGAGCGGCGCGGGCTCCGCTGGGAAGATTGCGCGTTCGTAGGGGACGACCTCGCGGATCTCCCGTTGCTCAAGCGCGTCGCGCTCCCCATCGCCGTGGCGAACGGCGTCGCGGAAGTGAAAGCCGCCGCCCGGCTGGTGACGACGGTTCCCGGAGGCCAGGGCGCGGTCCGGGAAGTGGCCGAGTTGATCCTTCAGGCCCGGGGCGAGTGGCAGGGCCTGCTCACGCAGTACTTCTTGGAGCGCGGCGATGTCCCGCACGGAGCCCAGCGAACTCGCTGAGCGCGGGCGCCGCGTGCTGGCCCTCGAAGCCGAGGCGATCGGCCGGGTCGCCGAGCGGCTGGGGCCTCCGTTCGCAACGGCGGTAACGCTGCTCGCCGCCGCGAAGGGGCGGGTCATCGTGTCCGGCGTGGGTAAGTCCGGTTTGATCGCCCGAAAGATCGCCGCGACGTTCACGTCCACCGGAACTCCCGCCTCGTTTCTCCACCCGGTCGATTCGCTGCACGGCGACTTGGGGATCGTTGGCCGCGACGACATCGCGATCCTGCTGTCGAAGAGCGGCGCGTCGGACGAGCTGTTCGGGCTCGTGAACCAGCTGAAGCGTCTGGGCGTACCGATCATCGCGATGACCGGGGATCCCGATTCGGTCCTCGCGCGGCAAGCGGACGTTGTGCTCGACGCGGGCGTCACGGAGGAGGCTTGCCCCGAGACGCTCGCCCCGACGGCGAGCACGACGGTTGCGCTCGCGCTGGGCGACGCGCTCGCCGTGACGTTGCTCGAAGAAAAGCACTTCCGGCGGGAGGACTTCGCCGCGGTTCACCCGGGCGGCACGCTGGGCCGGAACTTGCTGCTGCGCGTCGCCGACGTCATGCTCACGAAGGACCTGCCGACCCTGCTTCCCGATCGTCCGATGCGCGAATGCGTGGTCTTGCTCGCCGAGCGGCGTGGCACGGTGGCGGTCGTGGACCGTCAGGGAAGCCTCCAGGGGGTGGTCACGGCGGGAGACCTCACCCGGCTCATGGAAAAGACCGACCATTTCCTCGATATCCCGGTGACCGAGGTCATGACGCGGACGCCGAAGACCACCACGCCGACCGAGATCGCCGGCGCAGCAGTACGGGTCATGGAACAGCACGGCATCATGGCTCTGCCCGTGCTCGACGGCGGGCGCAAACTGGTCGGTATGGTCCACCTGCACGACCTCATGAAGGCAGGCGCGGCATGAGGTGGCTCCCGGTGGCTTTCGCGCTGCTTGTCGCTGCGTGCGAAACCGGCATCAAGCCCACGGCGACTATCGCCGCCCCGGATTCGGCGGACCAAGTGCTGCTCGGCATGTCGCACTACGTAACCAACGGAGGGATCCAGCGCGCGCAGGTGCGGGCCGACACGGCATACTTCTATTCCCCCGTGCAGACGGCGGAGCTCCGCAACGTCCACATCACGTTCTACGACCCGCGCGGCGCCCAGACCTCCACGCTGACCTCGCGGGAGGGTACGTACCACTGGCGCACCGGGGACATGGAAGCGCGAGGCAACGTGGTAGTGCTACGAACCGACGGCGCGACGCTCCGGACCGAAGTGATACGTTACAGCCAGGTCCGGAACCAGGTCAGCTCGGACAAGGACTTCGTGTTCGATGAGCCGACGCGGCACATCAAGGGAACGGGCTTTACCGCCGACCCCGATTTCAAAGTCGTGACCGCGAACCGGGTGACGGGAGAGGGCGGTAAGTTCACCCTCCCGAACCAATGATGGCAACCGTGCTCCTGGTAGCGCTCGTGCAGCAGCCGGCGTCCCCCGTCGACACCGCGGCCGGTCGGCCCTGCAAGATGATCATCGATTCGGTGGGTCGGCAGGCGCAGCAAGTCGAGGTCCGGCGGGGTGAGACCAACGTGTTCGCGGGCGGCGGCGTGTTGGCCCACTGCGACGGCACCAGCAGCACCCTCGCTTCCGACAGCGTGGCCTGGTTCGCCGGCGTGAAGCGGTTCGACATGCTGGGCCAGAGAAATCCCGTGCACATCCGGGACACCGCGATGACGCTCGACGCGACCACGGCCGCCTACTTCATGGGACAGGAACGGCTCGAGGCGCACAAGAACGTCATCGCCGTGAATCGGAGCACGGGGTCGGTGCTGCGCGGGCCCAACCTGACGTACTACCGCGCCATCAGAGGCGTGCGCGACACGCTCGACATGTACGCATCGGGTCGGCGCGACACGCTCGACATGTACGCATCGGGTCGGCCGACCATCGACTACCACGCGACCGCGGATTCCGGGGGCGGGGAGCCGTACATCATCGTGGCCGACCGGGTGCGCTTCAAGGGGAACGACCGGATGTGGGGCGGCGGGAAGGTGACCATCGATCGAAGCGATTTCGCGGCCCGCGGCGACTCTATGCAGCTCGACCAGACGACGGGATTCGCCGTGCTGGTCGGCAAGCCCCGCGTGGAAGGGAAGGGCGCCCGGCCCTACGCGCTCACCGGCACGCGCATCGAGCTCGGGCTCCAGGGGCAGGAAATTCGCCTCGTGAAGGCGCTGGGCGACGGCGTCGGCACCGGGGCCGACTGGCGCCTCACGGCGGACACAATCCACCTGCACCTGGACCGGAAGAAGCTGCAGCAGGCGTTCGCTTGGGGACCCAAGGATTCGGTCCACGCACGGGCCGTGTCGACGCGCAACACGATCGTCTCCGATTCACTCGCCCTCGATCTCCCGGATGAAGTGCTCACCGAGGCGCGCGCCTTCGGACACGCCTACTCGACGTCCAAGAAGGAGCCCGCAAAGAAGGAGTCCTCAAAGGGGGACTCCAGCGAGGTCGACTGGATTGCCGGCGATTCGCTCACGGCCCGCTGGACGCAGGTCGCCGACTCGACCGGCACGCCGAGGAGCAAGTTGTATCGACTCATCTCTCGCGGCTCACCCGCCCGCTCCTTCACCCATCTGGCGAGCGAGCGCGACTCGACGGGCCCGTCCGTGAACTACTCCCGCGGTAAGGTCATCGACGTGGTCCTGAAGGGCGACAAGGTCGATCGCGTTACGGTCACGGGACGCGCCGATGGCGTCCAGCTCGAGCCGCGGCCGCCGGCCCCGGACACGACGAAAAAGGCGGACACGACCAAAACGGCGGCTACGACGAAAAAGAAACCCCGCCCATGACCGCGCCCGTCTCCTCCCGGCACCTCACCGACCTGATCGCGGCACGTGATTCGTCGCTGCCGCTCGCCGCCGCCGCGCTCGCCCGCGTGGCGGACGAGCAGGGCCACGCCCCATTCAGCCAGCTGGCCATCGCCTACCGTGAGGAGTTCCTCACGCTCCGCGCCCACTCGCGCGAGGGAGGTCTCACGGAGCTGGGTGGGCTGTCGGTCGAGGAATTCCGGACCAGCCTGCGCACGTCGGTGCTGCCCCGTTTGGCCTTGATGAAAGTGGTGACCTACGCGGCGGCCGCGCTGGGGGACAGCGCCCCTATCGCGTTCACGGTCGATGCCTGGGCGGAGATCGCCGCGGATCGCGCCGTGAGCGCCGACCGGTTGCTCGACGCCGCCGAGCGCGCGCTCGCGCGGGCCGAGCCGGTAGGCAGCGACCGCCCGGCGGTGAGCGACGGCAGCCGTCTCACGGCGAGCGGGTTGTTGAAGGTCTACAAAGGTCGCCCGGTGGTGAATGACGTGAGCGTACAGCTCGCGCAAGGGGAAATTGTCGGGCTGCTCGGGCCCAATGGGGCGGGGAAGACCACGACCTTCTACATGATCACCGGCCTGATCCGGCCCGACGGCGGGCAGATCGGGCTCGACGGCCGCGACATCACGGCGGAGCCGATGTACCGCCGGGCCCGAATGGGGATCGGCTACCTGGCCCAGGAGCCGTCGGTGTTTCGCAAGCTCACCGTCGAGGACAACGTCCGGGCGATCCTCGAGACCCTGCCGCTGGCCGACGCTGAGCGTCGCGAGCGCCTGGAGCGGCTGCTCGACGAGCTGGCGATCAAGCATCTGCGGCGGCAGAAGGGGTTCCAGCTCTCGGGGGGCGAGCGGCGCCGCCTCGAGATCACGCGCGCGCTCGTCACCGAGCCCAAATTCATGCTGCTGGACGAGCCGTTCGCCGGCGTCGATCCCATCGCGGTGCACGACATTCAGACCATCGTGGCCGGGCTGCGCCATCGCGGCATCGGCGTGCTGATCACCGACCACAACGTGGAGCAAACGCTCGATATCGTGGACCGGGCCTACATCATGTTCGAAGGCAGGGTGCAGGTCGCGGGCACGGTGCGTGAGCTCGTATTCGACGACCGGGTGGCCAACCTGTATCTCGGGCCCACCCTCACCGCGCGGCTGCGCGCGCGTCTCACCCAGGCGGCATGAAGACCGGCCTGCAGCAGCACGCGGCGCTGTCGCAGCAGCTGCGGATCAATCCGCGGCTGTATCAGGCGATGGACCTGTTGTACATGCCGCTGCTCGACCTGCAGCAGCACTTGAAGCAGGAGCTGCTCGGCAATCCGTTCCTCGAGCTGCTCGAGGCGGAGGACGAAACGGAAGTGCCGTTGGCGGAGGAAGCCAAGGAGGACAAGAAGGAAGCCGAGAAGAACGACGAGCCCAACTGGGAGGAGATCCTGCTGGACGACGGCGGCGACCAGGGCGCACCGCCGCGCGACATGAGCGAAGCCCGCGAGTACGTCGAGCCGGTGCCGGTCGAGGCCAAGGACCTTACCGACCACCTGCGCGAGCAGATGCGCCTGCTCGACCTCACGCCCCGCCAGCAGCTCCTGGCCGAAGAGTTCATCGGGAACATCGCGGAAGACGGCTACCTCGGCGCCACCCTCGAGGAGATCGCGAACGGCGTGAATCAGGTGCTCCAAGCCCATGCCGACGAATCGGAGCGGGATGTGGTCCCCCAGCCGTACACGCTGGCCGAGGCGGAGGAAATGCTCCGCGTCATCCAGAAGCTCGACCCTCCGGGGGTCGGCGCCCGGGACCTGCGGGAGTGTCTGATGCTCCAGCTCGAGTCCCGCAGCGAAACCGACACCCTCGCCTACCGGCTGGTCCGTGAGGCGTTTGAGGATCTCAAGGCGCACCGCTGGAGCGATCTCGGTAAGCGGTTCGGCCTGGACGCGGCCGAGGTACAGAAGGTCGCCGACGAGCTGGCCAAGCTCGATCCCAAGCCCGGTCTGCAGCACTCCTCGGCCAACGAGGCGTACATCATCCCCGATTTGGTCGTCGAGAAGATCGACGGGCAGTACAAGGTGTTCCTGAACGACTCCGGGCTGCCCCGGCTGCGCATCTCGAAGACCTATCAGGACATCGCGCGCGACAAGAAGAAGTTCCAGGGCGAGAACAAAGATTTCATCAACCAGCGCATGAACAGCGCGCACTGGATGATCCAGGCCATCGAGCAGCGCCGCCAGACGATGCTCAAGGTCATGAACTTCATCGTCGATCGTCAGCGCGAGTTCTTCGAGAAGGGCGTCGAATACCTCAAGCCGCTCACGCTGCGCGAGGTGGCCGACGTCATCAACATGCACGAGAGCACCGTCAGCCGCGTGACGAACGAGAAGTACGTGCAGACGCCGCGCGGCCTCCTGCCGCTCAAGTTCTTCTTCTCGAGCGGCCTCTCGACCACCACCGGCGAAGACGCCAGTGCCCGCGCCATCCGCGCGCAAATCCAGAAGATGGTGGCCGACGAGGACCCCAAGAACCCGCTCACCGACCAGCAAATCGTGGAGATGTTCGCGCAAAAGGGCGTCAAGATCGCACGGCGGACCGTGGCGAAATACCGCGACCAGCTGAGCATCCTTCCGGCCCGCATGCGTAAGCGGCTGTGAGCCTCGCCACCGGCGCGGCCCTTCCCGAGGTGAGCGTCCTGGTCCCCGCCAAGGACGAGGCCGAAAACCTGCCCGAATTCGTGCGCCAGGCGCGTGAGGCGCTGCTGCCGCTGCCCTATTCCTGCGAGATCGTCGTGATCGACGACGGCAGTCGCGATGGCACCGCGGACATACTGCGCGACCTCGCGGCCAAGCATCCGTTCCTGCGGGTTGTGAGCCACCGCAGTCAGCGCGGCATCGCCGACGCGCTGGCGTCCGGCGCCGATGCGGCCCGCGGGCGGGTCCTCGTGTTCTATCCAGCCGACCTACAGTACCGCCCCAGCGACATTCCCAGCTTGGTGCAGCCCATCCTGGACGACGCGGCCGATGTGGTCACCGGCACGAAGCAAGGCCACTACGACAAGCGGTTCGTCTCGTGGGTCTACAACGGGCTGTGCCGCTGGCTGTTCGGTGTCCGGGTTACCGACTTGAACTCAGTGAAAGCGTACCGGCGCGAGGTGATGGACGGCCTGACGAGGCGGCCGGACTGGCATCGTTTCATGGTGGTCATCGCGGCGGCGCAGGGCTTCCGGCTGGCGGAGCGTCCGGTCCCGCTCTACCCACGGCGGGCGGGAAAGTCGAAGTTCGGCATCGCGCGCATTCCCGTGGGCGTGCTGGATCTCGTCTCCGTCTGGTTCCAGCTGCGCTTCGGCCGCAAGCCGATGCTGTTCTTCGGCGTGGCGGGAGCGTTGCTGTTCCTGCTGGGCTTTCTGGTGGGCGTCGTCGCGCTCTGGCTGCGGTTCGGGCCCCCCCACGTCGGGTTCCGACCGCTGCTCGACCTGATCATGGTGCTCGTGATATCGGGTATCGCGCTCTTCGGCTTCGGCTTCGTAGGGGAGATGCTGGCCGGGATGCGGGAGGAGGTGCGCGCACTACAGCGCGAGATCGATCAGTTACGCCTGCGCGCCCCGGACGGTTCACCCCCCTCGGTGGGCCCCGGCGGCTCATAGCGGGGCCGGGTCACGAGCCCGGCGTAGAGGTCCAGCCACCGCTGCACGATCGCCGGCCAGCTGAACTGCTCGCGTAGCCGGCGCCGGCCGGACTCCCCCAACCGGTGCGCCAGGGCGGGGTCGTCGCCAACCCGGCGCAGCGCCGCCGCGAGCGCGTCCGCGTCTCCCGGCGGGACCAGCAGCCCCGACACCCCGTCCTCCACGATGTCCGGAATGCCGCCGACCCGGCTCGCAATTACCGGCGTCCCGTGGTTCATCGCCTCGAGCAGCACGACGCCCAGGCCCTCCGTGTCTCCGCGGGCGTCGAGCACCGACGGCAGCACACACACGGCTGCCCGCGCGTAGCTCGCCTGCAGCTCGTGGCGCGCGACCTTCCCTCGGAACATCACCTGTTGTGCGACGCCGAGCCGGTGCGCCAGCGCTTCCAACGCGGGGCGCTCCGGCCCTTCGCCTACGATTTCGAGCTGCGGCCCCGTGGGCCCCAAGCGTGCAATCGCCTCGATCAGGTGGGCGACGCCCTTGCGCTCCACCAGCCGGCCCACGAAGAGCACGGGACCAGCGCCGTCCCGCGCCGCCGAGGAGGCGTTCACCTCGGGAAGCGACGCCGTGTACGGAATGACCTCGATGGGCACGTCGGCGAGCTCTCGCAGCTCGCCCGCGGTATAGTTCGAGATCGCGACCACGCGGTCCGAGCGTCGCGCGGCCCACGCGAGAAAGCCCTTGAGGAAGGGCAGGGTCCCCTTCACCCACCGCAGCTCCACACCGTAGAACGTCGTGACCAGGCGCGCGGGGCGGGCACGCTGCGCCGCCCATCCGAACAGCGCCAGCGGCAGCGGCCAGTGCACGTGGATGACGTCGTACCGGGCTCGGCGACACAGCCGCCAGATGGCCACCATGCCGGCGAGCACGAAACAGGCGGGCATGAGGCGATACAAGAGCGACCGCTTCATCCGATCCAGCGCCGTCTCCTCGTGCGTCAGGTTCTCCCAGCGGCGCAGGAAGTACCGAAACCGATGCACGGGAATCCCCGCGAACACCTGATCGGGTGCGCCGCGGTATGAGGACGTGAACACTTCCACGTCGTGTCCGGCTGCCCGGAGCCGCTTCAGCAGCTCGACGAGCCAGGGTACGATCACATCGTCCGGCGTGCGCGGGAAAGCGGTGACCACGTGGAGGATGCGCATGGCAGCTTCACAAAGCTACGACTTTCCCGGGGTTTCCGGGCATGGTAATTTTCCAACCCATGAACACTCGAATCGCACCATCGTCACCCGAGCTCACCAAGTTCTATAGCGAACGCCATAACTGGCGCAACGCCGGCGAAGAGCGGATGCGGTTTCGCAAGCACATGCAGTTGGCGCAAGTACGCCCCGGCAGCGCGGTGCTCGACATCGGCTCACGCAACGGCGATCTCCGCAAGTACCTGCCGCGCGACGTGAAGTATCAGGGACTCGACATCGCCCCCGAGTTCGCTGCGCCCGACATCTTGATTCACGATATCACGAGCGGGCTGCCGTTTCCGGATGCGTCCTTCGACTACGTCTTCATGGTCGAGGTCCTCGAACACACGCCGACCGCGTACAGTACGGCGGGCGAGATCCATCGAGTGCTCAGACCCGGGGGCGTGTGGATGGTCTCCGTGCCCAATCCCTATCACGTGAAGGAGATCATCTGGAATCTGTTCCGCGTCCCGGACAGGCAGGGGCACATCTACAGTTGGACGCGCCAGACAATCAGCCGCTTGGGCGAGATGAACGGGTTCCGCCTCGTGGATTGGGGCGGCACGTACTTCTATCCACCGATTCCCGCGCCCTGGTGGATGCTCGCGCGGTCGGTCGCCTACAAGTTCGTGAAGACTTGATCGCCCGACGCTGGCTCTGGGTGGTCCAGGGCCTCGTCACACTGGCGGTAGTGGCCTTCGTAGGCCGGTCCATCGCCCGCAACTGGTCGGAGTTTCGCTCGCTTCACGTCACGCTCGCGATCGCGCCGGCGTGGATCGCCGGGTCCGTGGTCATGGTCTTCCTGACCTACGTGATGCAGATCGAGTCCTGGCGCCGCATCCTGGCCGGCTGGGGCCAGCGGCTCGCGCTGGGCCCGGCGGCCCGCACCTGGAGCGTCGCCAATCTGGGCCGCTACATCCCCGGCAAAGTGTGGAGCGTGGCCGGCCTGGTGGTCCTGGCCCAGCGGGCCGGCGTCGAGCCGGGACCGGCCGCGGCATCCGCCTTCGTAATCCAAGCCGTGTCGCTCGGCAGTGGGGTGGCGGTGGTGGCCACCGTGACCCCCCATAGCGCGCCGCCGCTTCGCCTGGCCCTCGGCGGCCTCGCCGCCGTCGCCACCATTCTGGTGCTCGTGTGGCGCCCGACCGCCCTCTGGCTGGGCCGTCTGGTGAGCCCGGTTGCCCCGCTCGACCCGCTCGCCCCGTCCGCGGTCTTCGCCAGCACCATCCTCACGGTGCTGAGCTGGGGGACGTACGGAGCGGCCCTGTGGATGCTCGCCCGGGGGCTCCTTCCCGACACGTCGCTCCCGCTCACGACGGCTATCGGTGCGTTCACACTGGGCTACATTCTCGGCCTGCTGGCCCTGTTCGCACCCGGCGGGGTAGGGGTCCGCGAGCTCGTGCTCGTCGGACTGCTGGCGCCGTTCCTCGGGAGCGGCGGCGCGGTCGCCGTAAGCGTGGCGTCGCGGGTGCTCCTGACACTCACAGAGGCTGCGGCTGCCTTGCTGACGCTGCCGCTCCGGCACCGCCCACAGGAGTCCGTCCCGTGAGCCATCCTGGCGCCCCGACCGCTCCCGTGGAAACGCCGCCCTACGAGCCGCGTCGGCCCACACTGATCGCGACCGCCGCGTTCACGCTGTGGCCCTTGTTGCTGTCGCTTCCCATGTTCGCTGGGATGTGGCTCGCGAACCCGTTCAGTGATCAGTACAGCGCGGGCTTCTCGTTCCACTCGTGGAGCGTCGAGTGGTTCAAGCGCACCGGGCATCTCCCGCTGTGGAATCCGGAGATCTTCGGCGGCATGCCTTTCGTAGCCGCCGGAAGCGGAGACATTTTCTACCCCACGTGGTTGCTACGCTTTTTCCTTCCGGTCACGACAGCGGGCAACTTGAGCTTCTTCCTGCACTACATCTTGGCCGGACTGTTTACCTACCTGCTGTTGCGGCGTCTCCGTGTCGGGTGGACCGGATCCGTGGTCGGGGGGCTGGCGTACGAGCTTACTGGTTTGATCGCGTCGTATCCCTCGCCGGGGCACGACGGCAAGCTATTCGCATCGACGATGTTGCCGCTCATTTTGTTGGCCCTGGTGCTGGCGCTGCGTGACCGCCGTTGGCAAGGCTATCCACTGCTGGCCGCGGCCACCGGGTTGACCCTGCTCGGACACTTTCAGCTCGCCTACTACTCGCTCATCGTCGCCGGACTGTTCGCGCTCTACCTCACGCTCGAAGAAGCCGGGGACAGCAAAACAGGGGAGCGAGTGGTGCGGCTCGGTCTGGCGCTCATCGCCGTGCTCGTCGGGTTCGGGATCGCGGCCATCCAGATCATGCCATTTTTCGAGTACATCCCCTTCTCCCCTCGTGCACAGGGCTATTCGGGTTTTGAAGGCTCGTCTTCGTTCGCAATCCCGTGGGACCACGTACCTGAATTCTTCCTCAAGAACTTCGTAGGCTCGCGCGAGACCTACTGGGGCTCGAATCCGCTCAAGCTGCATTCCGAGTACCTCGGCCTGCCCGTAGTGGTCCTCGCCGCGCTGGGCGCGACGGTGCGAGAGCGGCGGCGGCAGATCCTGTGGCTGGGTGGAATCGGGCTCCTGTTTCTGCTCATCAGTCTTGGCGCCGCCACGCCATTCTACAAGGTGTGGTGGACGGTGATGCCGCTCGTGAAAAAAACCCGGGCCCCTGGAATGGTCTTCTGCGTCGTCGCCCTCGTCACTGCCATGCTCGCGGGTCTGGGCGTCGAGCGGTTGCTCAAGGACGGGAGCAGCAGGCGAATTATGATGCCAGCCCTGATTATCAGCGGGATTGTGGCCCTGCTCGGCGTGACCGGTGTGTTCGGCCATATCGCCGCAGCCCTCGCCGCAGCAAAGGGGGCGGGTGTGGACCAGTCCGCGATACTATCGGGCGCCGTATCGAGCGGGCTAGCCCTTGCGGCCACGGCCGCCGTACTTGGCCCCGGACACCGTCGACTCACACCGCGGCTGGTTTCACTGGGGTTGATTCTGATCGTGGGAACCGACCTCTGGCTCAACGCTCGCCAGTTCTGGTTGTACACGAAGCCGTTCGCGCGGGACCAGGTGATTAACCGCGTGTCCGCGACGCCGGCGCCATACCGGGTGTTCCAGCCGCCGGGCGCGGGGGCACCATATCACGGCTCCATTTTGATGTCGTTTGATATCCCGGAGCTGTTCGGGTACCACGGCAATGAGCTGCGGTTCTACGACGAGCTGTGGGGTGGCAAGAACGAAACGAGGAACCTCGGTGTCCTGCCGCTGTGGGACCTATGGGGAGTACGCTACGCCATCCTGCCCGCGGAGGGCCGGACCATAGACTCGATTCCCGGGTTCCACCGCGTGCTCGACTCTGTGACGACCTTCGACGGGGCCCGGGTGAATCTGTTCGAGCGCACGAGCCCTGCGCCCTATGCCCGCATCGTGCCCGCAGCGATCAAGGTCGACTCGGCGGCCCTGATTCCCACGCTGCTCCACCCGCGCATGGACTTCTCGCGGATCGTGCTGCTCACGAACGATCAGCCGATTACGCCGGAGCCCCTGAAGCAGATGGAGCTGCCTCCGCCTAGCTCGTCGCGCGCCACGGTAACCGCGTGGCGGCCCGGACGCATGACGGTGAGGCTCGACCCGGCTCCCCCGCAACTCAGCTACTTGCTGATCGCCGAGAATTGGTATCCCGACTGGGAGGCCGCGGCCGACGGCGGGCCCGCCCAGGTCCTGCGGGGGGACTACAGTCTCCTCACGGTCGCCGTCCCGGCGGGAGCCAAAGTGGTGGACCTCACGTTCCACTCGAAGCTGTACGAGCTCGGGAGAACGCTGACCATCACGTCCCTCGCCGCACTTCTCGTAGCCCTGCTAGCCGCCCTGGCATTCCGCCGGCGCGCCCCGCATGGGTGAGCGGGGCCTGGTCGTTGTCCCCACCTATAACGAGGCTGGGAACGTCCCCAGCGTCGTTCCACAAGTTCTCGCGCAGGACCCTCGTCTCGAGATCCTGGTGGTGGATGACAACTCCCCGGACGGCACCGGCCAGATCGCCGAAGCAATGGCCGCCAAAGAGCCCCGGGTGCACGTCCTGCACCGGGAGGGAAAGCTCGGTTTGGGAACTGCTTACATCACCGGGTTCAAGTGGGCTCTCGAACGCGGCTACGACTACGTGTTCGAGATGGATGCGGACTTCTCCCACGATCCGGCTCACTTAAAGGAGTTTCTTAACTCAATCGCTCAGGCCGACCTGGTGCTCGGTTCACGCTACCTGAACGGGAAGGTGACGGTCGTCAACTGGCCCATGGGCCGCTTGTTGCTATCATACTGTGCGAACATTTACGCCCGTTGGATCACGGGCCTGCGGATCTGGGACCTGACGGGGGGGTTCAAGTGCTTTCGCAGGCATGTGCTCGAGGCGATCGACCTGTCGCGGGTGCGGTCCAACGGTTACGCGTTTCAGATCGAAATGAGCGTGAGGGCATGGCGCAAAGGGTTCACCCTGAAGGAAATCCCGATCGTGTTCGTCGACCGAGCCGAGGGGCAAAGCAAGATGAATCGGGCGATCGTGCGGGAAGCCGTGTGGATGGTGCCACGGCTCAGACTGATGGCCTGGTTCGGCCGCATCTAGTCGGGACCACGATCTACAAGATGACGGGGTCGGGCAACGACTTCGTCATGGTCGACGGCCGGTACACGACGCCCGCCGACTGGTCCGTACAGGATATCCGGGCGGTGTGCGCCCGGCGCACGGGCATCGGCGCCGACGGCCTCGTATTCCTCGACCCGGGAGCGGAGCCGGACGTGGTCCGCATGATCTACTTCAATTCGGACGGCTCGCGCGCCGCCATGTGCGGGAACGCGGCGCTGTGCAGCACACGCCTCGCCGCCCGATTGGGGCTGGCGAACCCGTTGCATGTGACGCTCGAGACCGACGCGGCCACCTACGAGAGCCGCTGTACGCCCGATGGAGAGCGCGCTGAGCTGCACCTCGCGCCCGTCCGCGCGCCGGCACCCGTGGGGGGGGGCCTCGCCACGGCACCCGGAGAGCGACAGGTCGCGCTGGGCACGGTCGGGGTGCCGCACCTCGTGGTCCTGGTGGAAGACGTGGAACTGATCGATGTGGTGACTCGCGGCCGCTCGCTCCGGTCCGACCCGGCGCTCGGGCCGGGGGGCGCGAATGTCAACTTCGTGTCTGCGGCCGCGCGCCCGTCCGAATGGCGTATGCGCACCTACGAGCGCGGGGTGGAGGACGAAACCCTCGCGTGTGGGACGGGTGCCGTGGCCGCCGCCTGCGCGCTCGCCGATTGGGGCCTGGTCAAGCTGCCGATCACGTTCTGGACCAGGAGCGCCAAGCGGCTCGAGATCCGGGCCCGTAAGACTTCCGAGGGGATATACGACGATGTGTGGCTGGGAGGGGAGGCGAGGCTCGTGGTGCGCGGTGTGATTAACTGAGGAGCTTCTCCACATTCGACGGTGTCATAGCTTAACATAACATATCTTATACGAAGTCGTCGTGCTCAACAAATCACGGGTGACCGCCTCCCTTGGTCAACTCCCCGAGGCGGACCTTTGCCTCTCCAGCTGTGCTCGTGGAGTCCAGCTTTTCCGCGATCGTCCGGTAGGCCGCGACCGCGTTGGCGGTGTCACCCGCCGCGAGCCAGGCCCGCCCCGCGTCCGAGAGGAACTGCGCCCGGAGGAATGGGTACAGGGCCGCCGTTGCAGCAGCCTCGTAGGCGGTCGCGGCGTCCCTGGGTCGGAGCGCATTCTCGTACGCCGCACCTAGTAACCCGTAGCTCTGCGCCCTGAAGTACTTGTCGGCCTTGGGAGCGGACCGCTGCAGCACGTCGATCGCCTGCTGGGTCTGGCTCTGCGCCAGCCGAGCCTGGGCGAGCAAGATGCTGGCCTCTTGGGCCGCGCTCGTCCCGGAAAAGTTTTCCACCACTTGCGACAACACGCTGGCCGCGAGCGGGTAGTTCTTCGACTCGAGCGCGAGGCGCGCCTGGGCGATTTGCCGGCCGGCGCTGCGCTCCGCGGTCTTGGCGGTCAGGAAGCTCCACGCGAAGAGACCCAACGCGACGACGAGCCCCACCGCCAGGTAGGTCGTGAACCGCCTGTGGCGCCGCATCCAGTTGGTGAGCCACGTCAGCGCGTTTGACCCGCCAACCACCGGGCTTCCCGCCGTCGTTACCGTCGTCGCCATACGCCCTCGTCGGGAGGTTGTGAAGGAGGGTGGAAGTTGGTGGAGATTGGTAGAGGTCGATCGACGTCAGCCTCCACCATTCTCCACAACCTCCACCAACCCTCCAGCGCCTGCTTCAGTCGTGCCCCTGGGGTGACTCGAACACCCGGCCAACGGTTTAGGAAACCGCTGCTCTATCCACCTGAGCTACAGGGGCTAAGCTCTGAAATGTAGCGAGGTTACGCGTAGTGTAGCAAGGCCTCGACGCGCTCGCTCCGAAGCCGCTCTCGTCCTTTGAGAAAATCGAGCTCGATCAGGAAGGTGAAGCCCACCACCTCCGCGCCGTGCTCCCGCACCAGCTTCGCCGCCGCCTCGGCCGTGCCCCCCGTCGCCAACACGTCGTCCACCACCAAGACCCGGTCCCCCGGGCCCACGGCGTCGCGGTGCATCTCGAGCGCGTCGGTGCCGTACTCCAATGCGTATTCCACTCGACCCCGGGCCGCGGGCAGTTTCCCCGGCTTGCGGATGGGTACGAGTCCCGCCTCGAGCAGCAGCGCGATCGGCGCGCCCAGGAGGAAGCCACGCGATTCAATCGAGACAACGCGTCGCGCTTTGGACCGGTCGAACGGCCCGGCCATCAGCTCGACCGCCCGGCGGAACCGCCTCGGATCGAGCAACAAAGGAGTGATGTCCTTGAATATGATGCCCGGCTTGGGAAAGTCGGGGACGTCGCGAATGGCCTGGTAGATCTCCTGGACCGTCACTGCGTTGGTCAAGCGCGAGCCTCGCAACTATTTGATATCAAAACCCTTCAGGATTGGAACTTCATGTGGAACCTGGCTTTTTTCCACACGCTGCACCTCTGCTGCGGGAGGCCCCTGCCCGAGCAAACGCTCGAGCTCGGCCAGCACTGAGTCCGAGCCCTCCGCGATCACCTCCACCGATCCGTCGCGGAGGTTGCGGGCCAGCCCATGCACGCCCAGACGCGTCGCCTGTCGCCACACCCACCAGCGAAACCCCACCCCTTGGACGTGACCGTGCACGACGAAGCGCAGCGCGACCATTCGAGCCTAGCCCTGCCGACCCTGCGCTGCCCGCCGGCGGTACCACCAGATGTACACGGCTGCGATCGCGGCCAGCACCGGCAAAACTATCAACACGGCGCGCCCGGCGTAGCGACTCGCCTCCTGGTTCAGCACCTCGAGGATCACGTCCTCCCGGCGCCCAATGAACCACCCGATCCCGCTCAGAATGGAGCACCAAACCAGCGCGCCCAGTCCAGTGAACAAGACGAACCGGCCGAGCTGCATGCGCGCGACGCCGGCGGGAATCGAAATGAGATGGCGTACCACGGGCAGCATTCGACCCAGAAACGTGCTGATCTCCCCGTGAGCCGCGAAATACCGCTCCGAGCGATCGAGCGCCCGCTCGGTGATCAGCACGTATTTGCCCAAGCGCAGGAAGAACGCGCGGCCGAGCCACCGGGCCAGCCCGTAGTTGGCCAGCGCGCCGAGGATGCTCCCCAGCACGCCGCAGGCGACTGCCAGGATGAAGTTCATCTCCCCTTTGGCCACGAGATACCCCGCGGGCGGCATCACCAGCTCGCTCGGGAGCGGCAGGATCGACGACTCGACCGCCATCAGGACCACGATGCCGGGATAGCCCATCCCACGGAACAGGTCGAGCAGCCACTGGACGAATGAGTCAAGCATCGAAGCCGTGCTCTCCCAGCAAGGGGACGAATCGCGCCGCGCCCAGGGGGGTGCAGCGTACCTCGGTGGAGGACCCCTGCCCCACGCGCTCCACCAGCGTGAGCGTCTGCGCGCCGTGCTCACCCAACGGAATCAGCAAACGGCCGTTCGGAGCGAGCTGCTCCACGAGCGGCGGTGGGACCTCCGGGCCGCCGGCGGCGACCAATATGGCATTGTAGGGCGCGTACGCGCTCCACCCCAAGGTGCCGTCGCCCAGCAGCACAGAGACGTTCGCGATCCCGGCCTCTCGCAGGGCTCGCTGGGCCGACACGGCCAGCGCTGCCACCCGCTCGACCGAGAAGACCGTACTTGAAAGCGCCGCGAGCAGGGCCGTCTGATACCCCGAGCCGGTCCCGATTTCGAGTACCCGCTCCCTGCCCGTGAGACGGAGCGCTTCGAGATAGCGGGCCTGGGTGAACGGCTGTGAGATGGTCTGACCGTTGCCGATCGGGAGGGCCGTGTCTTCATAGGCGCGGTGCCCCACGGCCGACGGCACGAACAGATGGCGCGGCGTCTCGGCGAATGCCTTGAGGACCGCGAGGTCGCGGATGCCCCGGGCGCGCAGCGTCTCGACCAGCCGCGCGCGGTATCCCGCGTACGTGTCGGCCGCCCCGGTCAGTCGCCGGGGAGCCACTTCCGCACCACCTCGAT
>WNFR01002825.1_pt1 | contig 34681 bp, 38 predicted proteins | sample 5400221 | NCBI WGS metagenome assembly WNFR01 (sample SAMN13153357, study PRJNA577476) | soil metagenome | isolation source: 40 cm soil under Madrone tree | place: USA:California | collected 2016-06-14
GCACTCTTCTGCGCCGTGCTCGTGTACTTCGAGATCGGCTTCTCGCCAGCGAACGCAAAGGAAACTGAGATCAGCAAAACGAAAATGACTGCACGCTTCACGATGCTCGACGTTCTTTGATTGACTGGAGAATTTCGGCTATCGCTTCGGCTCGCGGTTTGGCACCGAGATTTCCTTTGCCGTGGACGCGAACACTGACCGCGCCGGCTTCCATGTCGCGCTTTCCGATCACGAACATGGTGTGGACTTTCATTTGCTCAGCGCGCTGGATTTTCCCGTTGATCTGATCCGTGCTCGGGTCGATCTCCGCCCGAACCAGATCCGCGCGCAGTTCACGCAAGATCGACATCGCATAGTCCACCAGCTTGGCGTCGTCCCCGATGGTGAGAATGCGCACCTGTTCGGGCGATAACCAAAGCGGAAAATTGCCGGCGTAATGCTCGATCAAGAACCCGATGAAGCGTTCGTGCGTTCCAAGAGGCGCGCGATGAATGCAAATCGGAATCTTCTCGGTGTTGTCCTTGTCTTTGTAGCGCAGATCGAAGCTCCGCGGCTGTGCGAAATCGACCTGATTCGTCGCGATCGAGAATTCACGCCCGATTACGCTCCAGGCCTGAACGTCGATCTTCGGTCCGTAAAACGCTGCTTCGTTCGGCACTTCAACATAATTGATTCCCGAATTCTTTAGAACGTTGCGCGTCATCTCTTCGGTTTGTTTCCAAAGCTCGGGTTCGTTGACAAATTTTTGGCCGAGCTTCGCCGGATCGTGCGTCGAGAAGCGCATTAGGTATTTCTCGATTCCGAAGAGTTTGAAATAATTGAGATACATTTCGTTGACCCCATTGAACTCAGTTTCGAACTGGGCGGGCGTCATGTAGATGTGCGCGTCGTTAATTTGCAGCGAGCGCACCCGCATCAGTCCGAAGAGCTCGCCGCTCTGCTCGTAGCGATAACACATCCCATACTCCGCCAACCGCAACGGCAGATCGCGATAACTCCGCGGCACCGCCGCAAACAACTTGTGATGATGCGGGCAATTCATCGCTTTCAAATAATATCGATCGGTCGTCGATTCGTTCTCCGCGTCTGATTGAAGATTCATCGGAGGAAACATTGACTCGGCGTAGTAGGGGAGGTGGCCGCTCTTCAGATACAGACTTTCGCGCGCGATGTGCGGAGTGCGGACGATTTGGTAACCGGCGGCGAATTCAGTCTCTCGTGCAAGTTTTTCTAGCTCTTCAACAATTGCGGCGCCGCGCGGTAGCCACAGCGGTAAACCTGGACCGACATCTTCGTCGATGATGTAAATCTCCAGTTCCCTACCGAGCTTGCGATGATCGCGCTTCTTCGCTTCCTCGAGCATCGCGAAGTATTCGTCGAGCTGCGTTTTGTTTTTGAACGCGCGGGCCGGCGCAGAGATCAATAAAATCGCCGTTGCGATAGAGCGAAATTTTTTCGCCAGGCGGAATGCCTTCGATGATGTCGATCTTGAATTTGCTCGGCTGATTGCGATCGCTTAGCGCGGCGAGCCGGCCTTTCTTTCCGAGCTCGAGGGCTTCATCGCGCGAAACTTCCATTTTCTCGAACGGATGATTCGCTTTGATTTCCTTTTTCATCTCGGCCTCGATCTTTTCGAAATCCTCCGGCGAAATTCGGTGCGGAAGATCGACATCGTAATAAAAACCGTTTTCGACTGGCGGGCCGGCGGCGAACTGCGCTTCCGGCCAGATTTTCAAAATCGCCGTAGCCAGGACGTGCGAGGCCGAATGCCGGAGCCGTTCGACGTCGGTCATCTGGGCACGTGCTTCCAGGGTTTTGCGGTCTTCGTTCATGAAAAGCGGAGGAAAATAACCACGAAGAAGACGAAGAACACGAAGAATTTGTCGGCGGACAGCAATGGCTGGTGCGTATAATGTGTGGTGATGAGGAGAATCTCACAAATTTTTCTTCTCGTGGCGCTGATTGCCCTGAGCGGGTGCCACAAAGCCGCAACCTCGACATCGGAGTTCGTGGCCGAGCGGCAGAAGATGATCGAGGAGCAGCTTAAACCGCGCGGCATCAAGGATGAACGCGTTTTGGCCGCGATGGCGAAGGTGCCGCGAGAAGAGTTCGTGTCGGAGAAGCTCCGCGATCAGAGTTATTCCGACAATGCGTTGCCGATCGGTCACGATCAAACGATCTCGCAGCCGTTCATTGTTGCCTACATGACGGAACAATTGCATCTGAAACCGAGCGATCGGGTTCTCGAGATTGGCACCGGTTCGGGTTATCACGCGGCAGTTTTATCCGAATTAGCCAAGGATGTTTACACCATCGAGATCATCGAACCGCTGGCCAAAGAAGCGTCAGCGCGGTTGGCGCGGCTGGGCTACGACAACGCGCACGTGAAAGCCGGCGACGGTTATCAAGGCTGGTCGGAAGTCGCTCCGTTCGACGCGATCATCGTCACTTGCGCGCCGGACAAAGTTCCGCAACCGCTTACGCAACAACTCAAAGAAAACGGGCGCATGATCGTCCCTGTCGGCAGCACCATGGCGGACCAGCAACTTTATCTTTTGGAGAAGAAGAACGGTGAACTCGCCCAGACTGCGATTTTGCCGGTGCGTTTCGTCCCGATGGTCGGCGAAGCGACGAAAAAAGAGTGACGAGAAACAGCCGAATTATTTTTTGATCTCGGCCAGTTTTTTCAGATCAACCTTTTTGATCCACTCCTGAAGTTCTTTCGGGTCCTGATTTTGGAGTTGGACTTCGACGAAATAACGCTTCGCCACCATTACCCAAAGCGACGCTTGCTTCTGATCTTTCTCGTAAGCTTCGAAACCAGGATGGCCATCGATTGTCACCGACTTACTGTAACCTTCGGGCGTTTCGCTGTTTTGGTTCCAGCCGTTGGTCGTCGCTTCCACGTAATCGGGATTCGCGACTGAATCCAGTATGCTAATGGACGCGCGCGGTGCGTCGTTGCCTTCGCCTTTTTGATAATCGCGATGGACGTTGGTGATTTTGAATCCGCCGACGTCGTCGCTCGAGCCTTCGGCTTTCTCCGCTGTCCAACCGGCGGGCGGTTCGGGCAAAATCGGAATTAACTTCGCAGGATCGACAACATCGGGGATGAGGTTCGGCTCGTTTTGCGCGCGCACACCACTGATCGCAAAAGCGAGCGCGAGCAATGAAGCCAAGGTGACCGTTTTCATCCGCTTAGCTACTCGATTGACTTTGGTGCGATGCTTTGTCAAGAGGCGATCCATGACAAGGGCGACCTGGGTGGCAATCGTAATCTCGATCTTCGCCGTCGCCGTGCGCTTGATCGCTATCAATCAGCCGTTCGAAGATGTCTGGAGCTGGCGGCAAGGCGATGTCGCGGCGATTGCGCGAAATTATTTTCAGGGCGGCTTTCATTTCGCCCATCCGCAAATTGACTGGGCGGGAGACAGCGGCGGTTACGTCGGCACCGAGCTTCCCGTTTTGCCCTTCGTCGGCGCGATTTGTTACAAGGCATTTGGCATCCATGAATGGGTTGGACGGATTCAAGCGCTGATTTTCTTCGCGATTTCGTTGCCGTTTTTCTTCCTGCTTGCCCGAGACAACTTCGGCGAAACCGCCGCGGTCTGGGCGCTGGTCTTTTACGCTTTTGCTCCAGTAGGAATCATGGCCAGCCGGTGCTTCATGCCGGACACGCCATCGCTCGCGTTGTCGATTATCGGATTGTATTTCTTCGATCGCTGGATTGCTGAGGAAAAGTCGACCCACCTTCGCCAAGGCTGCGGCGGGCAGGCATCTGCATTCGCCGTGAGCGCGCTTTGCCTGTCATTGTCGATCTTGATCAAGGTCACGACCGCTTTGATCGGGGCGCCAATTCTTTGCCTCGCGCTTCGGCGCTTCGGCTTTTGCGCATTTCGGAATCCCAAGTTGTGGCTGTTTGCCGCGATCGCATTGGCACCTGCCGCGATTTGGTACTGGCACGCATATCAGATTTCGCTCGCGTATTATCCACACCACTTTTTCGGCGCCGGTGGAGTCAAGATGATGTCGCCTGGCTGGTATCTGAAAATTGCTCGGGAAATTCCAACGACCGAGCTGACTCCGTTGCTGGTCATTGCGGGAATTGTTGGGTTAGTCGCGAGTAAAACGAAGTCGCGGGCGCAACCATTTATCTGGTGGATGATCGTAATGATTCTGTTCATCATTGTGGTGGGGTACGGAAATCGGCATCCGTGGTATCGATTGCCGCTGGTTCCAATCACCGCTGTCTTCGGCGGCGTCGCGTGCGCGTTCATTGCCGGAAAAATCGCAGCTCGGCCGGCGAAGCTCACCGCGTCCATTTTACTCGTCGCGGTGTTTGGTTTCTCGGCAATCGCTTATGCGCCCAAATTTTATCGACCAATCGCCGCTCCGATGCGCCAAGCAGGTTTGAAGTTAAAGGAGATCACGCCGGCAGGTTCGTTGATCGCCGCGGCAGACAATGGTGACCCGAGCGTTTTCTATTATGCGGAGCGCAAGGGCTGGCATTTTTTGGAAAAAGACGGGATTTACTACGGCGATCCCGACGGAAGCGAGCCGGCGATTGTCGATCTTGAACAGCTCAGAGCCAAAGGCGCGACGTATCTTGCGTTCACCTCGAACACTGCGTGGTGGCTGGATCTCTATCCAGAATTGAAACAGTACGTCGACGAGAACTCGGCATTGGTTGCGACCAGTTCCGAGTTTAGAATTTACCAGCTCAATCCAAAGTAAGAATGAGCCGCAAAGCCTTTACGATTAGATCGGCCACGATCGCCGATGTCACTGTCATCTTGGAATTGATCCGCGCGCTCGCGACTTACGAACGCGCGCCAAACGAAGTCACCGCAACGGAGAAAGATCTTGCCGAGGTCTTATTTGGTGAAAAACCGGCCGCGGAGGTTTTGCTTGCGTTTGAAAATGCGCGAGCGGTCGGCTTCGCTCTTTTCTTTCACAACTTCTCGACCTGGCTCGGGCGGCCCGGACTCTATCTCGAGGACTTGTTCGTTAGGCCGGAAGATCGCGGAAAAGGCTATGGCCGCGCGCTTCTTATTGAGCTGGCGAAGATCGCGCGCGATCGCCGTTGCGGTCGAATGGAATGGGCGGTGTTGGATTGGAACGAGCCGGCGATCAAATTTTATCGCAAGCTCGGCGCGAAACCGATGGATGAATGGAGCGTGTTTCGGTTGACGCGCGACGGAATTGCCAAGCTCGCGGACGCCGCGAAGTGATTACGCACGCACGAGGCGCGCAAACAAGTCCTCGCTTGTGACCATCCCGATCAAGTTTCTTCTTTGATCGACAACGGCGGCCAGACCGAGCCGCGCCGCGCGCAAACGCTGGACGGCGCGAGAGGCGGGTTCGCTGTCCTGCACCGTCACCATTCGCCGTATGTAACGGCTGATCGAGTCCGGTTTCTGTTCATCGAGCAAAATATCAAAGACATTCACGAGACCGATTGCGTCGCCGTTCTTGCCGATCACGGGTAATCTGTCGAATCCAGTCGAGCGACTCAGTGTGATCGCGTCATCCGCAGTGGAATCGGGTTTGAGGCTTTCAATTTTCGAAAGAGGCTTCATCACGTCGCGCGCGGTCACGTTTTGAAAATCGACAACGTTGTGGATCATCGCCCGCTCCGTCGCTGTAATCGATCCTTCGCGCTCACTTTGCGCAGTGATTTGTTTTAGCTCTTCACGTCCGGCGAAGAGACGGCCGCGTTTCTTCGCGCGCGCCGGTAGGACGAGTCGGCCCAGCGCCTCACCGGTCGCAAGAATCGGCCAGAGAAGTGCGGTTATGAGTTGAAGAAATCGCGACAGCCGTGCAAGCGCCCGAAATGGAAACCGGCGAAATAATGATTTCGGCAGAACGCCGAGAACAAAAAGATAAACCGGGAGCGCGATCGCGACGCTCACGATGAAACCTGCGCCGCCAAAACGTAAAACGAAAATCCGGGTGAAAAGGACCAGCGCGATGATGTCAGCAAAGTTCGTCACCAACAAAATCGTCAGCAACAGACGCTCCGGCGTTTTGAGCAAGTGATCGAGCCGCACCGCTTCCGGCCGGCCAAGTTTCACGTGATGCCGTAAACGGACCGGATCGATCGACATCAGGCCGGCTTCGATGCCGTTGAACAGAAACGACAAAGCCCAGCAGCCGGCAATGACTAAAAAACTTTTCATGCGGCGGCGCTCCTGTTTTCGTCGTCTTCTACGCAGGTCGTTTTTTCCAGAAGCAGTTCTTCGATGCGTTTGCGACTCGTGCGACGCACCGTTACCGCAAGCCGTGGCAGTTCAATTTGCGTTCCTTCGGCCGGCAAATACCCCAGACGGTTAAAAACGAGACCGCCGATCGTGTCGATTCCGTCCGCCTCCAATTCGAAGCCGAGATGCTCGCGCAGATCGTCGAGCCGCGCGTGACCGCTCACGAGAAATTTCCCGTTCTCCAACGGCTCGATGTAAAGATCGACATCGCCGCGCGCGGGCGCGGCATCGGCGAGGATTTCCTCCACGATATCTGACATGGTGATGATTCCTTCCGTGCCTCCGAATTCGTCCACGACGATCGCGAGTCCTTGAGGATGCGTGAGAAAAAGTTTCAACAAATCGAGCGCGCGCATCGTTTCCGGCAGAAACGACGGCGCGAGCAAGCTCTCGGTGTAATGCTCGGACGGATCGATTAGGAACAACTTCACATCAATGATGCCGACGATGTTGTCCGGCGTATCGGCGTAAACCGGCACGCGCTGGTAACGGCGTTCTCTTAACGCCGCGATCGCCTGTTCATTGGTCAAATCGTCAGCCAGCGTGAACGTGTCGACGCGCGGGGTCATGCAATCCTTCGCGGTCTTATCGCCCATCTTGATGATGTCCTGGATCATCTCGCCCTCGGCCTCTTGCAGAGTTCCTTCTTCAGCGCCGATCTCGACGAGCGTCTCGAGTTCTTCGTCGCTCATCCGCGCGCGCGTCCGCAACCGTGCCGGCGTAAGACGATCGACAATTGCCGAGCTCGCAGCCTCGAGCGCGCTTCCAACGTGATCGAGAAATCGAACCGACGCTTGCAGCGTGAACGCTCCAATCGCCGAGAGACGATAGGGCGCGGAAAGCGCGAGTAACTTAGGAATCAAATCGCAGAGCAACACGACGACCGCGAAAATCACGATCGCGGCTACCCATTGCGGGAGTCGGCCGGCGAATGGCCCGCGCCAAAGCAGGACGAGACAGAGCACGACAACTGGAACTTTGACAAGGGCGTCTCCGAGCAAAAGCCCATTGAGAACGCGACGCGGTTTCTCGCGAAACAAGTGCACGAACTTGGTGAGCGCCGAGTGGTTTGCTTCGAGTCGTCGCAGCTGATGCGGCCGCAGCGAGAAAAGCGCGGTCTCCAGTCCGGAAAAAAGCGCGGAGAACAGAATCAGCGCTGCGATGACGGTGACACAAATCACCAGCTCGATTGGCGTCATCGAACTGGGGGCCCCTCCGGAAAAGTCGGTTTGCCCATCATCTGAGGCATGCTGAAATTAAACGCTTCATGAACAAAGGCGAAAGAATTTCGAAGTTCGTGCGCGATCTCGAAGGTGGCGACGCGAATTTTTCGGGCGAAATCGCCGATCATCCTTTTTACCGCGCGTATTTTCGCTGCTGGAACGATCGGCGTTACTATGAGGCCCACGACGTGTTGGAGCATCTCTGGCTCAACACTGACACCGCGGACGACGATTTTTTCAAGGGACTGATTCAGGCGGCGGGCGCGTTTGTGCATTTGCAAAAAAACTTCGAGCATCCGACCCACGCGAAGCATAGCCGTCGCCTGCGACCGGCGGTGCGCCTCTTCGAATTAGCCGAAAAGAACCTCGCGACGTTCGCGCCAAGACATCACGCACTCGACGTCGCGGCGGTTGTCGATCTTCTGCGCTCGACGCGCGAGAAAATTATTGCGTCCGATTTTAAGACGAACCCGTGGTCGCCGGCCAACGCGCCGAAACTGCGGTTGTCAGCGCGTCAGAATTAATTTGCAGCCGGCAATTGCGAGGACGACGGCGAGAAAGATTGCGATCCCGCGCGGCGCTAAGCGCTGACTGCCAAGATAAGACCCAATCGTCCCGCCGAGGACTGCCGGAATGGCGAGATAAATTCCAAGCGTTGGAATCGAACGCGTAGCCGAAAAATATCCGACGAGTCCGCCGATTGAGTTCACGAGAATGAAAAGCGCGGAGACTGCCGCGGCCTGACGAATGACCGCCCATTTGCAAAACAGAAGCAGCGGCGTGAGAAAAATTCCACCGCCGGTGCCGGTCAGCCCGGAAAGAAATCCGAGCCCTGCTCCGACTCCAACGGCGATTGGTTTCGACGGCGGCGCGGTTTGCTCCGGGTCCTTTTTCCGAAAAAACAATCGTGTCGCTGAAAAGAGCAGCACGATGCCGATCAAAATTCGAAGAATCGAAGCAGACGGTTGAAGATAACCACCGAAGTAAGCCGCCGGAATCGAGAGCAGCGCGAACGGCCAGAACAATTTCCAGGAAAAATGTCCGGCTCGCCAAAACTGAAATGATCCGATAGTTGCGACCAAAATATTCAGCACGAGCGCGGTTGGCCGAATCACGGTCGTGGCGAGTCCAAACAGAGTCATCGTCGCGATGTAACCGGAAGCGCCAGCATGTCCGACGGACGAGTAAAGAAACGCGACCAGCGTAATTGCCAGGCAAAGAAGAATAAGCTGTGTCGTGTCCATTGACGTTGTAGAAGCGATTGTCTCAAGCGCCTGTTTATTTACTTCGGTGCTTGAGAGCAAGGACCACTACAACAGCTTCCGCTTTTGTGTTCCCACGCTAAGTTGATCGGTGACACCAATTGTTATGGCTGCAGAAATTCAACCAGCGAATCCAGCACACACGAATAGGCTCGCGGGCGAGAAGTCGCCCTATCTTCTTCAACACGCGCATAATCCGGTCGATTGGTATCCGTGGGGCGAGGAAGCGTTCGAAAAAGCGCGCCGCGAAAATAAACCGATCTTTTTGTCGATCGGTTACTCGACCTGCCACTGGTGCCACGTCATGGCGCACGAGTCTTTCGAAAACGAAGAGACCGCGAAGATCATGAATCGCGAATTTGTGAACATCAAAGTCGATCGCGAAGAACGGCCGGATGTCGATCGCGTTTATATGACGTTCGTGCAAGCGACGACTGGCGGCGGCGGTTGGCCGATGAGCGTCTGGCTTACCCCCGATCTGAAACCGTTCGTCGGCGGAACCTATTTTCCGCCGGAAGATCGCTACGGTCAGCCGGCGTTCAAAAAAGTTCTGGAGCGAATCGCCGCCGCGTGGAAGCAAGACCACGAGAAAATCGCTGAGAGCGGCAACAAAATCGTCGACGCATTGCGCGAATCGCAAACGTCGCAATCCGCCGGCAAGATCGACAAAAACGTTTTCGAACAAGCGTACAAACAGCTCGACCGCAGCTTCGACCCGCGCGAAGGCGGTTTCAGTATGGCGCCGAAATTTCCACGGCCGGTCGCGCTAAATTTCCTGACGCGCCTCTACGCGAGTGATCCGAAAAGTGAGACGGGCAAACACGCGCTCGAGATAGATCTCTTAACGTTGCGCAAAATGGCGGCCGGCGGCATGCACGATCACATTGGTGGCGGATTTCACCGCTACTCAGTGGATCGTTATTGGCACGTGCCGCACTTCGAAAAGATGCTTTATGACCAGGCGCAGCTCGTGAACGCGTACCTAGACGCGTTTCAGATCACCCAAGATCGACAATATGCCGACGTTGCGCGCGACATTCTGGATTACGTGGCGCGCGACTTGACTTCAAAGGGCGGCGGATTTTTTTCCGCCGAAGACGCCGACAGTTTGCTCGAGCAGGGAAAACCCGAGCACGCGGAAGGAGCATTTTACGTCTGGACGGAAAAACAAGTCGACGACGCGCTTGGTGCCGAATCAGCAGTTTTCAAATATCACTTCGGTGTCCAGCCGCACGGGAATGCACCGGAAGGAAGCGATCCGCAGGACGAATTTCGTGGCAAGAACATTTTGATTCAGCGTCACGCCGTCCCGGAAACGGCGCAGCATTTCAAAAAGAGCGAGGACGAAGTTCGAAAATCACTCACGCGCAGTTGCGAAAAGCTGTTGTCGATCCGCAACAAACGGCCGCGCCCGCATCTGGAAACTGCGACGCGCGCGGCGAAGTTTGTTCGCGCTAATCTCTACGACGAAAAAAAGAAGCTGCTATTTCGCAGTTACCGCGATGGCCGGGGCAACGTCGAAGGTTTCGCTGACGATTACGCTTTTGTGATTCAGGCGTTGCTCGATCTGTATGAAACGTCGTTCGACATCGACTGGCTGAAGTTTGCGCTCGAACTGCAGGAAACGCAGGACCGGCTGTTTTTCGATGAGAAGAACGGCGGCTACTTCTCAACGAGCGGCAACGACAAGAGCGTGGTGCTGCGAATGAAAGACGACAACGACAGCGCCGAACCCGCCGCAAGCTCGGTTGCTGCGTCGAATCTGTTGCGACTCGCGCAATTGAGGAACGACAAACAATTCGAAGCGCGCGCTCGGAAGACGATCGACGCGTTTGCGCCGACAATGAATCATTTCGCGAGCGCGATGCCGCAGTTGCTCGTCGCGCTCGATTCCAGTTCGGCGAAACCGAAGCAAATCGTGATTGCCGGCAAGATCGACAGCGACGGCACGAAAGCATTGCTAAAAGAAGTCCACCAACACTTCTTGCCAAATAAAGTGCTAATGCTCGCTGACGGTGCCGACGGGCAAAAATTCTTTTCCGAAAACAACGAAGCCATCGGCGGCATGGCAATGATCGACGGCAACCCGGCGGCTTATGTCTGCGAGAATTTCACCTGCAAAGCGCCCGTGACCGATGCGAGGGCGTTGCGCGCGTTGCTGCGCTAGCGGTCGTCGAAGCCCTCGATGACGAGCATGTTCGTCTTTGCCGTGGCGTGACGCATTTTGCGCGGCTCGCGATACTCTTCGCAGTTAAGCCATTCTTTGGCGCGTTCGATCGTCGGAAATTCGAGGATGACGATGCGTTTGGGTTTCCAATTGCCCTCGAGGACTTCGGTTTTGCCGCCACGGACGATGTATTTGCCGCCATACTTGTGAACCGTCGCCGCGGCTTGCTTCTTGTATTCTTCGTAGCCGACTAGATCGGTGACTTCGATTTCAACGATGATGTAAGCTGACATGAATTAAGCGCCGTTGCCTGGACCGCGTTGTCGATCTTTGGCGGCGAGCTCGGGAATTCTTTTGCGGCGTCGTAATCGCAGCCAGTTGTTCCAGGTTTTGCGCAGACTGTCGCGCGGCGTGAGGTATTGCTGGTTGAGCTCGTTGCTCTTGAGGATCTGGGCCAGGATTCCTTTCACGGAAAAATCGTCGGTGTTCAAAATGGTGTAAGCCGTGCCGACTGCGGCCGCGTGATGCGCGTCGCTCGCGGCGACCATGGGCAGGTTGCGAAGCTGGGCATATTTGAACGCGTAACGGTTGTAACGGCGCAGCGTGGTTGCGGCGTTAAAAACTTCGATCGCGTCGACCGGGAGTGTTTCCAAAATTGAAAAGCGAATTCCGGCGCGGAACAAATCGTACGGATGTGGCGGGATCGCGAGGCCGCCGCGCTGGTGAATGACATCGCAAACTTCGCGCGCCGGTTTTCCTTTCAAGTAAGGCAATTCGGCCCCGATACAGAGCAGGTGGCCATCGGCAGTCGTGACTTCGACGCCGGGCAAAACGAGAAAGCCGTCGACCGGCTGGCCGTCGAGGCGCATCAAGCCTTTTTCGAGCATGTAAGTCACGGCATCCGACGTGTTGTGATCAGTCATCGCGATGCCGTGCAAACCTTTCGCCTTCGCGGCGGCGATCAAATCTTCCGGACTGGAAACGCCGTCGCCCGAAAAAAACGAATGTGTGTGAAGGTCGAAATTGAAAGCCATGCGATGTCGATCTTACGTCAGGCCCTACACCAGTTCTTCGGCCAGCACGTCCGGTTCGGACGCAGTTTCAGATGTGACGTCGGTTGGATGGTTAAATTGCAAATCGTAAAGCCGACGATAGTAGCCCGATTTTTCGAGTAGCTCTGCGTGGGTGCCGGTCTCTTTGATCGTGCCGCGATCGAGAACGACGATCTGATCGGCAGACAAAATGGTCGATAGCCGATGGGCGATCGCGATCACAGTGCGGCCGGCCGAAAGCTGCTCGAGCGCTTTCTGAATTTGTTTCTCCGATTCGGTATCGAGCGACGAGGTCGCCTCGTCGAGAAGCAGGATCGGCGCGTTCTTCAACAGCGCGCGCGCGATGGCGAGCCGTTGCTGCTGTCCGCCGGAAAGGAGACAACCTTTGTCGCCGATAATCGTGTCGTAACCGTTCGGCTGCGCCAAAATGAAATCGTGCGCGAACGCCGTCTTCGCGGCGACGTAAACTTCGTCGAGCGTCGCGCTCGGCCGGCCGAACTGGATGTTTTTGAAGATCGTGTCGTGAAACAGAAACGTTTCCTGACTGACGAGACCGATCTGCTCGCGCAATGATTTCTGCGTCACCGAACGCAGGTCACGGCCGTCGATCTTCACCGCGCCCGAAGTTGGATCGTAGAGGCGCAAGATCAGCGACAGGATCGTGCTCTTGCCTGCGCCGCTCGCTCCAACGAGCGCGTAAGTTTTGCCAGGCTCAACGCGCAAGTTGATGTCGCGGACAGCGTCACTGACGCCAGTCGCATATCGGAAGGTCACATTTTCGAAGGCGATTTGGCCGCGCGACGAAGCGAGCTCAATTGCCTCCGGCGCGTCGCGCACCGTTGGCACGGAGTCGAGAATCGAAAAAATCTGCGAGGTCGCGCCGAGCGAGCGTTGCATCACGATGTGGAGCTTGCTCAAGGTCTTGATCGGTTCGTAGAGGATAAAAATTCCCGAGATCAATCCGAGAAAACGTCCGACGCTGAAGTTGCCCACGTAGACATACAACAGTGCGAAGCCGATGCCGAGCGAGGCAATGATCTCGACGAGCGGTCCGACTGCTTCGGTTGCTTTGACCACACGCATCGTGTTCGAGAAAGATAAGTGCGAGCTGCGACGGAACGCTTTCTCCTGTTGTTCTTCGCGCCCGAACGATTTGATGACGCGAATGCCGGCGAAACTTTCCTGCATCGTCACCGACATTAATCCGGAGCCGCGTTGATCGAGCTGCGTGGCCTGCCGCGCGCGCCGCCCGAAAATCCGGATCGGCACGATGCAAATGGGAAATAGGATCAAAGTCACCAGCGTGAATCTCCAATCCATCCAGAGTAACACGATCACCGCGCCAACAATCGTGACCGGCTGTTTGAAGATGTCGCTGCTCACGCTCGAGAGCGCTTGTTGCAAACTGCGCGTGTCGTTCGCGACGCGTGACATCAAGAATCCGGTTTGCATTCGATTGAAGAAATCCATCGAGTGCCGCACGATTTTGGCGAACAACTGGTTCCGAACGTCCTGCACCACCTTGTTGCTGACCCAGTTCATGTAATAACCGTTGCCGTAGGAGCACAGACTGCGCACCGTCATCACGAGCGGGATGAGCAAACAAATCCAGACAATCGAATCGATCCGCGGCCCGATATTCAGCATTTCGGGATGCGCAATGATGGTGCGCGGATTCGGCGCCGCTCCGTGGAAAATAAAATTCGAAACCTTGAGGACGGTAAGCGGCAGAGCCGACGTCAGGAGACCGTAAGCGACGCCAAATGCGAGCCCGAGCGCGAAACGCCCTTTGTACGGACCAGCATAGCTGTAGAGACGCCGATACGGTTTCCAAGCCGAACGGATCGTTTCCCAGAATGAGAGCTTTACCTTGGCCGCTTCTGCCTTGCTCATAAGGATGGCTGCGCTGCCGGAGTCGACAGCAGCGTCTCAATAGCATCGATCACTGCTTGCGTCGAGATTTCGTTCATCGGGATGCGCGGCTGCTTCGGTACGAATTGCGCGGTCGGCGACATCGAATCTCCCTGCAAAATGATCGCCGCGCTATCGCGTGGTCGCCAGTGAAACGGATTCGTCGGGCCAAAAAGAATCACCTGCGGCGTCGCACTCGCCGCCGCCAAATGCATCGGCGCGGAATCGACCGTCACCAACAATCGTGCGCGAGCGATGACGGCCGCGAGCGTCAGCAAATCGGTTTTGCCGGAAAGATCGACAATTTCGGCGCGAAGTTTCGATTCGATATCGTGGATGTGCGTCTGCTCCATCGGTGATGAACCTCCGGTGACCACAAGATCGACATGATGATGCTCGTGAGCGTGGTTCATCACTTCGGCCCAGCGTTGCGCGTTCCAGAATTTCTCCGCGCGCGCGGAACCTGGATGAAAAATCATAAACGGACGTCGCAAGTTTGCCGATTCGAGCAAACTGGTCGCATTTTCCTCCGCGGTGTCTGGCAGCGCGAGCCGGATCTTTGTTGAAGCGGCGGAAATCCCGAGCGGCTGGAGAAGCGCGAGGTGATAATCGATCGTGTGCATGTCGCGCATTCGATGCTGGACAAATTCGTTGTAAAAACGCGTTCGAAATTTCGACCGCATCTTGATTCGAAACGAGACGACTCGCTTCTTCGCGCGCGAAAATAGAACCAGCAGCGCCGATCGATCATTTCTCGTGAAATCGACGCAGTAGTCGAATTTGCGGCCAGTGATTGCAGAAATCGTCCGCAGCCCCGCAAATCCGCGTGGCATTACCAAAAGCTCATTCACTTCGGTGATTGTCGGCGCGAGCGCTTTGCCCTGGTCTGAAATGACCAAGGTGATGCGAGCGTCCGGAAATTTCTCACGGACAGCGGCAATCGCCGGTGTGGTGAGAATGAGATCACCGATGCGCTTGAGCTGAATGAGCAGAATATTCAATTCAGTTGGATCGCGCGCTCGTATGCGCCTAGCAAACGCGTGCGGTAATGGTCCCAGGTAAAATTTTCCACCACGCGTTGGCGCGCCGCCGCGCTCATGCTCGCGACAATTTCCGGATGTCGATACAAATGCTCGATTGCGGCGGCGATCGCGTCGACATCTCCGGGTTGGACGATAATTCCTTCGACTCCGTCGCGCACCACGTCTCCGGCCTCGCGCGTCGTGATCATTGGCAGACCACACGCGGCTGCCTCGTAAATTGTTTTCGCGCTTCCCTCGAGCCGTGACGGAAAAACATAAACAGTTCCCTGATTCAAATAGTTCTCGAGATCGCGTTTGAAACCGAGGACGCGGATGTTGTCGCGCCAGAACTTTTGCAGGTGCGGTTTCGCTTCATCGTGAACGTTGCCGAGCAACCAGAGCTCGGCGTCAGGCAAATTCAGTCGATGCCACGCTTCGAGCAGATGATGAATTCCTTTCCGCTCGATCAAGGCGCCGGAAAAGATCGCGCGGAAAATCTTTGACGGCGTTCCAGGCTTGAAGCGATCGACATCGACGCCGCGCGGCAGATAAAAAAGTTTTTCGTCGGCAAAATTTGCCGCGCGAAACGACTCGGCTGCTTTTTCCGAAAGAACAACGACGAGCGTCGCGCGATCGTATTCCTCCAAAAACCTCTCCGGCTCGAGCAAGAAGCGCGATTTCCAGCTTTTCCGCGGCTCTAACTTCTGTGCTCTGTCTTCTGATCTCTGACTTCCGCGATGCCACGTCGGGATTTCGATCAAAGAGGGAATCTTTTTCCGTTTTGCGACGCGCAATGTTTCAAGGCAGTCGCCCGACCAGCTGTGAAAAAAATCGTAGCCGCCGGTTTCAAGGTGGCGGGCCGCCATCCGGTCCAGATACTTTTTCTTCGCGCCATAGTAGTACGGGCGACCGATAAACGAGATCAGCCGGACCGGGTGCCAGCGCAGCGACTGGATGAATTTCGCCGGGATCTCCGTTTGCCGATTATCGTAAGCGATGGCCTTGCCGAGAAATTTTCCGCGATGGGCCGCGCGCAACGCTTCAAACGAGTCGGTGTCGAGGCCGTGCCCGCCGATGCGGGCGAAGATCGAATAAAGCAAACTCCTCGGCAGCACCCGCGGCGTGCCGACGGAACTCTCGGTTTCTGCGTTTAAAGTTTCGCCTAACATCAGGTTCGAATTATTCTCGCGGATAGTTTCGATGTCGAACGGTAAGCTCAAGATCGCGTTTGTGCGCCGCGGCTATTCGCCCAGCGGCGGCGCGGAAGCTTATCTGAAACGCCTGGCGAGCGGGATTGTTGATCTTGGCCACGAAGTTCGGCTGATCGCGACTGACGATTGGCCGAGCAACGAGTGGAATTTCGGTCCAATCACGCGCTTGCATTCCAATGCTTCGATCGGATTCGCCGACGAGCTAGAACGACACCGTTCAGAAATTCGGTGCGACGTGCTGATGAGTTTGGAGCGCGTGTGGCGCTGCGACGTTTATCGTGCCGGCGACGGCGTGCATCAGGCCTGGCTGAATCGCCGCCGGAAATTCGAGATGCCGCTGCAACGATTCGTTCGCGCGGCCAATCCCAAACATCAGGACCTCATCAAACTCGAGGGATCGCTCTTCAGACAAAGCGGCGCAGCTCGCGTGATCGCGAATTCGGAAATGGTGAAGCGCGAGATTATCGATTTTTACGGTTATTCTGCGGACAAGATCGACATCGTGCGCAACGGTGTGCCACTGGAAAAATATCGTTTTGATCCGGCGCTTCGCGAGAGGTCTCGGGCGGAATTGAAACTGAAATCGAATGAGATTGCGCTGTTGTTCGCGGGGTCGGGCTGGGAACGCAAAGGCCTCCGCTTCGCGATCGAAGCGTTCGAGCTGTGTAGAGACCGCAAGTTGCGTTTGCTCGTGGCCGGTCGGGGAGATCAGCGCGGTTATCGGCCGAAACGTTTCTTTACCGAGGAGCCGGTGCGGTTTGACGGCGTGCACGGAACCATCGTCGACGTTCCGAACGATTCGCGAGCGCTGGCCGAGGCGATTCGCTTTTGGTCGGATGAATCTCGTCGCGGTGTCGCAAGGTCGACAAACGCAGAACTCGCTTCGCGCTTCGATATTTCAAAAAACATCGAGGAGACGGTAGCGGTCTTGATTCAATTGCCAGCGAGCAAACCGTCTTCAGGCGGGTCAATGACGAAGACTTGATCGAGCCGGGCCGTTTCGAAGATCGGACGCACGTTGTCGTTCATTCCGCTGATCGTAAGCCGACCGCCATATTCTTTCACGCTTTGCATCGCGCGAATCAGAACGGCCACGCCGGAGCTATCGATAAATGTGACACCGGAGAAATCGACGACCACGTGATCGGGACGTTTTTTAATAATCGAGTTCAGCGAGTGTTCCAGCCGAGGAGACACGTGAAGATCGATTTCGCCTTCAAGGGGCAGAACATTTTCCCAGTCCGGTAACGCCATTGGTGCGGGGAAAACGCAGCAGGTCTTGTTCCGAAATCGCTGGGTCTCGGTCGACTTTATTTCGCCGCGAGAGCGGTATCGACGTGATCGAAAATCTGGAAAACCTGATCCAGTCGCGCGATTTCGAAGATGTGTTTCACGCTTTCCTGAACGGTGGCGAGAGCAAACTTGCCGCCATATTTCTGCACGTTCTGCATCGCTTCGATGAGAACAGCGAGGCCGGAGCTGTCCATGTAAGTTACTTTCTCAAGGTCGACAACGAGCACCTGCGGCTTCTTCGCGACCATTAAACGCAGCGATTCGGCGACCTCCGGCGATAGGTGGAGATCGATCTCGCCTTCAAGCTGCAATACGTTTGGTCGTAGTTTTTTCACCGTTGAGCGTGTGGGAGTTGGAGCAGTTTCTCTCACTTCATCAAAGCATCGCCGGTCAATCACCAACCGAGCGTATTAATTAGACGATCTACATCAGAAAGATCATCAATCAAAATGTCTGGATTGTGCAGCGCAAGCTTTTCGCGGTTCCAACTACCGGTCGCGACCGCAATAGTGCGCGCGCCGAGCGCTTTTCCGCAGGCGATGTCCCGTGGCGTATCGCCGATGACGTCGATTTCCTCGGCGGAAAACTCGCGACCGTGTTTTTCCTTCGCGCGCGCCCGAGCAAACGCGCCCAACTGGTTGCGATCGTGATGGTCGTCGGCGAACGCGCCGAATTCGAAATAGTGCCACACGCCATAGTGACTGAGCTTCAATTGTGCGCCACGCGAGACGTTGCCCGTCAGAAGCCCGAGCACGACGTGTTTGCGCGTCTTTAATTTTTCGAGCAGGTCGAGGACGCCCGGCAACAGCGTGCCTTTGCGCCGCGGAAGCTCGTGTGGAAGAAAATGAACGTAGCTGTCCAGGAACGCAGCGATATTCACGGCGTTGGCAGGAATTTTGTGCTTGTTCAGAATGCTCACGACGATTCCTGAGTCAGTCATGCCCGCGAATTCGATATCGTGAAGGTCATCCTCGATGCCGAAACGTTCCTTCAGCGCGCGCTTGAGCGCTTCAACCCCGGCGCCGCCGGAATGAATGAGCGTGCCGTCAATGTCGAAAAGCAAAAGGCGCTTCTGCATTCATTCACAGAATACCCACATTTTCGGCGATGACAGACCAAATCAGGGCGCGTGCATCAACAGCACCGCCACCATGCCTGCGAGAAATGTCAGGCCGGCAATTGCGGCAATTCCCAAAACAACAAGCCGCACGGCATCGCGCGATGTCGATCTTCGCCGGAGGGGCGAGGCGTTGTCGAATCCGGAGGGAGCCGCGCTCGATGCGGCGGGAGTTGCTTGAATTGATTCGACCGCGGGCAATGGCTGCGAACCGCGCACATCCGGCTCATAACGGGCGTCAATCGCGCCGAAACGGACGCGGTCGTCGAATCGCAACACGGTTTCGGTGATCGGCACGCCGTTTACTTTCGTCCCATTGGTGGAATCGAGATCTTTCAGGCGATAAGCCTCGCCGGTCAGCTCCAACAGCGCGTGTCGATTCGATACCGACGGATCGTCAATGACGATCATGTTGTCGGCTGCGCGACCGATCGTGATCGATTGCTCGGCAAATTCGTAAGCGACTTTGCCTTGGGCCTCGGTGGTGAGAATCAACTTAGGCATGATGCAGATCTTAAGTTACCGAACGATACTGTTCTTGCTCCAGCAAATAACTTGGGGAGATTCTTTAGATGTTGCATAGATCGTTCGCGATAGCCTTCCTGACGGTCATTGCTCTGCATACAGCAGCCGCGCTCGAAAAAATTGATTTACCTCGCAATACAACGCATCCCGAGCGAGACGCTCAGCGGGCAATCCAACGCGGTGATTTAGGTTTTATAGGTGTTTACAGCATTGCCTACACGATTCCTGAAGTGGAAGGCGTTTATTTTTACCATCGGTTTTCAAAAAACCTTTATCCTCAGCTGAAAGTCGTGCGAGGCACCAGCGATGTTCACGGCAGCGATCCTACTGACATTAACGTGAGGGCGCGTGCATACGCAGCGCATTATAATCGTGTTTTGCTTGATTGGATAGAGACGCATCACCACGATTGGCTCGGTCCGCGCCGACCGTTGACCCATTAACCTCGCACTCGCATAGTGCGGCTTTCATGGGAATCGAGTTGACGCGCAATTTCTGCATCATCGCGCACATCGATCACGGCAAGACGACGTTGTCCGATCGATTGCTCGAGACGACAGGAACGATTCACGAGCGCGACAAGCAGGACCAGCTGCTCGACTCGATGGACCTCGAACGCGAGCGCGGGATCACAATCAAAGCGCATCCGGTGACGATGAAATATCGAGCGAAGGATGGGCAAACGTACCGGTTGAACCTCCTCGACACGCCGGGCCACGTCGATTTTGCCTACGAAGTTTCGCGTTCGCTGGCTGCGTGCGAAGGCGCACTCCTCATTGTCGATGCTGCGCAAGGCGTCGAAGCTCAAACCGTCGCGAACGTGCACCTCGCGCACAAACAAGGTCTGACCATTGTGCCGATCATCAACAAAATCGACCTGCCGAACGCGGATGTGCCGTCGGTGAAGCGTCAGCTCGAGGAAATTCTTGCGATTCCAGCTGAGGAGGCGATCGCCGCGAGCGCGAAAATGGGAACCGGCATCGACGAAATTTTGGAAGCGATCGTGCACCGGATCCCCGCGCCGGAAAAACCGAAAGACGAAACCTTACGCGCACTGGTGTTCGATTCCGTCTTCGATGTTTATCGCGGAGTGATCGGTCACGTCCGCGTGGTTTCGGGAAAGATGGAACCGGGCCAGGCGATCAGGATGATGAGCAACGATGGACGCTACGAGATCAAGGAAGTGGGCGTGTTTACGCCCAAGATGTTCGTGCAGCCGAAGCTGAGCGGCGGCGATGTTGGTTACTTCATCGCAAACGTAAAAACCGTTAGCGATATGAAGATCGGCGACACGATTACCGATCAGCGGAATCCGGCGCGCGAAGCGTTGCCGGGATTTCAGGAAATTCATCCGATGGTGTTCAGCGGAATTTACCCGATCAACACGGGCGACTTCGAACATTTAAAAACTGCGATTGGGAAACTGCGCCTGAACGATTCGGCATTTATCTACACACCGGAAAGCTCGGTCGCGCTCGGGTTTGGATTCCGCTGCGGATTTCTCGGACTGTTGCACATGGAAATCATCCAGGAGCGATTGCGTCGCGAATACGACATGGACATTATCGCGACGAGTCCGAGCGTCGTTTACGAAGTCATCACCACGCGCGGCGAAAACCTTTTGATCGACAACCCGGCGCATTTACCGGATCCAAGCCAGATCAAAGAAATCCGGGAACCGATTGTCAAAGCGTATGTCCTTTGCCCGAACGAAAACATCGGCGACTTGCTGCAATTAATTTTGGAAAAGCGCGGCACGATGGACCATACCGAGACGCTCGATTCGCGCCGGGTGATGTTGCATTGCGAGCTGCCGCTCAACGAGATCCTTGTTGATTTCAACGACAAGATTAAATCGATTACCCGCGGCTACGGATCGATGGATTACGAGCATGCCGGTTATCGCGCGGCGAAATTAGTGAAGCTTGATTTGTTGGTGAACGGAGAACCGGTCGACGCCTTCTCGATGATCGTGCACAAAGATCGGGCCGAGGCGAGGGGACGCCAGCTGGCGACGAAGCTAAAGGAAGTCATTCCTCGGCAGCTTTATCAGGTCGCGATCCAGGCGGCGATCGGCGGAAAGGTCATTGCGCGCGAAAACGTTTCGGCCTTGCGAAAAAACGTGACCGCGAAATGCTACGGGGGCGACATTACCCGAAAGCGCAAACTGCTGGAGAAACAAAAAGAAGGAAAAAAACGAATGAAGAGCATCGGCAAGATCAATATTCCGCAGGAAGCCTTCATCGAGGTGCTCAAAGCGCAGTAAGATCGACATGTTCACGCCGCGTTACGTTAAACACAGCAAATTGCTGCTTCGGCACGCACAGAAATATTTGCGCTACAAGCGCGACGTGTTGGACACTGCCGTTTACGATGAAGTCGGCGGCCAAGTCAGACGACTGCGGGCCGCCCTGAAACAGCGCGATCGAAAAGAAATCGAAAGCCGCACCGAAGAACTCGATGCCAAGTTGCACGAGCTGATGCCGGTGACCTGGGAATCGCATTGGCGCGAGAATGTCGAAGTGATTTTGGTCGCGATCGTCGTAGCGGTCGGGATCCGTTCGTACTTTTTGCAACCGTTCAAAATTCCGACCGGCTCGATGCAGCCGACGCTCAACGGAATTATCGGTTACCCCTTTCGCTATGGGGACGAGAGAGAAATTCCCGCGGAGAAGAAGGACGATTACGAGAAGCGCGACAATGGCTGGTACTTGAAAGGTTTTCCCTCGAATGCGGCAAGGCCAAATCTGGTTCGGCAAATTGGTGAATTTATTCTCCGCGGACGAAACTATATTAACCTGGTTGCCGAACAGGACGATCAACTGCTTCAGATCGAGCAAAAAAGATTCTTTTTTTTCTTCACTTGGTCACGGCTCACTTTCGAGCACCAAAAGGCGTGTCTCGTTTATTGTCCGCCGGACCAATTACGCGCCGATTTCAGGATGTCCGAAGGCGCTCGGTATAAGCGCAACCAGGTCATCGCCCGCGGCGCCGTCGATACCGGAGACCAGGTCTTCGTCGACAAGTTCAGCTACAACTTTGTCAAACCTCACCGTGGTGACGTCTTTGTTTTCCGGACGACGGGCATTCCAGTTGATGTTTTTTGCGGAGCTCGGAGCGAACCGGGGGCTGGCGCGCCATTCTACATCAAACGACTGGTGGGGCTGCCGAATGACACGCTACGAATCCAGCCGCCGTTGTTATATGTGAACGGGCGGGCTGCCGAGGGATTTGGATTCAACCGGGTGATGTCGGCGAAGAACGGCTACCGTGGTTATAGCCTGGGTCGTGAGCATATGTCGGATCCGACGAAAACATTTCAGGTTCCGAAGGACAATTATTTTGCGATGGGCGACAACAGTTACAACAGCTGCGACAGCCGTTACTGGGGATCAGTGCCGGAGAAAAACATCGTTGGGCGCGGATTGTTTGTTTACTGGCCGTTTATTCCGCACTGGGGCTTGATTCGTTAGAACAAAATGTTCACGGGTTTGTCCCGAATCTATCCGCTGCTCGGATTCGTAAGCGGCTACCTGATTGTTCTGCTGTTCAATCCGGTGCGGTTGGCATTACGCGATGGCTTTCGTTGCCTCATTCGCTACAAGCGCATTTGGGCCACGTTCGTGCTGCTCGGCTTCGCCTATTTTATTTTCCAATTCTCCACCTTCACACCGATCGAAAACTTTTCCGATGTCGATCTAACGCAGGTCTTCACGGTGACGAATTGGCACTGGCCGACTTTCATGGAGATCTGGCGCGAGGCGCCGTTGCCCGCGCTGGAAGGTGTCGCTGGAATTTTCGATAATGCAACGACGACGTATCCGCTCTCGGCAATGGCGGCGGTGATGATGCTGATGAACTGGCGCGGCTTGCACGGCGCGCTCGTGCGCGCGTTGCACAAGCGATTTCGCTTCGGTGGTTATGTTCTCTACGTGATCCTGCTGTTCAGCGCGATCGCAGCGCTGTTCAAGCCGATCGTCTATTGGGCGTTGCCGTTGTGGGGCGGACTGCTGCCGGCCGCCGAGCTCTTGCAAACCTCCGCGAGCATCGACGCGTTTGCGTTCATCTTCGAATATCTCCTCGGCGTTTACATTCAGGTTTACCTGATCGCGGTCTGCTTCGCCTGGATTCGCGGGTTGAGCTTTGAGGAAGGCGAACTGTTTCGCTTTTCCATGCGACGGTTCAGTTATGTTTTGGAATGGGCGGGCATCGTTGTCCTGGTCAGCACCGTCATCGTGCGCTTGCCGCTCTTGCTCGCATACTTCATGAACATCCCTGACGTGCTCGATTACTTGCCAATTCAGCGTGCGCTGATGTGTGGCCTCATCATTACGTTCGCTTCGGTCCAGATTTCGCTCGCCTTGCACAATGGGACTCTGCGGGAAGCGATTCGAGCGCATCGCGAATTTGTCCGAAATAACCCGAGCCGCTTCATTTGGTTTCTCCTCATCTGCGGAATCCATTTTTTCTTTCTCACGACGGCGGATGCGATAGTCCGTGGCGCGATCGCCGACCGCGCACTGGCGATGATTCTTTGGAAGTCGATTTTTGTTTTCGTTCGCGGTTTCGTGACCGGTTGGCTGCTGGCATCGTGGGTTTGCCTGTTCCGGCGCGGCGAAACGGGCGAGGTCTATCGACAAACTTGGATCGAGTACTAGCGCTGGTTGTGAACGCCGCCAAAATCACTCAAGCGAGCAAATCGAATCTCGCGCTCGCTTTCATTTCGCTCGGCCGCGAACGCCGCCGCGACATCACCACCTTTTATGCTTTCTGCCGCGTGATCGACGACATCGCAGATGATGTCGATCTTAGCGTGGAGGAAAAGCGCCGGCGATTGAATGACTGGCGGCAGTGGTTGCGAGCGCCGGCTCCTGACGAATCCTCGTTCGCCAGAGATGTGCGCGCGTTGATGAAGAGATATCCAATCACTCCCGAAATGCTCGAGGAAATCATTGCCGGGGTAGAAATGGATCTAGCGATCCAACGCTATCCGACTTTCGACGAGCTGCGCGTTTATTGCTATCGCGTCGCGAGCGCGGTCGGTTTGGTCAGCATTGAGATTTTCGGCTACCGCAATCCGGCCTGCAAAGAATATGCGGTTCAGCTCGGCCTCGCTTTGCAGGTGACGAACATTATTCGCGACGTGGGCAAGGATTTGAGCGCGGGCAGAATTTATCTGCCGCAAGCCGACCTGACGCGGTTCAATTATTCCGAAAACGAACTCCAAGATCGACAATACAACGAGCGCTTCATCGAGTTGATGCAGTTCGAAGCGGATCGCGCGCACGATTTTTTTTCGCGCGCGGCCAAGGTTCTACCGAAGGAAGATCGACGATCGATGGTTGCGGCGGAAATCATGGCGTCGATTTACCGCGGATTGTTGCGACGAATGGAGCTGGACAAGTTTCGCGTGTTTGAAAAAGAATACACCCTGAACAAATTGGAAAAGGCAGGGCGGATCACGGCCCAAGTGCTTAAGTTCTTTTGAATGAGCACAAAACCGAATCCGTCTGAGCCATCAAAACCGAAACTATAATATGAAGAAATATTCAGGATTAGTCGCAGCGTTGGTTATCGGCTGCTTCGCTTTGGCGCCGCTCGCGATTTCGCGGGCACAGGACACGCGCAGCGCGAAAGTGCCGAAGGTTATTCCCAAAGAAGAAGCGATGAAGAAATATCCGCCGCCGAACGGCAAATCCTACCCGCCGGGAAGTGATTTAACCGTTCTGAATGGCGGCGCGACCGGCGGAGGCTCGTGGGGATATATTAAGAGCCCGTACTCCAGCAACGTCTACGATTGTCGCAAAGGCAAGAGCAACGCCCACGTCGGAGATCTGATTCTGGACGAAAGCGTGAACAAAGTTTTCGTTCGCCCGCCGTGATCGAAACCTGATCGCGTTTGCGTGGTTCAATGGGCTAACTAAGGAACTAGAATGAACAAAAGGTCTTTCACAGTTGTGTGCGGCGCTTTGCTCGCCGTGTTGGGGCTCGATTCATGCGATACGCCAACCGGCCAGGGAGCAGCCGCCGGAGCGGGCGCCGGTGCAATTATTGGCAATATCGCTGGGCGCGGAGGCGCTCGGAGCACGGTGATCGGTGCGGCAATCGGCGCTGCCACGGGCGCACTGATTGGTCACGCGATTCAAGAAGATCGCGCCCGCGAGTATGGTCCGCCGCCTCCGGGTGGCTATCCATACGCGCGGCCAACTGGGCGTCCCTCGGTCTTCCTCAGCCCGTACACCGGACGCGCATACGATTTGCGCGGCGTGCCGCCGGGCGGCTTGACTCGCGATATCGATACCGGACAACTATTCCGCCGGCCCTGAGTTAGATCGACAATCACCACTTCAAAACGCGTTGATCTCGCCATCGAGGTCAACGCGTTTGTTTTGCACGATGACAATGAACAAGAGCAATTCCAGATCGATTCGAGGAAAACAAGAGGCCCGGGTGCCAACCGATCTTGGCAAAGCCCTCGCGGCTTCTCCAACAACCAAACCCAAGTGGACGGATCTCACGCCAATCGCGCGCAGAGATTTCATTAGTTGGATAGACTCAGCCAAACAACTGGAGACACGTAAACGGCGGATCGAGAAAGCCTGCTCGATGCTTATCGCCGGAAAGCGACGCCCCTGTTGTTACTCAATCGTGCCGTTCGATCTTTTCAGAGCCCTCAACGCTGCACCGAAAGCGAAAGCGCAGTGGAGTCTTCTCACGCCGATCGAGCGCAGGGATTTTATTGGTTGGATGGAATCGGCCAAACAACCGGAGGAAAACAAGCGGCGAATCAAGAAAGCTTGCGCGTTCCTTGCAGCCGGAAAGCGCCGCGCCTGATTTTTTTAAACTTTGACCGAGGAACTGAAGTTCGCTTGGTTTCACAGTCCGAAAGAATTACAAGCCGATAATGATGCTTTCGGGATATTGGATGTATGCCGGCGTCGTCTTCGCCGTGATTGGCGTTGCGCTCTGGCTCGGCGCGTATCGCCTGTCTGGATTTGGGGCGGCTCTCCTGAGCCAGGTCGTGCTGTTTATCGCGCGGAAGATTTGGTTGGTAATCCGCGCGCGGCAAGCGCGGCAACAAACCGTTGCGTGATTGTCGATCTTAGCGCGTTTTCTTTTGCAACGCGTCGACGATCGCTTTGACTTCATCGGTCATCTTCAACAATTCCGGCCACTGCCGGTGATAATTTTCGCCGGGTAGTTTCCGAGTCGCGTCGAAGCCCATGTGCGAGCCGATGTTTTGCTCGGTCGGTGCGTGATCAAGCGAGTCGCTCGGATTTTTGATCACCGTTGTATCGCGCTCGGGATCCGTGTTCGCGCAAAGACGAAACAAAACTTCGCTCGTGTTGTGAACGTCGCAATCTTCGTCCACGACGACGATGTATTTGCTGAACATCATCTGTCCCATGCCCCACAAACCGTGCATAATCTTGAAGGCCTGATACGGATACTGTTTCCGGATTGAGACGAAGACGAGATTGTGAAACACCCCTTCGGCCGGCAGCGTCATGTCTACCAGCTCGGGAAAATTCATTTTGAAAACCGGCAAAAAAATCCGAACGACCGCATCGCCGATGTAAAAGTCTTCCATTGGCGGAATGCCAACGATCGTGGTCGGATAAATCGCGTCCTTGCGATGCGTAATCGCCGTCAGGTGGAAAACGGGATAATCTTCGACAGCGGTATAGTAACCAGTGTGATCGCCGAACGGTCCTTCGGGCCGCATCTCGCCGGGTTGCACGTAGCCTTCGAGCACAAAATCGACATCGGCCGGCACTTCGAGATCAATCGTTTTGCATTTCACTAGCTCGATCGATTTCCTCCGCAAAAATCCGGCGAATAAAATTTCATCGAGCCCGTCGGGCAACGGCGCAGTCGCCGCGAATGATAACGCGGGATCGCCGCCGAGCGTCACTGCGACCGGCATGCGCTCGTTTCTTTCGTAATAAACTTTGCCGTGACGCGCGCCGACCTTGTGGACCTGCCAGTGCATCGCGGTGGTGCGTTCGTTGAAGACCTGCATCCGATAACAACCGACATTCCGCGCACCGGATTCCGGATCTCGTGTATGCACTTGCGGCAGCGTGATGAAGCGGCCGCCGTCTTTTGGCCAACATTTTAGAATCGGGAGATCGTTCAGAGAGAAGTTGTCGATCTTAACAACCTCCTGGCAAGGCGCGCTGTTCACGTGTTTCGGTCGCGCATGGAGAAGATGAATTCCCTGCTTGAGCAGCGCGAAACCTTCACGGAGATCGGTCGGCGGTTTCGCTTTCAGAATGAGTTGAATTTCCTGCGCAACTTCGTCGATGCTATCGCGACTCAGCGCCATCGCGATCCGCTTCCGCGACCCCATCGTGTTGATCGCAACTGGGAAGTTGGATTTATTTCCATCGACGATCGGTTGCTCGAAGAGCAACGCTTTCCCGCCGCCGGGCGATTTCATTTCGCGGTCGGCCCATGCGCTGATCACGAGGTTGGTGTCGACCGGTCCGTTGAAGCGCTTCAATTCGCCCGCGCGCTCGAGCGTTTCGAGAAAATTTCGGAACGAAGCGTAAGCCATGTCGCTTAGGCTACACTGCCGCGCGCTTCGCGGCTACGCGATCAGAATTTTCGTTATCGGTAACCCGGCGCTAAATACTGGAACGACATGACGCGTCCATTTTCGAATGTGACGGTCTTGTACGGAACCGAAATGGTTGGCGGAATGTAGGAGTAATAAAACGGATCGTAGAACGGATCGCCGAAAAAGACGAAGTTGCGGCCATGATGAAAGCGCGCTATGCCGCCGACACCGAAACCAAATCCCGGCCCCCAATACGGGCCGTAACCGTAGTACGGATAATAAGCCGATCCGTACGGCGCGTAACGTTCCGTAGTGTAAATCCACGTTTCAGTCGGGCGACCGCGCATTTCGCCGGTCGTCTTGGCTGATGGTGAACCCCACGCCATCCAGACAGCGTTCATCGACATACCGGACCGGATCTGCCCCTGGCGCACGAGCGCCTGGTCACGTGGCGAAAGCGAGTTGAACATCTCGGGATGTTCGGAAATGCGGTTCTCGAGCGTTTCGCAACTTGTTAGGCAAAGTCCGACAACGCCTAGACCTAACAAAACCGTCTTCGAAATTGTTCTCATAAAAAATGATACAGCTGCGACTTCTCTGGTCAATTGTCGGGCGGCTTGATTGAACACCGGGAAAACCGTAACGTAGCATCTGAGAAAATGGAGGACCGCTTCGGCCATCACATTTCGTATTTGCGCGTTTCGATCACAGACCGTTGCAACGAACGCTGCAACTACTGCATGCCTCGCGAACTTCAGGAGTGGTTGCCGCGCGAGGACATTCTGACTTACGAAGAGACGCTGCGACTAATTCGGATCGCCGCTGAGCTCGGCGTTTCAAAAATTCGCGTCACCGGCGGCGAGCCACTCACGCGTCGCAACATTGTTGATTTTGTTCGCGAGATTCCAAAGATTCCGGGGATCACAAGTCTCGGGATTTCAACAAACGGAACATTGCTCGCACACGAGACTGCGCGTGGTCAAACAATGGCGGCCGCATTGCGCGACGCCGGTGTGCACTCTCTGAACATCTCGCTCGATACGTTGGATCGACATCGTTACGCCGAAATCACCGGTCGAGATTTTCATCCGCAGGTCCTGACCGGTATCGACGCCGCGATCGCGGCCTGCTTTGACCAGATTAAACTGAACGCTGTGCTGATGCGCGGCCGAAACGAGGATCAATTGATTCCGCTGATCGAATTCGCCGCTGCGCGCAATTTAATCCTGCGCTTCATCGAATTGATGCCGGTCAGCACGACCGAAGTCTTGACGGAAGAGAATTTCTTGCCCGTGGCGGAAGCCAAACGCGCGATCGAAGGAGAATTCGGCGCTTTGATTCCCGCACAATCATTCCGTACCAACGGCCCCGCGACTTACTACCAAATTTCAGGCCGCGATCAGCGCATTGGATTCATTGGCGCGATGACGAATCTGCATTTCTGCGAAAGCTGCAACAAGCTGCGACTGACTTGCGACGGAAAATTGCGGCCGTGCCTCGGCAGTTATCACGAGTTCGACATCATGAAATCGGTTCGCGCCGGCGCGAGTGACGATGAACTGCGCCAGTTCTTTCTCAACGTCGTCGAGCGAAAACCGGAACAGCATGATTTCCGGAACAATTATCAGCCGGACAGGAAAATGATCGCCATCGGCGGCTGATCTGTAGCGGCGGTCTATGACCGCCGGTCGAAATGAATCGTTTAAGCCACATCAGTTCCGACGGAAAGGCGCAGATGGTGAACGTGTCAGCGAAACCAATGAGTGCGCGCACCGCGATCGCGAAAGGAAACATCAAGCTCGCGCGCAAGACTCTCGATTTGATTTCAAAAGATCAAATCGCGAAAGGAAATGTATTTGCGACCGCGCGTCTGGCTGGAATTCAAGCCGCAAAACAAACCGCGCATCTGATTCCGCTGTGTCACACGATTCCGCTCAGCGAAGTGAAGATCGACATCGTGGCTGCGCGCGGCGGCGCCGAAGTCAGCTGTACTGCGCGAACAGTCGCGCAAACAGGCGTGGAAATGGAAGCGCTTACCGGAGTCGCGGTTGCCTTGCTCACGATTTATGACATGTGCAAAGCCATCGACAAAATGATGAAGATCACGGACGTGCGGTTGATGAAGAAGACGAAGACGTGATGCAAATCGTTTGTGGGATCATTACCGTTTCGGACCGTGCCAGCGCGGGTGATTACAAAGATCTCGGCGGCCCTGCATTGAAAGAAGTTGCGCGGAAAAACGGCTGGCAAGTTCTGTGCGAAGCCGTAATTCCGGACGACACGACGAAAATCCAGGAAACGGTTCGATCATTTTCAAAACAAGGCTGCGGATTGATTTTGACTACCGGTGGAACCGGAATCGCAATACGCGACCTAACTCCGGAAGCGATTCGAGCGATCATGCGCGTGGAGTTGCCCGGCTTCGGCGAGGTCATGCGCGCCGAATCAATGAAGATCACGCCGAATGCGATTATTTCCCGCAATCTCGCCGCGGTTGTGGATGATTCGCTGGTGATTGCGCTTCCCGGAAAACCGAGCGGCGCAGTCGAATGTCTCGGATTTGTGGTGGGCGCGATCCCACACGGCGTCGCCGTCGCGCAACGGCAACCGACATCGTGTTGATATCGATCTATCATCTCGGGTAAATCAACAACTCGAGGATTTGCTTTCCATGTTCGGTCAGGTGTGCGCGTCCCGGTGAGCCCGAGGCGATTCCGTCGATCAAGTAGGCGGCGCTGCCCAGGCTCGGTTTCACATAAATGAGCTGCGGATCTTTCACTGTGCGTTCGCCTTGTTCGATCCGCAATGGCAGTCCGCTACGCGTGAAACTAACCACCCATGATGCTGGTTCAGTTGTGCTGCTTCCGCTCACCATCCATGGATACAGCTTTGGCAATTCGAAGTTGCGCGATTTCGGTAGCGCCACTTTGTAAATAACTTCTTCCCCGCTCAGAAACTGCGGAATGGTGAGCTGTGGGTTTTCGCGCAGCTTGAGAAACAGGGCCGCGATATTTAGGCCCGCGAGATTGAGTCCGTTATAAATGCCGTGGTGGTTCCGATCGCTTGGATCGACAAACGCATCGTACCATTGTCGGAAATTTGAGTTGAGCATGAGATTCAATTCCAAATGCACGTGTGCGCGCTCGCGATTGATCCCGGCGCCAGTGTAGCCCATCACCGCGATATGCTGGCCGCGTTGCACGCTATCGCCCGTGTGGATGTCGATCTTGCTCAGGTGACCGTACAAACTGTAATAGGGCGAGCCGTCCCAACGATGTTCGATGACGATGTACTTGCCGTAGTTTGAATAACCGGGCACCGCGTTCGTGTAGACGACTTTGCCGTCGGCGATGGCGCGAACTTCATCGAGCGGTTCTCCGTTCGCATCGCGCTGCATCGGCTTAATGTCGATCCCTTCATGGAATCGCATATAAACGAAGCCGGCGCCCGTCGGCTGTGGATCGCGCACGAATCCGTACTGACCGCCTTCCCACGGGTACGACTTCTCACCGTGATAATCGCGCTCGATGTATTGATAAAAGGCCGCGCCTCCGCCGTGAAACAGCGCGTCATTGTCTGTCGGCAAACTAAGCTCGAGCGCGTGCCCGTTCGCGCAGATTACGAACATCGCCGTGACGACAATAGCCGTTCGGATACCGGGCCTCATCGTTTCTTCTTTTCTCCGATGAGCCGCCAGCATTTCTTGAAGGAATCGATGTCTGTCTTGGTCAGGCCCGACGCGATGTAAATCCGGCCATCGGACACGCGTTGGTCGACTTCCAACTGCGCGACCGGCCGGCCATTCACCAGAACGAAGAGCAACAGGCCGCGCTGTTCGACGCTGAGTGCGTCGAGGCTAATCCGACCATGTTCATCCAGCTGAAAAAGCGCGCCGTAGCTTCCGTCTTTGGCGGAATACGGATAGAACGCGACGACATCCCGCTCCGACAACCGCGGCATTCGCTCGATCGCGACCCGTTTGCCGGAAAACAGCGCCGGCACAGAGGCGGAGAAGGCGGCAGTGTCGTTGGGATTGGCCTCGGCGTGCACGCGAAAAACGCAGGGTCGATCTTTTCCCAAGACGGAGGCCGCGAACAATGCCACAATCAGACTCGCGAAAATGGATTTCATGCTCGATTGATAATTTTCGTGTTTAACCTGTCGATGATTCGTCCTGCCATCATTTTCTACAGCCTGATCTTTGCTGCCGCGAGTCTGCGCGCGCAGGAGGAGATGTTCGAGACATCGCCGACACCAACGCCGGCGGCTTCGAGCACGCCGGTTTCTACCGCTACGCCGGTGAGCACTCCGGGACCGAACGCCACGAGCACGATGCAGAAGCGCGGCTGGCTTGGCCGAATGTTCCATCCTTTTTCGTCCTCTGAGGTTTTGCCAAAATACGACAATAAGAAGTTGCGCGGGCTGGTTCTCAGTCTTCAAGTTTCGCCGCAACCGGTCCGGCTCTCGGAAGTCCGACAAATGGAAGTGAAGGTGACCGTGACCAATCGCGGCAATCGAATGGTGAATCTCGAGTTTCCAACCGATCAGCGGATTGAAGTTCAGTTGCTGAATCCCGGGGACGTGGTGTTGACGAAATGGTCAGACAATCACGCAATCAAAGAAATTCCTGGAGGCGTGCTGATCAATCCGGGTGAGCACATCGAATACAAGGAAAACATCGCCACGCGCGATCTCACACCTGGCCGTGTCTTCACCGCCGAAGTCATCTTTCCGCAATATCGCGAGCTTCGCATCCGGCAGAAATTCATGACTGAGCAGTGAGTCTGTTTTCCGATTACCACACTCATCCTCAGGGGAATCGGGTGGGAAAGTACACCCAGGAAATGCTCCAGCCGTGGGTCGAGAGTGCGCGGCGACGCGGCCTGACCGACATCGCATTCACCGACCACGACCGTTTCCACGCCGGCGTTGACTTTGATCAGATTGATCGACTGCGCGAAAAAACCCCCGACGTCAAAATCCGCGCCGGCATCGAATTGGACAACGATCCGCAAACATCAGCCGCCGGTCGGAAATGGGTGGAGGAAAACTGGGAGCGGCTGGATTTCGTTCTCGGCTCCATTCACTATCTGGATGATCCCACTGAAATGTTCGACACGATTCCGGATGGTGCGGGCCAATTTGTCGGGCGCAGCGTTGACGAAATCTACGAGAATTATTTCAGACGCGTTCGTGAGATCACAGCCACCGGCCTGATCGATTGCCTCGCCCATGTCGATCTAATCAAAATCCATGGCCATCGGCCTTGCGGTGACGTTCGGGCAATTGTGAATGAAACGTTGGACTTCATTCGCTCGCGGGATCTCGCCACTGAACTGTCCACGGCCGGTTGGCGTAAACCGGTCGATGAACTTTATCCGAGCGACGAAATCATTCAGCTCGCGATGAAGAAGGGAATTCCGTTCACGACGGCATCGGACGCGCACTCGCACGCGCAACTCGGCGATAAATTTGATCGTCTCACCGAGAAGATGTCGATCTTGGACGTGCGCGAAGTTTGCGTTTACGAAAAACACAAACGCCAGCTGCGAGTTCTGGGGGATTTATAGTCCAAGCCCTGGCATTCCCAAGCCGCCGGTGATCTTTTGCATTTCGGATTGAGCAAGCCCTTTGCCCTGTTCGATGGCTTGTTGAACGCCGGTGAGCACTGCTTCCTCCAAAAATTCGACATCGTTCGGGTCGACAACCTGTTTGTCGATCTTGATTGCGAGAATTTCGCCGGCGCCGTTCGCTATGACTTTGATTTTGCCGCCGGCCGCGCTGACTTCGACGGTCTTCGATTGCAGCTCGTCCTGCGCCTTGGCCATTTGCGCCTGCATCTGCTGCGCCTGTTTCATTAGCTTGTTCAAGTTCATCGTCGCACTTCTCCTTTGAAAATTTCCGCCGCTTCGCGAATGAGCGGATCGTCGGCGTAATCTTGCGATGCCGCGGGAGCCGTCGTCCCCTTTGCCGGCAAATCCTCGCGCGTCGTCAGTTTCAACGTCCAATCTTTCCCACTGACTTCGTGTAACAGTGTTTCAATCAGTTTTCGGTTCGTCGTCGTTCCCAAAATGTCCATCGGCGATTTTTGATCCGGCGAAAATCCGAGCACGAACTTGCGGCCCTCGCTCGGCAGAACGTGCGCGGCCGCCGCCGAATTTCGGACAAACGCTTTGGTAGGCGGAATCTTGGCGTAGACGCTCTCCCAAATTTTCTTGGGATCGCTCTCGCCGTTGGACGCATCGGCCCCGACCAGTTTCTCTTCAGATGCTTGGGTAATAGTTCCAGTCGAATGCCGGTGCGGCTCGCACCCCGGACCTTCAGCGCTTAACGTTTTTTTTTCCGCCGGAGCAGGGTTGGCTGGAGAACTTTTTCCGTCGCGCAGTTCGCCGAGTTTTTCGATCACCTCATCGAGCGTTGCTTGCCCGAGACTCTGGATCGCTTTGATGATTGCGACCTCGAAATGCAATTTCTTGTTCGGCGCCCACTTCATTCTGCCCTCGGCCTGTGCGAATTGGTCGATCAACTCGAGCAGGCGCTCGTTCTCGATCAAATCGGCCTGCACCGCGAGCGCTTTCTGCAATTCAGGATCGACATCGTCCGCGACTGCGTCGGGTTTCGCTTTAAACACGAGGAGGTCGCGCAGATATGAAATGAGGTCCGACATCAACCGCATCATGTCTTTGCCGGCTTCGCATTGCTGATAGAGCACATCGAGTGCTGCGGCGGTCTCGCTGCGCAAAATTTTACCGGTAAGATCAACAACGGTTTGCTCGCTGGTGAAGCCGAAAACGTTCAGCACATCGTTCTCCGAAATTTTCTCGCCGCAAAAGGCAACGAGTTGGTCGAGCATCGATTCTGCATCGCGCAGGCCGCCTTCCGCGCCGCGCGCGATGGAATGGGCGGCCGCCGGTTCCAGGGTGATCTTTTCCTTTTTGGCGATGAACTGCAGATGATCCGCGATCAGCTTCGCGGGAATGCGGTGGAGATCGAAGCGCTGGCAGCGGCTCACGATCGTCGGCAAAACTTTTTGCGGCTCAGTCGTCGCGAAAATAAATTTCACGTGCGGCGGCGG
>WNFR01001624.1_pt1 | contig 34646 bp, 35 predicted proteins | sample 5400221 | NCBI WGS metagenome assembly WNFR01 (sample SAMN13153357, study PRJNA577476) | soil metagenome | isolation source: 40 cm soil under Madrone tree | place: USA:California | collected 2016-06-14
GATGTGCTCGATATTAGAGCGGTGACGCAGATCGAACAGCCGGTCGACTTGGGGAGCGTGCCAGCCGAGACGGCGCCCCAATTCTGCCTTGGACATACCACAAGCCCGTACCGCGCGGTAAAGCTCGACCTTTGCCAAAATAAGCGGCGCCAGACTGACCGCCCGCCGATCCGGCTCGGGCGATGGCGCTGGTGGAAGAGAGGGGCGGATCTTACGGCGTGGGCCAATTTTGCCCGTCTGCCGCCGGTCTGGAGCGGATGGCGCCGGGATATCTTCATGGTGGGCAATCCTGGAGGCAAGCGCCTCCTCGATCGCGTCGGCCGCCCGTTGTACCGCATCCTCGGCATCGTCACCGAAGGTAGTCACCTCCGGTAGGTCGGGGCAGGTGACGAGAAGGGTACCATTGTCATCGGGCTCGAGAATCACTGCGTACATGGACGACCTTTGTGGAGAACGGCTAATCGAGGTTAAGATCCTTCTTGATCTTGTTGATGAGACGGGTGCCCAGCTCCTTGTTGCTGCCGTGCATCGGCAGTTGCGACCGGCGATCGCCGCGAACGACGGTGGCATGGCCGCTGCCGCCCTTATGACTTTCGAAAGTGCAGCCCTGCTTCGCCAGCCACCGGCGGAACTCGCGCGCCGTCACGCACGCAACATGGATGTCGTGCCTCGGGCGCTCCGCACAAGTCTTGTGCTCGACTCCGGTCAGCGTGTCTGTCGCTGCGCTTCGAGCCAACCGAGCATGATCCGGTTGAACTCCTCCGAGCGCTCGACATTGGGGAAGTGCCGGGCGTTCGGGATTTCCTCGTAGCGGCCGCCCGGAACCAGCCCGGCGAGCCGCCGGTTCTCGCTCGCCGGGGTGCCCGGATCGTCGGCGCCGCACACCACCAATACCGGGAGGCGCAGCGTCGACAGCTGCCCGGCGAAGTCAAAATTCATGATCGCAGCGGAGCAGCCGAGAAACCCGGCCGGTGTTGTCGCCGCGACGGTGTCGCGGATCTGCTTCCACCGCCCTGGGTTCCTCGGCTTGAAGGCATCGGTGAACCAGCGCTCTATCGTGCCGTCGGCGAGCGGCTCGAGCGAGTTCGCCTGGCGGACGGTGCTCATCCGCTCGGCCCACATCGCCGCCGCCCCTGCAGGGCTCGCCGGCAAGGTATCGCACCACATCGCCGAGATCAGCTTGGCGCCGTGCTCGATCGCGAAAGCCTGGCCGATCATCCCGCCGATCGACAGACCGATATAGTGCACCCGCGGGATCGCGAGCCCCTCGAGCACCGTGGCGACATCGCCCGCCAGTGCCTTCATCGTATAGTCGCCGGCCACGGGATCGCTGCCGCCGTGCCCGCGCATGTCGAGGCGCAGCACGCGGAACCCCGCTTGCAGCAGCGGCGGAACCTGCTCGGCCCAACTGCCGCCGTCGGAAGCCAGCGAATGGGTAATGCAGACGACGGGTCCATTCTCGGGCCCGGCGAGATCGTAATAGAGACGGCGTCCTCCCAGCGGCAACAACATCGCACATCCTCCTGTCGAGTGATCGGGGCCCAACCAGACCGAGCTTATCTCAAGGAATCATAACGGGCACGCCGGCGATGATCGAGTGCGCGCGATAAAGGACCACGTAGAGCAACAGGCCGGCGGCGATCCGCAGCAGGCTGATGTCGCGCCAGCGCAGACGGGTGCGGCCGGTGACCAGCGCGGCGAAGGGCAGGTTAGAGGTAAGTTCGGCAAGCCGCGACCAGTTGCTGCCGAGGGCGAGCTGCTTCTTGCGGTCGATCAAGACGGTGCCGCCGAGCGACAAGACCGCGAACGCACCGAAAAAAACCAGCGAGCGCAGATCGCCATTGGCGACCACGTGGCTGATCGCCCACAGTCCGATCGCCCACATCACCGGATGGCGCGTCACACGCAGGATGCCAGGGGCCGGATCGTCCGCCCTGGCCGATCGCTCCATTCCGACAGCAGTCGGATTGGGGGTCGAATAGCCGGCGACCAAGAGGATAGTCGCCAGCGGCATCACCACCACCGGGACGAGGGCCATCCACCTTTGCGCCGGCCACAAGACGAGGGTAGGCGCATGCCTATAGGCCACCAGGAACCAGGCGAAGGTCACCAACGCGGTCAGCGAATACACCGCGAGAAACCCGTATTCCCCCAGTTGCTCGCGCAATGATCCCCGCAATCGGGTGCTCGACAGCATTATGTGGCTGCCGCAGAAGGCAACCCCGGCGATAACCAGCGAGAAAAGGCCATCGGTCATCGCGCCGCCGTCACCAGCCAGACAAGCCGGCGATCTCGGGGGCGATCTTTTCAAGCAGCTGGCGCGGGTCGCCGTCGATATGGACCGCTTTGTTGCGGCTGGTGGAGCCGGCGGCTATCGAGAGATCGCGGCGCGGGAGGTGCCAAATCCGCGCGAGCAGCTGCAACAACGCCTCGTTGGCGCGCCCGCCCTCCGCCGGTGCGGTAACCGAAGCCTTGAGAACGCGCCCACCTTCCGCGGCCGTGACGGCGAGCAGTCGATCGGCCTTGGCGCGCGGCGACAGGCGGATTGCCACGCGCAGGCCGGCATGCGTCGGTTTTAGCGGGCCGTCACACAAGGTATTCGAACATCAGGTCGCGCGCGAACCACAGAATCAGGATCAGGATCACCGGCGAAATGTCGATCCCGCCGAGATCCGGGAGGACACGCCGTATCGGCCGCAGCAACGGCTCGGTCACGCGCCACAGAAAGTCCCCGATTGTCGAAACGACGCGGTTGTAGCGGTTGACGACGCCGAAGGAGACGAGCCAGCTCAGGACCGCCTGCGCGATCAGCAGCCATATGTAGATCGAGATCAACGTGCTGACGAGGTTTAGCAAGGCGTACATCTGACCGAGTACCTCGGCGGCAGTGGCGCGCAGACCGTAGCGTCAGCCGCCAAGCTCCGCAAGCTACGCAACCCTTCTTCCGAGCGGGGCCGATCGCGCCGGGACCTCCGCTTGACAGGTGACCAGACGATCACCATAGTCGCCGCGCCCCGCAGGAGGGCCACAGACGCGATGGGGCCGTAGCTCAGCTGGGAGAGCGTCGCGTTCGCAATGCGAAGGTCAGGGGTTCGATCCCCCTCGGCTCCACCAATCCTCGCGGAAATTACCATCTGTCATGAGGCGGCCGCCTCCACCGCCAGGTCCGGCCCGGGACGCGACGATCGGTCAGTGGGGCAGTGGATCGAGTGGGCGACGTGACGGGTTCGGTTGCGCGCTGCGTGCGCTTACCGCGCTCGACGGCTGCCCCGATCGAAGCGGCCAATGCATCGCGGCGATATGGTTTCTCGACGAGAGTGAAGCCCTCGCTAAGCACCTGTAGAGCGTATTGGCTATAGCCGGTCGCCAAGAGAACTGGGAGTTCGGGACGGCGCTCCCGCAATGTGCGCGCGAGGTCGAGGCCGCTCATACCTCCCGGCATGACGATGTCCGAAATCACCAGCTCTATCGTCGGATCGCGCTCGAGTACCGCCAAGGCCGTCTTGCCGTCGCGGACCGGCACTGCCGCGGAGCCGATGTCCCGCAACAGCTCGACCGTCACTTCGGCGACTTCGCCGTCATCCTCGACAAGCAGGATGCGGGCAGGTGTTGTCGGCAGGGCAGCATCGCCCGAGACAAAACCGGACGCGATCGGAATTTCGGTGGCTCGAGGCAGAAACAGAGTAATCGCCGTGCCCTGGCCGATTTCGCTGTGGATCAGCGCGGCCCCGCCGCTTTGCTTTGTAAAGCCGTAGACCTGAGAGAGGCCGAGCCCGGATCCCAGACCGACCTCCTTGGTCGTGAAAAAGGGCTCGAACGCGCGCGCCAGCACATTGGCGGCCATGCCCGTGCCGGTATCCGACAGCGTAACCGCGAGGAAGTCACCGATGAGCCCTTCAATCGCGGAATCGCCCGGAAGAAATGAGACGTTGCGCGCTTCGACACCGAAGCGGCCACCGTTCGGCATCGCATCCCGCGCATTGACAGCGATATTGAGCAGAGCGAGCTCGAATTCGGCCGGATCGACCGTCACCGGCCAGAGGCTTTCCGGCATCTCGACGGCTATCTCGATATTCCCCCGCAGCGAACGCGAGAGCATCTCGGCAATTTCGCGAGTTCGTTGGCGCAAGTCGACGGACTCTGGCCGCAGCATTTGGCGCCGCGAGAATGCGAGCAGCTGCCGGGTCAGTCGTTCGCCTTGCTCGGCGGCTCGGATAATCGCCAAGGCGCGCCGCGCAACGACCTCGTCCGGGGCTTTGTCGCGCAACAGCGCTGCATTTCCACCTACCACCGTAAGGAGGTTGTTGAAGTCGTGCGCAATCCCGCCGGTAAGCTGACCAATCGCCTCCATTCTCTGGGCTTGGCGCAGCGCGGCTTCGGTCTGTTGCCGTTCCTTGATTTCCAGCTGCAAACGGCGGTTGACCGTCTCCAGGTCGTGGGTTCGTTGATCCACGATCGTCTCGACGCGGCGCGTGTGGCCGGTCCCGAGCAACAGCAGCGCGCCGAGAAGGCCCGTGCTGATCACGCCTGCGGCGAGGACTACCCAGCTCTGCCATTTGCGGTGCTGCTCCAGGTACCATTGGGTCGGCAGGGTCTCGACACGGTAAGAGCGCCCGCCGAAGTCGAACGTATCTTCGTAGAGTGCGCCGCCCGTTACGGCGGAAAAACCGCTGTAAAGCGGTTTGTCCGGTCCTATGTCGACGAGCCGCACGCTCATCATCGAAGCGACCGGGGCCAGAAGCTCGGCCATGAATGTGCCCATCCGAAGCGCGACGGAGACCACCCCCGCTCCATTGGGACCGTCATTCACCGCAAACATAATTAGAATACCAGCCTGCTCCCCCTGTTCCTGGAGAAGGCGGATCGGCGGTGTCGCGGTGACCGACCCGGTATTGATCGCCTCCTCCATTGCGGCTTTACGACCGGCCTCTGAGGCAAGGTCGAATCCTACAATGTGCTCGTTGCCCTTCATGGGCTCGATATAGGTCACGGGATAATAGAGCGCTCGCTCTCCGGCGCGGCGGCGTTGCCCCGAAGTGTCGACCTCGCGAATCTCGAACCCCGGCAATTCGGCTTGCTGCGCCTGCTCGAACGCTGCTCGCTCCAGGAAATCGGTTCGCGGCGCCCACTTGACGGCCTGAATCGTGGAAAAGCGCTGCAACAAATTCTGGGCCAAATGTCGAAAGTCTGCTCGAGAAACGACCATCGGCAGGCTGAAGGATCTCTCCAGTTGCTCGAGAAAGATTTCCTGCTCTGCGAGCCCGGAATGAATTTTGTCGACCACCTCTTGGGAGAGGAGGCGGACTTCGAGCAGGGCCGCATCCTGCTCCCACTTGCTGACACGAGCGAAGATCGCGACGAACAGCACGAAAAACAGCAGCATCGGCAGGGCCACCGGCAGAGCGCGGCTGCGCCACAGGCTGCGCGGTTCTCCGGCGATCACCAGCATCACGGGGAGTACGAGGAGTACGCCGAGAGTGTCTCCGGTCCACCACGAGATCCAACTAGTCGCGAGATCGGACCCCTTCACTTCGCCGACGGCCCAGAGGCCGCCCAACGACAAAGTCGCGCTGGTCAGGCAAAACAGGGGGGAGAGCAACAGAAAGCGGGACAGGTCGCGCCCATTGTCGAGAGGCGCCGGATACCCGACCGCGCGGCGCAAAACTGTTCCGCCGAGCGCCGCTTGCAGCGCCGATGCTGCGGCGATGACGAGTGCCGCAGCCAGCCGGGTCTCGTCGGACCCGTGACCAACCGAATAGGCAGTCCACAGATTGAGCAGGAACGAACCAAGAAAGATCCAGGGCAAGGTAGCCCGGCCCCCGGCCAGCATCGCTGCGACGCCGATGCCCGCCGGAGGAAAAATCGGGGACGCATAGCCCGGCGGCACGGCCAGCAGCAACGCGAGCTTGCCGCTGAGCGTGTAGGCAACCGTCAGCGACAAATAGTCGAGGAATGGCCTCCTCGTCAGGATCGACCAGGTAACTCGTCCGGGCCGGAGCATATGGCGACCGAATGTAATGGCGACGCGACACGCACATTATGCGGTCGCCCGCCCCTTTTGCTTAGCGGTATCTAGCCCCCGATCGTCGCGTTAGCTCAAGGCGACGGTGAAACCGCGCTGCACGGCCGGGCGGGCCATCATCGTCTCGTACCAGCGCTTGACATTGGGGAAGTCCGCCAGATCGACCCGGTGGCGCTCGTGCCGCCAAGCCCAGCCGAGGATCGCGAAATCCGCGATCGATATCTCACCACCGGCGAACTCGACGTCTCCGAGCCGTTTGTCGAGCACGCCATAGAGCCGGCGCGTCTCCTTTGAATAGCGCTCGAGGCCGTAGCGCCGATCCTGCTCGTTCTCCACCTGCAGGAAATGGTGCACCTGGCCAGGCATCGGGCCGAAGCCGCCCATCTGCCACATCAACCACTCCAGCACCGGCACCTGACGGCGCCGATCGGCTGGCCAGAATTTTCCGGTCTTCTCGCCGAGATAGATCAGGATTGCACCCGATTCGAAGATGCTGATCGGCTCGCCTCCGGGGCCCTCGGGATCGATGATCGCGGGGATGCGGTTGTTTGGGCTGATCTTCAGGAAAGGAGGGTCGAACTGCTCGCCTTTGGAGATGTTCACGGTCTTTACGGTGTAAGGCAGGCCCATCTCTTCCAGAGCGACACTGATCTTGCGGCCGTTCGGGGTGTTCCAAGTGTGGAGTTCGATGCTCATCGGGACCCGCCTTTCCAATCGTCAATTTATAGCACGCATCGGTCGCTGACGAACGGGCGCCTCAGGATTCACCGTGATCGCCCCTTGTTTCAATCAGGATTGCGACGGGGATCAGGGGTCTCGTGGATCAGCGCAAACGCGAGTGTTGCGCAGCTTATCTCCACCGGTCGACAGGTGTCACGGTCGAACGCAGTCGAAGAACGCGATGTTCTCCTGGGCCTCCAAGAATTTGGGGACCCGCTCGTAGCGAGCGCAATGCTGTTTCGCCACGAGGGTGGCACCCTCGATGTCACCGGCATAGCCGACCTGGGCGGAGCTGGCATCACCCTGCATCAGAAAAGGCTTTGGTCCCGTGCAGGCGACACTCAAACTGCCGGCCAGGACCAGAAAGAAAATCCGCCACGAAGCCACGCGTCAGAGGCTACCCCGCCGCGGAGAAATGGCAAGCACCGACCGACCGGCGGTTGCTCAGCGGTCGGAAGCTTCCGACGCCGCGCCGATCAGCGACTCGATCAGCAGAACCGGGTGCAACAGCGAAGGCGGGCTGATTTCGCCGTGATCCTCGGCATTCGGTGACAGGATCAGCGCTTGGTCGATGGCAAAGCTCACCATGGCAACGGTGGCGAAGACGATCGCCATCGTCCATGCAGAAAACGTTCCGGGCCGCCCACCGTAACCAAATGGGCCACGAAGCTGCGATTGCCGGCTCATCACGGTCCCTCCGCGCCTGCCGTCCCGGCGGCGCACTCTCTCCATCTTCATTTACGCGGTTTGTCCTGCGAACGTTCCCAGCCTTGGTTAATGCCAGCTATTCCGGCAGGGAATGGCTGTCGCTCTCAGACGAGGTGCGCAGCCCGACTTTTGCCGCGAAATCGCGGCCGCGCTCGATGTAATCGCGATAGTAACCATAGCTCGGGGCGGCGGGGGACAGCAGAACCACGCCTCCCGGCGACGTCGCCCGCCTCGCGAACAAGACCGCGTCCTCCATCGACGACGCTTGATATATTGTGCATACCGGATCGGGCTGCCGGCTCGATACGGCGCGCGCCAGGGCACAAATCCGCCGTCCGCTGTCGCCGAGGCAGATAATGGTCTTGGCGGCGCCCCCCAACACCGTCGCCACGATCCCGCCGTAATCGATGCCGCGATCGTAGCCGCCGACGATCACCGCTATGTCACGACCCGCATAGACCGCCAAGGCGGCGGCCGTCGATTCCGGTATCGTGGAGATGCTGTCGTCGACAAAAAGCACACCTCCGATTTCGCCGAGCTCTTGTTGCCGATGCGGCAGTCCGCAAAACCCGCAGGTCGCTTCGAGCGCCGCCGCGACGTCGATATCGAGTGTTTTCACGGCCGCAAGCGCCGCGCACAGATTGGACATGTTGTGCGGTCTGGCGAGGTACGAATTGCGTACTCGCCCTACACACTTGCCGGAATCGAAGATATCGATGTCGCGCGCGTGAATGCCATTTTCGTCATTGTAAAAATATTTTCGCACCCGCGAGGTACCGCCGAGCCGTTCCACGAGCTCTGTCATGTCACCGTTGATGATGCGGCATCTGCTGCGGCTGAGCAGATTAAGTTTATCCCGAAAATAGTTTTCGACAGAGCGGTGCCAGTCGATGTGCTCCGGATGAAGCGATGTCAGCAAGGCGACATCGCACATCCCGTCAAAATCCGCCGCCTGATAACTGGATACCTCGATCACCGCGTAATCGGCGATCGTGATGTCGATCTCGGTAATCGGAACGCCGATATTGCCGACCAGCGCGACCCGTCGCGCGAACTTGGCCAATATATGCGCGATCAATGATGCTGTGGTGCTCTTCCCCTTGGTCCCGGTCACGCAGATTGTCGTGATATCGAGCCCTTGGGCAAACCACAGGTTCAACAGGGACGTGACCTGCACGCCCTGCTCACGAGCAGATTGGATTTCGCTACGATAGAGACTCACGCCGGGTGATTTGACGATGACGTCGACGTTCTGCAGCGCGCTGGCGATCCGCTTCGCCCCAAACGCGCATTCAAAATCCTCGCCGAACTGCCCCGGCGGCTGCGCATCGGTGGCATCATCCAACAACAGCAATGGCAGCCTCGGATGATGTTCTCGCAGGAAATTGATTGCCGCTCGACCCTCGCGGCCGAGCCCCCACACCGCGACGCGCCGCGAACCGAGATCAGCCACACGCATCGAGCATGGCCATATACGGGTCCGGAACCCGATGGGGATTCCTCATCTCGAACAATGCCCGGTACTCGTTCGGATCTCTTTGCCGCAGCAAGGGGAAGTCCTCGTGCAGTTGGTGCACCACCCGGTCTTCCCGCCAGTCGGGATGGTCTCCGAGGTAGGACATCACGCCAGCGCTCTCGGAAGTTTCTCCGACGCATTCGAACGGCTTGTGTTCCTGCAGGCCGCACAACTCGGCAAAGCCGTCGCGTTGCGTCTCGTCATCCAGAATATTATGGCCAAAGATCCCGATCAGTTCCGGTTTCGCGACGAACAGGGAAAGCGCAAGGAACACGAATCGGCATTTCGGGCAATCACAGCACCAGTGCCGCCCGCGCGCCGCGCGTGACTGCCGAAAAGCCGTATTGCAGCTGCGGAATACTCCAAAATACGCGGGATAACTTGAAAAGCGGCGAGCAATCTCGATCTCCGACAACGGCCGCAACAGTGAAAAATAGGTGATGCTCGGGGTAATCCGATCTTGGAGATAGTCCGAAAGCGTCTGCTCGAAATCCAAGGATTTGCTGAATTGATGATTGATCTCGATGCCGTCGATTTTCAGATTTGGCACGCTCGCAGAATGCTCGTTGGACATGGCAACCGTATCGAAACCGGCCATCACCGCGCAGGCCAAGGCGATGGCGCTCAGAATCCCGGTAATCGGAACGTGACCGTTCAGCGCTCCAGCCTCGTTGAGCCTCAAGAGGGCGCCATCCAGCCGTCGATGAACTCTGATGAACGGCAGTTGTGCGGTCGTGATGCAGGCGTTGATCGGTTCGGCATCACCCAGTGAAAATAAGATCAGTGGCTCGCCGCTGCGCTTGAGGCACTCGATGGTGACGATCGAATCTTTGCCACCACCGACCGGCACGCATGTCCTCCGTGGGAGGTTCAGAGCTATCGGAGCGGTTGCAGGGGCGGCGGTTGACTGAATTCGGAAATGATTGTTCAGAGAAATACCATTTCTGAATCCAAACTCTGCAAGACCTTTTTCATAGAACTTGTGCAGAAATTCAGCGGTATTTTCATCGATTGGGAAAGATTCGCAAATGAGTGTCTTGGGTATGTAGGCCTTATAGTAACTCACTCCGGAAGTCAGAAAAACCAGACGAAAGATACGATCGAGCACCTGGCTCTCCGTCGCCGAGAGCGCACGCGCTGCAAAATCGAAAACAAGCGTTTCTTGGAAGGACGGCCCCTCGCTGAACCGATACCGGAGCGACAGGGTCGAGACCGCAGGATCATAATGATAACTCTCGAAAATGAACTCCTTATATTCCATACCCGCCCTCAACGACCGCGCGGATCTCGCGTAATTTGCCGTGGTGAACGGCAATATCGAGGTTGTCTACGGTCATCGTCCGCAACCGCGACACACCATCGACCGCCGGCCCACGATCGACGGTCGCCTGGAGGATCGCTTTGTCGAGTGCTTCGTCGAGGCAGGAGAGCAGCCTCGCGCGCCAATCCTCCCGCAGGACAGCGAGCGCGCCGAGGAGGGCGTACGCCCCCCAGTTCGAGACCCCGGCCACAATCAGATGCCGCGCCGGGGTGACGCAAGCGATCGTCTCGCCGTGGTCGACATGTTGCGCGATCAGTGACCGGGGCACCGAGCCCATTCCGATTTCGTTTCCGCCATCCCCGACAGCGATGGTCTCCCACGGCCCGGCGATGAAGAGCTCATCGAGCGGGGCCGTATATGAACCGATATCGAGCCCTCTCATATTTCGGGGCGCACCGTCGGCGCTGCGCCCGCAGCGCTCTATCGAGATCGCGTGGGTAATGCCGGCGCGACGCCAGATTTCGATCAGCTCGGCGATACCGGATGCATCAACCGGCACATCGGAAATTTCCGCTCCTGCCAGTGCAGCTGCGCAGGCGCTGCGGCAGGGCTCATCGGTCGCAACTCGGCATGAGATTCCGACTTTCTCGAGCCCTTTGGCAAGGAGCGCCGTGCCCACCGGCCCGTCCGTCTCCGCCGCGGGCGGCGAACCCAGCGGAACGTAGAAGCCGGTGATCAGTCCGACCCCGGCCACAGGCGTCTTTGCCAAGGCCGAGGCAGCGCTCGACAAACCACCCCTCGCGGCGCCGAACAAGGCGGTGATGTTGCGCCCGACATCGACCTGAATTACTCGCTCGATGCGATCGACGAGCGAATGTGCACCCAGCTTTCCCGCCACGGTCGTCTTCAAGTGTTCGCTTGTGGGATCGTCATTGCCGGGTGACCCGGCAAACCAAGCAGCGCCTCGGACCTTGGCGGCGCATCGTGCACGCCCGGGTCAAGCCCGGGTATGACGACACCTAAAATCGCTTTCCCCTCGAGCCAGTCCGTCAAAGGCTTGCCAGTTTCGAATTGACGAGATCCGTGATCAACATACTGCCGGGTGCGTGAGTGATACAGAAATCCGGCCTGATTTCGGCGATCACGGCCTGCGGGGTGACGCCGCAAGCCCAGAACACCGGGAGCTCGTCGCACTTCACTGGGACCGCATCGCCGTAATCGGGCTTTGCCAAATCCGCGATGCCGATCGCCAACGGCAAGCCGATATGCACCGGCGCGCCATGAACCGAAGGGAAGCGCGAGGTGATCTGGATCGCGCGAATCGCATCGCGCGGCTTCAAAGGCCGCATCGAGACGACGAGCGGGCCGGCGAATGGCCCGGCGGGCTCGCAGCGGATGTTGGTCCGGTACATCGGCACATTCGACCCGCAAGTCACGTGACGCAGCTCGATCCCGTCTTCGATCAGCGCCTGCTCGAACGAAAACGAGCAGCCCAAGGCAAAGCTCACGAGATCGTCGCGCCAGACATGCGACACCTCCAGCGGCTCTTCGACGAGCTCGCCGCAACGCCAGACCCGGTATCGCGGCAAATCGGTGCGGATGTCGAGATCTTCGCCCAAACCTGGCAAGTGGGGGTCTCCGGGCTCGGAAACCGCAAGAACCGGACAGGGTTTGGGGTTCGCCTGGGCAAACCTCAGGAAATCGTGGGCTAACGCCTTCGGCAGAATAACCAGATTCGCCTGGACGTTGCCGGGCGCCAGTCCTGCCGTCGGCCCCGAGAAATTCCCGGCCCGAATCCGCGATCGCTCGCGCCCACCCGCTTCGACGCCTCGATCAAGCAATACGTTCATTACACAACTCGCATCCCAAGATCGGCAATTCTACTGCCGATCGGGCGCGCCCGCCAAGCCAGGCCGATCTCCGGGCGCGAGGAAGCTCACGTCAAAAATCGGTGCACCGCCCGTTGTGCTCCCAGTCGCCGTAGCGGGTCGGCTCCGGCCCCTTCGGGCCGCCGATTTCGCGCGCCTTTGGTGCCGGCGGTTGCGCCACTTCGGGCGTAGAGGGAGGGGTGGGCAGGATGGGGTCGCGCGGTTTTTCGTTCATCTGTCGAATATGGGGGGCGATCCGACCGGCTCAACCGGCGCTCCGGCTTTGAAGGGAAGGGCGTTCAGCGTGTAACTTCTCCCGGGAAAGATCGGAGGGGAGTATGGGTCGACCGCTCCAAGGGATGCTGGTGGTTTCGATCGAGCAGGCGGTGGCCGCCCCGCTCTGCTCGTGCCGCCTTGCCGAGGCCGGTGCACGGGTCATCAAGATCGAGCGGCCGGAAGGGGATTTTGCGCGCGGTTACGACCGGGCCGCCCGCGGTCAGAGCAGCTATTTCGTGTGGCTCAACCGCGGCAAGGAGTCGATTGCTCTCGATATCAAAGATCCGGCCGACCACGATCTTCTCGCGCGTCTGATCGCGCGCGCAGACGTCCTCGTGCAGAATCTGATACCGGGCGCCATGGCCCGCGCCGGCTTCGCTCTCGAGGAGCTGCGACAGCGGCATCCGCTTCTCGTGATCTGCTCGATCTCCGGCTATGGCGAGACCGGCCCTTACCGCGACATGAAGTCGTACGACATGCTGATCCAGGCGGAGACCGGCCTTGCTTCGCTGACCGGGCCGGCTGAGGCCTCGGGCCGGGTCGGCGCTTCGGTGACCGACATCGCGGCCGGGCTCAACGCTTATGCCGCGATCCTCGAAGCACTGATCGCGCGGCAGCAGACCGGGGCAGGGGCGCTGGTTCGGGTGTCGCTGTTCGACGCAACGGCGGAATGGATGGCGGTCCCGTTGGTCCACCTCGATTACGCCGGCCGCGCGCCGACGCGGATGGGTCTGGCTCATCCGTCGGTCGCGCCTTACGGGCGATTTGCGACCGCCGACGGCAAGGAGATTCTGATCGCCATCCAGAACGAGCGGGAATGGCGGCGTTTCTGCGCCGAGATCCTCGGGAATGCGCCACTCGCCGAAGACCCGCGGTTCAGCGACAACAGCAAACGGGTCGACCACCGCGCCGAGGTCGACGCGCTGGTCGCCGCAACGTTCGCCCGTCACTCGCGCAGCGCGCTCGCCGAGCAGCTGAAGTCCGCTGGGATAGCGTTTGGCAACTTCAACACGGTCGAGGATTTCTCTCGCCATCCGCATCTCAGGCGTATTGCGGTCGAAACCCCCGAGGGCGCCGTGCAGCTGCCCGCGACCCCGGCGGTATTCGAGGACGAGCGGCCGCCCGGCCGCGTCCCCGCGCTCGGCGAGCACACGGCAGCGGTGCGCGCCGAATTCGCACAATGAGCGTGGTCTATCTCGCCGCGGCGATCGTACTGGAGATCTGCGGGACGACCTCGCTGAAGCTCTCGGACGGGTTCACCCGCATCGGTCCGTCCGGCGTAGTCATCCTCTGCTATGTCGCGAGCTTTGCGCTGTTATCGCTGGCGCTGCGCGGGATCGAGCTGTCGATCGCCTATGCCGTATGGTCCGGCGTTGGCACCGCGGTCGTGGCGGCGATCGGCATTGCCTGGTTCGGCGAGAGCGCCGGAGCCTGGAAACTGCTGTGCTTGGCGCTGATCGTCCTTGGCGTCGCCGGGCTTCACCTGACGGAGCGTGCTTCATAATCCCTTACTGGGCGAGCAGGGCGGCGCAGCCGAGAAAAGCCGGCAGCGGGTGGGTCACCACAAAGGTCGGGATCGCTGCGAGATAGGCCTGGAAGCGACCCTTTGCTTCGAAGCCCTGGCGAAATGGCGATTGTACAAAAGTCTGACCGAGCCTTGGCACGATCCCGCCGCCGATGTAGACGCCACCGCGCGCGCCCAGAGTCAGCGCCAGATTGCCCGCCATCGTCCCAAGCATGGCGCAAAACATCCTCGTGGTCTCGACACATAGCGGGTCGGCGGCGCGGGTCGCCAGATCGGTAATCTGGGCGGCCGTGAAACCTTGCGCCGGCACGCCGTCGAGCTCTGCCAGAGTGTTGTACAGATTGACCAGGCCAGGGCCCGACAGGGCTCGTTCCGCCGATACATGATCGAAATGCCGGCGCATACGGTCTAGCACAGCGCTCTCGCGATCCGTCGCGGGCGACATCGTCGCATGCCCGCCCTCTCCGGTCAGAGCGATCCAGCCGCTTCCTGAGGCTACGAGACCTGAGACCCCGAGGCCCGACCCCGGCCCGAGCACGCCAATCGGCGCGCCAATCACTGCGGCTCCTCCACCGACCATCAACCGATCTTGCGGTGTGAGACGCGGAAGCGCCAAGGCAAGGGCCGTGAAATCGTTGATCACTTCGAGCCGGTCAAATCCGAACCGGGCTTTCAGTGCTAAAATGGAAAAGCTCCAAGGGTGGTTCGTCATCGCGACGCGGTCGCCGGTAATCGGCGAAGCAATCGCGATCGCGCCCTGGCACGGCATCGGCAAGGGGCCGCGCTCCGCCAGAAAGGCGGCTATCGCATTATCTATTGCCGGGTGATCCTCGTCAGCCAATGTGCGCGAATGCAGCAGCTTTCCATCCGGCGAAACCAGGCCAAAGCGGGCGTGGGTCGCGCCGATGTCGCCGACGAGCCATGTCGTGGCCAAGGTCGCCGCGGAAGTCACCGCCGGACGTCGCTGGCCGACAGGGCGCCCACAAAGCTCTCGCGCCATGCCGTAATGTCGTTGCGCTCGATTACCTTCATCATCGCGGTCCAGCGCTCCTTGCGTTCGCCGAGCGGCATGTCGAGCCCTTGTAGGATGGCTTCCGCCATGCCCTCGATGTCGAACGGGTTGACGATCACTGCCTCCCCGAGCTCCCTGGCCGCTCCGGCGAAACAGGACAGTACCAGGACGCCCGGATCGTCCGCAGGCTGCGACGCGACATATTCCTTGGCGACCAGGTTCATGCCGTCGCGCGACGGCGTTACCAGTGCCATTCGGCTCGCCCGAAAGAACCCGGTCAAAATCTGGTGGCTGAAGCTCTTGTTGATGTAGCGCAGCGGTGTCCAGTCGAACTCGCCGTAGCGGCTGTTGATCTGGCCGGCCGCAGCTGCGAGGCTTTTGCGGATATCCTGGTATTCCGGAACCTCGGATCGCGACGGCGGTGCGATTTGAATGAAAACGGTTCGGCCGCGGGCTATGGCGTAGGTTTCGAGCAAGTGCGAATAGGCCTGGAATCGAGCCGCCAAGCCCTTCGAGTAATCGAGCCGATCGACGCCGATCATCAATGCCCGATCGCTGAGGCTTTGCCGCAGCCGCCGCATATGACGGCTGCCGTCCGCGGCCGCAGCCTGTGCTGAGACGGTGCCGACATCGATCCCGATCGGGAAGACCTGCGCGCGCACAATACGGCCAAAGGCACGCAAGACGCCGCGGCTGAGTTCCTCTCCACCGGCCCAGCGCAGCAGGTAATCGCGAAAGCCGTCGAGGTCCGTTTGGGTTTGGAACCCGACGAGGTCATAGGCACACAGCCACTTTGCGACGTCCTGGTGGGTCGGCAGCACCCGAAGCAATTCGGCCGGCGGAAAGGGGGTGTGCAGGAAAAATCCGATCGGCTGCGTTTGATCCAGCTTCCGAAGTTCTTCGCCAAGCGGGATCAGATGATAGTCGTGGACCCAGACGAGGTCATGCGGTGACAGCATTGGCGCCAGCACTCGCGCAAACGTTCGATTGACGCGCAAATAACCGCTGAGATAGCGCCGCGAGAATTCGACGAGTGAGCTGCGGAAGTGAAACAGAGGCCAAAGTACGCGGTTGGAAAAGCCAGTGTAGTATTCGTTGAAATCTTTTTGCGACAGGTCGAGGGTTGCGAAGGTAAGAGGTCCGTCGGCAGCCATTGCGGGCTCACCGCTCAGCTCGTCCGAGACCTCGCCACTCCAACCAAACCACATGCCGCCGCTCTGCTGCAGAGCGGCGCGGATCGCGACAGCGAGTCCTCCTGAGTCAGGCCTGGCGCCTCCGGTTGGCGTCACTCGATTGGAGATCACGACCAATCGCCGAGTGGCCGCGCCTGCGCGAAAATTAGTTCTTTCCGTCTGCCGTGGTGCTGTCGCCGGGTCGGTTCGACCGGCTATAGTGAGGTCGCCCTCCGTCATTTTCGCCTCGCTGCAACTGCGTCGGCAAACACCGGTGCTATACCAAATGTTCCGGTAGCTATTATTCGTCTTGGTTATCTTTAACCTAAACGCTGCTCAAGGCAAGCCGGTTCTCTCCAGCCAGTCGAGGACCGCTGCGACCGAGGGCAAACCATAATTCGCCTCGGTCTTGCGCGGCTTTCCAACGCGGATCGCCACGCCATCGCGCCGGCGGATCTCGGCAAACCCGTTCTCATCGGTCGTGTCATCGCCGACAAAGACGGGTCGACGGCCGAGAAACGGCGGCTCTGCCATGAAGGCGGCAATCGCCAGCCCCTTGTTTACGTTGCGCGGCTGGAATTCGATGACCATTTTCCCGCCGATGAGGCGGAGTGCCGTAGCGGCCGCGGCTCGGAGCGTTTCGGCGTAGGCATGAATTTCCGTCTCGCGATCTGGGACCGCACGGTAATGGAGGGCAAGAGTGCCTCCCTTGTCCTCGAGAACGAGGCCGCTTCCGTCAGCCGCCAAAGCGGCGAGCTTTGGTCGGATGAGACCGAGCGCCGCCTCGCTGGCACTGTCCAAAATGCAGTTGAGGCTGCCGTCTGCACGCCGGCGTTCGATCCCGTGCAGCCCTGCTGCGGCGCCGTGCCACGGTTGGAAGAGTTCGTCGAGCTGAACCAGCGGGCGGCCGCTGATCAGCGCAAGGGCTCCCTGGCGCTCCTCGGCGAGACGTGTGATCAGGCCCGGCAATCCGAGCGGCACCCGGACGAGTTCTGGACGGGGCGCGATCTCAAGAAGGGTCCCGTCTACATCGAGGAACACAGCGGCTTGCAAATCGAAGGTCGGCGGCGGGTCCAGCGATTCGCCAACCGTCAGAAAAGCGTCTTTGTGCGTTGCACATTGGCCGGGCGTCGATTGCACCCTAAAACCCTGATCTGTCCGGGATTTCCCAACCATGCCAATGCGTTTGGAAAAAGAAGCTTGACTTCCTCGCACGACGAACTAAATTGTGCAGTGCGGTAACGATCGCCAGTTGTGGTCCTACCGTACGTCTTCTAGGCGTTTCCTCCCTAAACTTGGGCCGCGGTAATCCTGCGGCCCATTTTTTTGCCCCCGCGATTAGGGTGGAATTCGCGGTCCTCATCGATCAGCACGTCGGGCTCGATATCGGGCAATGCGGCGATGTCGCGGTAGATCGGCGTGAAATCGGGGCGTGTCGCGTCGAACAGTTGCCGGAAATCGTCGATAACGAAATAGGTCTGTTGGAAGGCGTCGATGCGGTAACGCGTGCGCATGACCCGTCGCAACTCGAAACGGACCCGATTTGGCCGTGGGTCTTCGAGTGAATAGACCGCCTCTCCCGCGGAAGAGAGGATGCCGGAGCCATAGATGCGCAGGCCCTCTGGGGTGGCGATCAGCCCGAACTCGACGGTATACCAATAGAGCCGCGCCAGACGCTGCAGATGCCCGAGGCCCTGCGCCTTAAGGCCACCCTTCCCATAGGACTGCATGTAATCGGCGAAGACCGGGTTCATCAGCAGCGGCACGTGGCCGCAGATGTCGTGGAAAACGTCGGGCTCTTGAAGATAATCGAGCTGATCACGCCGACGAATGAAGCAGGTCGATGGGAACCGTCGGCGGGCGAGATGGGCAAAGAACACATCATCCGGTACGAGCCCGGGCACAGCCACGATCCGCCACCCGGTGGCGGCGTCGAGGACATTGCTGAGCCGCCGGAAATCCGGGATCCCGTCCGCCTCCACACCGAGCCCGCCGAGCCCATCGAGATACTCACGGCAAGCACGCCTCGCGAGCAGCCGTTGCTGGCGTTCAAAGAGCAGCCGCCAGATCGCGTGCTCCTCCTCGCTATACTCTTGCCAGTTCTGCTCGATTGCGGATTCCGCAATAAGGTCCCGCTGGGTCCCGGTCATCGACATCTCCGAACTCCGCGCCCTCCCACGCGTGATGTGCCGTCTCTCAAATGTGAACGCTCGGGCGGCGGATCAATTACGGGCGATCGGGTCCTCAGGCTTCCTTTGGAAGGCAATCCTGCGCGATCTGGCCCAGCCGCTCGACGAGGTCAGACATGTCTTTGACCAGCCGTGCGAAGCGCGACTTTCGCCGGTAGCTTCGCTCATCCATGTAAAGCGCTCGGTTGATCTCGATCTGCAATGCGTGCCGGTGCGCGCTGGGGCGCCCGTAAAAGCCGGTCGTGAACCCGCCGGCATAGGGTGCGTTGATCGCGACGACAAAGCCGCGCTCAACGAGAAAACTGGTGGCAGCCTCGACAATCTGCGAAGCGCATGACGCGCCGTGGCAATTGCCGAGGACGATATCCGCTCCGTCTCGCCTGCAGGCGGAGCCGGCCGCCGAAGGCATCGAATGACAATCGACGAGGAGATAACCGCCGAACACCTCCTCGGTTTCCTCGACCAGCCGTCCCAGCGCCTGATGATAGGGATGATAGAGACACTCGATGCGCCGCGTAGCCTCGGCGAACCGCAGCTTCTTAGCGTAGATCTCTTCACCGCTCGCGACGATCCGGGCAATGGTGCCGAGACCCATGCGGACGCGCGGCGAGCCGGCATTGACGAAATCCGGCAACGCGTCGGAGAACATCGCCGGGTCGAGCTCGTAGGCTTCGCGGTTGACATCGAGATAGGCACGCGGGAAGCGCGCCGAGAGAAGAGGGGCGCCGAGACTTGGGGCGGCCGCGAAGAGCTCGTCGACAAAGCTGTCCTCGGACCGCCGTAGAGCTAACGGGTCGAGTCGGGAGGCGGCCAGGAGATCTACGGGGTAGTCGGACCCGCTGTGCGGCGAGGCAAGGACGAGCGGCAGGCTGCGCGCAGCTGGTTCGTGTAGATCAAAAACACCAGTTCCGGGCAACCCGGGCGGGGATTCACCGTCCATCTCACCAAGCTTAGTGTGCCGTGACTATGCTGTCATCAACACCGCATAATGACGCTAGATCGCGCTCTCGTCGGCGCAGGAGCCGGATCATCTAGATCGTTCTCGACACTTTGCTGTCGGGTGAGGCGATTGGCCTCTTCGCGGGACGTCGCTGGGTGGTCAATGCCGCGGCGACCTTTGGAGCGATCCATTTCTACACGCTGTGTTGCGATCGCTGTGGTGCTGTGGCGGTATAACGTCGCCCGTGGCGACGGCGAGCATGGTGAGGGCATAGTGGAACGTCGAAGGCTCGGCCAGTTGGAGGTCTCGGCGATCGGCTTGGGCTGCGTGACGATGACGCCGTTCTACGGCGAGCCCGATCCCGCCTCGGCGATCGCGACGATCCGCCGCGCTACCGCGCTCGGGATCGACTTTCTCGACACCTCGGACGCCTACGACGATGGCCGGAACGAAGAGTTGATCAGCCAGGCCGTCGACGGACGCCGGCGCGAATACGTCATCGCGAGCAAATTCGGCAATTTGCGGCGTCCGGACGGCACGCCGACCGCAGCCGGCCGGCCAGCCATCTGGCCTCCCCCGCAGCCTGAGAGCTCGCCCGGATGCCCGGGTCGATCCAGTCGAGCCCGTCGCGCGACGGGCTTTCACCCCGACCCTCGTCCCGATCATGCTGCGGTTGGCCAGCACCAGAACGATGCGCTCCGGGCAACGCAGATCGGCGTCGCTCTCGGGTGCGCGCCCACAGCCCGTTCCGGCGCTGGGCCAAATTCCCGGTTTTTCCCGTCGAAACCGGGAATTTCGTTGGTTTTCCCCGGACAACCCGCCGTTTGGCCACGAAAATGGTGAGCCAAATCAATCGCTTGCCAGCCAATTCCCGTAGCAGTGCGAACCGCGAATTTAAGCCCGTCTAATCGGGAATTAAACTCGCCGAACCGGGAATCATCCGCGAAAATGAGACTCGTCTCTCCATCCCGTCGAAATCAGATAAAACATGAAGCCAACTGACGGGGCCGACCGTACCGCGACAGTTGGCCTTTTGTGAGGCCATCAGACACGCCGACTGCGAAGAAAGGTGCTCCGGTAGTTGCCGGTTCACGATGCGGCGGGAGCCACCGCGCTCGCCAGGACCCAGCAGCCGGCTTGTGAATCTTATGAATGGGTCTGAATACTAGCGCCGCCACTACAGTTTTGAGGAGGGCAGGTTATGCGGTTTGGATTGTTCGGCGGCGCGCGGACCGAAATCGGCGAGCAAGCGAGCGACAGCCAGATCTATACCGATTACGTCGATTACATCTGTGAAGCAGAGGATTTGGGCTTCCACAGTGTGTTCCTGGTCGAGCACCACTTCACCGGGTTTGGACAGATCTCGGCGACATTGAGTTTCCTGACCTACCTGGCGGCCAAGACATCGCGGATGCGGCTCGGCACGGCGGTCCTGGTGTTGCCCTGGCACAATCCCGCTCTGCTCGCCGAACAAGCTGCGACATTGGACCTTCTCTCCAATGGACGGCTCGATCTCGGTATCGGAAAGGGCTACCGCTGGGGCGAATTCCACGGCTTCTGCATTCCTCTGGAGGAAGCCGGCGAGCGCTACGACGAGGCGGTGGCGTTTCTGCGCAAGGCTTGGACGACGAAAGGCCGCTTTTCGCATCACGGAAGGCGCTGGCATTACGAGGATATCGTCGTCGAGCCAGCGCCGGTGCAGAAACCGCATCCGCCATTATGGATCGGTGCCTTCAGCCCCAACTCGATCCGTCAGGCCGCAGAGAACGGCTTCAACCTGCTGCTCGGTCAGAACGGCGGCCCCGAACTCGTCGCCGAAAGCATCGGCATCTATCGCAAGGCGGTGGAAGCGCGGGGCCGCCTCTATGATCCGATGACGGTAGGTCTGACCCGCGCGCTCCACATCGCGATGAACGACGAGGAGCGTGAGGCGGCGCATCAATTGCGGATGCGGTTCATGCGCAACGTCCAACAGTTGTCGCTTTCGCCCTCGGGCGATTCCCCGACCCTCGGCCGCCCGCGTCGCGCCCTCGGCATAGAGGACATGCGCAAGGCCACCGAAACCGACGCGCTGATCGGCACGCCGGGGGAGATCGTCGAGCGGCTCGAGCTGCTGCGCGCGGGCGGGGTCGAATATGTGCTGTTGATCGACGTCGGCGGTTCGCTCCCGGCGTTGAGGACGTTCGCGCGCGAGGTGATGCCCGAATTCGCCGAGTGAACATTTTGATGTGGCCTGTCAGCTCGCCGATAACCTACTTGACGCTCGTTTTGGCGGCGGTCACGGCGGGGCAGACCATCCCGGTGGCGCAAGGGCAGAGCGAGAGATACGATGCCGCCTCCGTCGTACAGGCGATCTGCCGGCAATATGCCGCGGCGCAACACGCGCTGCCCTACGAGACGATGTATGCCCAATGCATGTATGCGAGAGGCTATGTGGTGCCCGGCTTCTCGCCATCGCCCGATTCGCCGGGATATCAGGGCCCATTGCCGGGGCCGTTCACTCATGGTGGCGGGGGTCCTTAGAGGGGTTTTGTTATCGCTTGCCTGCATAAAATAAACGGCCGCAAGATCGGTCGACGCGAAGAGGGGCGGGAGTGCACATGAAGCGTATCCATCTGCAGGTCGTCAGTGTCTTGGCAGCAACAATGGCTTTGGCGGCGTGTGTCCAGACGCCGGTGGCGCCGATGATTCCGGTCGCCCCGGGGCCGAAGAAGAGCTTTGACGCCTTCGGGGCCGATCAGGCGGTCTGCCAGCAATATGCCGCCGCGCAAACCGCTCCAGCGGTCGCCGCGGCCAACAACCAGGCGGTTGGGGGTACGCTCCTCACCACGGCCCTCGGAGCAGGGCTCGGTGCAGCGATCGGAGGAGGCCGCGGCGCGGCGATCGGTGCGGCATCGGGTGCGGGGCTGGGCACGGTGGTGGGCGCCAGCGGCTCCAGCTACGCGCAAATGTCGGTGCAGCAGCAATACGACATCCTGTATGGGCAGTGCATGGCCGCTCATGGCAACTCGGTGCCCGGGTTCTCGCCGCCGCCGGATGCGCCGCGCTATCCAGGTGGCGCCGGGCCTGGTTCGCAGCCCTATCCGGGCGCGCCAGCGCCGCCCCCGGGCTACGGTCCCCCGGGCTACGGTCCCCCGGGCTACGGTCCCCCGGGCTACGGCCCCCCGGGCTACGGCCCCCCGGGGTATTAGAACGAATAGCGATCACTGCTGGGACCTCGGGGCGATAAACAAATCGTCTCCGAGGTGGCGTGATCTGATGGCGTCGATGAAAAACCCGGGGCGATCTCCGGCAGGATTCTCAGCGGGCAGGATCAGGGTCCATTCGCGACAATCGATCATGACCAGCGGCGCGCCACCGGCCGGGGCGTCCCCCTTGCTGCAGCGTTCGGAGAGAGTGAGAGCCGAGGCTGCCTTGGCCACCTGATCGACGCTGAAACTGCGGCTGTGAGACAGGCTCTGCCAACGCTCCCATCGCGTCGAGCCGAGTTCGCGGGTGAAGTAGAAACGCTCGACATGGTCCGCCGATTCGGGGGATTCGCCGCCGTAATGCTCGGATATCAGCGTCGTCAGCGTAACCGGTGCGCCCTGACCTTCCGCCGTCCGATAACGCACGGGTTCAATGTACCACCGGGTAAAGGCGGCATTGAGCCGGGCCGGGCAGCTCGACTGACGGCCCTCCTTAAGGTCGCTGAGCCGGGCCACGGTCTCGCCTTGCAACGGTCGGTTCGGGTCGAGGAGGGCGATGATCCAGGATCCGGCCAGGGCGGCCGCGCCGACCCGATCTCGGCAATCGGGCCCGACGAACAGCTGAAATCCGGCTCCGCCGTCCTCGGTTGCGACGAAGGATACTGCTCGAGGCGACAGCAGTGTGATATCGCCGCCATCCCCCCGTCCCGTGTCGAAGACCCCGAATTGTCGTCCTTCCCCAACACCAAAATCGAAAGAGTGTTCGAACACCGTCCCGAATTGAGCGGTCTCGACGGGGACGGAATCATGGCGCTGATACCCGCGCGGCACCGCGGCCCGGCCTGCCGCAGCGGGATGATCGTGCTTGTGATAGGGCAGCCTCTCGCCCGACATCAGATCGCGTTGCGCGGCGCAGCGCCGGTCGCCATCGATCGGACTTACCCCTTCGAGTACCGCCCGCGATGCGTCTATGCAGACGTTTTGGATCATAAAGTCGCGAGCAGTCTCAACCGACAACTGCTCATGGGCCGGGGCGGCTGCCGCACTGAGCAGCGTCCCGACCAAAGAAGAATGGAGCGCCGCTTTTCGGCCGAAACCCAGGCGGCTCATCCGCCCGATATTTTTCTGTTGTCGCTCAGGAAAAGCTGCGTCAGCCGCGATCTCGTCCCATTCTTCTATCAGGCTGGCGCGCACACCGATCGGCGCCGGATCGAGGACCAGGGTCAGTTTCATCGCGGCCAGTTTCGCTCCATCAATCTTTATAACAATATGCCGGGATCACAGCGGAGGATGCCATGTTGGATTTGAGAATTCGCGGGCGGAAGGCTTTGGTTTGTGCGGCGAGCAAAGGGTTGGGGCGGGCCTGTGCGATGTCGCTGGGGCGCGCCGGGGTGGAGTTGACGATCACCGCGCGCACCGCCGAGACCCTCGAACAGACGGCGGAGGAGATCCGCAAGGAGACCGGCGCCAAGGTGACGGCGGTCCCCGGCGACATCTCCACCGAAGCCGGCCGCGCCGCTGCGCTCGCCGCCTGCCCCAACCCGGACATCCTCGTCAACAATTGCGGCGGGCCGCCGCACGGCGATTTCCGCGAATGGTCGGTCGAGGACTGGCAAAAGGCGGTCAACGCCAACATGCTGACGCCGATCATGCTGATCAAGGCGACGGTCGACGGCATGTGCGAGCGCAAATTCGGCCGCATCGTCAACATCACCTCGGGCTCGGTGAAGTCGCCGATCCCCAACCTCGGCATGAGCAACGGCGCACGCGCCGGCCTGACCGCCTTCTGCGCCGGGCTGGCGCGGCAAGTGGCAAAATACAATGTGACGATCAACGGGCTGTTGCCCGGCCCGTTTCTGACCGACCGGCTGCGTTCGGGCATCGCATACGAGGCACGGCGGCAAAACATCTCGTTCGAGGAGCAGCTTGCCAAGCGCGGCCAGTCGACCCCGGCCGGCCGGGTCGGCGATCCCGCCGAATTCGGCGATGCCTGCGCCTTTTTGTGCGCCGCCTCCTCCGGGTTCATCGTCGGCCAGAACCTGCTGCTCGACGGCGGCGCCTTCAATTCGACGATGGGTTGAGTCTCGGCCCAAATCCACTCCTCGCCAGTGCTCCGGCTCATTCAGGAATGGGCCGCGCGCTCCGGCGGGAAATTCCGGGTTTTTCCCGTCGAAACCGGGAATTTTTTGGATTTTCCCCAGAAAACGGCAATTTGGCAGCGTAAACGGTGAGGCAGATCAAGCGCTTGCGAGCAGATTCCCGTGGGGAGCGAACCGGGAATTCACGCCGGCCTAACCGGGCAATTAATCCGCCGAACCGGGAATTATCCGTGAAAAGGCTCGGCTTTCGCGCCGTCTTGTTACTGCCGCGCACCAAAGAGAATTAGTAAGAGACCCAACTCCCCATCCCGTCGAAATCAGATAAAAAATAACATGGGGCAATTGTACCGCGGCAGTTGGCCTTTTTTGAGACGGATCATCCGCGGGCTGGCGAGAAAGCAGCCCCTGCGGTGTTACCGGTTCAGGACGCGGCGCGAGCCGTCGTGCTCCCCAGCACCCCAGCAGCTACCTCCCGAGCACGATCATCTTTGCCGAGATCGGTTAGGGAGAGGTGAAGCCGAGTCGCCGGTTGACTATTCCCATTTGTCCTTAGCTTTGGCTTCGGATTTGGTTTGCCATTGCATGTTGGATGGGGTGTCGGCACCGCCGCGCTTCAGCGGATCAATGTGATCTACCAGCAGAAGCGGGTGGACGCTAGGGTGAACTGTTGATGCCCGCATCAGCTACAGAACACGGGAGCACGACGCGATAGGGGCGACGTGGCGGGCATCGACGCCCGCGCGACGCGATCCCCAATGTTTGCAACCGTCCTCTGGCCTAACGCGTGCGCATGCCAGACGAACACGTTGTCGGAATTTTTTACATGCATTCGTATGCGGCGGCAGAAAATTAACCGCTCACAGCGTGCTATTCAGCCATTTTTACGATCTGATTTGGATGGGTATGTGTCGCTTGCTCTTACAAATTGGAGACACGCTAGGCAAGCTGGACAGTAACTAATTGCAAAACAATAAGAATTTGTCCTGGCACGGACCTTGCTCAGTCAACCCCAGAGGGGATGCCCTCCCGTTTCGGAGAAGTCCACTATGAACAGGAAAGTTCTTACTGCGATCACGTTGGCAGCTCTTTGGGGATCTGGAACAGAGGCGGCTCAGATCACCTTCGGGCCGAGTAACGAGAGCATCACGTTCACCGGTAACGGGGCCAGTTCTGTAAGCATCTCAAGCCCAACCCTTACGGGTTCGGCATATGACACCGCTAACGCGCTCGTCGGAAGCTTTAGCATAAGTGCGCTGTCCTTTACGGCAGGCCCTCAGAGTAGCAACCTTTTCCCGGCTGGCGCAAACACCGAAACCTTCATCTACTCCAATCCGGACGGCGATACCATTACCGAGACCTGGCACATCACGACGATCCAGGACAACACGCCCCAACCGAAGTTTTTTGGGACTGGCACGACTACAGCAATCTCGGGCGATGCGGCGTTCCTGGCCGCGTTTGGTCCGGTTGGCACGATCGATACGATTGACTGGATCGAGAAGCCGCTTGTCTGCACGCCGGCGGCCAATTGTACCACCTTGGATCAGTTGGCAACCACCACCGCCTCAGCGAGCGCGCCGATATCAAGTGGCGAGAAGCTCACACCGGCTACGGTGCCCGAGCCCGCTTCTCTTGCGCTCCTCGGTAGCGCGCTGTTCGGGCTGGGCTGGCTTGGCCGACACCGGAGCAAGGCGGCGTAAAAGGTCCCGACCACTTCTTAAAAGCAGGGCGGTTCCGAAAGGCGCCGCCTCTCTTTTTAGGCTAGGTGTGTCTGCTAGATAATTCCGGGGAACTTCACAGTCAGCTATGATTTGGTCGCCGGGTTCCCAGGCGTAGGGTCGCCTTCTCACCCGGTGCTCGATCTGACCTCGCTCGATCTGACGACCGGCACCGCCGGCGGCACCCCGATGGTTTCGGTGACGGAGACCGACTTCACGACCACCACGGACCCTATGCAATTCCTAAGCAGCGCACCGGAGCCCGCGACCTTGTCGGTACTTGGCGCAGCCTTGCTGATGATGCTGGGGATCGTCGGCACCAGACGTGTCGAGGCGATCGGTCGTCACGCCGTGCTCGCGTTTAGCTGAAGGCGCCGACTTCACAGGCCGCGCGGCTTGCCGGGAAAAGCCCGACTACACCGTCGCGATGGCGTTGGCCGGTGAGCCGACGGCCCCCGGCAGGCGTAACGGCGGGGCGGTCAGCAGGAAGCGCGAGCGCCCCTGTGCGCGTAGCCAGTCGGCGAGCTCGGACAAATACCAGATCTCTCCGAGATAGACGCCGAGCTTGAAGAGGCAATGGGCGTGCAACGGCAATGAGGCGCAGTGGTCTTCCTCGCAGGGCCGCGAGGGTGAGGCTTCGACCGCCCGGTTGTCCGAGATCAGCGCCACCGCCCCCGATTTGGTGATCCAGTTCAAGATCCGCTCGTCCCGGCCGTCGAGTGCGGCGCAGGGGTATTCTTCGAGCACCTTCGGGTCGGGATGCTTGTTCATATCGAGGATCACGCGGTCATAGCCGGTGCGAAAGCAGACGAGGTCGCCCTCCTCGACCTCGACCTTGTCCGCCTCCATGACGCGCATCAGCTCGTCATAGCCGACGAATTTGCCGGCACGGCCGAAATGCGCTTCGAGGTCGATCATGACACCGCGGCCTTGCATGCCGTGCGCCGCCATGTGGTCGATCGACAGCGCGGTGGCGCCGACATGCTCGCCCAATTCCACTGCGCCGCCATCGCGGTAGTCCATCGGGCCGACGATGTGCTCGCCGGCACGGTAGCCATTGTAAAAGACGATCTCCGGCTGGCCGTCGCCGTCGGCGTCGAACAGCTGCCCGACATGGGCGAGGCTGTCCCACTGCGTCGAATATTGCAGGGTCATCTCGACAATGTCGTCGCAGATCACATCGACCAGACGCGGGTCCTCGCGGGCGAGCGGATAGGTCATGTAGGGCATGCCGTTGCGCTTGTTCGCGAACAGTCGCGGCGGGTGGCGGCGCGGGTTGACGACGGTGCCGCCGGGATAATCGAGCGGCAGGCTGAGGCAAAAGGTCTTGCCCTCCTTCACCTCGGCGACGCCTTTGAGGATCTTTTCCGGGGTCAACAGATTGAGCCGGCCGAGCTGATCGTCAGGGCCCCAATCGCCCCAGGTCGATCCTGGGGGACGGCGCTTCCAGCGCGGGTTGTCGGTCATCGGTTGATCCCTTCACTTGCTTTTGCTGTCGGCTCGCTGCCGGTTCAGCTTCTCCGCCAGCGCAAAACGCCGCGACCTGGCCGACCCGGAAACAGCGGAACAGTTTGCTGAGGCGTGGTGATCGAGAGCACATCTCCCTCGAGCGCAAAGAACCGAGTTTGTTCGCCGCTCCATGCGGGATGCCAAGCCACGTCGACGGCCGTGACGAACTTGTTCTCGCCCTCGACTCGATATTTGCCCGAGTAGGCCATCATGCTCTCAAACAGATCGGCGCGGTCCGCCTCGGTCTTAGGGATGGCGCGGCCGGCCGCGGTGACGATTCCCATGAGCCTGCGGCCATTTGTGAGAATCAGAAAACCCGAGGGATCCGGACCGTACACGTCGACGCACTCACCGGTATCGGCAAACTCGAACTGGATCGACAGAAGTTGCCAAGTGCCGACAACACCTGCCGCGTTGCTGGTCAACTGCGGCATGTTCGGTCCCCCGATCTCCCCAGGTCGCCGGCGTTTCCAGTATGAGATTGTCGGATATCTTCACCCCGTTGTCGCGTAATTTCACAGCCCGTCGTCATCCTGAGGAGCGGCCCTCCGGGCCGCGTCTCGAAGGACGCACTGCCGTCCCGCCACGGCGAGCCAAGAACGGCAGAGCAGCAAAATCACCGCGAATCAACGCCTCCTTCTTGTCCCGGCGCCAGCCCTTGACCTGGCGTTCGGCTGCGGAGGCGTCATCCAGGCGTTCAAAGTTCTGATGAAACACCAGCGCGACCGGTCTTCGCCGAGCCGTATAGCCGTCGTAAGCGCCCGCCTGATGCTCGGCAACTCGCGTATCCAGACTGCCGACCGTCGTCCCGACATAGTATGAGCCATCGGCGCAGCGAAGGATGTAGAGGTAGGCGCTCACGGTCTCCTCGAATGAAATGGTGGCGCTGCGGTGCGTCCTTCGAGAGGCCCGCTACGCGGGCTCCTCAGGATGACGGAAGTTTTAAAGGAGCGAGCAATTCAATCTACCTTCGCCAGTTTCTGCAGGCTGCGCAAGTTGGGAGGCAATTGCTCCCCCTTGGCCCGGACGCGCCGGCCCCAATTTGTGAACGACACCTCACCGACATAGATGTCGCCGCGCGAGTCGACGGCGAGGCCGTGCGGCGAGATGAACTGGCCGGGGTCGAGCCCGGCATGCGTGTGGCCGAGCCGCGCCAGGAGTTCGCCCTTGCTCGTATAGATACTGACCCGCGGGCCGCAATTCGGCAGGTCGATATTGACCGCCATGTCCGGTCCGATCTCGCCGATAAAGAAACGCGGCGTCTTTGTGCCGCTTTCCATGTAGAGGCCGGAAGGACGGTGCATGTTGTTCCACTGCGTCTCGTACTTGCCGTTGCCGTCGAACACCTGAACGCGATGGTTCTCGCGGTCGGCGACATAGACCCAGCCATCCGGGTCGCAGCAGATGTTGTGCGCGATGTTGAACTGGCCGGGATCGGTGCCGGGCTCGCCCCACGACATTACCCGCTTGCCGTCCCGAGTGTATTTGTGAACGCGGGAATTGCCGTAGCCATCGGAGATGTAGAGGTAGTCGGTCTGTGGCGACAAGGCGGTGTGGGTGCAGCGGTGGAACGGCTCGCCGCTCATATAGGGCGCCGGCTTGCCGGGGATGCCGATGGTCAGCAGCACCTTGCCGTCGAGGGTGCATTGCCGGACCGTGTGATCGCCGTCATCGGTCAGCCAGATGGTGTCGTCGGGCGCCATGTGGACGCCGTGTGGCCGCCTGAAGACGCCCTCGCCCCACGAGCGCAGGAAATTACCGCCGCGATCGAACACGCACATCGGACGCGTGCCACGGTTGAAGGCGTAGACATTGTCGTTCTTGTCGACGCCGACAGCGGCGACGTCCGCGTTGAAGGCCCACCCCTCCGGCAATTTGGCCCAATCGTCAACGACCTGGTACCGGAAGCCGTCCGTTCCGAGTACTACCGACATGGCGGTCACTCTCCTTTTTCGGATCTCTGGGATGATTTGCGGCGATTATAGAAGCCCACCCCCGCGGCACAATCCTGATCGGGTCTCTCCGACGCTCGATGCGATCCGGTCACGTGGCGTGTTGCGGGTCGGAACCACGGGAAACATTGCTGCCCTGAAGGAGGCGATCGGCGCGTTGCCCGAAGCCGGTGTTCATAGTTTCCGGGCCCGGCCCTGGAGGGCCGTCCCGGAATGACCATCCGGGAGTGACTGTGGCCTTCTGCGTCTATCTCCTTGCCAGCCGACGGCAGGGAACGCTCTATCTCGGCGTGACCGGCGATATCGTCCGCCGTGTCCATGAGCCAGCGATCGCGATCAGCCGTGAGAAGGAGCTGATTAAAGTGGCGGAACGATTGGAAGATCCGGCTGATCGAGGAGGAGAACCCAGAGTGGCGCGATCTTTACGGAACGCTCTTGGGTTGACCGCCGCCTTTGTCGTTCCGGGGTGCGGCGCGGCCGCGAGCCCGGAACCCATGCACACGGACCCCGACACGCTCGCTCGGTTGTCGGTCTCCTGCAATCGGGGCGGGCGCGATCCACCTCATGGGTTTTCATGGGCCATACCAGGACCTGAGAGGAGCAAGCCCGGCGCGATTTAGCCTCGGGCCTTTGACAGGCGTGGCGCGGGCACCCAAATCACCTTATTGCCAGACGGTCGGATGGCCGCTCTCCGCCTGTGGCGGGGAGAGGAAAGTCCGGGCTCCACGGAGGTGCGGTGCCGGGTAACGCCCGGCGGGGGCGACCCCAGGGAAAGTGCCACAGAAAGCATACCGCCGGCCCGCCTCGGGAAACCGCGCGGGCGGCAAGGGTGAAACGGTGCGGTAAGAGCGCACCGCGCTGCCGGCGACGGCGGCGGCAGGGAAAACCCCACCGGGAGCAAGACCAAGTAGGAGCGGCAGGCATTCCGGAAGTATCCGGAGATGCCGGGCGAGCCTTCGCGCCGCCGCTCGGGTCGGTCGCACGAGGCGCTCGGCAACGAGTGTCCCAGAGGAATGGCCATCACCGCCCCGGGATTGTTCCAAGGGGGCGGGACAGAACCCGGCTTACACGCCGTCTGGCACTTTCCGCTATCTTTAGAACATTTCGTGAATTCCATAATAGTGATCCTGCTTTTTGTGATCGGGGTCAGGGCAGCGACTACATGCTGTGGTCGAGTCACACCGAAGGTGGGCACTTCAGAAATTCACGGTTTTATTTATAAAACCCATTGACGACCATCTTCTCCCATGATATCCCATTATCACCCATGGACGGGCGCTGCCGATGGGGGGAACTTCGGAAGCGCCTATCGGGCGCCCCTTGCCGAGCGTCCACGGGTGAGCGTTGGGGGAAGAAGTGGAATTGTTCTTATCCACTTTCGTGAACAAGGTCGACCGCAAGGGGCGAGTTTCAGTGCCGGCGACCTTTCGCGCTGCTGTCGCAGACCAAAGCTTTTCCGGCATCGTCGTCTTCCCCTCGTTCAAGTATGACGCGCTCGACGCGAGCGGTATCAAACGGATGGAGGAGATGAGCGCGCGGCAGAATACTATCGACGAGTTCTCGGACGAGCATGAGAACCTCGGAATGCTGTTCGCCGACTCGCAAGCGCTGCCCTTTGATACCGAAGGGCGGATCATTCTGCCGGAAAACCTCGCCGAGTACGCTCATATCACCGAAAGCGCGGCGTTTGTAGGGTTGGGGAAAAGCTTCCAAATCTGGGAGCCGGCTCGCTTCGCCGACCATCAGGCAATGCTGCGCGAGCGCGCGCGCCGGCAAGGGACCAGGTTGCCGCCACTCGGCGGCTCCGCCGAGCGGCGCCGCGAATGACCGGGCGGTCAGATCCGCCTGCGCCGGCAGCACGGGCCGATGCGCCCGGGGCGGCCAAGTCTGCGGGACATGTTCCGGTGCTTCTCGACGCTGTGGTCGCCGCGTTGGCGCCGCGCGACGATGCCATCTACGTCGACGGCACCTTTGGCGGCGGCGGGTATAGCGAGGCGCTGCTAGGCGCCGCGCGCTGCCGCGTCTTCGGCATTGATCGCGATCCAGATGCGGTGCGACACGGCCGCAATTTGGCCGAGCGCCACGGCGGGCGTCTCAGAATCCTCGAAGGGCGATTCGGGGATATGGCGGGATTGCTCGCCCCGGTGAATACCGACACGATCGCCGGCATCGCCCTCGATCTCGGTGTGTCCTCGACCCAGCTCGACACCGCCGAACGCGGTTTCTCGTTTCGCTTGGACGGGCCGCTCGATATGCGAATGAGCGGCGAAGGAGAGAGCGCCGCCGATCTGGTAGCCAGCCTGTCCGAGCCCCAGCTCGCCGAGCTGATCCGCGCCTTTGGCGAAGAGCGCTTTGCTCGCAGGATCGCCCGGGCAATCGCTTCGGCAAGACAGCTCAGGCCCATTCGGCGCACGACCGAGCTCGCCGAAATCCGAGCCGGGACAGGATCCGGCCACCCGGACCTTTCAAGCATTGCGGATCGCAGTGAATGACGAGCTGGGCGAGCTCGATCGCGGTCTCGCCGCAGCCGAGCAGCTGCTGACGCCGGGCGGCCGGCTCGCTGTGGTCTCGTTCCATTCGCTCGAGGACCGGCGAGTGAAAGAATTTTTGCGCCGGCGCAGCGATGCGGCGCCGCGGGCGTCGCGCCACCAGCCTATTCGGGCCGGAGCGCCGACGCCGAGCTTCAAACTGCTCTCGCGCCGGGCCGTCACGCCGAGCGCGGCGGAGATCGCCCATAACCCGCGCGCCAGGGCAGCGCGTCTGCGACCGGCAGAGCGGACCGCCTCCCCACCCTGGCCGCCGGATACCGAGTAGAGGGGGCAGCAAGCATGATCAAGGTCGGCACCCTATTCTGGCTCGTCCTCGTTTCAGCGACCGGCTTTGCGATGTTTGGCATCAAGTACCAGGTTCAGGCGCTCGAGGACGACCTTGCCCGAACCAAGCGGGCGACCACGGCGGAAGAGCACGAGGTCCGCGTCCTCGATGCTGAATGGGCCTATCTGACGCGGCCGGAGACTCTCGAAGGGATGAACCGGAAGTTTCTGTCCCTCGCACCGATCTCAACTAAACAGCTACATACGACTGTGGCCGACATCCCATTGCGTCCCCCACCGCCGGCCGCGCTACCGCCGTCGGTTCCGGAGGAGGCCGCCGTTGTTGCTGTCGCCGAGATACCGATACCGCCGACTGCACCCCCGAGCACCGCGGAGGGTGTGCCGTCAGGTATTCCCGCGCCGGTCGCAGCCGAGCGGTCCCCGACGCAAAGCGCGCTGCGCGTGATGCCGGCATTGCTGGAAAAGCCGGCGGGTACGCCGCAGCTTGCCAAGGCGGTGGCGGTGAAGGCGGTGGTGAAGCCCACCGCACCCCACCGGGCGAAGTCGCTCGACGACCTGATTTCACAGATCATGGCGAGCCGGTGATGATCGCAATTCAGCCCTTCGACGACAATCCTTGTCGGCCGCGGCACTTTAAGCCGCCGCCCTGCGCCCCGGTGATCCCCGAGGGTCCGGCGAGGAAGGCTCTTGAAGCCTGCCGTGCCCGGCTTTTCGTCACCAGTATATTGTTTGCTTGTGTCTTTGCGGCGGTCGCGTTGCGCGTCGTCGAAGTGGTGGTGTTGGAAGGCGGCGGCGCCGCCCAATCGCATATGCCGCGCTTCCGGGTTCCGGCGCCTCCGGTGCCGGCCCGCGCCGATATCGTCGACCGCAATGGACAGCTGCTCGCGGCCACGCTCGACAGCCCGTCGGTCTACGCCAACCCCAAGCAGATCCTCGACCCCGCCGACGCCACCCGGAAACTGGTGAAGGCTTTCCCGAGCCTCAAAAGCGCCGAAGTCTACGCCAAACTGACCTCAGGCAAGAGCTTTGTATACATCAAGCGCCACTTGACGCCTCGTGAACAGTACGAGGTCAATCAGGCCGGGATACCGGGCCTGCAGTTCGAGCACGAAGAGCGCCGAGTCTATCCGGATGGGACGCTGACGGCGCATGTCGTCGGCTACGCCGGCATCGACAATTCGGGCTTCGCCGGCATCGAGCGCGGGCTCGACGACACGCTGAAGGACCGCCGGGAGCCGTTGCAGCTGTCGCTCGATCTCCGCGCCCAATACATCCTCCGCGAGGAATTGCAGCGGGTCATCGACGACTTCACCGCGAAAGGCGCTGCCGGGTTGATCATGGACGTCAACACCGGCGAAGTCCTGTCGATGGTGTCGCTGCCCGATTTTGATCCGAACCACCCGGGCGCTCCGGATCCCGACCATCCCGCTATTTCCCTCGCGGACCGGATGTTCAACCGGAACACTCTCGGCGTCTACGAGCTCGGTTCGATCTTCAAGATCTTTACCGTGGCGATGGCGCTCGACTACGGCACCTCTACACTAGCCAGCACCTATGACGCGAGCCATCCGATCAACATCGGGCGCTTCACGATCTCGGATTACCATGGCAAACACCGGGTGTTGAGCGTCCCTGAAATTCTGATGTACTCGTCAAATATCGGTGCGGCCAAGATGGCTGTCGCTGCCGGCGGCCAAAAACAGCGGGAGTTCCTCGGCCGGATCGGCCTGTTGAAATCTCCGAAGATCGAGGTATCGGAGATCGCGTCACCGCATTTCCCGGGAAAGTGGCGCGACGTCAACGTGATGACGATCGCCTTTGGCCATGGGATCTCGGTGACCCCGTTGAGCTTTGCCAGCGCTGCCGCGGCGCTCGTCAACGGCGGGATCCTCCGCCAAGCGACGCTCGTCAAGCAGCCACTCGATTATGCGCCGCAGGGTCAGCAGGTGATTTCAGCGAAAACCTCGGAACAAATGCGCAAGCTGATGCGATTGGTGGTTGAACGCGGGACCGGGACGATGGCCGCGGCTCCGGGTTACATGGTTGGCGGCAAGACCGGGACGGCGGACAAGGTTTCGGGCAGACACTATGAAGACCGAAAGCTGCTCTCCAGTTTCGTCGCGGCCTTTCCGATCAA
>WNFR01000684.1_pt1 | contig 34630 bp, 28 predicted proteins | sample 5400221 | NCBI WGS metagenome assembly WNFR01 (sample SAMN13153357, study PRJNA577476) | soil metagenome | isolation source: 40 cm soil under Madrone tree | place: USA:California | collected 2016-06-14
GACCAAGTCATTCAAGCGCGCCTGAACACGATGGTTACCGGACTGCGCTATGACGCCTTTTACATGACGCGAAAGCAGAAAGAGCGCATGAAGGAAGGCGCCAACGACAGCCACTATCCGACGATCGGCACGGATTTTCTCCGCGAGCGGCGTTTTCAGGACACCGTGGTGATGCATCCGCTGCCGCGCGTCGATGAGCTCTCACCGGAAGTCGATCAAGATCGCCGCGGCATTTATTTCAAGCAAGCCGCTTACGGCGTACCGGTGCGCATGGCGCTGCTCAAGTTTTTATTTGACCGCCGAGAAGAGCGGCGAGCTGCGCCGAAAAGCGACGCGATCCCATACAAAAGCCGCGAAGCGATCGGCCCGCACTGCCGCAATCCGAATTGCGTTACGTTGAAGGAACCGGTGTCCACCGGCAAACGCTTCGAGCTTTTCACGGCCGGCGAAACCGGCGCACTGATTCTCGGCTGCGCGTACTGCGATCATCGCTTCAAAGTGCAATTCGTCGGCAACGGCGAATCAAAACGGTATTGTTCTTACGATAGCGCCATCGCTACGAATCTCAACGAATGGTTGAACAATGGCAAGCTCGTCATCTTCGATTCGATCAAAGAAGCCGAAGAGCTCGGGTACGAGCCATTCAAGAGCGGACCGCAACGTGTCTTGATGGCCGAACCCGAGATCAAAAATGCCATTGTGGAAATGAGCGGGCAAATTTTGCGCGACTGCCGCAGTCCGGATCGCGTGTTGATATTGGGCGTGCGCAGCGTCGGCTCGTTCTTGGCTCAGCGCCTGGCAACGGAAATCGAGAAGCAACGCCGACGAAGACCGGAGCTCGGGGAAATTGAACTTTATGGCGGCGGCGAAGAGTTGAGACGGGTCCCGCCGGGCGATCCCGACGCAGGACCGCTGAATTTAAAAGACCGCGAAGTCATTCTGGTCGATGACGTCATCTTCACCGGGCGAACAGTGAAGAGCGCGCTGAGCATTATTTTTCGCTCCGGAAGGCCGCAGTCGGTTCGCTTGGCCGTTTTGATTGACCGCGGCCATCGTGAAGTGCCGGTGCGGCCCAATTACGTCGGCAAAAGTATACCCAGCTCGGAAAAGGATCGGGTGCGCGTCAAACTGCGCGAGCTCGACCAGGAAGAGCGCGATCAGGTCGTGATGTATTCGGTTATTAATCCGAGCGAGGAAGGATTCCAGCCATCGAGCGACGCGGTGGCAACTGCGACGAAGTAATTCCATGAAAGCGATTTTGGCATTAGCGGATGGGCGAATCTTCGAAGGGACGGCTTTTGGCGCCGAAGGCGAGGCAACCGGCGAAGTGGTTTTTAACACCAGTATGACCGGTTATCAGGAAATCCTCACGGATCCCTCCTACCAAGGTCAACTCGTCGCCATGACATATCCGGAGATCGGCAACGTCGGGGTCAATCCCGAGGATGTCGAGTCGCGTCGGCCTTTTATGAACGGTTTTATCGTCAAAGATTATACGCCGCAGCCGAGTAATTGGCGCGCCGCCCAGCCGCTGCATGAGTACATGAAATCGCACGGCATCGTCGGCATTCAGGGCATAGATACGCGCTCACTCGTTCGCCACCTGCGCGATCAGGGGTCGCAAGAAGGCGTGATTTCTACGTTGACCGCCAACGCCGATGAGTTGGTCGCGAAAGCGAAAGAATCGCCGGGCTTGATCGGACTGGATTTAGTCCGCGAGGTATCTTGCAGCGAAGCGTACGACTGGCATCAGGGTATGTGGCAGCTCGAAGACGGCTACAAAGAGCGCGATGGCTCGAAGACCATGTCCAAGCGCAAAGGGAAGGGAACCTTTGGCGCGCCGGCATTTTTTGTCGTCGCCTATGACTACGGCATCAAATACAACATTCTGCGCAATCTCGCCGAGGCCGGCTGTCGAGTCAAAGTCGTCCCAGCGGCGACCCCGGCCGAAGAGGTTTTGGCGCTCGATCCCGATGGAATTTTTCTCTCCAACGGGCCCGGCGATCCCGACGCTGTCCCGTACGCTAAAGAAAACGTACAAAAATTGATCGGCAAGAAACCGGTATTCGGCATTTGCCTCGGCCATCAGATCATGGGACTCGCCCTCGGCGGCACGACTTACAAGCTCAAGTTCGGCCACCACGGCGGCAATCAGCCGGTGATGGATCTAACAACGCGCAAAGTCGAGATCACCGCGCAGAACCACGGCTTCGCCGTCGACGCGGATTCACTCAAAGGCGCTGCGGAGGTAACGCACCTGAACTTGAACGACAACACCGTCGAAGGTCTGGCGCACCGCGAGTTGCCGATCTTTTCGGTGCAATATCACCCGGAATCTTCGCCGGGACCGCATGACGCCAATTATCTTTTCAAACGATTTACCGACATGATGGCAAGACATCGAGGCAAGTAACGACCCATGCCGAAACGAACGGATATCGAATCGATTCTGCTCATCGGTGCTGGGCCGATCATTATCGGCCAAGCTTGCGAGTTCGACTATTCTGGCACGCAAGCATTGAAAGCTCTTAAAGAAGAGGGCTACAGGGTCATTCTCGTCAACTCTAATCCGGCGACAATCATGACCGACCCCGGATTTGCCGCTCGCACGTACATCGAGCCCATTACAACCGACATCGTCGAAAAGATCATCGCCAAGGAAAAACCCGACGCGATTCTACCAACCTTGGGCGGCCAAACGGCGCTCAATCTCGCCATCGATCTCGCTGAGAAGGGAATTCTGGAGCGTTACGGCGTCGAGATGATCGGCGCCAAGATCGATTCGATCAAAAAAGCCGAAGACCGTGATCTGTTCAAAGAAGCCATGCGGCGCATCGGTCTAGACCTGCCGCGCAGCGGCTATGCGCGCAGCATGCGCGACGCCATGCGCATTCAAAAACGCTTGAACTTCCCGGTAATCATCCGCGCGTCGCGCACGCTCGGCGGCAGCGGCGGAAACTTTGCCTACGGACGTGACGATTTTAAAGAAGTCGTTCAGGCGGGTTTAAGCATCTCGCCGGTGCATGAAGTCCTGATCGAAGAGTCGGTGCTCGGCTGGAAAGAGTTCGAGCTCGAAGTCATGCGCGATCACAAAGACAACGTCGTGATCATCTGCTCGATCGAAAACTTCGATCCCATGGGTATCCATACCGGCGACTCGATCACCGTCGCGCCGGCGCAGACCCTCACCGACAAAGAGTATCAGATCATGCGCGACGCCGCGCTCCGGGTCATTCGCGAGATCGGCGTCGACACCGGCGGGTCAAACATTCAATTTGCCGTGAATCCCAAAAACGGCCGCATGGTGGTCATCGAGATGAATCCGCGCGTATCACGCAGCTCCGCCCTGGCGAGCAAGGCGACGGGGTTTCCCATTGCCAAGATCGCGGCGAAGCTCGCGGTCGGTTATACCCTCGACGAAATCCGTAACGATATTACGCGCGAAACGCCGGCCTGTTTCGAGCCGACCATCGATTACGTGGTCGTGAAGGTGCCGCGCTTTACGTTCGAGAAGTTTCCCCAGGCCAAAGATGTTTTAACGCCGCAAATGAAATCCGTGGGCGAAGCGATGGCCATCGGGCGAACGTTCAAAGAATCGCTGCAAAAGGCCATGCGCTCGTTGGAAACCGGCTCCTTTGGTTTCGAACCGAAAATCGACTTGGCTGAAGCGGTCCGACCGGAGTCGCTAGCGATCGTGCGCGAAAAACTCAAGCAGGCCAACGCACAGCGTCTTTGGTATTTGGGCGACGCGTATCGGCTCGGCATGACCACCGACGAGATCTTTCAACTCTCAGCCATCGATCCCTGGTTTCTCGAAAAGATTCGCGAGATCATCGCCACCGAAAATGACATCACTTGCGGCACAGGATCATTGACTCAATTGGACGCGAAATTATTGCGTCAGTGGAAACAAATGGGATTTGCCGATGCGCGCATCGCCACACTCATCGGCGCGAGCGAAGCTGAAGTTCGAAACACCAGGAAAGCCAAGGGCGTTGAGGCGGTGTTTAATTCGGTCGATACCTGCGGCGCAGAATTTCAGGCGTTTACTCCATATCTCTATTCAACCTATGAAGGCGAGGATGAAGCGAACCCGACGCCGCGCCAGAAGATCATGATCTTGGGGGGCGGCCCGAACCGCATCGGTCAAGGCATTGAATTCGACTACTGCTGCGTGCACGCCGCCTTTGCGCTCAAGGAAGAGGGTTACGAGACCATCATGGTCAATTGTAATCCTGAAACGGTGAGCACCGATTACGATACGTCGGATAAACTCTATTTCGAGCCGCTGACCATGGAAGAGGTGATGAATATCGTCGACCAGGAAAGGCCCGACGGAGTCATCGTCCAATTTGGCGGCCAGACCCCGCTCAAACTGGCGCTGCCCTTGGAGCGCGCCGGCGTACCGATCATAGGCACCTCGCCGGACAGTATCGATCTTGCGGAGGACCGCGAGCGCTTTTCCAAGTTAATCAATAAACTGGACATCAAGCAGCCGGACAACGGCATCGCACGTTCCTACAACGAAGCATTTAAGATCGCCGAGGGGTTGGGTTACCCCGTTTTAGTGCGGCCCTCCTACGTGCTCGGCGGGCGCGCGATGCAGATCGTCTACGACGGCGACGCGTTAAAAGAGTATATGACACGTGCCGTGTCGGCGTCGCCGGAACATCCAGTGCTGATCGACAAGTTTCTCGACGACGCGATCGAAGTCGATGTCGACGCGCTGGGAGACGGCGAGCAGGTGATCATCGGCGGCATCATGGAACATATCGAGCGGGCGGGGGTTCACTCGGGAGATAGCGCCTGCAGTCTACCGCCAAAGTCGATCCACCCGGATATTCAAGACGAAATTCGTCGGCACACTGTCGCGATCGCCACCGCGCTCAACGTTCGGGGCCTGATGAACGTTCAGTTTGCGGTGCAAGGAGACAATGTTTTCGTGCTTGAAGTGAATCCGCGGGCGTCGCGTACCGTACCGTTCGTCAGCAAAGCGATCGGGGTCCCTCTGGCGAAAATCGCGGCGCGCATTATGGTCGGAAAGAAACTCAAGGATCTGGGTTTAACTAAAGAGATTGTGCCGAAGCATGTGTCCGTCAAAGAGGCGGTATTTCCCTTCAATAAATTCCCCGGCGTCGATACGCTGCTGGGTCCGGAGATGAAGTCGACCGGCGAGGTCATGGGGATCGACGATAATTTCGGCATCGCGTTCGCTAAAGCCCAACTCGGCGGCGGCATGCGCTTGCCGCGGAGGGGCAAAGTGTTTATCAGCGTTCGCGACGACGACAAGGTGGCAGCAACTTTTGTCGCGCGGAAACTGTACCGCATCGGTTTTCAAATCGTTGCAACGCGCGGTACGGCGCATTGTTTCGAAGAGCGGCAAATCCCCACTGAGGTCGTCAACAAGGTACAGGACGGTAGCCCGCATATCGGCGACCAGATCAAAAGCGGCGAGATCGCGATAGTGATCAACACTCCCGAGGACACGCGCTCCCAGGCGGATTCGTACGCGATCCGGCGCTGCGCTTTGGATTACCAGGTGCCGTACTTTACGACGATGGCGGGAGCCGATGCCGCGGCCGATGGAATCGAATTCCTATTGCAGTGCGACTTCGAAGTCAAAGCCTTACAAGACTACGAGGCGCCGGTCTTGCCATAGCGAGCGTCATGAAGCCGTCCGTCGCAGATTCCGCCACCCATCCGTCGCCGATTGGCGTTCGGGCTTGCCTGCGCGCTTTCGGCACGCCGATTCAAAGTCTCAAAGGCGTCGGTCCGAAGCGCGCGAGCCAGCTCGAATCCTTCGGACTGACGACCATCGAAGATCTGCTCTATCACTTACCGTTTCGCTATGAAGATCGGCGGCAAATTAGGAAAATCGCCAGCGCGACGCCGGGCGAGGAGGCGAGCTTTGTCGGCCGTTTGCTCGCTTTGCAAAAGAAATATAACCCGCGCCGCCGTAGTCAACTGCTTCTCGGGGCGCTACAGGATGACAGCGGCAGCGTCGATTTGGTCTGGTATCGAGCGCCGAGATATCTGGCCAATGGCCTCGCCAACGGCCAAACGCTTTTAGTCCACGGCAAAATCGAACAAGGAATGCCGGGGCGGCTGCGCATCGTTCATCCGGATTTCGAGGTCATCGAAACAATAGAGGAGCAACCGCTGCAGCGGATCCTGCCGATGTACGTTCGACCAGCGGGCCTGCCGTTGTCTCTGATGCGTCGATGGATGGCGCAAGCGTTGTGCGAATACAGGGGCTATTTTTCATACCGTCTGCCCCCGGAAATTATTCAACGTCACCGTTTGATGACGGTCGCCGACGCGCTCGCGCAATTGCACGAGACGCCACTTGAGATCGATATCCACGCGTTCAACGAATTTGCTTCATCGGCACACCGAACGGTCATCTTTGACGAGCTTTTCTATCTTCAGCTCGGCTTGGGCCTGCGCAAGAGATCCCGCGCCAAGAGCGCGGCGATTCACTTTAGCGCCAAGAGCGCGCCGCTCGGAGCGCGCATGCGCGACCTCTTGCCGTTCAAACTCACCGGCGCGCAACAACGCGTTCTAAACGAAATAAGCGAAGACATGAAGCGCGATCAACCCATGCAGCGCCTCGTCCAAGGGGACGTAGGATCGGGAAAAACCATGGTCGCTTGGTTGGCGTCGCTCCAGGCGATCGACAACGGTTACCAAGCGCTCTGGATGGCGCCCACGGAAATCTTGGCCGAGCAGCATTTCCGCAACTTGAAAAGGTTTGCCGACAGCCTCGGCGTGTCGTCGGCCCTGTTGACGGCGGCGACGCCGGTAAAAGACAAACGATTGCTGCTCGGACGGATCGAGCGCGGCGAGGTTTCCTTCGTTGTCGGCACCCACGCGCTGATACAAGATGAAGTGCGCGCGCCGCACATGGGCTTGGGTGTGATCGATGAACAGCATCGCTTCGGTGTCATGCAGCGCCTTTCGCTCCAGCGTCTGATCGCTGGCTCGGAAAACGCGTCGCCGTCGAGCCGCCAACCGCATACGCTGCTGATGAGCGCGACACCAATTCCCCGGAGCTTGGCGATGGTGCTTTACGGCGACATGGAAGTGTCATTCGTCGACGAGATGCCGCCGGGACGAACCCCGGTGCAAACTAAGGTTTTCACCGAGCGCGAACGCCGGCAAGTCTACACCATCGTGCTCGATGAGTTAAAACGCGGCCATCAGGCGTTCATCGTGTTGCCGCTGGTAGAGGCCTCGGAACAGCTTCAACAAGTGCGCGACGCCACTCAAATGGCCGAGAAAATGCACCAGACTTTGTTCAAAGATTTCGGCATCGGACTCGTGCACGGCCGTTTGAAGACCGAAGAGCGCGATCAAATCATGCGCTCGTTCCGTGACGGCAAGCTCGGACTTCTCGTCGCGACCACCGTGATCGAAGTCGGCATCGACATTCCCAACGCCACGGTCATGGTGGTCGAGCATGCGGAGCGGTTTGGCCTATCGCAATTGCACCAGCTGCGCGGCCGAGTGGGACGAGGTTCGGCGCCGGGTCACTGCCTATTGGTCAATCGCGGAACCGGCAGCGCCGTGGCTGCCGAACGTCTTCGCGTGATGGAAAAAGAGCGCGACGGCTTTAAGATCGCTGAAGCCGATCTGCGCCTGCGCGGTCCTGGAGAAATGCTTGGCGCGCGCCAATCCGGGTTGGCCGACTTTCGCTTCGCCAATTTGGCGCGCGATGCGCGCTTGCTCGCTGAGGCCCGCCAGGAAGCTCTGGCTTGGTTGGACAAAGACCCCGAGCTGAAAAGCAAAGCTTCGACAGGCATGAAGCAAATCCTCCGCCACCGCTGGGGAGCGACATTGCAGTTGGGCTTGGTCGGATGAACACGCCACGATTTTTGGCGTCATCAACGCCGGTCGTTCCGGAGGGGCGGCCCGATTCCGTTGCCTGACCGATAGGGCGACACGCGGGTCGTGCGCTACAACGCCACATCAATAATCCAATTAATTCGAACTGTCACTCCAAAAAACCTTTTAGTTGCGCCAGCCACGACGATGCTTTATAAAATGAAAGAATTATCTGCTATAGAAGGGATCAGGTAACCACGCGTGGAATTTCAGCGGATTAAACGGCTGCCGCCCTACGTATTTAGCATCATCGATGCCATGAAAATGGCGGCGCGTCATCGCGGTGAAGACATTGTCGACTTCGGCATGGGCAATCCTGATTTGCCAACCCCGCCGCACGTCGTCGCCAAGCTCGTCGAAGCCGCCAGCAAGCCGCAGAATCATCGCTATTCCGTGTCACGAGGCATCTACAAACTGCGCGTGGCGATATGCGACTGGTACCAGCGCCGCTACCAAGTCAGCCTCGATCCAGACGCCGAAGCCATCGTGACCATCGGCGCCAAAGAGGGCATCTCCCATCTTGCCTGGGCGACCATCGACCCCGGCGACGTGGTGCTCTGCCCAAGCCCGACATACCCGATTCATCAGTACGCCGTGGTTTTAGCTGGCGGCGATCTACGCTGCATTCCGTTGACGACGAGCGAATCGTTCTTCGCGCACCTAGAAGAGGCGATTCGCCAGACCTGGCCGAAACCAAAGATGCTGATCATCAGCTTTCCGCACAATCCGACGACGGAGGTTGTCGAGCTCGACTTTTTCGAGCGGGTCGTGAAGACAGCGCAAGAGCATGGCTTTCTCGTAGTCCACGATCTCGCCTATGCCGATCTCACCTTCGACGGCTATGAAGCGCCGAGTTTTCTGCAGGTACCGGGCGCAAAAGAGGTCGGCGTGGAATTTTTCTCATTGTCAAAGAGTTACAACATGCCCGGTTGGCGCGTTGGCTTTTGCGTCGGCAATAAAGAGATCATTCACGCCTTGGCGCGCATCAAGAGTTACCTGGATTACGGCATTTTCCAACCGATTCAGATCGCTGCGATTCAAGCGTTGAACGGCCCACAGGATTGCGTCGAAGAGATCCGGTTGATGTATGAGAAGCGGCGTGACTCATTAGTCGACGGTCTCGACCGTGCCGGCTGGAAAATTTCCAAGCCGAAAGGAACTATGTTCGTCTGGGCTGAGATTCCCGAGCCGGCAAAGAAAATGGGCTCCGTGGAGTTTTCCAAATATTTGCTCCAGGAAGCCCAGGTGGCGGTGTCACCGGGCATCGGCTTCGGCCAATACGGCGACGAGCATGTGCGCTTCGCGCTGATCGAAAACGAGCACCGCACCAAGCAAGCGGTTCGGAAGATCAAACGAGCGTTGGGAAAACTGCTCGACTAGCGTCGAATAATCTCTCGAACATTTCACACTCATCGCCATGGCGTCAGTGAACAAACCGCGTACAGTCGGCGTCGGCCTGCTCGGCTCGGGCGTGGTCGGCGAAGCGATCCAGGATACTCTTTTTCACGACCTCAGCGGCGCATTGGGCAAAGAGATCGGCCTTGATCTCCGCAAGATCTATACGCGAAATCCCAAGGGCAAAAAGTGGTACCGCAAGCGTCCGGCGCTGTTCACGAGCCGCGCCGAAGAAGTGCTCGATCATCCCGGCGTCGATATCGTGATCGAGGCCTTGGGCTTTCAGTCCGTTCGGCAGCTACCGCAGTTTCGCGATTATATTCTGCGTGCTTTTCGCAACGGAAAGTCCGTCGTCACTTCCGACAAGGCGGTTCTGGCGCGCTACGGGAAGGAGATTTGGTCAGCCGCAAAAAGGTCCGGACAGCAGTTGCGCTTCGAAGCTTGCGTTGGCGGCGGCATCCCGGTGATTCGGTCCCTCAGCGAAAGCTTTGCGATCGAAGAGCCGGAGGCGATCTTCGGCATCGTCAACGGCACCTGCAACTATATCCTGTCGCAGATGGAAAAGAGCGGCAAGCCGTACGCCGAGGCGCTCAAGGAAGCCCAGGAAAAGGGCTACGCGGAAACGAATCCGGCATCGGATGTAAACGGCAGCGATGCCGAGGCGAAGCTGATTTTGCTCAGCTTGGTCGGCTTCGGTCTTCAACTCCAACCCGGTCGGATCTGGCGCAAGGGTATAGAAGATATTCAAGCTGTGGATTTTCGCTATGCCGGACGCATCGGCGGCAGCACAATCAAGCAACTTGCGGTGGCTCAGCGCAAAGGCCAAGCCGTGCAAGTTTTTGTCTCACCGGCCTTGGTGGCGAGAGATAATTTTCTGGCGAGCGTCGACGGCGCGACCAACGCGATCTGTTTCGCCGGCAAGAACAGCAGCGCCGGGCGTGGCGAGCGGGACTGCGATTATGTCCTGGTCGGGCCGGGCGCAGGCGGCGGTCCGACTGCAGTGGCGGTGCTCGGCGATGTGTGCGAGCTGGCACGCAGCGAACGCAAATTCAGCGGTGTGCCTAGCCTCATTCCACCGGGGATGCTCAAGCTTCAAGCCGAAAACGACATCGACGTGCCGTTTTACGTCCGCTTCGTGGTCAAAGACCGCGCCGGGATCGTCGGTGATATCGGCCGGACTTTCGGCCGTATCGGTGTGAACATTTCAGAAATTTGGCAGCTTCGGCACGTCGAAGAAGAGATTCAGAGCTTGAAGCAAAGCGCTAAACTCAAGCAAAAATATCAGGATATGCTGCCCTTCGTCATGACCTTGGAGCGCACCACCTTGCGGCAAATGCGCAAGGCTCTGGATTCCATCCGCAATCGAGATTATATCGTTATTGATCCGGTTTGGTTTCCGATTTGGGGGGCCAAATAAGAGGCCTGTTCAAAGTTCCGGGTTCCGGGTTCAACGTTGAACTTTGAACCTGAAACCCGGAACTTTTCGCAGTCGGAGCAAGCGTGAAGTACATTATCCTTCAAGGCGACGGCATGGCCGACTATCCGCTCGAGGTTTTGGGCGGGCGAACACCCCTGCAAGCGGCGCGCACGCCCAACATGGACTGGCTTGCCCAGCACGGCGTATATGGCATTGCCCACGTGATCCCGGAAGGTTTTCCTCCGGGTAGCGATGTCGGTAACATGAGCATCATGGGTTACAACCCGGCGATTTATCACACCGGGCGCTCGCCGCTGGAAGCGGCAAGCATGGGGGTGGCTTTGGGACCGAATGATATCGCGTTTCGCTGTAATCTTGTGACGCTGGGCGGCGAGGGCGATAATACTTTCATGGAGGATTTCACCTCCGGCCATATTTCGACCGAAGAAGCCGCTGCGATCATTCGCGACCTCGGACGCGAGCTCGGCGGCGACGGCATCGAATTTTTTCCCGGCGTGAGTTACCGTCATTTGATGGTTTGGCGCGACGGCAAAGAGAAAATGACCACCACGCCGCCGCACGACATCACCGATCAGAAAATTGTCGCGTATATGCCGATGGGCGACGGCGCCGAGCGCTTGCAGCAACTCATGCAAGCTTCGCAGCCGATTTTGGCAAACCATCCGGTGAATCAAAAACGTCAAGCCGAAGGACAGCGCCAGGCGACGACAATCTGGCTCTGGGGGCAGGGGAGGGCGCCGCAATTGCCGCCGCTGACCAAGCGTTTTGGCATCAGGGGCGGCGTCATTTCTGCCGTCGACATCATCCACGGGCTCGGTGTCTATGCCGGGCTCGAAAGAATCGATGTGCCGGGCATTACCGGTTTTCTCGATACCAATTACGTCGGCAAAGGCGAATACGGCGTGCGCTCGCTGGAAAAAAACGACCTTGTATTCATCCACGTCGAAGCCGCCGACGAAGCTGGCCACATGGGTGATGTGGAAAAAAAGATCCAAGCGCTGGAAGATTTCGATGAAAAAGTCGTCGGCACGGTATTGCAGGGAATGGCACACCGCAGAGATTATCGCATCCTATTAATGCCGGATCATCCCACCGCCATCGCGCTCAAGACCCACGTCGCCGAACCGGTGCCGTTTGTTTTGTTTTCCGCGGGAGCGCCGCAAGATAATGGCAAGCTCGGCTACAACGAGGAAGACGCGCTAAAAACCGGTATTGTAGCCAAGCAAGCCTATCGATTAATCGAAGCACTGATCGAAGGGAGGCCGACATGGACCGAAATCTAGCACTGGAGGCCGTTCGAGTAACTGAAGCGGCGGCGTTGAACTGCGCACATTGGACTGGCCGCGGAGACGAAAAAGCGGCGGACCAGGCGGCCGTCGACGCTATGCGCAAGGCATTCGATGCGCTGTCGATCGACGGCACGGTGGTGATCGGCGAAGGTGAGCGCGACGAAGCGCCGATGCTCTACATCGGCGAGAAAGTCGGTTCCGGTGGTCCGAAAGTCGATATCGCACTCGATCCGCTCGAAGGCACGACGATTTGCGCGACGGGAGCCCCTAATGCGCTCGCGGTGATCGCTATGGCAGATGGCGGCAACTTGCTGCATTGCCCGGATACTTACATGTCCAAAATCGCCGCCGGTCCCGTTGGCAACGGGGTGATCGATCTCGATAAATCGCCGACGGAAAACCTCCATGCCCTGGCGGAAGCAAAGCGTTGTAAGGTCGAGGATCTCACCGTGATCATCTTATCGCGCCCGCGTCATGAAGCGCTCATCGCGGAAGTCCGCAAAGCCGGCGCGCGCATTCGCTTGATCGGTGACGGCGACGTTTCGGCTGCGATAGCGACGACGAAGCCGGAAACCGGTATCGATCTGCTGATGGGTATCGGCGGCGCGCCAGAAGGCGTGTTGGCCGCGGCAGCCCTGCGCTGCGTCGGCGGCTCGTTTCAGGGCCGTTTGGCGCCGCGCAACGATGAAGAGATCGAGCGCGCCAAAAAGATGGGCGTCAAGGACATCAAGAAGAAATTCCAGATCGAGGAGCTGGCTGCCGGGGACGTCATGTTCGCGGCGACGGGAGTGACGGATGGTGACTACCTACGCGGCGTGCACTTTTTCTCGGGCGGGGCGACGACTCAATCCGTGGTAATGCGCTCCAAGACCAAAACCGTTCGCGTTATCAACGCGACCCATTATTTTGAGCACAAGCCCAATTACTGAATTTCCACGTTCAGTTGATCCGCGCTGAAAGTGGCCACCCGAAAGCGCAAGAAGCGGAGCCGGTTCAAGACGCTTCTTATTTATACGTTCGTTCCGCTCGTTGTTTGGGTTATAGCGTTTGTCATTTGGTTCTACTGGCGCGAGATCGCTGCTTCGTTCACGCCAGCCAATGAACAGCCCAGACCGGCCGCTAAATCAAACCGGAGCGAATCCCTGCCGGCGAAGCAGCCGCGAGAGAAAATCCTCGACGAAGACCGCAGGAAGCTGGAAGAGATTCTCAAACGCCGCGGTTGACTCGCGGGTTTGAGGGGAGCATGCGGCAATGATACGCTAATCGGTGACCGATATGAATTTTTGGCACAACATAACTAGGCCGATCATCGGTCTCTCCCCGATGGACGGCGTTACGGACGCGTCGTTCCGTTTCATCACGGCCAAGCACGGCGCGCCGGATGTAATTCTGAGTGAGTTCGTCAATATCCAATCCGCCTTCTACTCGCCGCATACCTTGCTCAAGGACTTTACCTATTCTGAAATCGAGCGGCCAGTGGTCGCGCAGATTTACGGCAAGACGCCCGAGCTTTTTTACAAAGTAGCCCACATCGTCTGCGAGCTTGGATTCGACGGCTTGGATATCAACATGGGTTGCCCGGCAAAAAAGGTTGCCGCCAGTGGCTGCGGTGCGGCGCTCATACGCACACCAGATCTGGCCCGCGAAATTATCCGAGCTGCCCGCCGAGGAATCAAAGATTGGCACGGCGGTCAGACCCTTAGAGACATCGATCTTTGTGACGATGTGATCGAACAAGTAAGGCAGGTGAATCGACAGCGAAGCGGCCGGACAACGCCGTTGGACCGGCGACTTATTCCGGTCTCCGTAAAAACCCGACTCGGCTATGACCAGATCATCATCGACGATTGGTTGAAGACGCTTTTGGAGGAGGAGCCGGCGGCGATCTCCCTGCACGGCCGCACGTTAGAGCAAGGATACAAAGGCGAGGCGAATTGGCACGCGATTGCTCGCGCCGTCCAAATCGCCAAAGGGTCGGGTACGCTGATTCTTGGCAATGGTGACGTGCAAAATTTGCGCGATGCTTTCCGGCGCGTTCGCGACACAGAAGTCGATGGCGTGCTGATTGGCCGCGGCGCGCAAGGCGATCCGTGGCTCTTTCAAAATAAACATGCCGTTAAACAAGCACTCCGCGCTGGCCGTGAATTCCTTTGTACCGATGCGCTCATCAGCCTCGAGGAAAGATTTGCGGTGATCGCCGAGCATAGTGAGCATTTCGAGCGACTCTGCGGGCGCTCGCGCTTCATGGCCATGCGTAAGCACTTAACTTGGTACTGCCGCAATTTTCGCGGCGCGGCCGAGATGCGCGCCCAGATGACTCGGGCAAACAGCTCCGCGGACGTCTGCCGCTGTTTAACGGAATTCAAGTCTTGCGCATTTCCAGGCATAACGGCGCGCCAGCCGACAGGGGTCCTTTGTGAAGCCGGCGTGCCGGAAGGTTTCGTCGCTCCCTGATTTGATCCTTCCATGCGTTTGATTCTTGCTTCCACTTCGCCGCGGCGGCGGGAGATTTTAGCCTTGCTCGGCGTGCCGTTTGACGTTATTGCGCCAGAATTTGACGAACGGGTTTCCCCTCATTTATCGATCGAAGAAGAAGTTCTCGCATTCGCCGTCGGGAAGGCGCGCTCGGTGGGCAGCAAAAATTCGCATAGCCTTGTGATCGGCAGCGACACGATGATTTCGCTTGACGGCGAGAAAATCGGCAAGCCCGTCGACCGCGACAATGCCGCGCGGATATTGCGCGTGCTGGCCGGCAAGACACACGAGATTTACACCAGCCTGGCGATCCTCGACGGCGGTGACGAAGCTCAACTGACAACGGTCGAAAAAGTGGCGGTGGAAATGCGGGCGTACACGGATGAAGACATCGAACGTTATCTTATTTGCGGCGAATCCCTCGACAAGGCGGGTGCTTATTCGATTCAAGGGGAGGGGAGCCGACTGATCAAATCGATCCGGGGCGACTATCTCGCCGCCGTAGGCATGCCTTTGAAGCCCATCGCCGAGTACTTAGGAAGCCGGGGAATATCATTTCTCGCCGACATTGAGAAACTTTACGTTGAAAAGTCGTTCATGAACTGGTCTGCTTTTGTTTAGACTGCAGTTTTGCCTTTGCCCGTCTGTAGATATCATCGATATTATCGTGCAGAATATTTTCGCTTCTTTCCTAATCGTACTTTGCGGCGCATGGACCGGCGGTTTCCTTTACTTAATCGTTTCCATGCGGCGCTTGCCTCGCCTTGAACGCGAGTCGCCGCCCGCGCCGTCCGTCTGGCCGCGTCTCAGCGTTATCGTTCCGGCATGCAATGAGGCAGCGCACATTGAGTCAGCGCTGGCGTCGCTTGTGCAGCAGGACTATCCAAATCTAGAAATTATTCTGGTCAATGACCGTTCGATGGACGGCACTGGAAAAATCATCGATCGATTCGCGTCTTCGGACGCGCGGATTCATGCTGTCCATGTTGATCAATTGCCCGCCGGCTGGCTTGGCAAGGTGCACGCCCTGCAATGTGGGATTCAAAAGGCGACCGGAACGTGGCTTCTCTTTACCGATGCAGACGTGCATTTTACCGGCGGCACCTTGCGCCGCGCCGTGGCCTTTGCCCTGAATCAGGGCTGCGATCACCTGGCGCTCATTCCTCTAACGCTGGAGAGCGGCTTCTGGCTTGATGTCGTGGTGCGCACTTTCGGGTTATTGTTTTTCGTCACTACCCGAGCCGGAAGCGCGAACCGGCCTTCGAGCAAAACATTTGTCGGCATCGGCGCATTCAATCTCGTCAGAGCCCAAACGCTGTGCCGGACTCAAGGATTTGAATGGCTGCGGCTGGAGCCTGCCGATGATGTCGGTTTAGCGCTGATGATTAAGTTAGCCGGCGGCGTTTCCCGGCTCGCCATCGCCTATGAAAATCTCACGGTCGAGTGGTATCCCACCGTTGGCGCAATGTTCAAAGGCTTGGAGAAAAATCTTTTCGGCCCGGCGTGTTACTATCGCTGGTGGCTGATGCTTATCCAAGTCGGGGTTCTTTGCGCTCTCGCCGTCGCTCCGTTGACGGCGCTAGGATGGGGTTTACAGCAACCGTCTTTGCCTGTGCTGTTGAGTGGATTAAGCGCGGTCGTAGCACATGAAATCTTTTCACTCGTTGTTGACCACCGCGGTCGGGAGGCAGTAGACGTGTTGATGCTTCCGGTCGGACTGCTCATGATAGGCGCGATGTTAATTCGCGCTGCTTACAAGTGTATTCAAAACGGCGGTGTCGATTGGCGCGGCACGCATTATTCGCTTGCGGAACTGCGCGCCGGGCAGCGGGTCAGATTTTAGAGATCAGGTGGGCGATAAAGGGATTGAGATCGTGCGCAACCCTCATCGTCCACCGGTACGTACGGTGACCTGAGTCGCTTCCAGCGCGCCGCCTGAGCTTTGGGTTCCTTGCAGTGAGACTTCGGCGCCGTTTTTCAGTGAGTTTCGGTCGCCTAAAACGCGTTTGACCAGCGGGATATCCGGCGGGACCAGAACTTTGACCTCGCCGCCTTTGTACTTTAGAGTGATCAGCCTGCCTTTGATGTCCTTTACCGCGATATCCTCGACATGTTCGACATTGGCGTTGGTCATAGTCGCCCCGCTCTGTGGCGCCGAGCCTAGGGGACGATGCCCCTCGCCGGTACCGCGTTGATCCTCGGAGAAAACATGGACCTCCGAAGCGAGGAATGTTCCATCAGATTGCTTCGTCGCCGTGGTCCCGAGATACATCCCCGAGCCAATCTCCGAAAGATTGATCGGCACCTCTGCGCGAATCACGGTCTTGTCCGTCAAGATCGCTTTCACGTCTCCGTTGGAGCTACTCACGATCAACTCCTGGCCCTTAAATGAGGTGATTTTGCCTCGGACCGTCGCGGCGGCAGTCTGCGGAGAACTCGGCGACGAGACCAGGAGGAGTATCGCTATCCCGCCAGCGACTGTCATGCTTGTCACACGAAACATCGTCAAATGTGTCATTGCAGCGTTCCTCAACCCTGATACTTGTATACGTCACGACCAGGTTTGACTCAAGCAGAGTCGACGAAAACGCACCGACGCCCGGCGTTTTAATAATCGATCGGGTGCCACGTAACTGCCCATCAGATAACGGTTTCTGGCCGCTAGGGACAATTTTTGTTCAAGTCAGTAATCATAAATCCGGCAAACAACCGATAAATTAGGTGCTTACGGATGGTACGAAGCTTGCTCATCGATTTCCTAAAAGAGAATCGCCCATGAAACAGTCAAATAGCTATCCTAATCCTGATCAAAATTGGCAATGGCCTGAGAAAACTTGGTTTCGCGAGCGGCTCAATGCGATCAAAGCAAAAGAGCACGAACAGCGTCGCAGACCATTGGTTGGGGCCCAGCCGACCGAGCATCTCGGCGAACCCGACAACCCTGAGAAGAGTCCATTGAAGGCATGATTGAGCGGGAAATATCAAGCCCCGTTTCCACGCCTCTTTTCTAAACCGCCTGCCGAAAACTTTTCTCGAAACTGCCGCCAGCTTTCCAAAAACGATCATTTGGCCTTAGCCACCGGGGTCATTGCCTTACACCGCAAGATGATGTGGTCCGGACCTGAGCGCTACTTGCAGGATGAATGACATTCAGGAGAAAACGAGCAAAGAGTTCGGAGAGGAGTTTTCCAGCAATGAGTGACGAAGACTGGGCAACAAAATACGCCGCAATGAATGGTCGGGTCACACAAAAGTATGAGCATCTACCGAAAGGCGAACAGATCGGCAAGCGCCCGGAAGCAAAACCTCAATAATCCACTAAGCCGTAGGTCAACGACCGCTACGCCGGAGCTTTCTGACCCCGGAGTCGGCGCACCAAAGCACCGAGGTGAGCGCGACCATAAAGTAAAATCCGACCCAGCGCATGCGTCACTTCACTGAAAATTTTTCGTTGTTCCGGGGTGAGTGTCGTTTCATCGATCTCAGCTAAACGTGCCATCAGCGCTTCCTTTTCGATGCACATATTGGCCGATCGCAACCATCAATAGGATTTCGTCGAGAGAATCCGAACGTTCGCGTCGTTGTGTTCCTCCATAGCTTGCATTTTTACCCCCACGGATGTAATCGATTGCAAATTTAAGTGAATTTCTCGCGGAGGACAAAGCGATGGCGCAAGCAGCGACAGATCAGAGCTGGGATCTTGAGGCCGACGTCGTAATTATCGGGTCGGGGGCCGCCGGTTTACCGGCGGCGATTAAAGTCGCGGACGCTGGCGCGTCCGTGATCGTTGTCGAGACCAACTACGATATCGGCGGACACGCGATCATCAGCGGCGGCAACGTGCCCCTTGGCGGCGGCACGAGCGCGCAGAAAAAGTACGGTATTCAGGATACTCCCGACACGGTTTTCTCGGACCTCACTGACTGGACGATCGTGCAGCCCAACGGCTGGCCGGATTACCGTTACAACGATCGCGCGGTGATGCGCGCGTTTGCCGATCATTGCGCGCTAACCTATGAATTCCTCCTTGAAAATGGCGTCAAGTTCAAAGAGGTCGCGCCGGACAACCAAGGCGGGCACAATTTAGGCAACTCCGCGCCGCGCGAAAATCATGCGTTTTGGACCAAAGGCGCGGGTTATGAAAGTCCGAATAATCGAGCGGGAACCGGCGTGATTCGACCGTTGGAAAACAGCGCCCGCGCCAAGGGCGTCCAATTTTTGTTGAACTACAAAATGACGAGGTTTCACCGCGAAGGGCAGAACAGCGGACGAGTGATCGGCATCACGGCCGAGCACACGCCGCGAATCATGCCTGGTCAATCGACCCCGTTAAAAAGCTTTCGTTCCGACGGCAACATCGACAGCACCAAGCCGACGATGGGAATCCGCGCGAACAAAGCCGTCATCGTCGCCACCGGCGGCATGACGAGCAACTTGAATTTTCGCCGCATGTTCGATCCGCGATTGACCGCGGTTCTGACCGTCGCCGGTGAGCCCTACAGCTACCAGGATGCCAGCGGCGAGCTGGCAGCAATGGCGATTGGCGCTTCTCTTTGGGGGCTGGTGAACCAGACACTGGAAAATGGCGACAATATCCGAACTCAACGGGTGCTCGCCACCAAGTGGAATTACATGACTTGGGAGTTGGAGTGTCCGATCTTCCCGCTCGTGCGCTCCACCGGACTCAGCGTAAAAGACTGGCACGATTTGATTCTTGTCAACCAAGTCGGGAAACGATTCTACGACGAAACCAAGGGTGATTACCCGCATGGCAATGTGTACAACGATTTCAATCCCTACACGCCCAACGATTATCGCAATAACGAGAAAATCGACTACCATCCCAACAAGTATAATTTCTTCAACGCCGCGGTGGCGATGAACGAGTATTCCGAACCGCCGGATTATTCCGCCGGTCCGATCTGGGCGATCTTCGACGCTGACGCGGTTAAACGCGAAGGTTGGAAGGTGACGCCGCCGTATGTCGATCCAGACGGTTATTTCTTCAGCGCGAACACGCTTTCAGATCTCGCCGCCGCGATTAAGAACGAGTATCAGGCAAAGCCGATGAACGGCGCGATCTTGCAGGCCGCGGTTGATCGGTACAACTCGTTTGTCGATGCCGGCAAGGATAGTGATTTCGGCAAACCGGCGCCGAAACACAAGATACAGACCCCGCCATTCTATGCGGCGTGGGCGACGCCGAACGTGCACGACACGCGCTCGGGCTTACGAATCACTGCCAAATGCCAAGTGATGGACATGAACGGGCAGGTCATCCCCGGCCTTTACTGCGCCGGCGAATCAGCGGGAGGCTTCAACCAGCATGGACTGGGACGATGCACGACCCAGGGCTTTATTGCTGGCATCAACGCGGCGAAGGAACCGTGACACGAATGATTCCGTAAAGGGGCCGCTTCGTCGCGTCTTCTAGCTTCTATCGGTACAGCGAATCGATAAAATCGCTCGCCTGTAACTGGCGTACGAAACGATCGTCGAAAAACTTGTTCGGATCTAGATCTTTCGCCTTGGGGTTACGTTCGGCGAGTTCTTCCAATATCGATCTCACCGCGTCGGCCGTCGTCAGCGGCGTCTTCATCATATACTTGCCGATTTGGATGTCGTACGACTCGGCGAGCAGGTCCATGTCGTTGGTGCGCAGATACTTGGACAAAACCTTCATCGTAAACATGCGATCCTTCTTCATCAGCGCGATCGCTTCGATCTCAGCCGAGAGGTAGCGGCGCACCAGATCCGGATCGTCGCGGATGATGTCGCCGCGCGTGGAAACGCCCGTCGATGCGTAGGGGATGTTGAGGGTTGGAATATGCAGGAGCAGGCGGTTGCCGAGTTTTAACGCGCGGCTCGTTGCCGGATAACCGAACACGCCACCCTGCACGCGGTTTCCTTGCAGCGCGCCGACGATCCAATCGCCGGCGCCGATCTCGACGATGTGAACGTCTTTTCCGGGCTCCAAGCCGAAATGCTTGGCGGTAATACGCGCGCCGGTGTGCAGCGAAGTGCCGAAGCGGCTGATGCCGATGCTCTTGCCGCGCAGTTGTTCAGCCTTTTCGATCTCCGGCCGTACGACCAAATTTAACACCAGAGTTCCCACCATCGTGGCGACAATTTTTAAGTCGGCGCCGCCGACTGCGGCTCCGGTTGTGGTGCCCCCGGCAATTTGAACAAAAGAGACTTCGCCGGCGATGAGCGCATTGGTGCCCTGCACCCCGCTCGGTGTAGCGATGACTTCGACTTGCAAGCCGTATTTCTTGAAGATGCCGGCCTCGTGTGCCGCCCAAGGCGGCACCATGGAACCGGAGATTGAAGTGATGGCGGCGCGAATTTTTCGCGGGTATGAAATGTCGGCCGCGCCAACGGAAAGGCAATGACTGAACCAGCCCATGACACAGAACGCGAGGAGCCATTGTTTTTTCATCATCACGCACCTACTGAAAATTTGCCGGAATGTGTTGCGACAGATAGCTGATCACAGTACCGAGAGTCAAATTCATTCAGATCTCCGACCGCTGCTCGCCGTTCTCGCCAGAAGCAGAAGACCGAAGAAGTCAACCAATTGACCACGCTCATCGCGCTATGGTAATCGGGGACCAGCTTAAGCCGAGCCATCCGGCGCATGCGTTGTGCCGCACACGAGCGAATAGAGAAGGGGCGGAGGCAATATTTATGCAAAACGCCAAAGTTATCGATGCCGATGGGCACGTTCAGGACCGCGACGCGGAGATTCGCAAATTTATGGAGGAACCGTACTGCCGACGACGAGGGCCGTTCGTCGCCAAGGACAAATGGGATAGCAGCATGTACGGAAAACTCAGCATGGACATTCACGATGTACCGACGCGGTTGCGCGATATGGATCGCGAGGGAATCGACATCTCTGTGCTCTTTCCCACCAGCGCATTCGGTATCACGCAAAGTCCGGAGAAGGACTATGCCGCCGCCTTTTGTCGCGGTTACAATGATTGGATCGCTAATCTTTGCAAAGAAAGCCCGCGCTTGAAGGGCATCGGCCTGGCGCCGTTCCAGGACGTGCCGGCTGCGGTCGCAGAGATCAATCGCGCCGTCACGAAACTCGACCTGGCGGGTATCGCAATCGCGTCATTCGGACTCAAAGATCATCTCGGTACGCCGACCTTTTGGCCCATCTACGAAGAGCTCCAAAGGCTCAACAGGCCGCTTTTGGTTCACAATTCCCGCCAAGGTCCGGCCGGTGAAATCCGCTTCGATACTTTTTTGTTTGCTCATACCATCGCCCGCCCGTTCGAGACGTTGATCGACTGCGCGGCGCTCATTTACGGCGGCGTCCCGGAAAGGTTTCCGAAGTTGCGCATCGCTTTTCTCGAGTGTGGCTGCGGCTGGGTGCCTTATTGGATGGATCGGATGGATGAGGAATGGGAGAAGCGACAATCCGAAGCACCTATACTCAAGGCGAAGCCCAGTGACTACATCACCCGTGGTAATTGGTTCTTCGCCGCCGAGCCCGAGGAAAGTACTGTCGCGTACGTCATGGAGCGCATCGGCGATGACAAGATCATCTTCGCGTCCGATTATCCGCACTGGGACGGTATGTTCCCCTACGTCGTCTCGACGATCCGCGAGCGCAAGGATGTTACGGCAGAGTCGAAACAAAAGTTTCTCGGTGACAACGCTAAACGGCTTTACGGTTGGGAGGGATGATAAATACCGGCTAAGCAAAGCACGTTGGGAAAACGTGGCTGGCAATTTCAGCGCGGCCTAAAAACATCCACGGGAAGAATGAAATCCATGCGATTCGAGCGATGGCAGTATTTACGAATAGGTTCGCTATTATTGGGTTTTGCGGTCATCGCTACGGTCTCGGTTAACGCCCAATCTCTGCCGCGCTCACTGACGATCGGATCCAATCCGCCCGGGACGGTCTTTTATGCACTGGCAAGCGGCCTTGCAAAGTATGCCGGCGATGGCGCGCCATTTCAGCTCGTCGTGCAGCCTTATTCAGGAACGAGCACATTCCTGCCTCTACTGAATACGGGTGAGATCGATTTCGGCATTAATAATGCCGTGGATATGGCGCTGTCCTATCAGGGACCGGAGCGACTTAAAGTCGGCGGTCGCAACCCGTTTCAACACACTCCGAACGTGCGCCTGGTTATGCGCGGGTCGGTCCTAATGACGGCGCTGCTCGTGCGCAAGGATTCGCCGATAAAGACGATTCACGACATCCGTGGCAAAAGACTGACCGGAGAATATCCGGCACAGCTGGCGAATTGGTACAACCTTTTCGGTTTCTTGTCCGGTGCGGGAATGAAATGGGAAGACGTGAAGATCGTTCCAGTACCGGGTGCGAACGAAGGAGTCGACGCGCTGGTGCAAGGGCGAGCCGACGTGGGGTTGCATGCCATCGACTCCGCCAAAGTGAAGGAAGCGGACGCGGCCATCGGCGTGCGCCATCTTTCACTCGATTGCTCGGCGCAAGGCGAAAAGCGTTTGCGTGCCGCCGTGCCCGGCTACTACCCGGTTTGGCTCAAGCGTGGGCAGGCCACCGCCATTGTCGAAGACACTTGCGTGAACGCGTACGACATCTATTTAACGAGCCACAAGGGAGCCGTCGACCGCGTGATCAACACGGTTCTCAAAAACATCTGGGACAACGTGGACAAGCTTTTGCCGCTGCACCCGAACTTCAAGGATTGGACGCGGCAGCGGGCCGTCGATACCGATGCGACAATTCCATACCATCCGGCGGCGATTCAGTTTTACAAGGAACATGGTGTGTGGTCGGCGCCGGCTGATGAATTGCAGCGTAAACTGCTCAGTTTGAATCCATAGTCGACGCGCTCCGCGAGACCGAACGGAGCGCCAGTTCTATTCGCGATGCGCGGTATCTAGTCTGGAATCCCACCGGCAAAGAATTTAAGATCAACACGATAATAATAGGGGGCTGTCTGATCCGCGCGGAAAGATTGGCCTATGTTTTGACGTGGAGAAACTGTGGCGACAAGCTGGAACGAACCGGGAGAACTAAACCAATACCTTAAAGCGCATGTTACTCGATTGCTCGTGAACTACCGGCATTGGACCGGCAAGAGTCTGGTGCCACCGAATCTACCCTCCGCCGAGCAAGCTCGCGAGTTATATTATTCGCCGTTTGTTGTGTTGTCGCACGATACCGCACCGGACCCGTTGCTCAACTACGCGAACCAGGCAGGCTTGGATCTTTTCGAGCTCGATTGGAGGGAATTGACGACTTTGCCGTCGCGCCTTACCGCTGAGCCGACGCATCAACGAGAGCGGGCGGGTTTGCTCGCGACCGTGACGCAGCAAGGGTATATCGATAGTTATCGCGGAGTTCGAATTTCCAAAACCGGCCGGCGTTTTCTAATCGAGCATGCGACCGTGTGGAACTTATTCGATGACCGCGGCGCGCCTTACGGACAAGCCGCGACTTTCAGCCAGTGGAAATACCTGGAGTGAAAAGATGAGCGCCAACGTTGGAATGGGCGCGCAGAGTAGACATGGCAATCAAGCTCGGTCGGTATGCTTGCGGTGAGTCAGTTCGCCAGCCATGTCGATTCGACGCGATCGCTCAGTTTGTTCCGTTTATTCCCGAACAGACCCGTCGCCGCGTCGTGAATGGTATTTGTACATGAGGATCGCTTGTTGACATACGTTACCGCTAAGAAACTCTGCGGCGTGAAGTTTTCCATTGTGGGTTTGATATTCGATCTTGATGGAGTCGAAAGGGATGGACGAATCAGAATTGTTGACACGCAGCAATCGGCCATTGGAAAGGTCAACCCGGTGTCCGAGGGCGCGCAAGATTTCCGGTAGCCCGTCGAAATTTACGAACTGAACGTACCCTGTCGGTTACGTCGAGCGGCCCGGTCGAGAGCGTCGATTTCGGCTGCAGAATAACGGACTTCGACGAGGTTCAAATGCGGCGGCATCGGGTCCCCACACTGAAGATGGAATTCATCGCCAAAACACTTTAAGTCAAACAAATCGATACGTCGCTCCTCGAGCACCTGACCGACGACCCGTAAAGTTTTTGAAAACTGATCCCGTGAAGCCATAGGTACGGCTCTCTTAGTGCAAAAATGTCCCCACGGCAAACCCCAAATTAGTTCGGATCGGCCGAATATGAGGCCCTGTAGCGGCTCAAAAACTTCGCGCCGTGATCAGCCGTGAGTCGCCAGCCGCCGTGCCTTGCGCAATCCGGTCTCATTTTCTAAATTTTACTAAAGAGCGACATTCTGCCTCGGCCACTGAAAGTGAAACTCAGGGACAGGTATGCTATATTACTGCTGGACTCGGCGTTGCAGACTCCTCTGATATGCGGAATGGCGCGACGGCTTCACGCGGACGAATCCCGCGGTGAGCGGGTCGGCCACCGCATTCCGGGATGTCCACTGTTATAGGAATTTCATGAAAGATTCTCGGATAGAGGTAATGCCGCCATCACGTCGGCAGTGGCGGCAACGCCTAAAGAACTCGTTACTCTACTACTTAATGCGAAGCGGGTGGTCAGCCGCCGAGCGCTTGCCGATCCGTGGTGTTCTGCGCCTCGTCGGCTGTGTGGCGCCTTACATTTTTCGCCGGGATACCCGGCGCGCTGAGGCACAGATTCACGCGACGATGCCACACCTTGACGGGCCCAAAACTATTCGCAGAATGTTCGTTCACTTCGCCGAATCGATTTGGGAGCTATCTCGTTTACATCGTGCAGTTCCGCAATTGGACGCCGATGCGCGCCGCGTGCTCGACGAAGTTCTCGCCGAGGGGAGGGGAGGCGTGATGATCTCCGGGCATATCGGAAACTGGGAGATTCTCGGACAAGCGATCGCGTCGGCGGGCTATCCGATCGCCACCATCGCCAAGCCATTCTACGACCCCCGGATAACCGCGTGGTTGCACAAGTGGCGGTCACAACGCGGGCTGGAAATCGTGTGGCGCGGGGACAATACCGGTAAGGCGATTCTACGTGTTCTGCGCCGCAATCGGTTGATGGCATTTTTAATCGATCAGGATACCAAGACAGCCGGCGATTATGTGCCGTTTTTCGGACGGCCTGCTTTTACACCGACCATTCCTGCGGCCTTGGCGCTGCGGACGGGAGCGCCGATATTATTTTGCTGGCACCATCGTCGCGCGAAGCGCCACAAAATCACCATCGAGCGAATCCACTACGTGCGGACCGGCAACATGGAAGGCGATGTCCTGGCGCTCACCGCGATCCTGACCGGCCGTTTGGAATCGATCATTCGCGCGGCGCCCGAACAATGGGTGTGGATGCATCGAAGATGGAAACAAAAGTCAGTAGAGTAAATCCGCGGCGGGCCTTCTCTCACACCTTCTCGCCTGATCGCCATCGTCAATGCGGATCTTCGCGGCATTACAAACCTTTCGGCGACTGCCCCGCGATGGGTACGGCTTGATTTTATCAATGCGCAAGGCGATGCCAAGTTGATGGCGAAGCAATTTACTGAACGTGCCATTTCTCTCAGAGCTTAGGGGATTTTTCCTGTGCGCTTTGTTACCCCGGAGCCGGTTGTGTGAAATCGCGCGCCGGATTAAAATATTGACGATCTACAAACGATTGCCGCCCACCATCGATTAAGGCGGGGCGGCGAGGTGGCAAACGGGCGCGCGACCAAAGCACTAAAAATGCCGCACGCGAAATCATTAAGAGCGATCGGGCAGTCTCTCGAAGCACTTGGCGTTGTCGCATTCGTCATGGAAAAAAACGGGCGAAGCTACATCGTGAGTAGTGATTCACTTCCGGATATTTCAAGCTTAAACGTCAAACAAAGTTTATCTGAAAAGGTTTGGGAGATCCCGAGCTCTACTCGAAGACACGTTCGAGCACTCCAACCCGATGGTTCGCTCAAATACGATGTGAACTACGTTTCATGGCTCGACGCGCAAGGCCGAAAAAGACGGCGAAAGCGCTTATCTGCACAGACCACGGGAACATCGCGCGTCTCACAATTATTGCGTACCCTGGGCAAACACCTGGACCGAATGGAGCCCCACGCTTTTACCATTTCTTGGACCGGGGACGCGATTTGCGTCGACTATGTGATGGGTGATGGCGAGCGCGTCCGTGAAGTCCTCAGCATCGAGAAATTGCGCGAGCTCACGGTTCGCTCGCGCTTCCGCCGCGCGCGCCGCCGCTGATGCCAAACCAGGCAACATCCGGAGCGGACGTGCTTCTTGTGCGTATTCTTGTGCAAATTTTCTGGAACTCGTCTAGCACCTCGTCGACTGGCACGGGCCGAGCAGGCGGACGTGTTGTCAGGCTTGGCGTGAAGTTCGGTTTTTAGGCTTCGGCTCCTGCGCGTGACAAATTCAACAGCATCCTGTTAGCCAGACAACGATGACGCGTTGTACTTATCTTCGAATCGCTTCAATGTTATCGCTGATGATTGTGAGCTCCTGCGTCAATCGCATAACCATGCATTCCCTTGACGGCGAAAGGTTAGATGGAAGATGGCGGCTGGCCCGCGAAGACAGCGGTTTGATTCAAGTCGTCGGATCGGCGGGCGAGACCTTGGTGGGCACATTCAAGCCGGTACCTCGGGGGATTTTTTTTGAGGGTTATCAAAAGACCTTCGGCACCGGAACGATCGATGCCGCCGGTCCGGACGCATCCGAGTTTGGCAATGCTTTTGCCGGAATGCTCGGCACCTCGAGTATCCTCGCGGATGTCGCCTACGGAGAAAATTACAACACCGGATCCGGCAAAGCGGCGCATGTCGTTACTGGGCCGCTGTTCTATTGGATGGCGAGCCTGCGCGGCGACAAACGAACAACCATGCAATGTTTTTTGATCGGATCATCCTACACGGGGCACGGACTGGGGCGCTGCAAAGGCGCTGAGGGGAAGGAATACACCTTGGAATTCTAAATGGTTAGCCAATGAGCGTCAGTCCATGGCCGACGCGATGGACCGGCGCCGTGGCAAAATTCTATCCTTCCAAATTGCAGGGAAAGTCGCTTAAAACGTTCTTCGTGGTCGCTCAACTCAAATTCGGTTTGCTGTTACCCCATTTTTGCGAACTCGCCTCGGTAGAAAAATGCCTTGAGGGATCTCAACAGGCCGAAGCGTACGGCTTCGACTCAGTGTGGGTGCGGGATCATATTGTGTTCAAACCCCATGAAATTGAGGGCAACGATAACACCCATATCGAGGGCTTCCTGATCCTGTCCGCGGTTTCGTCCGTGACTCAAAAGATTACTTTGGGCACGGCTATGACGATTTGTCATCGCCATCCGATTCATCTCGCGCAGTTGATCGCCGGCTTGAGTGTGATTGCGCAGGGGCGCGTAATTCTCGGCATCGGCTTGGGTGGCTTCGCTCATGAATTTGCCGCGGTGGGCCGCCCGACCTCATTGCCGGACCGGGCCAAGCTCGTGAAGGCGAATATTGAAATTTGCCGGCGACTCTGGGCGGGAGAAAAGGTAACGTACAGTAGCGATGATTTTAGCTTCGAAAACATCGCTCTCAAACCGACACCCGCCAAAGATATCCCGATATGGATCGGCGGTGGCAGCGCCGCAGCTTGTCGTCGCGCAGTTGAATTGGGTACCGGCTGGATGCCGGCGCGGATCAACTTAACGACCTTCGCAAGGCGCGTCGACTACCTGCGCGAATTGTGCCGAAGGGCGAACAAACCGATGCTCCAAACCGCGGTCATGCCGCTTACTTCGATCGGCGAGAGTCGGGAAACGTCGCTGCGAGGAATCAACGTGAAAGCCTTAAGCGATGAGTCTCAACGTTTTACAAGTTGGGTCAACTCGCCGTCTGCAATCTTTTCCCCTGAAGAGACCGCTCGCGGCATATTGCTGGCCGGAACTCCCGCGGACATCGTTCGTGAAACGCAAGCTTACGCAGAGTCCGGCGCAGATCACATCGTGTACGATTTGAGACTACGGTACGCGGACTGGCAGGAGCAATTGAAAATCCTCGGTACCGAGGTTCTACCTGCTCTCAGGGGATAAATGTCGGCGACGACTTACGCGCGAATGGGTAAATGTTCCAGACTCAGCTTAAACAATTCGCCGCCAGTCTCGCTGAGTGAGCGGCAGCCCAACGCTATCGACCCCTCGCTCGGACGAATCGATGGGTTTCAGACGCTGTTGAGAGCGCTTTACTTTTAATTTAATTTCAGCCCAAGAACACTGACCGCTCCTGCGCAGTCTCATTAGCGCGGCATAGCTTTTGTGCAGGGACTCTTCACTTAGCTTTACTCCGGGTGTGACAATCGCGGATTTGAACTGATCAAACGTCAAGGTGTTCGCCGAGTTGCCGCGATTTGTCACATGAAATCGCGACGGTTGGTTTGTCTTTGTCTCGGCAAAATTACCTCGCAGGGTTACGATTCGTTGCAACAGGCGATCCCGTTCGCCGTGTGGAGCAATACCGACATGCTTGAGACGTCGATCAATCCATGACTTACCTCTGCTCAGAGCGCACGAAACCGCCTCGTTTTCGCTCAAAACGCGCATTGGAAATCGGACAAACTCGGACTCTCGCGCAGGTCCGGTCAGCCAACTAATGTCGGCCTGAGGCACCCATGAATTCGTAACCGTATCGAAACTCGGAAACGCCATGATGGCATGATTACGGTAGGACCGGCTCCACATCTGAATTAAGTCCTCTCTCGGTGGACCCGTTTCAGGCACGAAGAGCTAATTTATCACCGACTCGTTTGTCTTGTCTCAGGTGAGCGACGCAGGAATTTTGTCCACCTAACAATATTCTTAGCCCATCGCCGGCAAAAGGCAAGAGACAAAGTGAACAAAAGTTATTTGTATAATTGGAGGGTCCCGATCGTAACGTTCCAGCGAGAGCTCCCGGATCGGTCATCGCGATCGGTTCCCGTGCCGCCCCGAGATGTGCGGCGCGGGATTGTTCGAAGGATGCACACGCGGAGCTAAGTGAGCGCAGTTCTTGTCAATTAACCTAACCTGGACTAAGCGGACTAAGCGCAAACCGCCACTCGATCAGCCTTAGCTATCTTTGATCATCCTATCGTCTCCAATTCCACCAGCCGGGACGGCGACCGTGGTCATCATCACGCCAACCCCAGGACCGTAACTCTCGCCTGGCGGCGCCAAGCTCCCGCCGATCGTGTCTCAGTTCACGTCCTCGGTGACTCCAGTCGGCCGATGCGGTCGTCGTAAAACTCAATGATCCTCCGAGCATCGCAATGCCGGCAATGATTTGTTTTGCTGTTTTTATAAATTCTCCCTTCTGTCTGTTTTGACGATTCAATGCTCGAAACGTTTCTTTGCGAGAATGGGAGTTTGTTTTGCGGATTTTCGATGGAACGTGTACAGACGCGATCTTGCTGGGATGGGCAGGAGTGCCAAACCGACAACCTCGGACACGTTTCAGTTAATTCCTGCACATGACCAGGAAAAATCCTGCACATCTTTCCTGCTCAATCTCGAAATGCTTAATAATCGCGCCCCTACGACGAAATTTTATAAACTCATTTTGGCATAGGGCTTGCGTTTATTTCACCGAGGCAGGGATATCTCGGGATCGTTTGATTGTCTGGCAACTCACGGCGTCCTTATTATTAGCCGTATTAGCCCTGTGGTCGCGCTTGTAAGTTATGTAAATCCTGCTGATCGCTAAGGCTGCGCATGGAGGATGAATGAGTAATTCGATATTGCGCTTCTTATTCTGCCTGCTCATTATGGCGGGGCTTGGCTGTGGACAGAGCATCAGAGACAGGGTGGCTGGCGGGTCAACGCGACAATTTTCCCTTCGCGCTGGTCAAAGAGGACCGGATTTCGTGACGCTGGCGCGGGAGCTGCAGCCCGCTGTCGTCAACGTGTCGGTCTCGGTGGCACGACCCTTCGTTGTGCCTCCCGGCGCGCAGCAGCAGAAGGATGATCCGGCTGATGAAATGCTCGATAAATTTTTTGGCGTACCTCCTCAGGCAGCACCGGCGCCGCAACGGCAACAAGGTTCCGGTTTTATCATCGGCTCGGATGGAGTTATTTTGACCAATGCACACGTGGTACAAGGCGCCAAGAGGATTCTTGTCAAGCTTGGTGACAAACGAGAATTCGAGGCAAAAATCCTGGGAAAGGATACGCCGACGGATATTGCCGTGCTAAAAATCGCCGTACAGGAAAACTTGCCGACGATTGGACTCGGTGACTCAGACCATCTTCAAGTAGGCGAATGGGTTATGGCAGTCGGTAATCCCTTCGGTTTAGATAACAGCGTGAGTTCGGGAATCGTCAGCGGCAAGGGGCGACATATCGGCGAAGCCTACGATCGTCTGATTCAAACTGACGCGCCTCTCAATCCAGGAAGCTCCGGCGGTCCGTTGATTAATCTCAACGGACAAGTCGTCGGTATAAATAAAGCCATCGTTAGCGATACCGGAGGCAGCATCGGCATTAGTTTCGCGACGCCGATCAATTCAGTGAAGGAAATCCTGCCGCAGCTGCAGACCACGGGAAAAGTAACTCGAGGTTGGGCGGGCTTGTCGATCCAGGAAATGACGTCTGCGTTGGCAGATACGCTAGGTCTTCAAAAACCGAGCGGCGCACTCGTTGCCGGTCTTGTAAAGGGCGGTCCGGCCGACCGCGGCGGAATAAAGCTCGGAGACGTCATAACGGAATTCGACGGTAAGACGGTGACTGACGCGCTGGATCTGCCGATATGGATAGCGCGTACACCGATAGCGAAGCAAGTTCGACTGACGGTTCAAAGAGATCAACGGGAGATTCACGTGGATCTAACTATCGCCGAGCTCCCGGATCGGCTAATGCAACAGTTCGGCAAGCAAACCGGCTGACCGACCCCTTCAAAAAACTGCGCACAATCACGCAGCGCGTATAACGGGGACTAGCGGGTTATCTGCCAGGTTCCAAATACGGTTCAATCTTCCGGCACTATTTGAAACTATCTTAGCTTCGTCGGGTCCGGATGATACGAAAAATCCAGGGCTCGCCTCCATGCGATTGTCCGAATCAGCGCCCGCCGATCGTTATGAGAAACCGCGCCGTTTCGCCCGCCGTTAAACTCTTGCTGCAGTGACGCTTTTCGTTTATCGACAGCCTTGTAAATAACTCTGTCTCGCCGCGGGCTTGTCGGCGTGATAAAGTCAGGTATTATATCGATCTTATGAGGCGACGTTAGGTCATGCCGATGAGAGAACTGATCCAAAAGCTCGGGCCGCTGGTCTTGGAAAGTGCGGCGGCCGTCAGCTATTTACGTAAGCGCATCGGCGAATCACGTCCAAATGGCGCAGAAGCCCGCCTCGACGCGATTGAAAATGCCATGGAAGTTCAGTCAACCCTCAATAACACCATCGACGTTCAAATGAATATTATTCATGCACTGCTGGAAAAAGCGCAAAAACGCCTGCAAATCGTAATCGTCGCCCTCATCGCTACGGGAACAATTGCCGCGCTCGCACTCGCTGCCGCCCTGATGAAATAACACCGTCTTAGTTTCGAGTTTTCATTTTCCGTGACTCCACTGCACCCATTCGTCGAGTAGGAACGAACCTATATGCCTTTGCTGCGCCTCGAAAGCCTCTCCATTGCGTACGGGCATCTGCCGTTACTTTCTCACGCTGAATTTCAAATCGACTCCGCTGAACGAGTCTGCCTGGTCGGCCGTAACGGCACGGGAAAAACGACGCTATTTCGCGTCATCACGAGAAAGGCCGTGCCGGACGAAGGCGAGGTTTGGCGCAAGGCGACATTGAGCGTGGGCCATCTCGAACAGGAAGTGCCCCCGGATACCGAGCAGACTATCTTTGAAGTCGTCGCTTCCGGGCTCGGCGAGCTTGGCGCGCTCTTGACGGAATATCACAATCTCACCCACGATGAAGGCTTAGCGCAGCGCGAGTCGCTGCTCGAGCTGGCCAAGCTGCAAGTGCGCATAGAAACGCTCGACGGCTGGAATACCAATCAGAAAGTTGAAGCGGTTTTGACCCGCCTGAATTTACCCGAGGGCAAGCGTCTGGCGGATTGTTCCGGTGGCACTCGCCGTCAAGTGATGCTGGCGCGAGCGCTGGTGAGCGAGCCGGATCTCTTGCTGCTCGACGAACCGACCAACCATCTCGACATAAACGCCATCACTTGGCTGGAAGAATATCTTCTTAGCTACAAGGGCGCCGTGATGTTCATCACCCACGATCGAACTTTCGTGCGCCGATTGGCGACCCGCATCGTTGAATTGGATCGCGGCTGCTTGACCTCCTTTCCCGGCGACTTCGATGCTTATCTGCAAAAGAAGGACGAGCGGCTCGATATCGAAGAACGCGCTTTGGCAAAGGTCGACAAGAAACTCACCGAGGAAGAAGCCTGGATCCGCCAAGGAATCAAGGCGCGGCGCACGCGCAATGAAGGTCGGGTAAGAGCGCTGCAAACACTGCGGCGTGAAAAAGCCGAACGACTGGAAGGTCAGGGCAAAGCGCGCTTCAGTCTCGACGCCGGCGCGCTATCCGGCAAATTGGTCGTCGACGTGCGACGCGTGAATTTCGGCTATGACGATAAGGTGATCGTCCGGGATTTTTCGACGCGCATCCTGCGTGGCGAGCGCATCGGCATCATCGGGCCCAACGGCTCCGGCAAAAGCACGCTACTGAAATTGATTCTGGGGGAGCTTAAACCTAGTAGCGGCGAAGTCGTTTTGGGCACTAGACTGCAGCTGGCGTACTTCGACCAGCACCGGCGCTTGCTCGATAGCGAAAAGACCGTGCGGGAGAACATGAGCGACTCGGACTACGTGACGGTGAGAGGACGTTCGCGCCACGTGATCGGCTACCTGAAAGACTTTCTATTTCCGCCACAGCGCATCGACTCGCCGGTCAAAGCGTTGTCCGGCGGCGAGCGCAACCGATTGTTGCTGGCCAAGATCTTCACTCAGTCCGCCAATATGATGGTGCTCGATGAGCCGACCAACGATTTGGATGTCGACACTCTGGAATTGCTGGAAGATCTTTTGGCCGATTACGAAGGCACACTGCTGCTCGTGAGCCACGACCGTACTTTTCTTGATAACGTCGTCACGAGCACTCTCGTATTCGAAGGGGAGGGGACATTTAGAGAATACGCGGGCGGCTATGACGACTGGGAGCGCTATCAACGACAGATTCCCGAAGTTCCGAAGCGACCGCAAACCGGGGCAAACAGACCATCGATTACGGGTTCTACGACAGCGAAGCGCGCCGAGTCGTCGCGCAAACTGACTTACAAGGAGCACCGTGATCTGGAAGCCCTGCCAGGCAGGATCGAAGCACTGGAAGCCGAGCAAGCCGAACTACACGCCCGCGTGGGCGACGGCGCCTTTTACCGACAATCGAGGGACGATATAGCTGCGACAATGGAGCGACTGGAAATCGTAAAGCGAGACCTCGAAGAATCCTACGAGCGCTGGCAGGCGTTGGAACTGAAATCGTCATTGGCGAGCAAATGAATTCCCCGCAGCAAATTAACGGATAGTTCGATCGAGTCGGATTCGGTTCCTGCAATGAGCCATGCGTCACCGGATCGACGGCCATTCAGCTAATAGTCGTCCGTAGTCCTTTACCGAGTATTTCAATCCGAGCTTCGATAAAAGATTCCAGATCATCGCCGTGTTGCTGGTAACGACCGGCACGCCGAGGCGATCTTCCAGCCGCTGAATGATCCGCAGCGGGTCCATGGTTGCGCCCTGAAAGTAGATTGCTTGCGCCGGAGTTTTGCGGAATGTTTCTTCGACGAGATCAAAAAGGTGATCCTGACTCAGGTTCAAAGACGTGCCGGGTATCCGGTTGTCGAACGAGGGGCCGAGATGCAGCGTGAAGCCGAGTCTATCGATGTGAGTTTTGATGCTTTCATTCGACGCTCGATCGAAAGGAGTCATGAGCAGTACGGACTTCGCTGCGAACGCCGTCAGAGCGGCGACAGCCGATGAAATTGCGCTGACGACGGGTAACCCGATGACGTTGGCGACCTTCGCTTCTATGCCGGGATTGAATAGGGTGACGAAACCGCCCGTGAGCATCAAGCCCGCGACTTTATGTTTCTTGACCAACTCGCTTGCGCGAGTGACGATCACGTCTTCCTTGCCGGCGAGATCCTGATAGGATTCGCCGAGTAAACCGAGACCTTCATGCGCGATTGACAC
>WNFR01000686.1_pt1 | contig 34595 bp, 32 predicted proteins | sample 5400221 | NCBI WGS metagenome assembly WNFR01 (sample SAMN13153357, study PRJNA577476) | soil metagenome | isolation source: 40 cm soil under Madrone tree | place: USA:California | collected 2016-06-14
AGCATTCGCCGCGGCCTCTGAGCGAACTTCGGAATCGAAAGGACACTAGCAACATTATGATTCTAGTGCCGCTTTTGAACCCGAAGTTCGCAACCGTGCCCGCCGCGAAATCGTGCGAACTTCGGGTTCGCGGCACTAGAGCAGGATCGCTTCAGATTGAAGCGCAGATTCCATCATGGCCGGGCATAGCCGTTCGTCGAGACGTGGATGCCCGGCACAAGGTTTACGCTCGGGCCGGCCGAAGGCCGGACCCGGGTGCCGGGCATGACGGAGCGCGTGACATGCGCTAGCCGCCGCCGATCAATGCAGGCTCGGCGCCTTGAAGAAGCGGTTGCGGTCGGACGAGACGACGGTCTGCTCGAAGGTGCGCCCGTCGCGATAGACCGTGAGCGGCACCTCGACGCCGGCCGCCCCACGCGACCAGATGCGCCGATAGAGGCCGGCGAGATCGCTGACCTCGGCGCCGCCGACCGAGAGCACCACGTCGCCGGTCTTCAGGCCCGCCTTCTGGGCGGGCGCGCCGCGCGCGAGGCCGACGACCACGATCTTGTCCTCGATCTCGGTCGCGTAAAGGCCGAGCCACGGCCGTTGCGGCCGGTTGGCCCGGCCGGTCTTGAGCATGTCGTCGAGGATCGGCTTCAACAGATCGATCGGCACGATCATGTTGAGGTCGCCGCCCGGGCGGCCGCGCTCGGGGGCCTGCTGCATCTGCAATGAGCCGACGCCGAGAAGGTCGCCGCCGGCGCCGATCAGCGCGGTGCCGCCCCAGTTGGGATGCGCCGGCGTGGTGAAGATCGCCTCGTCGAGCACGTATTCCCAGTAGCCGGCGAATTCCTGCTTGGCGGCGATGCGCGCCGCGACCGAGCGCTTGCGCCCGCCGGCGCCGCCGACCACGACCGGCTCGCCGACCCGCGTATCGCTCGAGCGGCCGAGCGCGAGCGACGGCAGATCGAGCCGCGCCAGCGCCTGTACCAGGCCGAAGCCGGTTTCCTGATCATAGGCCAGCACGTGACCCTGCACGGGCGGACCTTCGGCCGGATTGAGCCAGACTTCTTCCGCCTCGGTCACCAGGTAGCCGATGGTGAGCACGACGCCGCGGTCGCGGATCAGGACACCGTGTCCCATCCGCTCGGTGCCGAGCGTCTCGGCCGTGAAGGCGTCCTCCGGGATCTTGGTGTGGACGCCGACCACCGCCATCAGGGCGCGGTCGAGATCGTAGCCGTAGTCTTCCTGCTTCGGGCGGGCCGAGGCAGGCACCTGCCAGTCGCTCACGGATGCCATGCGACGACTCCTCTCTCGATCACCCACGTCCGGCCGGCCGGCGCGCATGGGGATCGGCGCCAAGCCGCGTCTCTAACGCCCGCCATGTTGCCCCAGGATACGAAGCCCTCCAAGCAAATGGACGCAGGCCCATCGCCCGTCAAGCCTTTGGGTTGGCGTTGAGATAATCCTTCGTCCATGTGGCGTAGTCGGCCTGGCGCGTCGCCCGCTTCATCAGGTCGGACGGGGGTGAGATGTTCTGCAGCTCCCATGACGGGGTGCCGTCGCGCAACGCCTTCAGGGTGGCATGCACGGCATTGACCGCCGCCATGAAGGGCGAATGGCCCTGCAGGCAGACCCGCACGTTGCGCGCCGACAGGTAATCGAGATCATACAGCTCCTTGCCGGCGCTTCCCAGGAACAGCGGCCGCGTCACGGCCGACGCGACCTCGTCGAGCTCGGCGCGGCTCTTCACGCCCGCCATGAACAGCATGTCGGCGCCGGTCTCCTCATAGGCCTTCAGGCGCGCGATGGTGTCGGCGACGCCGGTCATCGTCAGGGCGCTGGTGCGCCCGACGATGACGAGCCGCGGATCCTGGCGGCCGGCGAGCGCGGCGCGCATCTTGCCGACGCCTTCGGCGATCGGGATCAGCTTCGTGTCGCTCGCGCCATAGGGCGTCGGCAGCAGCGTATCCTCGATCGTGAGACCGGCGACGCCCGCAGTTTCCAGCTCCTCGACGGTGCGCTTGACGTTCAGCGCGTTGCCGTAGCCGTGGTCGGCATCGACCAGCAGCGGCAATTTTCCGGCGCGATTGATGCGATAGGCCTGCTCGGCGAATTCGGTCAGCGTGAGCACCACGATATCGGGCGCGCCGAGCACCGCGAGCGATGCCACCGATCCGGCGAACATGCCGGCCTCGAAGCCGAGATCCTCGGCGATGCGGGCCGAGATCGGATCGTGGACGGAACCCGGATGAATGCAGCGCCCGCCTGCCAGGATGGCGCGCAGGCGCTCGCGCCGGTCAGTCCAGTCCATGTCCCGCGATTCCCTTTCGTGTCCCCCCGGAAGTGCGGGGCCGGGTTTTCTTACCATGTTCGATTCGTCCCCGTCGCGCCGCGTGTGCGTGCGACCGCATTGCGATCTTGCGCGCGCCACCGCGACGCGCACGAAGCGCGCGCCGCTGCCTGTCGGGGTGTCGATCACGAAGGATTGAGCACGGCGCCACCCCCGTTGGGAATGCGCCGTGCCGGGGAAGGCGGCGGCGGAACCCCAAAAGGATGGCGACGGCGCCTGAAAATCAGAGCCGCGCACCCCCGGCGCCGCCGCAAGGGCCGTCGCCCGAAACCCTGGGCAGCGTCGATACGAAGGATTTACATTCGGGGTTCAACAATGGCTTGATTCGGGGCTGATTGAGTGGTGCGGGGCTTTCCCGCCTTCATCCTGCCCCAACTTCAGACCAGAAGGAGCCGGGGATAGTGGGACTTCACATGACATCTATGCGCGCCGCCACCATTTGGGTCGCCATGGCGACCGTTCTCGCCGTTGCGGGCGCGGCGCAGGCACAATATTACCCGCCGCGACCCAGCGAACCGGTCCGCATGGGCCCACCCATGGCGATCGAGGACGCCGACGACCCGGATATCTATGCGCCGCCGCCGCCGCCGACCTATCTGCGCCGGCAGCTCGAGGCGCCCTATCCGGGCCAGGCGCAGCCCGGTCCTTACGAGTCCCGCGGCCAGCGCCAAGCGCTCCCCGCGCCGGCACCCGGCACCAATTTCCCCGCCCCGGCCGACTACCCCTGGGTGCGCGAGCGCGCCAACCAGGGCGCCCCCGTCAACGAGCCGGCGACCGGTCCCTATGGCGACCGCGCCCCGGGACAATCCGGCCACATGTTCAACAACGGTCCGGGCGGCCCGCGCCCGCCCGGCGACATCACTACGGGTCCGAACAACGCGCCGGCCGCCATCAATCGCGGCACCGCGGTTGCATCCCTGCCGCCGGAGGAGCAGCCCGAGGAAGGCGAGCCGAAGGAATTGCCGCCGCAGTTCAGGCGCCAGGTCGTGGCCCTCCAGACCCGGGAGCCCGCCGGCACCATCGTCATCGACACGCCCAATACCTATCTCTACCTCGTGCTCGGCAACGGCCAGGCCATGCGCTACGGCATCGGCGTCGGCCGCGAAGGATTCACCTGGGCGGGCGCCGAGCGCATCAGCAAGATGTCGGAATGGCCGGACTGGCATCCGCCGAAGGAAATGATCGAGCGCCAGCCCTATCTGCCCCGCTTCATGGCGGGTGGCGCGTCCAATCCGCTTGGCGCGCGCGCGCTCTATCTGGGCAAGACGCTTTATCGCATTCACGGCACCAACCAGCCCTCGACGATCGGCTCCTTCGTGTCGTCAGGCTGCATCCGGCTGGTCAATGACGATGTGGCGGATCTTTACAGCCGGGTGCAGGTCGGCACCCGCGTGGTGGTCCTTCCGGGTCCCTCCCAACCTTCGGCCGGCACCGCCGGCAGCGCTCCCGCGGCCACGATGCGGTAGCGCCGCCGCCACGGCGCCGGTTGACGACCGGCCGCCTTTGCGCCCACCCTGTTGGGCGGCGTGAGGTCGAATCATGAAGAGCTTGGTCGCGTTGGCGTGTGCGGGCTGGCTGACCGTGCCGGGCGCCGATCCTCCCAGCGTGGCGCCCCTTGCCTTCGGGATGACGCCGCAGGACGTGGCGAACGTGCTGCACGCGCCGCTCACCTATCACCATGGCGCGCCGGGCTCGGAAGTTTTCTACGCGACGCGGCCGGCGCGCACCCCGGGCTTCGTCCGGGTCGACCGGCGCATCTACCTGCAGTTCCGCCACGGTTGCCTGACGGGCTGGAAAAACGACTGGCGCCGCGCCCCGAACCTGCTGTTCTGATTCTTCCGGACGCAGCGGATCATGCCGGGCGCCGGGTGGCGAAGCGGCGCCGGCCGGTTTAACTATCGGCCATGACCGCCCTCTCCGTCCTCGACCTGTCCCCGATCACGACCGGCCATTCGGGCGCCACCGCGCTTCGCAACAGCCTCGATCTGGCGCAGCTCGCCGATCGCCTGGGCTACACCCGCTACTGGGTGGCCGAGCATCATAACCTGCCGTCGGTCGCAAGCTCGGCGCCCGACATCATGATCGGCCAGATCGCGGCGCTCACCCGCCGCATGCGCGTCGGCTCGGGCGGCGTCATGCTGCCCAACCACGCGCCGCTCATGGTGGCGGAGCGATTCAAGGTGCTCGAGGCGCTGTTTCCCGGCCGCATCGATCTCGGACTCGGCCGCGCGCCCGGCACCGATCCGCTCACCTCGGTCGCCTTGCGCCGACGGCAGGACATGCGCGACGAGGACGATTTCCTCGAGCGCTTCCAGGAGCTGATGCTGATCGAGACGCGAGGCTTTCCCGAGGGCCATCCGTTCCGCAACGTGCGGGCCATGCCGGCGGACGTGCCGCTGCCGCCGATCTACCTGCTCGGGTCGAGCGGCTACAGCGCCGAGCTCGCGGCCGCCATCGGGGCCGGATTCTCCTTCGCGCATCATTTCTCGACCCATGACGCGGTCGACGCCATGACGAGCTATCGCGCGCATTTCAAGCCGTCGCCCGCATTGTCCCGTCCGCACGCCATCCTGGCGGTCGCGGCGGTGGCGGCCGACACGGACGAGGACGCCGAGCGCCTCGCCGCCACGATCGACCTCAATTTCGTGCGCCGACAGAAGGGCGAATACCTGCCGCTCGCGAGCCCGGAGGAAGCGCTGGCCTACGACTACGCGCCGATCGATCGCGAGCGCATCCGGAAGGGGCGCGAACGCCTGTTCGTCGGCGCGCCCAAGACCATTCTGGCGCGCCTCCTGCCGTTCATCGCCGCGACCCAGGCGGACGAGGTGATGATCACCACCATGATCTATGATCACGCGGCGCGCCGGCATTCCTACGAGCTGATGGCGCAGGCATTCGGTCTCGCCGAGCAGGAGCGCCAGGTCGCGTCAGGTTGAAGCGATCCGGATCTCCATTTTCTTGGCACCTGCGATAAATCGAGGTCCTCATGGCGGCCACCGGCAATCTGTTCGGCGACATTCCGGCGCGGCTCGACCAGGAACAGATCACGACATTGATCTCGGCGCCCGATCTGCGCATCGAGCGTATCGTGTCGCGCGGCCAATCGAGCCCGCCGGGCTTCTGGCACGACCAGGCGCAACCCGAGTGGGTGATCGTGCTGGCGGGCTCGGCGCTGCTGACGTTCGACGGCGACAGCGCCGCGATACGAATGGGGCCCGGCGACCATGTACATATTCCGGCCCATCGGCGTCATCGCGTCGAATGGACCGACCCGGCGCAAGCCACGGTATGGCTCGCCGTGCATCACCGCTGATGCGAAGCCGATACCGAGCATGGTTTCAACAAAAAAGAGAACCCCGGCGCGCGGCCGGGGTTCGGGCTTGTTGCGGGTCGAGCGACCCGGCATTGCTGGTGTCAGCGATACTGCGGGTAGGGCTGCGGCTGGGCGTAACCCTGCGTCTGCGGCGGTTGCGGCGCCGGCGTATACTCGGCCGCGGGACCGGAAACCTCCGGCGGATTCATCGCCGTCTCCTTGGTGCACAGATCCTTGAACACGACCGCGCCTTCCTGGGTGTATTCCTTGGTGAGGCAGGTGCAGCGATTCCAGGTCGGCGCCGTCGCATAGGTAGTGGCGAGGCCGGTCGCGATGACGGGAGCCACCCAGTAGGGACGCCGCCAGCCGAACCGCCAGTGCGGGTGCCGCCAGTGCGGGCGGAAGTGAACGACCCGACGGAACGCGATGCCGCCCGTGCGAAAGTGGCCGCCGCCGTGAAGGCGGTGCATGCCGCCGCTCATGTGCATGCCGCCCATGTGGGAGCCGCCGCCGCCGAAACCACGGCCGTGCCCGAAGGCCGACGCGCTGGTGGACGAGAGCGCAAAGCTGCCGAGTGACGCGATGGCCGCGAGGGCCAGAATGGTGGACTTGCGAAACATGTGGTTCTCCTGGGGTTGGTGTGGCCGGGGGCCGTTGTTTCATCCACCCATTGGTCGACGCATCCGCAGACTCGGTTCATGGCGGAGATCGACGACATGTCGTTAATGCCCGTTCACCATCCCGAAGCCGGCGTGATATAACCCCGCCCCGCGGGCCGTTCCGTGTCGCGGCCACGCTACGACCGACCATCGATTTCCAACATGAATGGAGTTGAACCTTGGGTACGCAAATCACGCTCACCGCTTCGGACGGTTTCAAGCTCGGTGGATATCGCGCGGAGCCGCAAGGAAAGCCGAAGGGCGGCCTGGTGGTGATCCAGGAGATTTTCGGCGTCAATCACCACATTCGCGCGATGTGCGATCGCTTCGCCGCGCTGGGATATCTCGCGGTCGCGCCGGCGGTGTTCGATCGCATTCAGCCGAATTTCGAATGCGGCTACACGCCCGACGAGATCGCCAATGCGCGCACCATCATTCCGAAGATCGACTGGGCCGCGATGATGCTCGACACCCAGGCCGCGATCGACAGCGTCAAATCCGCCGGCAAGGTCGGCATCGTCGGCTTCTGCATGGGCGGCACCGTCGCATTCCTGGCGGCCGCCAAGCTCAACGGACTGTCGGCGGCCATCAGCTATTACGGCGGTCAGATCGCCAAGAACGTGGACCAGAAGCCGAAGGTGCCGACGCTCATGCATTTCGGCGACCAGGACCAGTCGATCCCGATGTCCGATGTCGAGACGATCAAGCAGAAGCGGACCGATTGCGAGATCCACATCTATCACGCCGGCCACGGCTTCAGCTGCGACGAGCGCGGCAGCTATGATGAACCGAGCCACAAGGCCGCCTGGGAGCGGACGCTCGCCTGGCTCAAAAAATACGTCGGATAGAGAAGCGGGACCGGCTCAGAACCAGCGCTCGGCGACGATGACGGTGTCGCCGGGACGCACCGGCGTGCCGAGCGGCGCCGACTGCCGGACCGCCTGCCCGCCGGCGGCGCGGCTGATCTCGACATTCTGGCGTTGCGCGCGCGGGCTGAATCCGCCCGCGATCGCGACGGCCGTCTCCACCGACATGTTGGGCACATAGGGATACTGGCCCGGAAATGTCACCTCGCCGAGGATGAAGAACGGCCGATAGGCCTCGATCTCGACCGCGACATGCGGTTCGCGGATGAAGCCCTGGCGCAGGCGCGCGCCGATCGCGCCCGACAATGCGGACGGCGTCTGCCCGCGCGCCGCGACCGAGCCGATGAGCGGCATCGTGATGTTGCCGCCGGCATCGACGGTGTAGCTGTTGGTGAGGCCATCCTGCCCGAAAACGACCACCCGCAGCTTGTCGCCGGAATCGAGCCCATAGGGTCCCTCGCCGGCCGCCGCATGCGCGGCGGGCGGGACGGCGCGTATCGGCATCGCCGAATTCCGCCGCGCACCCCCATAGGCGAAGGAATCGAGGTCGGATGCCGGCTGCACGGCCGCGGCCATGGGGGGCGCCGGCCGCCGCGCGCAGCCCGCCGCGAGGAGCGCAGCCAGGACCATGATCGATAGGCAGGCAGGCCGCATGCGGCGAATCCGGACCGGTTCTTGAAACTCAGCAGCCCGAATTAGCGCCTTCTATGGTTAACAAAACCTAACCGCGGCGGGCGGCCGGCACTCCTTTATGTGGCCGGTCCTGCCCCGGCGCGCGACCGGCTCAGTGCGCCATCACCCCGGTCCCGATCGGGCAGCTCACCCCGGTGCCGCCGAGCCCGCAATAGCCCGAGGGATTCTTGGCGAGGTATTGCTGGTGGTAGTCCTCGGCGAAATAGAATTCCGGCGCATCCAGGATCTCGGTGGTGATGGCGCCGTAGCGCTTGGCCTTGATGGCCTGCTCATACATGGCCTTCGAGGCCTCGGCCGCTTTACGTTGCGCCGGCGAGGTGACGTAAATTCCCGAGCGATATTGCGTGCCGACGTCGTTGCCCTGGCGCATGCCCTGGGTCGGATCATGGCTCTCCCAGAACGTCTTCAACAGCTGCTCATAGGAGATTTTCTTGGGATCATAGACCACGAGCACGACCTCGTTGTGGCCGGTGCGCCCCGAGCAGACCTCCTCATAGGTGGGATTGGGGGTGAGGCCCGCCGCATAGCCGACCGCCGTGACGTGGATTCCCTCGCCGAGCTCCCAGAATTTTCGTTCGGCGCCCCAAAAGCATCCCAACCCGAACATCGCGGTCTCGAAACCCTCCGGGTACGGACCTTTGAGCGGACGCCGGTTGACGAAGTGGGAGGCGGCGGTCCGGATCGGCTGCGAACGGCCGGGCAGCGCCTGTCCGGCGGCGGGCATTTCCAGCTTCTTGTTGAACATGAACATCGCGCGGTCTCCCTTGCTTGGTGTCCCCGCAATATAAGCGAGATGCGCGGCCGGCGCACCGGCCGCGCCATCACATCTCACGCGGCCCCGGGCCGCGGCACGATCACGCAGTTGCGAGCGCTGCGCCCGCAAGCCTATTTCGCCGGCATCATTCCCACCCTATGCTGACGGGTGCAGGTGCCCCTGCATATCCCGGGCCTCGTCAAGGCTCGGGACGATCAAGCAACATGGGAGGAAGTTTGATGCGTAAATTCGCTTTGATCTCGCTTGCGGCTTGCGCCGCCTTTGCGGCGCCCGCGCAGGCGCAACAACCGGCCGCGCCGCCGCCGCCCGTCCCCTACGGCGAGACCATCAATCTCGAGCAGGCCAAGCTGGTTGCGGACGCCGCCATGGCCGAGGCGAAGAAGAACAACTGGTTCATGGCGATCACCGTCGTCGGCCCGGCCGGCGACCTGGTCTATTTCGAGAAAATGGACAATACCCAATACGCCTCGGTCTCCATCTCGCAGCACAAGGCGCGGGTCGCCGCAACCTTCCGCCGCCCCACCAAGGCGTTCGAGGACAACCTGGCGAAGGGTTTCGAGAACATCTACCAGATGACGCTCGACGGAATGATCGGATCGCAGGGCGGCATACCGCTGGTCAAGGACGGCAAGCTCATCGGCGCGATCGGCTGCAGCGGCGCCGCCGGCTTCCAGGACCTGCAGACCTGCAACGCGGGAGTGGCCACGCTCAAGTGATGCACGGCCGTACGGCAACCACAGCGGGCCGCGGCGGTCACGCCGCGGCCTTCTCGTTCAGCGCGTGTAGCCGATGAGCGGCTTCTTCTTGCGGCCGAACAACATCAATACGGCGCCGAGAACCGCGAAGACGAGCCAGGTCGGGGCCGTGAGCACCGACAACGCCACGGGATCCCACAGCCACACCGCGACATGGCGCTCGATCGCCGGCTGCAGCAGCTGGAGGCTGGTCGAGTGGATCGCATTCCAGGTTTCGCCGAGCTTGGTGATATAGAGCCGGTTGCCGGCGATCGACTTGGTGCCGTCATAGACGGCAAATACGAAACCCGCGGCGAGAATCCACAGGCCGAGGGAACGCAAGAGGAAGCGGATCATGGCGGTTCCGTCGCTTGAACAAAGGTCGAGCCGTGTCGCCGCGCACGACTTACTACCGGCGGTGACCCGGTTCAACCGCCGCGCGCCGTCGCGGCGCCCAAAGTCGGCCTACAGACGCCGGCCATGCGTTGCTGTAGCTTGAGCAAGCACCTGTCCTTCCTGTAATTTCCGCCGTCCGCCGTACCGGTGGGCGAGCGTTTAGGAGTTTCAATGTCCCCTCCGTCCAAGGGTCGCGGCAACCGTCCCACCTTCACCGATCAGGAAGCCCTGCTGTTTCACAGCCAGGGCCGTCCCGGCAAGCTCGAGATCGTGGCGACGAAGCCGATGGCGACCCAGCGCGACCTGTCGCTCGCCTACTCGCCCGGTGTCGCCGTCCCGGTGCTCGCTATCGCCGAGAACGAGGCGCTCGCCTACGACTACACCACCAAGGGCAACTTCGTCGCCGTCATCACCAACGGCACCGCGATCCTGGGTCTCGGCAATCTGGGCGCGCTCGCCGCCAAGCCCGTGATGGAAGGCAAGGCCGTCCTGTTCAAGCGCTTTGCCGACATCGACTCGATCGACCTCGAGGTCTCGTCCGAGGATCCCGACGAGATCATCAACTGCGTCAAGCTGCTGGGCAAGAGCTGGGGCGGCATCAACCTGGAGGACATCAAGGCGCCGGAGTGCTTCATCATCGAGCAGAAGCTGCGCGAGCTTCTGGACATTCCGGTCTTTCACGACGATCAGCACGGCACCGCGATCATCGCGGCGGCCGGCCTGATCAACGCGCTCGACCTCACCGGCCGCGAGATCGCCACCACCAAGCTGGTGTGCAACGGCGCCGGCTCGGCCGGCATCGCCTGCCTCGAATTGCTGCGCGCGATCGGCTTTCGGCCCGAGAATCTCATCCTCTGCGACACCAAGGGGGTGATCTACGAGGGCCGCACCGAAGGCATGAACCAGTGGAAGTCGGGATTCGCGGTCAAGACCAAGGCGCGCACGCTGGCCGACGCGCTCACCGGCGCCGACGTGCTGTTCGGCCTGTCGGTCAAGGGCGCGGTGACGCCCGAGATGGTGAAGTCGATGGCGCCGAAGCCGGTCATCTTCGCCATGGCCAATCCCGACCCCGAGATCACCCCCGAGGAGGTCGCCGCCATCCGGGACGACGCCATCATGGCGACCGGCCGCTCGGACTATCCGAACCAGATCAATAACGTGCTGGGCTTCCCCTACATCTTTCGCGGCGCCCTCGACGTGCGCGCCCGGACGATCAACATGGAGATGAAGATCGCGGCCGCGCGCGCGCTCGCGGCGCTGGCGCGCGAGGACGTACCGGACGAGGTCGCGGTCGCCTATGGGGCGCGCCCGAAATATGGTCCCGATTACATCATCCCGGTGCCGTTCGACCCGCGGCTGATCTCCTTCATTCCGCCGGCGGTGGCGAAATCCGCGATGGACACCGCCGTCGCGCGCAAGCCGATCGACGACATGGAGGCCTATCGGGCGGCGCTTCGATCGCGCCGCGATCCTGTCGCCGGCGTGCTCGCCCGCGTGTTCGAGCGCCTGCGCCGCCAGCCCAAGCGCGTCGTGTTCGCCGAGGGCGAGGAGGAGCAGGTGATCCGGGCGGCGGCGAGCTTCGTTCATCAGGGCTACGGCACCGCGCTGCTGGTCGGCCGCGAGGAGCGGGTGCGCGAGACCGCCAAGATCGCCGGCATCGAGCTCGGCCACGGCATCGAGATCATCAATGCAAGGCTGTCCAAGCGCAACGCGGTCTACGCCGCCTATCTCTACGAAAGGCTGCAGCGCAAAGGCTTTCTCCAGCGCGACTGCCAGCGCCTGGTCAATCAGGACCGCAACCACTTCGCGGCCTGCATGGTCTCGCTCAACGACGCCGACGCCATGGTGACCGGCGTCACGCGCAACTTCTCGGCCGCGCTCGCCGACGTCACCCATTGCATCGATCCCAAGCCCGGCCATCGCGTCATGGGGGTCTCGCTGGTGATCGCGCGCGGACGCACCGTGCTGGTGGCCGACACCGCGGTGACCGAGATGCCGGAAGCCCGGGACCTCGCCGAGATCGCGGTCGAAGCCGCCGGCGTCGCCCGCAAGTTCGGCCACGAGCCGCGCCTGGCGCTGCTCGCCTTCTCGACTTTCGGACACCCGCCGGGCGAGCGCGCCCAACGCGTGCAGGAGGCGGTGCGCATTCTCGACCAGCGTCGCGTCGATTTCGAGTATGACGGCGAGATGGCGGCCGACATCGCGCTCAATCCCGATCTGATGGCCGCCTATCCGTTCTGCCGCCTGTCCGGGCCCGCCAATGTGCTGATCATGCCGGCGTTTCATTCCGCCGCGATCTCGACCAAGATGCTGCAGGAGCTCGGCGGCGCGACCGTGATCGGGCCGCTGCTGGTCGGCCTCGACCGCCCGGTGCAGATCGTCGGCCTCTCGGCAACCGACAGCGAATTGGTCAATATGGCGGGCCTCGCCGCATTCAATGTCGGCGGCTGACCGCCGGCGAAGCCCGCAAGACAAGGAGAACCGAATGCCAGAGTCCGCGCTGCGCGGCGTGATCGCCGCCATTGCCACGCCGATCGATCAGAGCGGCGAGCCCGATTGCGCGCGCGCCACCAAGCTCGCACGCCACCTTGTCGACAATGGCTGCGACGGCCTCAACGTTCTCGGCACCACGGGTGAAGCGACCTCCTTCTCGTTCGCGCAACGGCAAAAGGTGATGAACGCGTACCGGCAAGCCGGTCTGCCGTTGGATCGCATGATGGTCGGCACCGGCGCGGCCGCGGTCGCCGACGCGGTCGCCCTTACGCGCCTGGCGGCCGAGCTCGGCTTCGCCGGCGCGCTGGTGCTGCCGCCATTCTATTACAAAGGTGTGCCGGACGACGGGCTCGCCGCCTATATCGAGACGATCGTCACGGCGACCGCGGCTCATCCAATTCCGATCTACCTCTATCACTACCCCGCGCTGTCGGGCCTGCCTTGGCACCCGAAGCTGATCCGACGGCTCATCGACGCCTTCGGCGACCGCATGGCGGGCCTCAAAGATTCCTCCGGCGACATGACCTTCGCGCGCGAGGCCGCCGCGATCTCGCCGAGCTTCAAGGTGTTTCCGTCAACCGAAGCGGTGCTGCTCGATGCCCGCGCGGGCGCCTTCGCGGGCTGCGTTTCGGCGACCGCCAATCTCAACGCCGATCTGTGCCAGCGCGCCTGGGGTCTCGGCGACGCCGCGGCGCTCGCGACAGCCGTGACGATCCGCAAGCTGTTCGATGGCCGGCCGCTCGTCCCCGGCGTGAAGGCGCTGCTCGCGCATATTCATGGCGATCCAGCGCTCGCGCGCGTGATGCCGCCGCTCGCGGGTTTCTCGTCCGCCGACACGGCCGCAGTCACCGGCGGATATGACCAGACGCGGGCGAAACGCGTCGCCTGACCGGCCGGCAGCCCGCCGCCAGCCGGCGGGACCTGCCCGGTTCCGGGCGTTGACGCCCCCGGCCGGCCTAACTATAAGCCTGCCCATAGGCGGCGAGCGCCGGCTCGCCGCCGTTGTTTTTTCGCGCTGCCGCGGCCGCCCGCATGGAGGCCCCAGGCGCGCTTCACCATAACGGAACTCTGATGGCCAACACGAAGTCCGCCAAGAAGGCGACCCGCAAGATCGCTCGCCGCACCGAGGTCAACAAGGCGCGCCGCTCCCGCATGCGTGGCACGGTGCGCACGGTCGAGGAAGCGATCGCGGGCGGTGACCCAGCGAAAGCTCTGGCCGCCCTCAAGGCCGCCGAACCGGAGCTCATGCGCGCTGCTCAGCGCGGCGTGATTCATAAGAAGACTGCGAGCCGCAAGGTCTCGCGTCTGACGGCGCAGATCGGCAAGCTCGGCAAATAAGCCAGCAACGCGCATGTGCAGCGGCCGGGCAGAGCCCGGCCGTTTTGTTGCGCAACGAGCGCGCGAAGACTTTGATTTTCATTGAAATTACGCCTGCGCCGCCGATCATGTTTTCGGCTTGGCCGGCTGTTGTTTAAAAGTCACATTATGAAGGATTCTGGCCACAAGGCCCTTTTGGCTATTGCCACGGATTAGCCGCAAAAAGGCCTACTGCGTCCCGCCGGGGCGGGTTACCCCTAGTTTTTGGTCATAAAACCGCATTCAAAAACAAGAGCTTGAAAGGAAAGCAACAGGCGGGACTTGGAATCTCTGCAATTCTGCCATGAACCGCCCGGGTCGGGAATTTGGCCCGCCGGGCTAGCGCAAATACCTCCCGTTTCGCCTGGGAAGCCCTGAATTAATGCGACGATTCAATAGTTTGGCAGATCCAGTTTGCACAACAATCATGCAACTTTCACGAAGCGGGATCCGCCCGCGCCAACAATTCTCGATCGGGGCATTGCCAGCCGGCAAGCGGCGTGTATTTTGGAAAACGACCGCGGGGCCACCGGCGGTTCTTCAGTAAAGGGTCTGAATTCGAGCTCATCTTGGATGAGAGTGGGAAGATTTTGTCTTGTTCCGCGAAGTCCTCGATATTTCTCAGTCAGTCCGTCAGCGTAAAGGCGTTTGGGTGTTCTTTGCTTATTCGGTTGTTCCGACAACCGAACCCGTGAGGCCGCCCGTAAGTACTTGAAGTCGATATCCAATTCACCTGACCAGGAAGCGCGTCAGCTAGTCGGAGGGGGCATTCATGACAGGATCGCGTTTGAGCGCGGCAACGGTATTCAGCGAAACGTGTGGGTTGCGGCCCATTGGCTTGGCAATCGCGCGTGCCTGCGTATCGGCCCGCTCGCCCTCATCGATCAGTGCATCTGCAGGGGTTGCGATTACACGGCTTCTGGTCGCGGGCCGGAGGTCCCGCTGTCGACCAGGCACGTAAGGCCGCGGACGTCCGCCGGCGCCGGCCTTCCCCGGCCTCACCGTCCCCCACCGCGGGACCGAGGTTGGTGAAGCGCTTGTTCGCGCGAGCGGCTGTCGACGGCTGTGTATGTGTGTGACGAGCGGCCGCGTGCTCCTGGCCGCCCCCGTTCCCACCACGCCCCTCAAGAACGCATTACGAAGAGAAGACCGGACATGACACATTCTCACCAGGAGCTTTGGCAGCGCGTACGCGGGCGATTGCGCGCGGAGGTCGGCGAGGACATCTTCACGAGCTGGTTCGCGCGGATGGACCTCGAAGCGATCGACACCGAAACGGTGCGCCAGTCGGTGCCCACCCGCTTCCTCAAAAGCTGGATCCAGGCCCATTACGGCGAGCGCGTGCTGACGTGCTGGCAGGCTGAAGAGCCGTCGCTTCGCAAGATCGACATCGCGGTGCGCTCCGCGGTCATCCGCACCACCTCGACGTCGGCGAAATCCCTCGAGCCCGTTGCGGCCGCGCGCGAGTCGCGCGACATCAGGGTCGAGGCCGCCGAGCCGCGCGGCTTCGGGGCGCCGGTTTCATCGAACCATGAGGCGCTCGGCGGCTCGCCGCTCGACCCGCGCCTCACCTTCGAGTCCTTCGTGATCGGCCGCTCGAACACGCTGGCGCATGCCGCCGGAAAGCAGGTGGCGGTCGGCCGGCGGGGCGATGCGGTGATGTTCAACCCGCTCTACATCCATGCCGGCGTGGGCCTCGGAAAAACCCATCTGCTCCAGGCGATCGCCTGGACCGGCAACAACCAGCCCGACCGCAAGGTGCTTTATCTCACCGCGGAAAAATTCATGTACGGCTTCGTCTCGGCGCTCCGCAGCCAGACCGCGATCGCCTTCAAGGAAGCGCTGCGCGGAATCGACGTGCTGGTGATCGACGACCTGCAGTTCCTTCAGGGCAAGTCGACGCAGGCCGAGTTCTCGCACACGCTCAACTCGCTGATCGACGGCGGCCGCCAGGTCGTGATCGCCGCCGACCGGCCGCCGGCCGACCTCGAAAGCTTCGACGAGCGCGTGCGTTCGCGACTCGCCGGCGGGCTCGTGGTCGAGATGGGGGCGCTGGGCGAGGACTTGCGGCTCGAGATCCTGATTTCCCGGATCGCGGCGGCGCGTGCCCATCATCCCGGCTTCGACGTCCCGGCCCCGGTGCTCGCCTATATCGCGAAGTCCGTGACCCATAACGGCCGCGACCTCGAAGGCGCTCTCAACCGCCTGCTCGCCCACAGCAAGCTCACCGGTCAGCCGGTCACGATGGATCTGGCCGAGCGCGAGATCCGCGATCTGATCCGCCCGCAAGAACCCAAGCGGGTCAAGATCGAGGACATCCAGCGCATCGTCGCCCGCCATTACAATGTGAGCCGCGGCGACCTGTTGTCCGCACGCCGGACCGCCAATGTGGTGCGCCCCCGCCAGGTCGCGATGTATCTCGCCAAGACGCTGACGCTGCGCTCGCTGCCGGAGATCGGGCGCCGATTCGGGGGCCGCGACCACACCACCGTCCTGCATGCGATGCGCAAGATCGAAAACCTGGTCGGCAACGATTCGATGCTGGCCGAGGAGATCGAGGTCCTGAAGCGCCAGTTGCAGGAATGACCGATGGGCTAAGGATAACCCCCGGCCCGGCCGTTGCCGCCCTTGAATAATCGGCCCGGCCGGGCCACCTTGGTCCTCCGGCGCCGCCTCCCCTGGGCCGGGCGTTCCGGCGCGAAGCCAAGCTCAACCTCATCCTCACGCCGGGGCTTCCATTTTCGATCGAGCGGGTTCCCGCATGAAGGTCACCGTCGAGCGTGCCGAGCTGTTGAAATCGCTGTCCCACGTCCATCGCGTGGTCGAGCGGCGCAACACCATACCGATTCTCGCCAACGTGCTGATCCGGGCCGAGCGCTCGAAACTCGCCTTCAAGGCGACCGACCTCGACCTCGAGGTGATCGAGACGGTCAATGCGGAAGTCGCGCCCGGCGGCGTCACGACCGTGCCGGCGCATATGTTCTACGAGATCGTGCGCAAACTCCCCGAAGGCACCCAGATCGTGCTGGAAGGCTCGGGCGACCGGGCGGTGCTGACGATCCGCGCCGGGCGCTCGCGCTTCACGTTGCAGACCCTGCCGGAAAGCGATTTCCCCGATATCGCGGCCGGCGAGATGACCCATAAGTTCACGCTCGCCGCCGCCGATCTCAAGCGCCTGATCGAGAAGACGCAGTTCGCGATCTCGACCGAGGAGACGCGCTATTACCTCAACGGCATCTATCTGCACACGGCCGGCACCGGCAACAACATGCTGTTGCGTGCGGTGGCGACCGACGGCCATCGGCTCGCCCAGGTCGAGCTCCCCGCGCCCACGGGCGCCGAGGGAATGCCGGGCGTCATCGTGCCGCGCAAGACCGTGAACGAGGTGCAGCGGCTGATCGAGGACGTGAACGGCGAGGTCGCGGTCGAGCTCTCGCAGGCCAAGATCCGTTTCACCCTGGGCAGCGTGGTGCTGACCTCGAAGCTGATCGACGGCACCTTCCCGGACTATGGCCGGGTCATTCCGCTCGGCAACGACAAGATGCTCGAGGTCGACAAGAAGGAGTTCGAGCAGGCGGTCGACCGCGTCTCGACGATCGCGAGCGAGCGCGGCCGCGCCGTCAAGCTCTCGCTCACCAGCGGCCGCCTCGTGCTGTCGGTCACCAATCCCGACTCGGGCAGCGCCACCGAAGAGATCGAGGTCGCCTACGAGGCCGACCCGATCGATATCGGATTCAACTCGCGCTATCTGCTCGATATCGCGGCGCAGATCGAGGGCGACACCGCGGTGCTCAAGCTGGCCGACCCGGGCTCGCCCACGCTGGTTCAGGACAAGGACGCCAAGGGCGCGCTCTACGTGCTGATGCCGATGCGGGTGTGAGTCCCCTCCCGGCCCGCCGGACGAGGGTTTAACTAGGGCCGATGACGAATCCCGCCCGCATCCGCCGCCTGACCCTGACGAATTTCCGCAGCTATCACGCCGCAACGCTGGCGGTCGGCGACGGCCCGGTGGTGCTGGTCGGCCCGAACGGCGCCGGCAAGACCAACCTGCTCGAAGCGATCTCGTTTCTCGCGCCCGGGCGGGGGCTTCGCCGCGCCACCCTCGAGGAGGTCGCGTTTGGCGAGGGGGACGGCGCCTGGGCGGTGTCGGCCGAACTCGAGGGGGCGCTCGGCCTGGTCACCATCGGGACCGGCATCGAGCCGCCGACGAGCGAAGATGCCGCGCCGGCGCGCAAATGCCGTATCGACCGCGAACCGGCGGCGTCCGCCACCGCCTTCGCGGATCATCTGCGGGTGATATGGCTGGTGCCGGCGATGGACGGGCTCTTCGCCGGCCCGGGCGCCGAACGGCGGCGCTTCATCGACCGGCTGGTGCTCGCGGTCGATGCCGAGCATGGCAGCCGCGTCAACGCGCTCGAACGCTCGCTGCGATCCCGCAACCGGTTGCTGGAGACGCCCAATCCCGATCCGCACTGGCTCGACGCCGCCGAGCATGAGACCGCGGAGCTTGCGGTCGCGGTCGCCGCCGCGCGCGCCGAAACGGTGCGCCGCCTGTCCGCCGCGCTGGCGGCGAGCCGCGTGCCCGGCGCCGCATTCCCGTCCGCCGAGATCGCGCTCGAAGGCTGGATGGAGACGCTGGTGCTCACCCATCCGGCGGTCGAGGTCGAGGACCGCTATCGTGCGGTGCTGAGGGACAACCGGGCGCGCGATGCGAGCGCCGGCCGCACGCTCGACGGGCCGCATCTGACCGATCTCGGCGTTGTGTATGAGCCGAAGGGAATAGCGGCGCGCGACGCCTCGACCGGCGAGCAGAAAGCGCTGCTGATCGGCCTCGTGCTGGCGCATGCCGGCCTGGTGGCCGAAATGACCGGCGCCGCGCCGGTGATTCTGCTCGACGAGGTGATCGCCCATCTCGATCCGGGACGCCGCACGGCGCTCTATGACGCGCTCGAGCGGCTGGGCGCGCAGATCTGGATGACGGGCGCTGACCCTGCGGCATTCGCGGAGATCGCGGCCCGCGCCGAAATCGTCGAGGTGGCCCCCGGGCGCCTCCAACGGGCGGATTTGGGCCCGGTTTCGGCCTCCGCCCGCACCGCCTGACGGCCTTCCAAACAGGCGCCCGGCCGTTCCCGCTCCGGGACGTAAAAATGGCCAGAAAATCAAGTTGTTTCAAATATTTATAGGCCTTCACTTTGGCTTGTGTGAACCCCATATTCGTGCCACACCCAGGCAGCTGATTCTGGGTCAAAACCCTGCTCTTTCAAAGTCATCCCAATGGTTGAAGCCGCCCGTCACCAGCCCCGCTCCGACGCGTCCGATTACGGCGCGGAATCGATCAAGGTCCTGAAGGGCCTGGATGCGGTCCGCAAGCGTCCGGGCATGTATATCGGCGACACCGACGACGGCTCGGGCCTGCACCACATGGTCTACGAGGTCGTCGACAACGCCGTCGACGAAGCGCTCGCGGGCTACGCCAAGGAGGTCATGGTCATTCTCAATCCGGACGGCTCGTGCACGGTGCGCGACGACGGACGCGGGATACCGACGGACATCCACAAAGGCGAAGGCGTATCGGCGGCCGAGGTCATCATGACCCAGCTGCACGCCGGCGGAAAATTCGACCAGAATTCCTACAAGGTGTCGGGCGGCCTGCATGGCGTCGGCGTGTCGGTCGTCAACGCGCTGTCGAGCTGGCTCAAGCTCACGATCTGGCGCGACGGCCAAGAGCACGTCATGGAATTCCGCCACGGCGAGGCGGTGGCGCCGCTGGCGGTCACCGGCGACGCCGCCGGCAAGCGCGGCACCCAGGTGATGTTCCTGCCGTCGACCGAAACTTTCACCATGACCGAGTTCGACTGGGCGACGCTGGAGCATCGCCTGCGCGAGCTCGCCTTCCTCAATTCGGGCGTGCGCATCGTGCTGTCGGACAAGCGTCATGCGGTCGAGAAGCGCGAGGAGATGCTGTACGAGGGCGGCGTCGAGGCCTTCGTCAAATATCTCGACCGCAACAAGACCCCGCTGGTGCCGAAGCCGATCGTCATCACGTCCGAGCGCGACGGGGTCGGGATCGAGGCGGCGTTGTGGTGGAACGACGGCTACCACGAGTCCGTGCTGTGCTTCACCAACAACATCCCGCAACGCGACGGCGGCACGCATCTCGCCGGCTTCCGCGGCGCCTTGACGCGCCAGGTGACCGGCTATGCCGACCAGAACGGCGTGACCAAGAAGGAAAAGGTGGCGCTGACCGGCGACGACTGCCGCGAGGGCCTCACCGCGGTGCTCTCGGTCAAGGTGGCGGATCCGAAATTCTCGTCCCAGACCAAGGACAAGCTGGTCTCCTCGGAAGTGCGCCCGGTGGTCGAGGGCATCGTCAATGACGCGCTGAAGGCCTGGTTCGAGGAGCATCCGGGCGAAGCCAAGGTCATCGTCGGCAAGGTGGTCGAGGCCGCCGCCGCGCGCGAGGCCGCCCGCAAGGCGCGCGAGCTCACCCGCCGCAAGGGCGCGCTCGACGTGTCCTCCCTGCCCGGCAAGCTGGCGGATTGCCAGGAGCGCGATCCGGCGAAGTCCGAGCTCTTCATCGTCGAGGGCGACTCCGCCGGCGGGTCGGCCAAGCAGGGCCGCAACCGCGAATTCCAGGCGGTGCTGCCGCTGCGCGGCAAGATCCTCAATGTCGAGCGCGCGCGTTTCGACAAGATGCTGTCCAGCCAGGAGATCGGCACGCTCATCACGGCGCTCGGCACCGGCATCGGCAGCGAGGAATTCAATCCCGACAAGCTGCGCTACCACAAGATCATCATCATGACGGACGCCGACGTCGACGGCTCGCATATCCGCACGCTGCTGCTGACGTTCTTCTTCCGCCAGATGCGCGAGCTCATCGAGCGCGGCCATCTCTACATCGCGCAGCCGCCGCTCTACAAAGTCACGCGCGGAAAATCCGAGCAGTATCTCAAGGACGAGCGCGCGCTCGAGGATTACCTGATCACCGGCGGGCTGGAGGACGCGGTGCTCCGTCCCGCTTCGGGCGACGAGCGCGCCCGCGCCGATCTGGCCAGGCTGGTCGAGGACGCCCGCGTGATCCGCAATACCCTGCATGGGCTCCACAGCCGTTACAATCGCAAGGTCGTCGAGCAGGCGGCGATCCTGGGCGTGCTCGATTCTAAGATCTTCGGCGATCCCCAGAAGGCGAAAGCGGCGGCTCCCTATATCGCCAGGCGCCTCGACGCGCTGTCGGAAGAAACCGAGCGCGGCTGGCAGGGCGCCTTCGTGGAAGGCGAGGGCTTCCTGTTCGAGCGCACCGTGCGCGGCGTCAAGGAGGCGGCCATCATCGACCAGGCGCTGCTCGGCTCGGCCGATGCGCGGAAGCTCGACGAGTTCGCGGTCTCGCTGCAGGAGACGTATGAGCGCCCGGGCGTGTTGCGCCGCAAGGGCGATGAGACGCCGATCTACGGGCCGCTCAGCCTGTTCGACGCGGTGACCGGCGCCGGCCGCAAGGGCATCGCGTTGCAACGCTACAAGGGCCTGGGCGAAATGAACCCGAGCCAGCTATGGGAGACCACGCTCGACACCAACGAGCGCTCGCTCCTGCAAGTGAAGGTGAAGGTGGTCGACGACGCCGACGACATCTTCACCAAGCTGATGGGCGAATTGGTCGAGCCGCGCCGCGCCTTCATCCAGGACAACGCGCTCTCGGCCAGCGTGGACGTGTGACGCGGGCAGCCGCGCGCGGCGCGGCTGGCGTCACACTCTCCGGAAGGCCACGATCCCCAAGATCACGGCTCCCAGGAACAAGATCAGGAAGACGCTGAACAGCACCTGCGCGATGCTGGCGGACGCCGACGCGATATCGGTGAACCCGAATACCGCGGCGATCAGCGCGATAACCAGGAAAATGGCGGCCCATCGCAACATGGCCTGCTCCTGCTCTGTCAGCCTCCCAGGAAACACAATGACGCAGGGCGCGGAGAGTTCCCGACGCGGAACAGATCCTCCGCGCCAGGCTCTGGTCGCCTGAATCGGCCCCTGCGGCCGATCGCTAGGCGGTCCCGGCCAGTCGCGCGGTGGCGTCCCACAGCCGCCGGGCGGCTTCGTCGTTTTCCGCGTCCGCGCTCGGCCTGGTGAGGCGGCATTTCACGAAATATCCGCCACTGACGCCGGCAACCTCGGGCGAGGTCGCCAGATAGACCAGCGTCCGCGCCCCTTCCTCGGGCGAGATGGCGAACAGCTTGGCGAAACGTACCGCATAGGAGAGCAGCCCCCCGCTCTCGTCGCCATAGCGGGTCGCCACGAAACCCGGATGGAAGCAGTTGACGGTCACTCCCCGGCCGGCCCAACGGCGGGCGAGCTCGCGCGTCCACATGATATTGTAGAGCTTCGATCGCCGGTAGGCCTGCACGCCGTTGTAGCGCTTCGCCATCTGCAGATCGTCCAGATCGAGGCGCGCGCCGAGATGCGCGCCCGAGGCGGTGTTGACGACCCGCGCCGGCGCCGACGCGAACAGGCGGTCGCGCAGACCCTCGGTCAGCAAGTGATAGGCCATGTGATTGACGGCGAAATGCTTCTCGAGGCCGTCGGCGGTGACCTGGCGGGCGGTGAACAGCGCGCCGGCGTTGTTGATCAGAATATCGATGCGCGGCTCGGCCGCCGCGATCTCGGCCGCCACCCGCCTCGTCCCGGCGATGCCGGAGAGGTCGGCGTAGTGGATGGCGTGCGCGATCGCCGGCGTCGCGGCGCGCAGGCGCGCCAGCATGGCTTCTCCGCGGCGCTCGTCGCGCGCCACCAGCACGAGGCGCACGCCCATGCGGGCGAGATTTTCCGCCGCCACCTGGCCGATGCCGGAGGTCGCGCCGGTGATGACGCAGACTTTTCCTTCGAGTGTGTCCGCCACGGAAGAATCCCTATCTCCGGCGTCTCATCGGCCCGGCAGCACGACGACGGTCGGCGCGGCCGGCAGCTTTGTCTTGGAGACGACCAGCGAAGGCGTCTCGTTGATATCCACGCGGTAATCCTGCCGCATGCGTGCCAGAAAGCGATCGAGCGAATAGGCGCTGAAGGAATGCATCGGGATGACCATCTGCGCCTTCATGGCCTGCAGCACCTCCACCATGCCGTCGAGGTCGAGCGTCATGTTGCCGTCGACCGGCGCCATCACGACGTCGACGCGGCCGATATCGTCGAGCTGCTGCTGGGTGAGGGTATGATGGAGATGGCCGAGATGGGCGATGCAGAGATTGGCGATCTCGAAAATGAAGATCGAATTGCCGTGCCGCTCCGTGCCGCCGTTCCAGTTGCGTATGTTGGTGGGAACGTTGCGCACCCGCACGTCCTGGAACGAGACGTCGTGGGTGGCGGGCGCGCCGTCGTCGCGCCAGCCGCGCAACACGAACCTGACGCCGGCGGCGGGGCGATCGGTGTAATGGGTCGAGTGCGCATGATTCATCGTGACGATGTCCGGCACCAGCGGCGGCCTGACCCAGTCGTTGTAGTCGGTCGCGATGCGCACGAGCTTCGGGCTTTCGATCAGAAACGTCGAATGGCCCACATAGGTGATGCGCACCTGATCGGCGTCGAGCGCGGCGCGCCGGAAGGCGGCCGCGAACGGCGCCGGCGGCCCGAGGGCGACGAGGCCGGGGCAGCTTTCGGTCATTTCCGGCTTGCTTTGAGGGTTGGGCGACACGGGGGCCGATGATTGCGCCCATGCGTGCAGGCCCGGCCAGGCGAGCGCGCCCGCGAGCACCGCAACCAGTAGGCCGGGAAACAAGAAGACGCGCCGCATTGTCGAGCTCCGCGTCGGAGAGAGATCCCCGGCTCAAATCATAACGCAGGCAAGGCGGAAGAATACGGCCGTTGCCGAACAAAAAATCGGCATCGGCAGATCGCCGGTGCGCCGTTCAGCGGGCGAGGATCAGGCCCTTGGTGGTGACCACGACCCAGCGGCCGTCCTGCCGCCGGATGTTCTCGATGCGTCCGAGCCCCGGCAGAGTGTCGCCGCGCTCGACCGCGACGAGTCCGAGACGCCCTTGGATCAGCGCCGCGCCGTTGTAGACGCTGCGCACGACCCAGCCTTCGAGCACTGGCGGGCTGGCGTCCCGAGCGGCGACCGTTTGCGGCGGCGACGACGGCACAACGGCCGCGATCGCGCCGGTCGTATCATGGGCAGCCGCAGCCGCATTAGGTCCCGGCGCGCGACGCTCGATCCGGTCGATCGCCTCCGCGAGCTTCGCCAGTTTGGCGGCCGGTTCGGCCTGGGCCCGCTCGAAGCGATCGAGACGGTCGCCCAGCTTGACGAGTTGCGAATTGGCAGACCGGCCGGACGTATCGACGGCCGCCTTGAGGGCCGCCACATCGGTCGTGATCCGCGCGATCGAATCCTTGAGTGTGCGCGACTCTTCGGTGCTGGCGACCGGCGCGGGCGAATCGCCGGCCCACAGCCGGGCCATTTCCGCGGTCGCCATCGCGCCCCCCATGGTGCCGACCGCGGCGGCGAGCGCGATGCCGGCGGCGAGCGCCGCCAGACGCCGTGCCGGCGCCCATGTGTGGGATGCGGCCGGCGGCGCGGAGGGCGCTTCGGCCGCCCCGGGGCGGACGTCATCCAGCCTGGTGATCGACGGTTTGGCGCTCGCTGCGCCGTCAAGCTGCGAAGCGGCCGCCGTGATGGCGGGAGCCGGGGGCGCGATCGGCGTGGCGACAACGGAACGCGCCGGCGCTTGCTCGGCCTGCGGCGGGACCAGGTCGGGCGACGCGACCGTTGCCATGTCGGCCGGCGGCGATGCGCCTTCATCCGGTTGCGACGTGATCTTGTCCGACGGGTTGTCGGCGGGATTCGGCGATTCCGAATTCGGCTGGTCGCTTTTGCGCTTAGCCATGAGTCTGCTCCCGATTGTCTTTCACCAATCGGTAACCACGCCGGCTTACCAATTGGTTACTTTGCCGACGCGGGCCGGTGCACCCGACCAAAAATAAAAATGTCGGTTGCTGCTCCGATCCCCCATCGCGTGCCAGAGCGGGCGACAGATCGCTACTTGGATGACCCTGACACGCCGCGCCGTCTCACCCGGCGAGGCCGCGCTCCTGCGCGAGCGCCTTGAGGGAGGCTTGCGGGCGGGCACCGAGATGCTGGATCACCTCGGCGGCCGCGAGCGCGCCGAGGCTCGCCGCACGCTCGTGGGTCGCGCCCTGCGCCAGGCCGAACAGAAAACCCGCCGCGAACAGATCGCCCGCACCGGTCGTGTCGACCACGTGCTCGACCGGACACGCCGGGACGGCGAGAAGCTGATCGCGCGAGACGACGACGCAGCCCTTCTCACTGCGCGTCACGACCGCCAGGCGGGCCTCCCGGCGCAATGCGGCGAGCGCGCTGTCGAAATCCGCCGTCTGGTACAGGCTGCGCAGCTCGGCCTCGTTGGCGAACAGCAGGTCGACGGTGCCGGCGCGCATGAGACCGAGAAACTCGTCGCGCCAGCGATCGACGCAAAAAGCATCCGACAGCGTCAACGCCACCAGCCGCTTGGCCTCATGCGCCGCCGCGGCCGCCTTCAGGAAGGCGTCCTTGGCGTGCTTCGGGTCCCACAGATATCCCTCGAGATAGGTGATGGCGGCGCCGGCGACCGCATCGGCATCGATATCCTGCGAGTGCAGATCCTGGGCGGCCCCGAGATAGGTGTTCATGGTGCGCTCGCCGTCGGCGGTCACCAGCACGTAGCAGCGCGCGGTCGAGGGCCCGTCGGAGGCGGGCGGCGTGTCGAACGCGACGCCGGCGGCGCGGATGTCGTGGGCGAAGACGCGACCGAGCTCGTCATCCTTGACCTTGCCGACGAAGGCCGCGCGCCCGCCGAGGCTGGCGCAGCCGACGATCGTGTTGGCGGCCGAGCCGCCGGAGATTTCGACGGCCGGACCCATGGCGTCGTAGATGCCGGTGGCGCGCGCCTCGTCGATCAGCGTCATGGCGCCCTTGCGCATGCCGTGCCGCACCAGGAAATCGTCCTCGGCGCGTGCGAGCACGTCCACGATGGCGTTGCCGATGCCGAGTACGTCGTAGCGGGCGGTTGTCATGAAGATCGATCATCCTGGTGACGGGAAGGCGCGCACTATAGCGACCGCGCGCAGGCTGGCAATGAGGAACGGGGCGGCGGGGCCGCCCGCGACCTCCTGGTTTGCACCGCCTCCACTTCGCCCGAAAATGCACTAGGATCGAATTGGAGGCCACACGTTTCATGTCCCTTGCCCGCGATGTCACCACGGTCGGCACCGCGACGCTGCTTTCGCGCCTGCTCGGCTTTTTCCGCGACGTCGGAATCGCCGCGGTGCTGGGCGCCGGCGTCTTGTCCGACGCCTATTTCGCGGCGTTGCAGATCCCTAACCTGTTTCGCCGCCTGCTGGCCGAGGGCGCGCTCAATTCCGCCTTCGTGCCCCTGTGGCTGCGCATCCGCGAGAAGCGCGGCATGCGGGGCACGCGCGGCTTCGCCGAGAGGGTGCTCGGCACCATGGTGGTGGGCCTCGGCGTGATCGCGATCATCTGCGTGATCTTCGCGCCGACCGTCGTGCAGCTGCTGGCGCCGGGCTTCGGCCCGGGCAGCGAACGCTATGATCTCGCCGTCGATTTTGTGCGGCTCTCGGTTCCCTATATCGCGATCGCCGGTCCGGTTGCGGTCGCGGCCTCGATCCTCAACGCGGAAGGCCGGGTCGGCGCGGCCGCCTTCGCGCTCATCATATTCAATGGCGTGTTTGTCGTGGCGGTGATGCTGGTCGTCGGGCTGGGCGGCAAGGCATCGTTCTTCGCCGGCGCCGCGCTGTCGGTCGCGATCGTCGCCGCCGGCTTCGCCCAGCTGCTCGTGGTCGGCGGCGCGCTCATGCGCCAGGCGGTCCGGCCGCGCCGCCTGGCGCCGCGGCTGTCTCCCGAGGTCCGCTACTTCTTCTCCAAGGCCATTCCCGGCGTGGTGGCGGGCGGCATCCCGCAATTGAAGCTGATGGCGGGCGCGATGGTGGCCTCCTCGTCGCAGGCGGCCGTGTCGTGGCTCTATTACGCCAACCGGCTCTACGAGCTGCCGCTCGGCGTGGTCTCGATCGCCATTGCGTCGGTCATCGTCCCGGTCATCGCGGCGAGCGTGCGCGCCGGACGGGCGGACGCGATCGCGTCCGCACAATCGCGCGCCTTCGAGATCGCGCTCGCTCTGGCGCTGCCCTCCGCGGCGGCATTCGCCGTGCTGGCCGAGCCGATCGCCGGCGGGCTTTTCGAGCGCGGCGCGTTCGGGCCGCACGATACCGCGATGGTGGCGGCCGCGCTGGCGGCGATCTCGGCCGGCCTGCCCGGCCATGTGCTCGAAAAGGTTCTCGGCGCCGTCTCGTTCGCCCATGAGGATACGCGCACGCCGATGATCACCGCGCTGTGCGGTCTCACCGCCGCGACCATCGGCGCCCTTCTGTTGTTTCCGGGCTACGGCCATGTCGGGGTCGCGGCCGCCATCGCGTTTTCCGGGTGGGTCGGCGCCAGCGCGCTCGCGGTCGTGCTGTGGCGGCGCGGATGGCTCGAGATCGACCGCGCGGCGCAACGGCGGCTACCACGGATCGTGCTGGCGACCGTCGCGATGGCGGCCGCCATCATGGGCGGCAACTACCTGATGGGCTCCGTTCTCGACATCACCGGCAGCGCGCTCGCCCGCATCGTCACGCTCGTCGTGCTGGTCGCGGCCGGGCTCGGGGTCTATCTGGCGGCCATCCAGCTCCTCGGAATCGCACGATTCGACGAGTTGCGCGCCGAGCTGCGCCGCCGCTTTTAACATCGCGCACCGGCGCCGCGCCTGCGCGCCCTGTCCACGCCCCTTGCGCCGCGCGGGGCCGCCGTGGCATGGGTCGCCGCGATCAGTCATGGAGCCGATGTGATGTCGTTCAAGGAACGGGTCTTTTCCGGGGTTCAGCCGACCGGAAACCTGCATCTCGGCAACTACCTCGGCGCCATCGTGAAATTCGTGGCGCTGCAGGAGCGCTATGACTGCATCTATTGCGTGGTCGACATGCACGCCATCACGGTGTGGCAGGAGCCGGCCGAGCTCAAGCACAACATCCGCGAGACGGCGGCGGCCTACATCGCCTGCGGCATCGATCCGCGGCGGCACATCGTGTTCAACCAGAGCCAGGTCGCCGAGCACGCCGAGCTCGCCTGGGTGCTCAATTGCGTCGCCCGGCTGGGCTGGCTCAACCGCATGACCCAGTTCAAGGAGAAGGCCGGCAAGGATCGCGAGAACGCGTCCATCGGCCTTTATGCCTACCCTGCCTTGATGGCGGCGGACATCCTGGTCTACCGCGCAACCCATGTCCCGGTCGGCGAGGATCAGAAGCAGCATCTCGAGCTCAGCCGCGACATCGCGCAGAAATTCAACAACGATTTTTCCGCTTCGATCGAGACGCTCGGGCTCGGCCCGGCTTTTTTTCCGCTGCCGGAGCCGCTGATCCAGGGGCCGGCGACGCGTGTGATGTCGTTGCGCGACGGCACGAAGAAGATGTCGAAATCGGACCCCTCGGACTATTCGCGCATCAATCTGACCGACGATGCCGACACGATCGCCCAGAAGGTCCGCAAGGCCAAGACCGACCCCGACCCCCTGCCGCACGAGGAGAAGGGCCTGGAAAACCGGCCCGAGGCCGACAACCTGGTGGGCATTTTCGCGGCGCTCGCCAACAAGACCAAGGCCGAGGTCCTGCACGATTTCGGCGGCGCGCAGTTCTCGACCTTCAAGGCGGCGCTGGTCGACCTCGCGGTCGCCCGGCTCGGACCGATCGGGACCGAGATGAAGCGCCTCATGCAGGACCCGGCCCATCTCGATGGCGTCCTGGTCGATGGCGCCAATCGGGCGCGTGCCATCGCGGCCGAGACCATGGGCGCCGTCAAGGACATCGTCGGCTTCGTCCGGAGCTGAGCCGGTGGCTCGATCCCGACGTTTCGCCCGGATGGACGGCGCGCGGCACCGGCTTGTGCACGAATGCCGCCCCATGGCACCATTCCGGGCGGGCGCGAGCGCCCCTTCACGGGCCGCGGCGGCGGCCCCCGAGATGACCGATGAGCCGTAAGCGGCGAAGTTACGAGGCCGGCCACAAGCCGAAATTTCTCGTTATCATCGACGATACGCCGGAGTGCGACCGCGCGCTCTATTTCGCCAGCCGCCGGGCCGCCCGCGTCGGCGTCAGCGTCATCATGCTGCGCATGATCGATACCCACGACCGCAATCAACAATGGCTCGGGGTTGCCGACATCATGCGGGCCGAGGCGCATGAGGAGGCGGGCGCCATGCTGGCGCGCGCGAGCGCGCGCGCCAACGGTATCGCCGGCATCACGCCTGAACAGGTCATCCGCGAGGGCGATACCGCGGAGGAGATCCTCAAGCTCATCGACGAGGACGAGGACATCTCGGTGCTGGTCCTGGCGGCCGGCGTGGACAGCGAGGGGCCGGGCCCCCTGGTCGCCAGCCTCGGCAGTACGGCCGGAACCTTCCCGGTCCCGATCGCCATCGTGCCGGGCCATTTGAGCGATGCCGAGCTCGACGCGATGAGCTGACCGCGGACGCCCAAGATGGTTGACCCGCCGGCCGGAAAGACCCATTTAAAGCTTTGCTAGGCCTTCGCATGGCCCCGCGGGCCTTGAACCCGCGGAGGAAAAGGAAAGCCCCATGTTCATCCAGACCGAGCCGACCCCGAATCCGGCCACGTTGAAGTTCCTGCCGGGTCGCACCGTGCTGCCCGAAGGAACGCTCGAAATGCGCGACAAGGCGGAGGCGCAGCAATCGCCGCTCGCCCAACGGCTGTTCGAGATCGACGGGGTCGGCGGCGTCTTTTTCGGCAGCGACTTCATCGCCATCACCAAGACCGACGGCGAGTGGCAGCAGCTCAAGCCGGCGCTCCTCGGCGCCATCATGGAGCACTTCATGTCCGGCGGCCCGGTGCTGAACGAGGGCGTGACCGGCGACCAGGCGGCGCAGGAATTCTTCGATCCCAAGGATGCCGAGACCGTCGAGACCATCAAGGAGCTGATCGAGACGCGCGTTCGGCCGGCGGTCGCCAATGACGGCGGCGACATCACGTTCCGCGGCTTCAAGGATGGCGTCGTCTATCTCGACATGAAGGGGGCGTGCTCCGGCTGCCCGTCGTCGACCGCGACCCTGCGCCACGGCATCCAGAACCTGCTGCGCCATTTCGTGCCCGACGTGGTCGAGGTTCGCCCGAACTGACGTCGGGACGCCTCGGCCTCGGCACCCGACGACCTTAAGCGCAAAGCGCCTGCGGCGCTTTTCTCAGGCTGTGCTACAAGGCTCCGAGCCGGACGCCGAATTATCCCGCCATGCGTGTTCTCGCCATCGACACCGCACTCGAGGCCTGCTCTGCCGCGGTTCTCGACACCGAGCGCGGCGGGATCCTGGCGAGCGAATCCATTCCGATGCTGCGCGGCCACGCGGAAGCCCTGCTGCCGCTGGTGTCGCGCGTGATGAGCGAAGCCGGGCTCGAATTCGGCGCGCTCGATCGCATCGCGGTGACGGTCGGTCCCGGCAGCTTCACGGGGCTGCGCGTCGGGGTGTCGGCGGCCCGCGGCATCGCGGTCGCGGCCGGCAAGCCCGCGGTCGGATTGACCACGCTCGCCGCCTTGGCGGCTCCCTACATCGCGGTCGACGACGTCACGCCGCTGGTGGCCGCGATCGACGCGCGCAACGACCAGGTCTACATGCAGATGTTCGGTGCGGGCGGCCGAAGCCTGATCCAGCCGCGGGTCGCGGGCCTGCGCGAGGCCGTGCGCGACGCCGCCAACGCGCGCGCCCGTCTGGTCGGCTCGGCCGCCGCCATGGTGGCGGCGGCGTGGCCGGCCGGCGTTCAACCGCCGCCCGTGGTCGACGCGGCCCGGGCTCCGATCATCGACTGGGTGGCCCATCTCGGGGCCGCCGCCGCGCAGGCCCTTTCCCTGCCGAAACCGCTCTACCTGCGCGCGCCCGACGCCCAGCCGCAGGACGCAGCCCATCTGCCGCGGCGATGATCGGCCTCATCAGCCGCCTGCTGGCGCGGCCGGAGCCGGTCCTCTCCGAAGCCGGCGCCCGCGACGCCGCGGCGTTGAGCGCGCTGCACGCCGTCGCGTTCCGCCGTGGCTGGAGCGAACACGAGTTCGAGCGGCTGCTGCTCGAGACCAACGTGATCGCCCATCGCGCCATGATCGGCCGCTCGCTCGCCGGCTTCATCGTGTCGCGGCTGGCGGCCGGCGAGGCGGAAATCCTCTCGGTCGCGGTGGCGCCGGCGCGGCGCGGGCGCGGCGTCGCGCGCAAGCTGCTCGACCTGCATTTGCGCCGCGTGGCCGGCCTCGGCGCCACGGCGGTATTCCTCGAGGTCGACGAGGACAACGCCGCGGCGCGCCGCCTTTACGCCCGCGCCGGCTTCCGTGACGTCGGACGCCGGCCGGCCTATTATGGGCGCGGGACCGAGAAGCAATCGAATGCCCTCGTGTTGCGCCGCGACCTTGCGTGACGCGCGTCGAGCGGCGTAGGGCCCCCCGCGTGACTGATCGTCCCGAGCCGGCGAAAAAACGCTGATGCTGCGCCTTGGCTATGTCTTCGCCGCGATGGCCGCGATCACGGCCTTGCTGCTGCCGTTTCAATGGCTCGCGGTGAAGCTCGGCCTCCCGCTGCGGCGCCGGATTCCAGGGCTCTTTCACCGCATGATGTGCGCGATCCTGGGCGTCCGCGTGCGCGTGATCGGCCGGCGGATGCCCGAGCATCCGCTGCTGATCGTGGCCAATCACACGTCATGGCTCGATATTCCGGTCATCACGGCGGTCGCCCCGGTGGTGTTCGTCGCCAAGCAGGAGGTCGCGGGCTGGCCGCTGGTGGGGTTGCTCGCGCGGCTGCAGCGCTCGGTCTTCGTCGATCGCGCGCGCCGCCACAAGACCCACCGCGTCAATGCCGAGATCGCGCAACGCCTGGCCGAAGGCGACCCGGTCGTGCTGTTCGGCGAAGGGACGTCGAGCGACGGCAATCGCGTGCTGCCCTTCCGCAGCGCCCTGGTCGGCTCGGCGCGCGATGCGCTTGCCGACGCCGGCCACACCGGCCGGGTGTGGATCCAGCCGCTGTCGATCGCCTACACGGGCCTGCAGGGACTTCCGCTCTGCCGGCGGGATCGCCCGCGTGTCGCCTGGTACGGCGACCTCACCATGGGGCCGCATTTCGCCGGCATGGCGCGGCACGGCGCCATCGATGCGACCGTGACCTGGGGCGAGCCGATCGCGTTCGACGAGCAGTCGGACCGCAAGGCGATCACCCGGCTGCTCGAGGCCGAGGTCCGCCGACGCACCGTGCTGGCGCTGCGGGGAGGCGGCGTTCCCGGCCCGCGATAGCCCCAAAACGGACCCGTGGGGGGCCGGCATTCCTTTTTGGGCCGAAACCGGCTAAGAACGGCACGCAGCCTGCGGCGCCCCGGCGCCCAAGCTGTTTTGGCAATGAATACAGTAGCTTAACAAGGCAGCGAGAATCGACTGAGCCTGTGGCGACGGCAATTCCCGACCGTATGAGCGCGACGCGCAAGCTTCATATCAAGTCCTACGGCTGCCAGATGAACGTCTACGACTCGCAGCGTATGACGGACATGATGGCGCAGGCGGGATTCGCCGAGACGTCCTCGCCCGAGGACGCCGACCTGATCGTGCTCAACACCTGCCATATCCGCGAGAAGGCGGCCGAGAAGGTCTATTCCGAGCTCGGCCGCATGCGGAAGCTCAAGGAGAGCGCGGCCGAGGGCGGCCGCAAGCTCGTCGTCGCGGTCGCCGGCTGCGTCGCCCAGGCCGAGGGCGAAGAGATCATCCGCCGCGCGCCGTCCGTCGACCTGGTGCTCGGCCCGCAGAATTATCATCGGTTGCCGGGCCTGCTGGCGCGCGTGGAGCGCGGCCAGAAAGTGGTCGACACCGAGTTTCCGGTCGAGGACAAATTCGATCACCTCGCCCCGGCGAGCCGCGAGGCGACGCGCGCGCGCGGCGTGTCGGCTTTCGTCACCGTGCAGGAAGGCTGCGACAAGTTCTGCACCTTCTGCGTCGTCCCCTATACGCGCGGCAGCGAAGTGTCGCGCCCGCCCGCCAAGATCGTCGGCGAGGTGGAGCGGCTGGTCGATGCCGGCGTGCGCGAAGTCACGTTGATCGGGCAGAATGTGAACGCCTATCACGGCGAGGGCGACGGCGGGCCCTGGTCGCTCGCCTGCCTGCTGCACCGCCTGGCCGGGATCCCGGGTCTTGCCCGCCTGCGCTACGCCACCAGCCATCCGCGCGACATGAACACCGACATGGGCGCCGACCTGATCGCCGCCCATCGCGATCTTGCGGCGCTGATGCCGCAACTCCATCTGCCGGTGCAGTCGGGTTCCGACCGTATTCTCGCCGTCATGAATCGCCGGCATACCCGCGCCGACTATCTCGACGTCATCGCCCGCCTGAGGGATGCACGACCCGACATGGCCTTCACGTCCGATTTCATCGTCGGCTATCCGGGCGAGACCGAAGAGGACTTCCGCGCCACGCTCTCGATCGTCACCGAGGTCGGCTACGCCGGCGCCTTCTCGTTCAAATATTCGCCGCGGCCAGGCACGCCCGCCGCCGAGCGGGACGATCAGGTGGACGAAGCCGTGAAAGTCGAGCGGCTCGCGCGGCTGCAAGCCGAGATCGACCGGCACCAGGACGCCTTCAACGCACGATGCGTCGGCCGCACCTTCGAGGTGCTGTTCGAGAAGCCGGGACGCCTGCCCGGCCAATTGGTCGGCCGCTCGCCCTATCTGCAGCCCGTGCATGTGATGGCGCCGCCCTCGCTGATCGGCGAGGTGGCGGCGGTCGCGGTAAACGCGATGGCCGCGAACAGCCTGTTCGGCACGCGCGAGCGTCCGGCACCGGGGCGAATCGCCGTGCCGGAACCGGCCAGCCTGGAGACCTGAAGCATTGCGAACGCGCGGATCCGACAACAGCTCGCTCATTCCCTCTCCGGCCGCGGTCGGTGAGAGCGCCGCAACCCAGGTCGTGCTCGCTTTCGACGACAACCGGCTCGCCTCGGTGCTGTTCGGCCAATACGGGCAGAACCTGGCGTTGATCGAGCGCCGGCTCGGCGTGGTCGCGGATTCGCGCGGCAACCACGTCACGCTCGAGGGCTCGCGCGACGCCTGCGAGCAGGCGCGCCGCGTGCTCGAGGGACTCTACGAGCGCCTCAAGCACGGCGACGACCTCGTGTCGGGCGACGTCGAAGGCGCGATCCGGCTCGCCATCGCGCAAGGCTCGCTGTTCGACTTCGACCCGGCGGGAGCCCGGCAGAGCTTCGAGGAAATCAACCTGCGCAAGCGGCCGGTGCGCGCCCGCACCCCGGCGCAGGATGCCTATATCCGTGCGCTGCGCCGCCACGCGCTCGTCTTCGGGACCGGCCCGGCCGGCACCGGCAAGACCTGGCTCGCGGTCGCGCAGGCCATCATGCTGTTCGAGCGCAAGGAGGTCGACCGCATCGTGCTGTCGCGGCCGGCGGTCGAGGCCGGCGAGCGTCTGGGCTTCCTGCCCGGCGACCTGCGCGAGAAGGTCGATCCTTATCTGCGGCCGATCTACGACGCGCTCTACGACCTGATGGACGCCCGCATCGTCGAGCGCGCGTTGCAGACCGGCGAGATCGAGATCGCGCCGCTCGCCTTCATGCGCGGGCGCACGCTCACCAACGCCGTGGTCATCCTCGACGAGGCGCAGAACACCACGTCGATGCAGATGAAGATGTTCCTGACCCGGCTCGGCGAGAACAGCCGCATGATCGTGACCGGCGACCCGAGCCAGGTCGATCTTCCGCACGGACAGACCTCCGGGTTGGCGGAAGCGGTCCGGCTGCTCGAGGGCGTCGAGGGCATCGGGCACTGCGTCTTCACTGCCGCGGACGTGATTCGCCATGAGCTCGTGGCCCGCATCGTCTCGGCTTACGACAAGGCGTCGGCGCGCCGGGACGAGG
>WNFR01001613.1_pt1 | contig 34531 bp, 27 predicted proteins | sample 5400221 | NCBI WGS metagenome assembly WNFR01 (sample SAMN13153357, study PRJNA577476) | soil metagenome | isolation source: 40 cm soil under Madrone tree | place: USA:California | collected 2016-06-14
TCCGCATCGACGGCCAGGATCCGTCTGAGGGGTCCGTCCGGTTCGATCAAAAGGAAGTGATCAGGAGGCTGCATGTCGAGCCACTGATGCAGCCTTGCGCGCACAGTGGTAAGAGGAATTCCTGCCTGGCGGGACGAGCGAAACAGGTTCGCAACCATCTGATCGAGCGCCAGTCCCGAAGAAGCCGCAACTTCAGGTTTGCGCTCCCGTACGTAGACGCCGCTACCGTGGCGGAACTCGACCCAACCCTCTCGTTTCAACTGGCGATAGCCGGCGCTTACGGTATTGGGATGCAGACGAAATCGTCGGGCCAGTTCGCGGGTGCTGGGCAGTCGTTGTCCCGCGCGGAGGTCGTCGCTGAGAATGGCCAGAACGATCTGCGTCACCAGTTGTCCCCGGATCGTAACTGCGTTCCCACGGGCGAACCAGAGTTGCATGCCGGACCATCTTAAGCTCGCTATTTCGTCTCCCGGCTAGTTTTCTTCTTACGCTTCACATACTCCTGAACCTCTGTCACTGTGCTGCGATGCTCGTCGGCGCTGGCGTCGACGGTTTCGATCGCATTACTGAGCAGGAATTCGTACTGTTTGGATTCGGCAGCGTCGGTGTTGGCGGAATCTTTCAGCGCGCGAAGCTTGGACTGGAATTCGGTATCGGCTTCAATCACGAGCTTCAACGGCTTGCGAATGTCGTCTTTGCGGCCGACATACATATCGATATTGTCGTTGAGTTCGTCGTACACAGCGAGGAAGTCGGCGAGCATGTCATGGGTCTGGTGGGCGCGGTCAGTCGTCTTGGGATCGGAGCGCATTTGTTCCAATTTCGTTATGCGATCCCGCGCAAATGTCACGTAAAGCTTTAAGCGTTGATCGGGCGCCACCATGGCATCGCGCAGCTGGTTGATTTCCGTAGGATTCAGCGGATCGTGTCGCCGCTGCGCTCCGACGGGCAGAAAAGCTAGCAGGGCAAAGAAAAAGATAAGCATCACCGGAATGCCAACGCGCCGAGTCATTTCTTCTCCTTGCTGAACATTTGCTGGAGCAGGCTGGTGCGGATTTCTTCGAGTTCCTGGATCGCATGCTCCACTGGAGCCTGGTCTTCAAAGGATAGCGTGCGTTTGATGTCGCGCAGCCTCTCGGCCATTTTGCGCACGGCGATCTCCACGTTCTTGACATGTTTTTTTGTTTCGGTAGCGGAGTCGCGGGCCTTCCGCGAATAAGTGACGATGTCTTCGACGGCGGCGCGGGCCTGTTCGGCATCGCCGTTACGGTAGAGCTTGTCCGCGTTACGGAGTTGAAGTTCCGCGATCTGGACGCAAAGCTTTGGCCGATCTTGGGGAGCCGCATTCTGGACCCGGGACTTGAGTTCCTCCACGGATTCGTCCCGCGCAGCCATTGTCGCGGCCGCCAACGCGAAGACAAACATCCCAATGACGAGACTGCGCATAACGTTCAGTGTCTCTTCGGCTCGATGGCGATGAGACGGTGACGGGCCTGCCACTCCTGATCAGGATACTGCCCCTTGGCGGCACCGAGGAAGAGGTGATAGTACACCGAAGCCTGCTTGAAGTCGTGCAGATGGTCATAAGCACTGGCGCGCATGAAATATCCGACGGTAGTGGGTGGCAGTAGCTTATCGCGAACTTCCAGAGCCTGGATCGCCAGCGGATAATTCTTGTTCTCATCGGCAGCAATGGCCAGACTGCCGTAGGCAGCGCCGAAATCCGGCTTGAGCCGGACCGCTGATCGGAATTCCTGTTCCGCTTCCGAAAAATTGTGCTGTTTCAGGAGAATCTCACCGAGTGAGTGATGAAGTTCCGCATCGTTCGGGTTGGATTTGACCAGATCGCGATAGGTCTTCTCAGCATCGGGAAGTTTTCCCGAGTCCTTGAGAAGGTCGGCAAGATCCCGCTGCGCTTCTGAGTCGCTCGGGGAAAGTTTCAGCGCGCTCTGGATTTCGGAGACGGCCTCATCTTTTTTGCCTTGTGCAGCCAGCACACGTCCAAGTTGCAAATGCAAGCCTGCATCGTCGGGACGTTCGGTTGCCAGTTGGCGCAGCAGCGGTTCGGCGTCTGCGATTCGTCCCGACTTCATGTAGATATTGGTCAGTCCGATGACAGCTTCGCTCGAACGCGGATCGAGGATGAGCACCTGCTTGTAGTCCGCTTCCGCGCCAGTGGAGTCCTTGCGGCGCTCGCGCAGCAGGCCCGCGGACAGATGTGGCTCGGGATCCTTTGGGGTCAGAGCGGCAGCTTTCTGGTATGCGTCGAGAGCCTCATCGGGCTTCGTGTTTTCAAGCAGACGCCCCAGCGAGAGCCACGCGCGAGCCTGACCTTCTTCGACGTGGGCGGTGGGTTTGAGCTTGGCCGCTGCTCGCAAGTATGGCTCGGCTTCGGGGCTGTTGGAACGGGCGAGCATCAGCCCGAGATTCAGGTTGGACTCGAAGACGTCCGGCTTGGCTGCGACCGATTGCCGGTAAGCATGGATGGACTCATCTCTCCGGCCGAGGCGGTTATAGACGAATCCCAAGTCGAACCAGGCCTGATAGTTCTTGGGCTCGCGCTGAAGAGCCTTTTCCAGGAGCGCCTCGGCAGCGGCGAAATCATTTTTCTGAATCGCTTCTTCGGCGCGTGATAATTCCGAGGGCTGCTCATCGGCGACGTCGTTGACGGTTTGCTTGCCGCGTTGGATTGTTGTGCGACTTTGAGCGAGAGCGCACGCAGCCGCCAGAAGTACGATGATCGAGCTGATGGCGGCGCGACTCATGGGTATGTGGATTCGATGCGCTCCATCAAATTGTATTAGAGATGCGGCGTGCCGCGTCTCCGTCAGCACCTGATTACAGCCGCGAAAACGGAGACGCGGCAAGCCGCGTCTCTACCTGCCGTTTCGATGGCCGTTCAGCACTTGCGCCAAGTATTTCCCGGTGTAAGAGTTCTTGATCCGCGCGATTTCTTCCGGCGGCCCAGCGCCCACTATATTCCCACCCCGCTCGCCGCCTTCCGGACCAAGGTCGATGACCCAATCGGCGGTCTTGATGACCTCCAGGTTGTGCTCAATCACGACGATAGATCCCCCTACATCAATCAGACGTCGGAAGGCAGAAAGGAGTTTGCTGACGTCGTCAAAGTGCAGCCCGGTGGTGGGTTCGTCGAAGATGTAGAGCATGCGACGCTTGCGTTTTGGCCCGTCGCCGGTCGAACGGCCGCTTTGGCGGGCTGCCGGCTGCAAATGAGCCGCTAACTTCATGCGCTGCGCTTCCCCGCCGGAGAGCGTGGTCGCGGACTGCCCGAGACGCAGGTAGCCAAGTCCGACTTCGTCCAGGACACGCAATTTTTCCGTCAACTTGGGAACTTCGGCAAAGAATTTCAGCGCCTCGCGAATAGTGAGATTCAGTGCCTCGTGGATGTTCTTGCCCTTGTATCGAATCTCGAGGACTTGCGGTTTGTAACGTGTTCCCTTGCACTCGTCGCAGATCAATTCCACGTCCGCCAGAAACTGCATCTCGACGGTGACGGTCCCATCGCCCTGACAATTCTCGCAGCGGCCGCCGGGTACGTTAAAAGAGAAGTGTCCCGCAGAGAAGCCACGTTTTTTCGATTCCGGGAGCGAAGCAAACAGGTCACGGATGACGTCGAACGCCTTGATGTAAGTGACTGGATTCGATCGTGGAGTGCGGCCGATCGGTGACTGATCGACGAGCACGACTTCGTCAAGATATTGATCGCCCGCAACATCATCCCAAGCTACTGCGCTCGTCCCGCCGCCATTGGGCTGCCTCAAAGCAGTTGCCAGTGCCTGATATAGCACGTCATGCAGTAGCGTGGATTTGCCTGATCCCGAAACGCCCGTGATGGCGACGAGCATTCCCAGCGGAATCTCAAGGTCGATACGTTTGAGATTGTGAGCCCGGGCTCCGGCGATCCGAATTCTCTGCGCTCCCGGTTTGCGGCGCGCCGCCGGAACCTGGATGTGCAGTTCGTCGGCCAGATAGCGTCCAGTGAGCGAGTGCGGCAGCTTCTTGATCTCTTCGTAGGTTCCCGCCCCAATCACTTTGCCACCGCTCTCTCCCGCGCCGGGTCCCAGGTCGAGGATTCGGTCGGCAGCTCGCATAATGTCGGGATCGTGCTCGACGACGAGAATCGTGTTTCCCAGATCGCGCAGTCCATGCAGAATCTTGATCAAGCGGTCGGTATCGCGGCTATGCAGGCCGATGGACGGCTCGTCCAAAACATAGAGCGTGCCGACCAGGCGCGATCCGAGTGAGGTTGCGAGTTGAATGCGCTGTGCTTCGCCTCCGGAAAGTGTTGAGGCAAGCCGGTCGAGCGTCAGATATTCGAGACCAACGTCATTCAGGAAGCGCAGACGCTCCCGAATTTCCGTGACAAGAATTTCCGCAATCTCGGCCTGCTGCGGTGAGAGCTGGATCTGATCAAAGAATTGCGCCGCCTCTTCGACGGTCATGCTGCAAACCTGACAAATATCCTTGCCATCAATTTTGACCTGACGTGCTTCCGGTCGCAGCCGCGTACCACTGCACGTTGAGCACAGCGAATATCCGCGATAACGGCTGAGAAAAACTCGGACGTGCAGCTTGTACTTCTTGCGTTCCAGATGTTGAAAGAATCCGCGCACGCCGGAGAAGTGGCCATCCCCATTAACGATCAGCTTCTGCTGATCAGGATCAAGTTCATGCCAGGGTACGTCCAGTGGAATTTCAGCCTGCCGCGCGAATCGTTTGAGCTCGGTAAACAGGGGACGATATTTCGGTTTGGTCCAAGGCTCGATTGCGCCCTCGTTGAGAGTCTTGCCCTTGTCCGGAATCACGAGGTCGAGATCGAAGTCGATCGTATTGCCAAAACCCTGACAGCGCGGACAAGCGCCGTACGGATTGTTGAACGAGAACAGCCGTGGCTCAGGTTCATCGTATCGGCTCCCATCATTCTTACACTCGAAGCGCTGCGAGAAGCGGAGCCGCGTCGGCGCTTCACCCTCGCCGGAAGCGATCTCGAAGGTGACCTCACCAGCTTCGCGGTATCCGATTTCGACGGCGTCTACGATCCGCGCGCGCGCATCGGCGGAGACCGCAAGGCGATCGATAAGGGCAAATACCGGTTTCGAAAAGTTGATGTCGAGCAGGGATTCCGGCGTCGAGAATTCAAAGATCTGCCCACTCTGAAAGAGGCGATTGAAGCCACGTTTGCGCAGATCGAACAGACGAGTCTTCACCGCATCGGAGAGAGGCGGGGATGCAGGCGCAGCTTTTTTCTTCCCGGGAGGCTTCTTGCGGCCCGTTTCCGCTGGCGCTGCCGGGTGCGACTGGATTGGAAACAACACATTGAGCCGGGTGCCTTCTTCAAGCGCAAGAATGCGATCCGCGACTTCATCCACCGTATCTTTCTTCACTTCCTGACCGCAGACCAGGCAATAAGTGCGTCCGACGCGGGCAAACAGAAGGCGCAGGTAGTCAAAGATCTCAGTGGCCGTTGCAACCGTGGAGCGTGGATTGCGGGTGGAATTTTTCTGCTTGATAGCCACCGCAGGAGCGATGCCGTCGATCAAATCTGCGTCCGGCTTCTCAATGCGCTCCAGAAACTGCCGCGCATACGCCGAGAGCGACTCCACGTAGCGGCGTTGGCCTTCGGCATAGATCGTGTCGAAGGCGAGCGACGACTTACCGGAGCCAGAGACGCCGGTGACCACCGTCAACTGATTATGCGGGATCTCAAAATCTATGTTTTTGAGGTTATGGACCCGGGCCCCGCGAACAATAATGCTTTCCGTCGACATCTTCCCCTGAGGTAGCGCCCACTGCGCCCCCCGAGGGCGAGGGCCCTCACAGGCGGGGTCGGAAGCGGTACCGAATCTTTCTATTATAAAGGGTCTACGGTCCACGGTCGTTCTGAGTGCCAAACGACTCGCCTGTGACGAACGACCAATGACGGAATCAACGGGCTGCAAATGTAAACAGAACAAGAATGCAAATCCACAGCCCGGTCATGAAGTGCCAGTACCAGGCAGCGATATCGACAACAATACGACGCGATTCGACAGGCCGTCTCAACATCGCCGCGACATTGGCAAAAGCTAGGGCCAGCACTCCACCCGCGAGATGAATTCCGTGCATCGCGGTCAGAATATAAATGAAGGAACTACTCGTCCCGCCGATAAGGTGAAATCCCGAAATGGAAAGTTTGCTCCAGGCGAGCAACTGACCGGCCAGGAAGAGAACGCCCAGGATGGTCGTAAGGCCCAGCCAGGGGATCGATCGCTCCTCGCCCAGCGACACGCCGGGGATAGACTTCACGGGCTCCAGAGCGGCCTCGCGAGTAATGGCCCGCCGCGCACCATCGACCGTAACGCTGCTGAGGATCAGCACAATCGTGTTCGCGAACAGAATTGCCCATGGAAGATGAACCGGTACCCACGTCCGGACAAAACGGTCGCCAGCGATGTCGATGCTGACGAAATCGCGCCTGATCAAATAGACCACGATGAACGAAAGGAACAGCATCAGCACCGGCGCGAGAAAAATAGCCAGCGCCAGCCGTGCGCGCCGCAGACGCTGCCCGTAATTCGGCATACTGTCGCCACCACGGCCGTTGCGTCCATCATCTCCTCCGCCGCTGTATGGCGGTAGAGCGTTTCCATTGTGTCCGGTGGGACGGTGCGTCGTGGGAGTCGAGCGGGCCATGGTGTCAGTAGTGAAGATGATCAGTCGCCCAATAGAGTTTTCTACTCAGGCAAAGTAGTAGATGATCTAACTTGGTTTCGGGCTTCGCAAAGGTGACCCGCCGCAATGATTAATGTGCATCGCGGTTTGCGGGATGCGTGGTCGGGTCGCGAGACGCGCTGCGGGAATTAAACAAAGGTGGCGATGTTTCCATTGGTTGCTAAACAAACTTTCCCCGCAGCGAGATATGCGCTGCGGGGAAAGGGTTAGTCAAGGCAGCCGACTCAACATTGGGTTATCGGACACCCCCGCAGCCGGGCAACCGGAAACTGCCGATGCGAGTCTGGAATGGCACAGTGTTTGCGCCGATGACTCCACTCAGCTCGTAATACTCGTTGACATACCAGAAAGTACAATCATCGATCGGATCAACGTTCATTGAGGTGTAGTCGCCCCAGCGAGAGTTGGTTGTCAACTGTACCCCTGATCCCTCTTTAATCGAAGCCTCGCCGAGGGTCATTTCGCCCAGTGGATCTCCCTTGAGGCGTCCGGTGTAGCGGATTCCCGGGAAGACATCAAAGCCATTGACCACGCTGTACCCGAGACCCAGATTACCTCCCTGGTCCTGGGCGATGCTGCCCATCCAGCGGTCCACCCCATCGTCCGGAGCGAACGTACCTTGCTGGTAGATGGAGTACTCGCCATTGACGCGGCGAATCTCATACCAGCGCACACCGGCGATGCCAGGCAGGGCCTCGACGGACTGGTTGGTGACCATCGACTCGTAGGCTCCAAATTTGCGATAGGCGAGCCGCCAAGTGGGCCGTTGCCGATAGGACAAGATGTCCAGGAACCGGCTGCCGTCCGTTACGCCGGGCTCAGGCAGACAGTCGCGAGCGCTGGGCGGCTGGGAGCCTGCGACCACGCCGCAGGGGAAGTTTGAGTCAAACGGGGCCGTTTCGAATGACCCGCGGAATGTGATGGAAGCGATAGGAGTCTGCTGCCACACGATGAACAGGTCCCAGATGTTGAGCGCGTCGAAGGTAGCGCCGTAGGGAATGTCATCGTCCTGCGTTCCAACCAACGGCGCTGGCGCGGTACCCGGCGGCACGCGACTGCCATCGATATCCGCCGGGAGCAGGCCGTCGCCGATCAGGTTGAGCGGGACCACGGCGGAGTCAAGAAAGAAATGGACCGCGCGAGCGTTCGGATTGCCCTTCAGCATCTTGGTTCTTTCCAGTGCGTAGGCGCTGATGCCATACTCGCCCGCGTTGCCGAAATCGCGTGACGTCAGGATGTACGATTTCTTCCACACTCCATACTTGGGATAATCGGGAAAGAACGGGCCTGCGGAGAAAGCGTAGCGGAAGTAGGCGCCGGTGGGGTCGCCCGTTTCCGAGATCGCGACACAGTTGTAGTAGATCGGTCCGCGGGCGGTTAATTGGCTCAACAACCAGCGGTCTGCGAACTGATCGTACAAAACGACGGGGTCTCCCGAAGGATCCGTGCAGTCAGGAACGGCGAAATTTGCCCACAGGGTTCCGGTATCGACTGGGCCGAGCAGGCGATGCCCCGTCTTGTCATACACAGCGAACACCAGGTTGATCATTTCCACGTAGTGGTTCGGGCCGACATCGCCCACTGGATCCGGCGGCGCAACACGAAAACCGAAGGTTTCGAAATTATCCTGGTTCGAAAGACCTTCAAATGTCAGCAACGGCGACGGAATTGCCAGCGACCCGGAGGGGCGAAGTCCGCCTGCCTGGAGTGCTTTGTCGCTAGAGTATTTCGAATTCGTTGCAACTCCACCCCGCTCCGGTCGAATTTCTCGCTCTTCGGTGAAGGTGGACTTTGCAATCTTCCGCGCTGCGGCCAGTTCGCGCAACGGCATGGAAACGTCAAATGCAACCGCATTGGAAAACTTCGCGGCGGGGGCTGGGAATTTTTGCTTTGGCAAAACTTGGGCGGTAGTCGCCGAGAACATTCCGGCCAGGAGAACCATCGCCACAAGAGTTGTACTCAGGGTGAGTAACTTCTTAGTTCGCATTTTGCAATTCCTCCGTGAGGGATTCGTTGGGACATGGAGACTTTTGCGAGCGCACAAGGGCAGTTTGTCCATCTACTAGCGCGGATAGTACATCCGCTCAGAGCCCTTGTCTATCGGGGCGCGAAAGATCAGCGTAAAAATTTTGTATGTGCAACTTGTTTCACTTTCGCAATTGGGAAGAGCGCGAAGGAAGGGTGTTAGTCGGCGGCGATGGCTTTGCGGTACTGCTCGAGGTGATCGCGAACTTCTTCCATGATCTTCTGATACTCGGGATCATTGCGCAGGTTGTTATAGTTCTTGTCCCGCTGAAACCACGGATAGTTGTGATTGCCAAGCGTGACCGCCCGTCGTAACCAGGCCAATGCCTCTCTCTTGTCCCCTAACATTGCGTGCACGCCGCCGATCCAGTAGGCGCCGTCGCCGTCCACATATTGTTCGGGCTTGTGCTGGAATACGATCGGATCAATCTTGTCGCGCTGTCCGCGGGAGGCGTACAGAAACGCGGCCAGAATAGGCGGGGCCTCGTCACCGCTGCTGCGGCCCAGTTCCACGGCGCGGCTTAGAGCCTTCTCCGCCTCGTCGTACTTGCCCTCGTAGTAAAGAAATTCGCCGAGGTACGCAAGAGCCTTGAATTGGTCGGGATTCGCCGACAAAAGCCGCCTCATCTCTTCTTCCGACTCTTCGGGACGGCCCTGATAGAGGTGCATGCGCGCGTGCATCCAGTGAATTCGCACGGTCGTCGGGTTCAGGTCAACACTCCGATCGTAAGCGGTTTCAGCGAGATCCAACATTCCTGTGTAGTGATAGAGATATCCCAGAAGGTCCCACGCGGTTTCGGAGTTGGGAGCGATGCTCACGGCTTGCCGCAACGTTTTCAGAGCTTCGAGGTTATGGCCTTCTTCAGTGAGAGCCCCACCCAGCGCAATCAGAGCGTCAGCGGAGTTCGGTTTCAACGCGACAGCACGGCGAGCGGCTTTCTCGCCGAGAACGATATTTGCTGCGGCATTCTGCGGTATGTTGGCCGCCTCCATAAAGTAGAGCGTGGAAAGCAGCGCATAGGCTTCGGCAAAGTTTGGGTCCTTTGCGATGGCATCTTGCGCCAGTTGCTCTCCCTTGTGCAGACTATCTGCCTGCGTGTGCATAAAGTAATCGTTGCGAAAAAAGCGCGCCTGAAGATAGAGGTTGTAGGCTTGGGGAGAAGACGTCATGGGCGCTTCGAGGGTTTGTTGTTCTTTACCTGAGACCTCGACCTGCAAGCCATCCACGACTTTCTTCGCGACTTCATCTTGAAACTTGAGCATGTCATCGCCGCGCAGGTCATAGTGCTCCGCCCAGCGTGCGGTTTTGTTCTGCTGGTCGATGAGTTGCACGGAGACTCGAATCACAGCACCGGCGCGTTGATACGTTCCGTCGAGCACGGAATCGACTTGCAGTTCCTGCGCCGCTTGCGAGGGGTCCGTTGGAGTCTTGACGTACTTCAGGACAGAACTCGTGGGCCGCACGGCAAGATTTTGCAATGTCGCCAAGCGCGTGATAATCGCATCGGTCATGCCGATGCCCCAAGCTTCATCGGTCGTCGACGCCGACAGAGACCGGAAGGGAAGCACGGCGACGGTGCGGACTCCCGGCTTGGCGTGTGAATCGGAGTGCTCATCCGACGCCGCATCTTGCGGATGCGCGGCGCGAGATCGCGCGTATCCAAAATAAATCGCGGCAGCAACGATAAGAGGCAGCAGAGCCGCGATTCCCCACTTCGCGCGGGAACTGCGCGAAGCGGCAGCGGGAGCGGCGGACGTGACCCGTCCAGATTCGGTGTCACGCATCAGGCGCTTGAGATCGGCACGCATCTCCGACGCATGCTGGTAGCGAACGTCGCGATCTTTCTCCAGCGCCTTAGCGATGATGTGATCGAGATCACTCGGAGTTGCGGGATTCAGACGGATCGGCGGAACGGGCTCGCGATTGAGGAGTCCATCGAAAATCTCGGCCGTTCCCGTGCCACGGAAAGGCACAAACCCGGTCGCCATCTCGTAGAGCACGGCGCCAAACGAAAACAGGTCGGTGCGGCCGTCCAACTCCTTTCCGCGCGCTTGCTCAGGAGACATATACGCGATGGTTCCGATGCTGGTGCCAGGATTGGTCAACTGCTCATGCGAGAGAGTAGGTGAGGATTCGGTGCTTCCGGTCGCGGAAGTTTGCTTCGCCAGTCCAAAATCGAGAATCTTCACCTGTCCCGACTTGGTGACAAAAATATTGGCGGGCTTGATGTCCCGATGCACGATCCCCTTAGCATGAGCAGCGGCCAAACCCTCCGCAATCTGGACAGCAATAGCAAGCGCCTTATCAATCTCCAGTGGTCGATTGCTAATCAAGTTCTTGAGGGTTTCGCCTTCCAGAAACTCCATGCAGATAAAGGGTTGGCTCTCGTGATCGTCGATTTCATAGATGGTGCAGATGTGCGGATGATTGAGAGCCGATGCCGCACGCGCTTCCCGCTGAAAGCGTTCGAGGGCCTGCGGATCGTTGGAGAGATCTGGAGGAATAAACTTCAGAGCAACGTGGCGGCCAAGTTTGAGATCCTCGGCCTCGTATACCACTCCCATGCCCCCGCCTCCAATTCTGGCCAGGATGCGGTAGTGAGAAATGGTTTGACCGATCATGGAATGCGGAAGTGGTAATGGTAGGGCTTGAATGGAACAGAGTCAATGGACGGCGCGTGCGGGTAGTGTCCTACTAGTGTTTCATGAAATCAAGGATCGCGACGAGACGTCGCTCAGGCCGCGGGACCGGACTGGGGCCATGCGGGTGAGGACGGACTCACTGGGTAGGAAAACAGAGAATGCAGTTCCTCGATGATGGCCCGCGACCTGGCTGCGCACACGGATGGAGCCATCGTGTTTCTCGACGATGCCGCGCGACACCCATAATCCGAGTCCAGTACCCGCATCTTTTTTCGTGGTGTAGAAAGGTTCGAAGATGCGCCGCAGGCTCTGTTGCGGAATACCGCTGCCATTGTCGGCCAATGTAATGTAAACACCCTCCAGCCCGTCGGACCATCGGCGTGTGGCTCGGATCCGGACGTGCAGCGCGCCATTACGATCCATGGCATCGAGTGCATTCACCAGAAGATTTGTGAGTAGCTGTCGCACTTCTCCAGCAAAGCCGACGATCTGCGCGCTGCCTCGATAACGTCTCGTTACCCGGATCTGCTTGCTGTCCAGTTTATGGGAATAGAGTTGAAGGACTTCGTCCATGACGCGCGCAGCATCCATCCCGCCCGGCGAAGCCGTGTCCCGTACAAATCCCAAGGCCTGCTGTGCCAGATGCGCGACTCGTCCTACTTCCTCCTCGGCCATGGAAAGATATTGGTCGGCCTGACGAGGATCATTTCGGGCGAGATAAATCAGATTGAGCACTGCCTCAAGTGGATTGTTTATCTCATGTGCGATTGAAGCCGCCAGGCGCCCGGCTGTAGCTAACTTCTCGCTCCGGCGGACAGCTTCTTCCGAACGCCGCTGCGCCGTGATATCACGGGCGATAGCGGATGCTCCAACTATCTGACCCTCGCGGTTGCGGAGCGGGGAGACTGTCAGCAGCACAGGAATTCGAGCGCCGTCCTTGCGCATGCGCTCGGTCGGGTACGACTCCACCGCCTCGCCGCGATTTAGCAAGTGCCGGTTGCGCTCCGCCTCCTGGTATCTTTCAGGGGGCGCCAGGAGCGTCACCGCGGAGCCCACCGCCTCCTCCGCGCTGTAGCCGTAAAGGCGCTCGGCGCCGTGATTCCAGCTGGTGATGATTCCATCCGGACGGGTGCTGAAGATGGCATCGTCAGAACACTCAACGATGGCGGCCATTTCGCGCAAGGTTCGTTCCACCTTCAACTCCGCGATGGTCCGCTGTCGGGTCAGACTGCCAACGAGCACGGCAAGCGCCACAAACACCGCCAGTCGTTCAGCGTCGTCACGGCTATTCAACCCGAAACCGTAGCGCGGCAGGAACACCACGAAATCCAGGCAAGCAGTGGAGACCGCACAACAGAGAAGTGCAGGCCCGACTCCGAAGAAGCGCGCTGTCACCACCACAGCAGCCAGAAACAACGCAAAAGGGTGGCGGTGCAAGACCGGAGAGAATGTCCAGAGGCTGAGTGCGACCCACGCCGCAACGACAGCGCTGCCATACTGAACCAAGGTCCAGTGACGTTTCAGCGCTGTCCATTTATCGAGCATGGGCCCTTTATCCCGCAAGATGAAGCGATGCTGGCTCACACCGTTATGACTTTGCGAAATCCTACGAAGGGGCGCGGTCTAGCGGAATCTTTACTGTGGAAGACTCTAGCAGCAGCGAAGCTTCGCGGCAACTATCATGTGACGCGCGTGATGAATATCACATTGCATGGTGACGGGACGCACTGCGAAAGCTGCGAGGGAACGTACCTCGGAGAGAATTCTTTTCACAACAGACTGTTAGGCCTCTACGCTGAGTTGCCGCCCCTGCGAATCCCCCAAAACTACGGACGTATCAATCTGCCGTTCAGGAATCGTCCAATATCGTTGGAGCAGCCGGTGTTTCTCTTGCGGACTGACCATTTGAAAGCCGTGTTTTTCATAAAAGTGGATCGCCCACACCGCCGCTGCCCACGTTCCGATTAACATCGGCCCGCTTGTCAGTCCCCGCAAGTGGGATAGTAAGTGCCCCCCAACTCCTTGCCTCTGATTGATGCTGCGAACATAGGCGTGCCGAACGAGAGTTACATCGTGCACCGGCTGGATGCCCATGACACCTACCAACGTCCCGGCCTCCTCGCAGCCCCAGAACTCGACACCCTCGTCGATTTCATGCTGCAATTTTTCCTTGGACATGTATGGCTCTGTCCAGCAATCTCCTGGGATCGTCCCTTTATATGCCTGCGCGCCATCATTGATGATGGTCCAAATCAGCTCAAAGTCGCGGTCGTCACAGCGGCGGATCATCGGTGCTTAGCCTCCTCGTCGCGTTTCGACCAATGCAGTTTTTGCTCCAGTCATCTGTCCAAAGAGATCGTGCTCTCTACAAATCGCACGATTGACGAATCGCGTCTTGAACGAAATTGCACAGTAACGCCGGGGATCAGGCGATGGCGGCTTGATAACGCGCAGGCGTGATGCCGAGTTGGCGGACGAAGGCGCGGGTCATGTGGCTCTGGTCCGCGAAGCCGGCCCGCGTCGCCGCTTCGGCAGGTGTTTGACCATCAGCCAGAAACTGCTTTGCCCGGAGCACGCGCCGCTGAATAAGGTAAGCGTGTGGAGTGATACCGATCTCGCGCGAAAAGCCACGCAACAGTTGGAACCTGCTGACGCCCGACAACGCGGCCAATTCCGCCAAGGAAACAGATGTCTCCGTATCAGAGTCCAGGCGCTGAACCGCCTTCGCAACGCAGGGAGTTCGGCCACTGGATGGAGAGCGTGCTTTCCCATGCCGCCGCAGCAGGTGGACTACGCACCGCAGCAAGTTCTCATCGCTGGCTAGACGATCCGGCCGCGAGGCTGTGAGGCACTCAAACAACCGCGCGAAGTGACCGGCTAGGAGTTGATCACGCGCGACGGGATGCACGATCTCGACTTCGCCGACGATTTCTTCTTCCACCTCGCGAGCCAGGAGTGTTGGGTCCAGGTAGAGCATTCGCCATCCACGTGCGTCGCCACCAAATGGCATCCCGTCGTGCATTTCCCCGGGATTCGCCATGATCACGTCTCCAGCTACGGCCTCGACAGCTCCCACTCCGCTCCATGAGCGTTGTGCGCCAGAGCATATGACTCCGATGCCGAATTGGTCGTGCGAGTGACGTGGGAAATGATGGTTGGAAATGAGTGCCATCGCCTCAATTCCGGCGGTGTTCGATTTGAGCTGCTCCACCTGATGAATACGGGAGGCCATATATCGCGCGGTCTGTCTGGTCCGCCTGTTGATCGCCATACAATATCGAATCATTCTTCATCAGAGCAAGCGTCTCGGAGGAGAAGGGGCAACTGGGCGACGGTGATGGTTTCTCATTTGCCCGGACCCAGGCAACTGGGTGTATCCTTTCGAACGTCAATGCGCATCCAAGTCTTGAGATTCCTCGCGATTGCAATTCTTGTTGCCGTGCGAACTCCCCTATCCGCGCAACCGCCCACGACCGCGCCCCATGGCGCTGAACAACAAACGGCGCCGAAACCAGAAGACACGGAACTGTGGGAACCGGCGCCCAAAGTGGTGACACCCGGCACCAACAATACAGCGCCTCCGTCCGACGCCATCGTCCTGTTCGACGGGAAGAATCTCGACGAGTGGGTGTCGGCCCAGGACAAGTCCCCTGCCAAGTGGACCGTCGCCAACGGCGTACTCACCGTTAATAAGTCCGCGGGCAACATTGAAACCAAGCGAAGCTTCAGGAACTATCAGCTCCACATTGAATGGAGAATTCCGGAGAACATCATGGGTAGCGGTCAAGCGCGTGGCAACAGCGGAGTGTTTCTTGCCTCCCCGGGTCCCGGCGATGCGGGATATGAGTTGCAGGTCCTCGATTCATACAACAACCAAACCTACGTAAACGGCCAGGCCGGGAGCATCTACAAGCAAGGCATTCCATTGGCGAACCCGATTCGCAAGCCCGGCGAATGGCAAACCTACGACGTCGTATGGACCGCCCCGACCTTCAACACCGACGGCTCCCTAAAAACTCCAGCCTGTGTCACGGTGTCTTTCAATGGTGTGGTTGTGCAGAATCACTTTGAGTTGAAGGGTGAAACAAAATATATAGGCCGGCCTTCTTACAAAAAGTACGATAGCGCGCCCATCAAGCTCCAGGCCCACGGCGATCCTAGCGAACCGATCAGTTTCCGGAATATCTGGGTTAGGGAACTCAATTAAGTCCAGGCAGAAAAAAAGGGCGTCGCGATGGCGCCCTTTCAATTCCATACAATTGTTCCTATTTACTGGGGTCCGAGATTCTCTGGTTGGTTTGTCCCAGGATTGTCAGGTTGTCTTGTGCCGGTGTTCTCTGGCGTCTCGAGTTTGTGACGATGGGAATTCGGTCCCTCACTCACCGTGGTAACCGTTAGTGACGACTGCAAGCTGAAATTCAGCACACTCTCAGTCGGAAGCTTGATTTGTTGACCATGGCCGGCAGCCTGTACGCCGCCTCCAAGGCCGCCGCCAGCCGCTGCTCCAATGGCTGCACCCTTGCCGCCTCCCGCTATGCCACCAATGATAGCGCCGATCGCCGCGCCCGCTCCAACCTTGGTGGCCGTACTCTTGCCTCGCGAACTGCCTTCACGGCGATACTGATCGGTCTGGAGGTTGTAAGCTTTTCCACCCACTGAAATTCGATCCAGTTGCAGAACCAGCTCCGACTTACCCGCAAATTTGCCAGCGCTTTTTACGTCGATGACATGCCCCTGCACGTCATAGCCGGCGGGAATGACGACATCTCCGTCGACCGCTATTGGAGATTCGAGTGTTGCCTTGAAGGATTGGCCGGGCTGCGCCGTTTCCGAGTTGAGCTCATCAACCAGGCGAACGGCCAATGTTGTTCCCGATGGAATGGTTACCTTCCGCGGCGGCGGTGGCGGCGCAGGAGCCGGAGGGGTTGCTGCCTGAACCGGCGCCCGATGCGATTCCTGCACCGGCGGCGCTACCTCCGCCGAAGTGGATGATGTGGACGAGTCCATTTCTGACGAACGGCGTGTGTACCGTTGACGGGGCATACTCGGCCTGGGTTTCGATGCTCGGGGCGTGGGCTCAGGCTCGGGCGGAGCGGCTTCAACCGGCGGCAAACCGGCGGCTGACGCTCCGACCTGGAGATTATCCACGACTTGTTTCACGCCGGGAACTGAGGAGGCATAACGGGAGGCGGCGGTCCGCTGCCCTTCGTTATCCACCGTGCCAGATAGCGTCACCACTCCATTCGCGGTTTGCACTGTCAACTGCTTGTCCTGCAAACCCGAATCTGCGTTGATCTTCTTCTGCACCTCACTGGTGACCTCGTTGTCACCGGGTGCTCTGCTGCACGCACTGCTGGCCGCGAGAATGCCGCCGAGGAGCAATACACAGAGATAAATACCCTTCCGACCTTTCATAAAAGACTCCTGACTAATAGGGAAAGAATTTCAATCAGTTTAGATGCCGGACAGGTGTCATTTGCAGGAAAATTTGTGAGTGTAGGGTAATCACTTGGGAGCCTCGGAACAGGCTCTGAATCAAGCATTTACTTGCTGATCAAGGCTGCTTGGATCATCCCTGATGTGATTGGCCCTGGCGAAGGAATTTGTAATCCAGTATCGAAGCAGCCAACACAGAATCCTCTTCAGTGGCATGCGCCTCTTTAGAGCGGATCAGTCTTCCCTGGCAGAGCACGGTGCTGTTCTTCTGGCCGGAGATCTCCTCCGGCATCTCGAAAACCATTTCGATCAGCGCGTTGGCCGGCAGCTGCTGCGGTCCATGAAACAAAACGCCGGATTGGCTGATGTTCTGAATCACGCCTTCAAACCACGTGCTCAGGTTCTTTACTCGAAATCGGATAGGACCGTCCAGTTTCAAGCGGCGCGCACGAGGCACCCAGGTCGGTTGTTTCGAAGTTGAGCGCCGCCGCGCCCCTGTCTCCGCAACCGGGGTTTCCACCCGGTTTCCACGGCGCATCGTTTTCCAGTCGTACTGATAAGCGGCGGCACATTGGAGGCAAACCTGGTAGTACTCTCCATTGGCGGCGCGCCGAGGCCACGCAAACTCGTGCGAACATCGACCTAGCATGAGAACATCCATGATCTTCTGCGGCATGATGACTGATTGCGCCCGGAACTTTCGGGCTGCATCCATCTTCCGCTGAGATCGCTTTACTGGGTAGGTTACTTTCGTGCATTGTTAGTCAAGACCTATGCTTTTTGGTAGTACGGTAGCGAACAGAGTGGTCGGTAGAAAACCATGAGCTCGCAATCCCAACTTTCGCGTGCGGGCTTCATCCTTGCAGGAGGGAAGAGTTCCCGCATGGGTGTCGATAAGGCCTTCCTTGAGTTCGAAGGCCGTACTTTGTTGGACCGTGCGATCGCATTGTTGTCTGAAATATGCGATGAAGTCGCGATTGTCGGAGATCCCGCGAAGTTCGCAAGCCACGGAACGGTTGTATCGGACCTATATCCAGGCTGCGGGCCGCTCGCCGGAATACATGCCGCACTCCTGCACTCCAACGCCGATCTAAATCTGATCATGGCGGTGGATATGCCGTTTGTCCCGGCCGACCTGGTTGAATTTCTTTTCGTGACAGCGACTGAAAGCGACGCCATCGTCGTGGTACCTCGCACGGCCGGCGGATCTCAGCCATTATGCGCCGTGTATCGTCGCGCCTTCGCCGCCATCGCTGAAGCGGCCCTCAAGTCCGGCAAGTACAAGATTGACGCCTTATTTAGCGGAACGGCTGCGCGCACCGTAGAAGAGGATGAATTGGCAAGCGCGGGATTCTCCGAATCAATGTTCTTCAATCTAAATACACCGGACGATCTGCGCAGCGCCAAGCCGTAGAGACGCTAATTATTCAACAAACGGTTGAGTCGAAGCAGCCCCTCGTGCCATGCTGTTGCCAATGGCGAACGGAACCACAACTCCGTACATCGAGTTCAAGAACGTTTCTAAGGCGTTCGGAGACCGCGTCATCCTCGACAACGTCAGCTTCGACGTTCTGCCCGCTGAGATGGTCTGCATCCTGGGACGAAGCGGTGTCGGAAAGTCGGTCTCCTTGCATAACATCATGGGCTTCCTCAAGCCGGATTCCGGGCGGGTGATCGTCGCCGGAGAAGATATTACCGACTACAACGAAGAGCAGTTGGAACGCATTCGCAAGAAAGTCACCATGGTGTTTCAGAACGGCGCGCTTTTCGACTCTCTGACAGTCGGCGAAAACGTTGCCTTTCCTTTACGCGAAAGAAGAGAGCTATCGGAAGAGCAGATTCTTCAGGTCGTCGATGGCCTGTTAGAGATGGTCGGCGTTAAAGAGATGCGCGACCTGTTGCCGTCCGACCTTTCGACCGGTATGAAGCGCTCGGTCGCGATCGCGCGCGCCCTGTCGGCGCAGCCCGAGTGCGTCCTGTACGACGAGCCGACCACCATGGTCGACCCGCTGATGGCGCAATTGCTGGGCGACCTGATTGCCCGCCTGAAATTGCAACTGCACCTCACCTCGGTAGTCGTAACGCACGACATGCGCCTTGCCAAAAAACTCGCAGACCGAATCGTATTTCTCCACGAAGCGCGTGTGATCTTTTTTGGACCCTACAAAGAAATGGAAAAATCGAACGAACCCATCGTCCAGGAATTCCTGGAACTGGATGCATTGACGCTGGAGGCGTAAAAGGGAGTGGATAGCGCCAACGATCCTGATTGACTGCCATCCCCAATTGCACTGTCATCCTTCGTTTCGCTCAGGATGACAGTTCAGAAAAAAAAGGCTTGGGCGCCACGTTAAGCGGCACACTTCAAAATCCCTGCCGCACCAATTCCTCTATTGTAAGAGCGCTCTCCGCCGACTCGCGCCTCATCATCTTCTCCACATACTTCGCAATTAAATCCGCTTCCAGGTTCACCGGATCGTCCGGCTGGAGCGAGCCGAGGTTCGTCATCTCAACCGTATGCGGGATGATCGCAATCGTGCAACGATTGCCTTCGAGCTTGGCGACCGTAAGACTGACGCCCTCAATCGAAATCGAGCCCTTGAACACGGTGTATCTCTCGATCTCGGGTGGAACCTCAATATGAAGCCACCAATTTCCGGAATCGGCGATGTGTTCCAGTTCGATGAGTCGTCCGACGCCGTCCACGTGACCTTGTACAATGTGCCCGCCGAAGCGTCCGTCCGCCTTCATGGGCAATTCCAGATTGACCAGCGCGCCTTCATGAATCCGTGAGAACGAGGTTCGCTCCCAGGTTTCGGGGGCGAGGTCGGCTGAAAAAAACTTGGGTTTGATATCGATCGCCGTTAGGCACACCCCGCTCACCGCGACGCTGGCGCCCGTTCCAAGTTGCCGCGGCGTTTTCTCTGCTTCGACAGTGATCCGCCGATTTTCGCCGCGCTGTTGAATCCTGACGACCCTTCCCACTTCTTCGACGATTCCGGTAAACATGGACGCTCCAATAGGGATAGCAGTTCGCGACGTCAGCCGACCGTCGGGACAGTACAGCAACTGCCGCAATCAGTTCGAATCAGTTCCTTGACTCTGTCGTGAATCTCATCTCTAACAGCACGCACTTTTTCAAGGGGTTGTCCTTTGGGATCAGGTAGTGGCCAGTCCAATGTCCTCAATCCCGGAATGAACGGACACGATTCACCGCATCCCATAGTCACTAGAACCGATGCAGTCTCCGTTAGTTCAGGTGTGAGCTTCTGTGGATTCGCAGAACTCAGGTCGATACCGATCTCTCGCATGACCGTTACAACTTCAGGATGGACATGCCTGGCGGGTTCAGTTCCCGCTGATATCGCCTGACACTGCTCACGGTCTGCATAGACGTTGAACAGCGCCGCGGCCATCTGCGATCGGCCTGCGTTGTGCACACAGGCGAATACATATGTTTTGCGATTCTCTGACTTATGTGGCATCAAAATGTCCTCCGTGGATTCAGCTGTTGCTGCACTTAACCACCGGAACAGAAACGTCGCGACAACCGCGCCGCCCATCTGTACGGCGATGAAAGCGGGCACATCGGCAGGACGTATGCCCGCAAAGGTGTTGGAAAGACTTCTGGCAAGAGTTACCGCAGGATTTGCAAACGAGGTGGATGACGTGAACCAGTACGCGCCTGTAATGTACGCCCCCACCGCAAATGGCACACTCTTTGAGCGGTACTTCGCACAACCCCAGATCACCGTCAATAACCCGAATGTTGCGACAAACTCGCTAAAGAGCTGCGCGGTGCCATTGCGCGCGTGTTGCGAGACGGAAAACAGCGGCTCCCGAAACATCAAGTGAGCCATGGCGGCCCCGGCCAATCCTCCGAAAATCTGTGCGCCAACATACGCCGGAACTTCGCGCCACGGTATGCCGTTATTCAGCGCGTCAGCAACGGTCACAGCGGGATTGAAGTGTGCTCCGGAAATAGCGCCGAATGTCATGATTAGAGCCAAAAGAGCAGCCCCGGTCGCGACGGTGTTGGCGAGAAGTGCGAGCGCGACATTGCCGCCGGCAAGCCGTTCGCCCATGATCCCGGAACCAATCACGGCGGCCACAAGAAAAGCTGCTCCAAGGAACTCCGCGCTCGCCCGTTTGTGGATTGAGGTCTTGGACATGGCTCAAATGGTCGCACGAAGGAAGCGAAAAACAAAAACGCTTGCGCTTCATCCCAGATAGGGATCCTTCAAGTATCCCTCGACCGCAAAGTCCTCACCGAATTGATGCAGTTCGAGCCGGTGGGCAAGTAGCATCCCGTGACTGCCACCGGAACCTCCGCTGGCGGCAAACGGAACTGCCCCTTCGCCGAGAATTTTTGGCGCGTAAAACAGAAACAGCTTGTCCACAACTCCGGAGGAAAGAGCAGTCCAATTGACGGTTGCACCACCCTCGATTAGCAAGCTCGTAATCTCCTGCTGTACAAGATAATGCAAGACTGCGGCCAGGTCCGGACGTCCATCAGCATGCGTGGGAGCAATGTGCTCGACCCGGATGCCCGCCTTCTCCAGTTCCTGCTTCTTCTTTTCATCGGCCTGGGAGTAAAAAACCAGGACATCGTTCTTGGCGGTTTTCACCACACGCGAATCCAGTGGCAAGCGTAGCCACGAATCCAGAAGTACGCGCAATAGTGGTCGTCGCCGCGGAAGGCCGCTGCGGTCGGTAAGCAAAGGATCATCTGCGATAACCGTGCCTACGCCGGCCATGATTGCATCGTGCTCGTGCCGCAGTTGGTGCACATGACGGCGCGCAACCTCGCCCGTGATCCAGCCACCAGTCGAGCCGCCCGCAGCTATGTCAGTAGGATGGCGTGATCCCGAAGGAGCGGGCGCAATCTTGCCGTCGAGCGTCATCGCCGCCTTCAGCGTAACCAGCGGTGTTCCAGTCCGGATGTACTTGGCGAAGCCTTCGTTCAGCTTTTTCGCTTCCTTCTCAAACAGTCCCAGGTCAACCTGGATTCCGGCGGCCCGCAGCTTGTCGATGCCCGCACCACTGACTTGTGGGTTGGGATCCTTCATCGCGCAGACGACCCGTCGAATTCCGGCTGCGATGACGGCATCGGCGCACGGAGGAGTCCGTCCTTGATGCGAGCAGGGTTCCAGATTGATATAGAGCGTGCCGCCGCGAGCGCGCTTGCCAGCCTGCTCCAGCGCCAGCACTTCCGCGTGCTTCACGCCGTCATAGGTGTGCGCACCTTCGCCAGCCTTCTTCCCGGACGAATCCACCACAACCGCCCCCACCGCCGGATTGGGAGAGGCGAGACCGATGACGGCGCGGGCCAGGTCGAACGCCCTGCGCATGTGATGAAGTTCGTCGCTCAAGTGGCGCTATTGCCTCGTATTGTCTTCGATTTCGGCGACGGCAGCGCCGCTGCGGCCGCGCGGTGGATGCCGCACAGGAGCCATCCGGTATGCGTAGGGATCTTCGGGCTCAGGCCTCGGGCGGAACAGACGTCGCAGCCGCTCGATCAACCATCGCAGATAACAAGAGGAGGATTTTGGCTCCTGCGTCATACTCCGATCTCACTGAGAACCGTGAACTGAGAACCGAAAACTGCCCTCAAGCAAACAGCGAATCCACAAACTCCTTCGCGTCAAACGGCAGCAGATCGCCCGCCTTCTCTCCCACGCCGACGAATCGCACCGGTAATCCCAACTCACGCGAGATTGCCACTACTACGCCGCCTTTGGCGGTTCCATCCAGCTTGGTCAGGACAATCCCCGTCACCCCCGCCGACTGCGTAAACTGGCGCGCCTGTTGCAATCCATTCTGGCCAGTGGTGGCGTCCATGACCAGCAGTGTCTCGTGTGGAGCGCCGGGCACGATGCGCTCCGCCGTGCGCTTCATTTTCTCGAGCTCCATCATTAGGTTTTGTTTCGTGTGCAGACGACCGGCAGTGTCGACGATGACGTAGTCGGTCTTGCGCGCGGTCGCGGCTTGCAAGGCATCGAACAACACGGCTGCCGGATCACCTCCCGCTTTCGTCTTGATCACTTCAGTGCCGGTACGCTGTCCCCAGATTTCGAGTTGTTCGATCGCGGCGGCTCGAAATGTATCCGCCGCGCACAGCAACACGGTTTTGCCCTGCGATCGGAAGACCTGGGATAACTTGCCAATCGTCGTCGTCTTGCCTGTGCCGTTCACGCCCACTACCAGGATCACTTCCGGTGTGCCGTCGACTCTCGTCGGGGGCCGCGAAGCGGTCGAAGTCAAGATCGCGAGCAGTTCCTCTTTGAGCAGGCGCTTTAGTTCGTCAACATCTTTGATCTGTCTGCGATCAGCCTTGTCGCGCAGTTTCTCGAGAACTTCATGAGTGGTCGTGGTGCCGAGGTCCGCACCGATGAGCGTCGCTTCCAGGTCGTCCAGCGTGGAACGGTCGATCTCTTTTCCGATGGCAACGACATCCTCGATGCGCTCGGCGAGGTTCTCGCGCGTACGCGAGACCGCTTCCTTCATGCGATCAAGAAAACTGGGTTTCTGTACTTCGTCCAGGCTGCCAAAAAGGGTCTGAATCATCATGGGGCCGCAAGCCGATTATATAGGCGCTGCGAGCTTCGGGCTGCGAGCTAACGACCCTCGACGACCTAGCAAGCCTCAAGCTCGAAGCTCGCGGCCCGAAGCTCGTAGCTTGTTCTATGAGCGGCGAGTATCGACCAGCAGCGGATCGACGGGAGTTATCGGAGAAGGCGTAGGTGGAGGCGTGCCGGCTGTTGCCGCCGGTTTTGGAATGCGAATATCCGCCGTCGGGTCAAGCCGCTTCCCGGAGAGATTCTCAATGATGCGAATGGCTTCGTAGGGATCGTGCGCCTGCTGGTAAGGACGGTTGGTAGTGAGCGCGTCGAATGTGTCGGCCACTGCGATCACGCGCGGCAGAAGGGGAATTTCGTCTCCCTTAAGCCCGTAAGGATAACCGCGTCCATTGAGAGCCTCATGATGGAGTTCTATGCCCGGCAGCATTTCGCGCAGTTGCGTAACCGGACGAAGAATATTCGCGCCCTTGGTGGTATGGGTCTTCATGATTTCAAATTCTTCCGGAGTCAGGGCGCCCGGCTTTTTTAGAATGCGATCTTCAATTCCGATCTTGCCGACGTCGTGCAACTGCGCTGAGATGCGGAGAACCTCCAGGAAGCCGGGATCCAATCCCATTTCCCCAGCGATCAGAAGCGAGTACTTGGTGACGCGGTCGGAATGGCCTCGCGTATACGGATCCTTTTCGTCGACGGCGCCAGCCAGCATTTGGATCGAGCCCATGAACAGCGCCTTGTTTTCTTCGGCGGCGCGCTTCAGGTCCTCGACGAACTGCTCCAGTTCCTCGGACATGGTATTGAAAGTCGATGCCAGTTCGCCGATTTCGGTCCGCGTCTTTATGTGGACGCGTTGCGTAAAGTCCCCCTTGGCGATGGCGCGGCTGGATTCGGCCAACACTTGCAGCGGATGCGTGATTCGTCGTGCAGAAAAAATACTCAGGCCAATGCTCAGGAACACGGCCAGCAAAGCCAGCAGACGCCCGGTGCGTTGCATTTCGTAAATGCTGCGGTAGGCTTCTTCGCGCGGTTTCTGTACCACGACTGCCCAATCGAGCGCGGAGACAGGACTATACGTCCCCAACATTTCGGTCTCTGTCTTGCCATCGCGGAGGGCAAATTCGCGGGTGGCTGCCAGTTGCGCTTTTGCGCCATCATCCACAAAGCTGCGGACAATATCGTAGCTGGTCATGTCCTGCCCGGTAGCGGCAAATTCCGCCGAGGCCGCTGCTACCAGGCGTCCCTGGGCGTCCACAACGTACGGTGTGAGCCCGGCGCGGTTCACTTCCTGCAAACGCCGGATGAGGAATTGCAGATCCACCACACAGCCGATCATTCCCAGGAAGCGATCACCATATACGATCGGAGCGCTCACCAGCAGCACCGTCCGAGCGGATTTGCCGCCGCCCACCACCAGCGGTTGACCACTGTAGCTGCGTTTCTCATGGGCGGCCGTGTAGGCGCGTTCCAGTTCTCGCTGCAAGAATGCGTCTGGTTCAATTCGTCCCGCCGAAATGCCTTTAGCATCGACGTTCAATACGCTGGCATAGGCAATGTCGTTCGAGGATGAGACGAAGTTCTCGAGCAGCGCCCGCAGTTCCGGAGCCGCTATATTCTGAGACCCGATGTCATTTCCGGTCGTCACCTGAATGGACGACGCCAGGTTCGACAGCATCATGCGCAAGGTCTCCTGATGCTGGGAAATATCGTCCGCGAGCGATCGAGTAACCGTGTTCTGCAGGAGCATTTCGTTGGTCTTAAGGCGCTCCCGGTTCATCGTTTCAATCTGCGCCGAATAGAAGTACATCGGGACGACACTCAGCGCGAGCAATACGCCAAGGATGACGTAGAGCAAGGGCACGCGATTAGGTATGGGCAGCTTCAGTTGCAAAAGACAGTCCTGCGGCGCGGGCGCGGGGGCACACTCGTTCCGTCTGAGCCTATTCTAGGATTGTGGACGGGCGAAGCCTTAGGTGCTGCTGGTACATCTGACCGTTACGGAAGTACCCAATCGGCATGCGACTTCAGTCTTGCATGACCAGAAAATGGCTAGCACTTGGCACTTACCCAAACCGATTTCGAGAATGATTTGGCTAAATGCCAGGTGCCAAGTGTCAACGCTGAACTCTGCGCGTGATACAACCTTGGCATGCCCGGAAAGCCCGCTTTACCCCTGCAACCTGCGATCACCGCACACGCCCCCTGTCGCGCCGATCTGGCGGGAGGCACGATCGACCTCTGGCCGCTCTACCTGTTTCATCCCGGTGCGTTGACGCTGAATTTTGCCCTGGAAATACTGACCACCTGCCGGGTTACGCCGCTCAAGGGACAGCGTATCGAACTGTGCTCAATCGATACCGGCTGCCACGAAACGTTTGCCAATCTTGCCGAGTTGATCGCTAGCCGGAATCATCGGCATATTCTGGCGGCTTACCTCGTGCGCTATTTTGCGCCCGAGCGAGGCTTGCGAGTTGAAACCGATTCTCAATCCCCCGCCGGAGCCGGAATTTCAGGGTCGTCCGCACTAATGATTGCGACTACCGCCGCGCTCGCGCGCTTTACCGGACGCGATATCGATCATGAAACGATGCGAGTGATTGCCCAGAACGTCGAGGCGCAAGTCATCCATGTGCCGACGGGCTGCCAGGATTATTATCCCGCGCTCTACGGGGGTGTAAGTGCGATCCATCTGGATGCGGACGGAGTTCGCCGCGCCGCCGTACCCGTTGCTCCCGAGGAGATTGAGTTGCGCTTCGTCCTGGCATACACCGGCGCGCCGCGTAAATCCGGCATCAACAATTGGGAAGTATTCAAGGCGCACATCAATGGCGATAAACACGTCTTTCGCAATCTGGAAAAGATTGCGACTATCGCGCGCGAAATGCACCAGGCTCTACTTCGCCACGACTGGGAAGACGTAGCCCGCCTGCTTCGGGAGGAGTGGAAGTTGCGCCGCACCAACGCTCCCGGCATTACCACTCCGCTGATCGACAAGCTGATTGCCGTCGCTCGCAAGAATGGCGGGCGGGCAGCCAAGGTATGCGGCGCAGGCGGGGGTGGCTGCGTTCTGATGATGGTTGAGGAAGGCGCCAAGGAAGCAGTTTCAAACGCCGTTGCCTTAGCCGGAGGCCACATTCTGCCGCTTAGAGTGGCCCGCGATGGCCTGCGCGTGGAGACTCAGACGTAAACGGCGAAGCGGGCTAGCGCTTTCGAGGTAGTTCCAGAGCTCCCGAAAGAGCCGTCCAATGGACAACCTTCTTTGCCCAAACCGGGTCTATAATGATGCCATTGGTTCGGGGTGCACCGTGCGGTTCGGCCGATTCCCGCTTCTCGTTGTCCTTCTCGTCTCCTCTCTCGCCTTAGCCGAAAACACTCCGCCTCCGCGCATGACCAAACAGACGCGCCAGGAAATTATCCGCGTGTTTAATGCTGAGCTGTGCTACGTCCGCACGAATTTCCCGATGGGAAAGACAGGCCTGAAACTCAAGAACGGAGTGATTACTCCTCGTGGCGACGATCTGCAACACCTCATGTCACTCTGGGGACCGGCTGCAAAGCCGGGAGATCAGGCCCGCATTACAGACATCGCGATTAAGGACAATTACATCCACTTTGAGCTAAACGGCGGTCCGGTCAAGAAGCAAAAATGGTATCAGCGCATCGAGGTACAAGGGGCGGGAGGATCGACTCCCATCGCGCCCTCCGACTCGAATGCCAATGCCCGAGGATCCTTCGTCGACGTCTACTTCGACAAATACGTTCCCGAGTTGACTGGACCCGAACTGAAGCTCGTGCTGCGTCCAGTGTTGGATTTCGACGCGAAATCGCCCCTCGAAGCCTACCTTGAGACCGTTCCGCCGAAAATCAAAGAAGCGATCAAGAACCATCGCGTGTTGGTAGGAATGAATCGTGAGATGGTGATGTATGCCAAGGGGCGTCCGCCGAAAAAATTGCGCGAGCAGGCGGATGAGGTTGAGTACGAAGAGTGGATCTACGGAGAACCTCCGCAGGACGTGGATTTCATCCGCTTTGTCGGCGAAGAGGTAGCCCGGGTCGAGACCATGAAAGTCGGCGGCCAAAAAGAGATTCGGACCGAGCGCGAAATCGATCTGCCCGCCGCCGCAGTCGCTGCCGCCGAGAAGCCACAAGAGAGGCCGGTCAATGCACCCACTCTTCGGCGGCCGGGAGAAGACATGCCGGACGCCCGTCCCGCAGGCAGCATCAATGGAACTCCGCCGGTCTCCGGACCGCCCCCGATCGACTCGGGCGGGAAGACGGGCCCGATCTAATTTTGATCTGTCACCCTGAGCCGCTACCTAGGGCGAACCGCGAGCGACCAACGACAACCACCAAACCGCCGATTGGCATCTAGACCCGCTCAGCCTCTAAACTAGTACTGTGAAGATTGCCCTTGGCCAGATCAACCCCACCGTCGGGGACTTCTCTGGCAACTCAGCCAAGATCATCCAATTTGCTCTGCGAGCCCGCAGCGCCGGCGCCGGTCTCATTCTTTTCCCCGAACTCTCGGTCTGCGGATATCCGCCGCGCGACTTGGTCGAGCGGCCGTCTTTCGTTGCTCGCAACCGCGAGAGCATCGAGCAGATTGCCGCCGCGACGCCAGGGATTGCCGTGATCTGCGGCCTGGTCACTCCTGCCCACGCCGACACCGGAAAGTCAGTGATGAACTCGGCCGCTCTGCTGCGCGACGGCCGCGTCGAGTTCATCCAGTCGAAAATGCTGCTTCCCACCTACGACGTCTTTGACGAGATGCGCAATTTCGCTCCTGCCAAAAGCCAGCAACTGTTTGACATGTGCGGGAAGAGAATGGCCCTCACCATTTGCGAAGACGCCTGGAACGACAAGCATTTCTGGAATCGACGCTTGTACGGGGTTGACCCGGTCGAAGAGTTGATCCGCATCGGCGGCAACCTGGTACTCAATATTTCAGCATCGCCATTCTGGCTTGGAAAGCGGGAACTGCGGCGCGACATGCTCGCAACCATCGCGAAAAACGACAACGTGCCGGTGGCGATGGTGAATCAGGTCGGCGGTAATGACAGCCTTGTCTTCGACGGGTCAAGCCTGGTGATCGCCCCCGACGGCCGCGTGATTGCACAAGGGAAGTCGTTCGACGAGGATCTGATTTACTTTGATTCCCAGAATCTGACCGGTGAGATGCACGAACAGATTGAAGGTGAAGAAGCCAGCGCCTATGAGGCGCTCGTCCTTGGCACCGGCGATTACGTTCGCAAATGCGGATTCCAGCGCGTAATCATCGGATTGAGCGGGGGCATCGACTCTGCCCTCACCGCGACCATTGCCGTGGACGCCTTGGGACCCGAGAACGTCATCGGTATTGGCATGCCGGGTCCATACTCTTCTCAAGGATCGATTGACGACGCACGCCAGCTGGCAAAAAATCTCGGCATTCGTTTCGAATTGCTCTCCATCAACGAAATGTATGAAGCCTGCCGCAAAACACTCGCGCCGGTCTTTGCGGGTTTCCCGGAAGACGCGACCGAGGAAAATATCCAGTCCCGCAGCCGCGCGATGGTGCAGATGTCTCTGTCGAACAAGTTCCATGCGCTCGTGCTTTCCACTGGCAACAAGAGCGAGGTCGCAGTCGGATATTGCACCCTCTATGGGGACATGGTGGGTGGGCTCGCCGTCATCTCCGACGTACCCAAGACGCTGGTATATCGCCTGAGCGCCTATGTGAACTCACGGCGCGCGGTAATCCCGCAGTCGACTATCGAGAAAGCTCCGTCCGCCGAATTACGCCCCGATCAGAAGGACTCCGATTCGCTTCCGCCCTACGATGTCCTTGACGTGATCCTCGAAGACTATGTCGAGGAAGCGCGGTCAGCAGAGCAAATTGCTGTCGCTCATGATTTCGATCTCGATCTGGTGAAGCGCGTCATCCACATGGTCGAGCGAAGCGAGTACAAACGTCAGCAGGCCGCGCCGGGGATCAAAATCTCAACCAAGGCCTTCGGCTATGGTCGCAGGTTTCCGATCGCCGCCAAGCCGGAGTTCTAGCCACACTGTCCGCTGAACACCCGACAAAATGCTATAAGATAGCTCGATGCGCGGGAGGCCTCCATGCGATTTTCAGTAACTTTTCTCTCCGTCCTGCTGCTGAGCGTCACTGCGGCTTGGTGCGACGAAGGCCACCAGCACGAACTTACCGAGCAGCAGATAGGCTCGGTGCACTTCGCAACGTCGTGCTCAAAAGCAGTTCAGGGCGACTTTCAGCGAGCCGTCGCGCTGCTGCACTCTTTCCAGTACGAGCAAGCCAGAGGAGCCTTCCAGGAAATCGCCAAGCGAGACCCAACCTGCGCGATGGCGCAGTGGGGAATCGCAATGTCGCACTACCACGGATTGTGGGACAACGGGGATACCGTTGCGGGACGAGAGGCGATCAGGAAAGCCCAGCAGATCGCAACCACGTCCGCTGTAACCTCGCGTGAGCACGCCTACATCGACGCGCTGTCCGAAGTCTACCGCGAGGACGACAACAACCCCTTCGTGCACGGCCAGATCTTCGAACAGAAAATGGCGCAGCTCCAGTCTTCCTATCCGGACGACAGCGAAGCCGCCATTTTTCACGCGCTAACACTCGACATCATCGCACCGAAGACTGACAAGACTTTTGCCAACCAGCGAAAGTGCGTAGAGATTCTGGAACCCATCTTCGCAAAACAGCCGAACCATCCTGGCGTTGCCCATTACATCATCCATTGCAGCGACAACCCGGTTCTGGCTGAAGCAGCGCTGCCCGCCGCGCGCAAATACGCTGCGATCGCGCCCGCATCCGCCCATGCCAATCACATGCCGTCCCACATCTTCACGCGTGTCGGTTCATGGGACGAGTCCATCCAATCCAACATGCGCTCTGCCGAACTCGCCAAGCAGGCGGAGGCCGCTTCCACCAACGGAGAAGCTCGCGACCAACGTCTGCACGCCCTGGACTATCTTGAGTATGCATATCTTCAAGAAGGCCGCATCAAGGATGCCCAGGCGGTCCTCAACGACATGAAATCGCTGCCGCCGGTTCCCGGGTTAAGCCTCACCGGAAACTACGGCCTCGCGGCCGTTCCTGCACGCTACACATTGGAACTAGGCAAGTGGGAAGAGGCCAGCCGTCTTCAACCGATGGCAGAGGGCGTTCCGTGGGCGCAGGCAATAACGTGGATGGCAATAGGTCTGGGCGCAGCTCACTCGAAAGATCTCCCGCGCGCCGCTGAGGCAGAGAAGAATCTCGCCCGACTGCGTGACGCCGCCGCGCAGCAAAAGAATGTCTATTGGTCGAACCAGATCGAGGTCCAGCGCCAGGAAGTGGCGGCGTGGATCTTCCAGGCGTCGGGAAAGTCGACAGGCGCGGTTGCGGCGATGAAGTCCGCCGCCGAATTCGAAGAGAGCATGGACAAGAGCCCGGTCACCCCTGGGGCGGTGATCCCCGCCCGCGAATTACTCGCCCAGTTGCTGCAACAGCAGATGCGCCCGCAAGATGCTGTAGCTGAGTACGAGACAGTTTTGAAGACCGCGCCGAACCGCTTTAACGCGCTTTGGGGCGCCGCCTCAAGCGCGGAGGCCGCCGGCAATGCAGCCGTAGCTTCGAAGTATTTCCGAAAGCTGGCTGATGTTGGCGTCGGAAACGAACGGCCCGAACTAGCGATCGCGCGCAAAAAGGCGGGAGCCGTCGCGCGGAACTAGAAGTCGAGCGCCGCAACATTTCCTGAAAGGAGCTTATGCTCAAGAACGCAGTTGTATTCCTCTGTCTGGCTGCGGCGATGGCCGCTCAGACGAAACCGGCCCCAGCCAAACCGGCGGTCAATCACGAGGCTGCTTCCACTCCGACGACTCCGAACACCGGCATGCCTTCCGAAGAAGCCGTCAACGCCTTCATGCAGCAGATGGTCGGTTACAATCCAGGAGTCACTTGGCGCGTAGCAGACATTCGTCCCACCGCTGTGCCCAGTCTCACGGAAGTCACGGTTGTCATTACCGACTCGCAGAATTCCAACACCAACAAGTTCTATGTCACGTCGGACGGCAAGCACGCTGTAACCGGGGACATCATCCCGTTTGGGCCGCAGCCGTTTGAGCAGGACCGCGTCAAACTCGAAAAAGACGTGAACGGGCCAGCCAAAGGCCCCGCGAAAGCCCCAGTAACCATCGTCGAATTCAGTGATATGCAATGCCCGCACTGCAAGCAAGTCGCCCCCACAATCGAGAAACTCCTGGAACAGGAACCCGGCGCTCACTTTGTCTTCCAGAATTTTCCGCTACCCAACCACAACTGGGCCGAAAAGGCCGCCGACTATGTGGATTGCGTTGGCCGCGCCTCGAACGATGCGGTGTGGAAGTTCATCCAGAAGACTTTTGTACAACAGGAAAGCATTACGGAAGCTAACGCGGACGAGAAGTTGAAAGCCATCGCCACCGAATCAGGCGCCAATGCGGATCAGATCGCCGAGTGCGCCGTAAAGTCTGACACCAAAGCCCGAATCGAGGCGTCGCTGGCGCTTGGCAAGTCGGTCGGCGTGAACGGCACCCCGGCGATCTTCGTCAACGGAAGAATGTTAAGCGGAGGTATTCCACCCGAGGTTCTGAAGCAGATCGTGGATTTCCAGGCCTCACAGGCGAAAGGGGAAAGTACGGCAAAGCAGTAATGGTCAAGGAACCAAAATCGGTAGAGAGGCGGCTTGCCGCGTCTCCCGCAGCGCTATATCAGTCCCGCGGAGGAAGGAATCGCACACCAGGCAGTCTATTTGCTAAGCCAGATTTCCGGCGTCTCTTTCACGTCCGGCCCACGCACCACAAACGGAGTAATCACAATCAGAAGTTCGTCGTCTTCTTCCTGCTTGGAGCTTTCGGCCGCAACCGTCTTCAGCACCGGCACTCGAGAAAATCCCGGCAGTCCGCTCAGGCTTTTCTGTTCGGTCTTGGTAACCATTCCCGCCACCACAGCCGGTTCGCCTTCCTTCAGCGCGATGCCCGCCTTGTATTCGCGATTCGAAATTACCGGCACACCGTTCAGGCTTTGTCCTCCCAGAGTCCTGAACAATATCTCCACCTGCATGCTCACATCGGACGTTCCATGCACTGAGGGCTTGACCTTGATCGTCAGTCCCAGATCTTCATAGTTGAAGGACGGGAACGGAGCGGCGAACGAATTGTTCCCAATGACCTGCGCGATGGCGGGGTTATTGAAGACCGGTGCAAAGCTCGCGTTGAGGATCGGATAACGCGATCCCAGCTTGAAAGTGGCTTCTTTCTCGTGCGCGGCGCGCAGGGTCATGTGTTCGAGAGTTCGAACCGAGCTCTCATTCAACGATAAGCCGACCCGTAATTGGTCAAGGCTCAGCCCCATTAGCGTGATTCCTCCACCGAACGTGGCAATGGGCTGGCTGAAAATCGAATTCTGCTGGCTCTGCAACTGTGCCAACAGCGCCTGGATGCTTTCATTACCGGCCTGGTTGATGCCGCCGGAGGCAATCAGCTGGTTAATCAGGTCCTGGATGTTCTGGCCGCCCAGCGCAGCCAGCGCGCCCAGCGGAATATTGAATAAACGAAAATCGTTCGGTATATGCACGCCGATACTGCGCGCGAAGCTGTGATCGATCTCATACACCTTCACGTCGAGCATTACTTCAGGACGCGTGGAATCGAGAGTGTCCAGATATTGTGTGGCGGCTTCGAGTATGCTCTGCGGCCCGCGTACGGTTATCACACTGGAGGCTGCGTTCAAGCTTACAAATCGAAGCTCGAACAGCGACCGCAAAGAGTTCAACACCTCGTTCATTTCTGCCGGAGTGTTGCCTCCGGGAATGAAATAAGAGCGCATGCCCATCCGGTCGTACAGCCGATGATTTTCGGGCGTGTCCAAAGTGGCGAACAACGTCTTTTCGTCGATCGGGACAGCGAAGCTCTTGGTCACCGACCTCGCCGCTTGCATGGCAGTCGGGAAGTCAACATCTTCAACATCGAATCGGACGCGTCGGTTGGGAAAGTTATCGTCGAAAATTACAGTGAGTCCGAAGCTGGACGCGATTGCGGTAATCAGCCCGCGCGAGTCGCCGCGATAGTGGAAGTCGTGACGTTCCTCTTTGGGCTTGGCTGCTAACGCGTCCATGCTGGCGATGAGTTCGGGCGGGCCGGTGGCATGAACCGGCACTGGCCCGATCGCGTCCCGCAGTCGCTGCTGCGCGAATTCGTTCTCGGGATCCAGTTGCAGGGCAAGCCTAAAATCGGCCAGCGCTTCAACCGGTCGCCCATTCTGCAGATTGTCATTCCCGTGTTCGAGGTGAGACCCAACCAGTTGCTGCCGTAACATTTCCCGAGCCGTGAGGTACTCAACGTTCTGTGGGATTAGCCGTGACGCTTCTTCGAATTCCGAGAAAGCTTCATCCAGATGCTTGTCATGCTGAAATTTCAGACCTCGGGAAAAAGCGTGGCGTGCAGCTTTCAGATCGTTCGAGGCAGCTTTGCAGACGGGCGACCCGGGGACATCCGAACAGGATAAGGGCGCAGTCGTGGGAAGGCCGTCCGCTGCCAGGCAGACTGCGGCGCTCAAAAGCACAATTCCCGCAACAAGGGGTCGCATGACTGTTCCTACTATAGAATGCGCCCGAGTGGCTGCCTTGCAAGCGAAATCAAGGCGGAGGAACTACCGTCGTAATAGGCAAACGAAATTTACTTCAGCATCAGCCGTTCCATGCGCGTGGCTCGGCCGGTCTTGCTGTCGCATTCGACCACCACTCCGCACAGACGGACATCGCCAGTTGCCGCCTCGAAGCGCGCCGGCATCCCGCCGACAAACTTGTCGATTACCAGCTCTTTGCGTACGCCGATTACGCTGTCGTAAGGGCCGGTCATCCCGACATCTGTGATGTAGGCCGTACCCTTAGGTAATACGATTTCATCGGCTGTCGGAATGTGCGTATGTGTGCCGACGATCGCGGTGACCCGTCCGTCAAGATACCAGCCAAAGGCAACTTTTTCGGAAGTAGCTTCGGCGTGGAAATCGATAAAAATTACTTTGGCCTTAATTTTCTCCAGCAACTTGTCCGCGAACCGGAACGGATCGTCGCTGGACCCCATGAAGACGCGTCCTT